>X5_European_Hare__coassemble_139_pt1 | contig 51275 bp, 45 predicted proteins | sample X5_European_Hare__metabat2_low_PE_003 | metagenome-assembled genome bin X5_European_Hare | reverse complement strand
TAAATCATGTTGAACTAAAATTATTTTTAGTGTCTACTTTTCCAAGCTGGTACAAAACCATTAAAATCACGATTGATTTCATATTCTTTTTACATTTATTTGTTCTGAATAGGGCAAGAAACATCTGGTATACCATTTTTCTTCACCGTATTTTCTTATTATATCTCGGTAACATATCTGCTTAGGAATACGACACTTATTATATATCATGCATGAGTTGCAAGAACTTTCCTTCGGATGTTCGTCTTGCTTTATATTGTATAAAGCTAATGCCTTTTCTGACTTCCATATTTGTTCTATACCATGTTCATTGACATTGCCTATAATAAAATGAGGATTCCAATAAAGTTCTTCACATATTGTCACATTTCCATCAGGCAATATAAACATATGCGAATAATTTTCAGTACAAATATTTCTTGATAAGAACTTATTTAAGTTTTCCGTAAACCGTAAGCATTTTTTATAATCGGGCAATCGATATGGCGAAACCCCCGCCTCGTGCCATAGTCATTTTGAGTTTCGTTTTGGAGGTAACCGTTTTCCTGGTAATTGTATATGCCTGCGGATTGGTCTGATAATCCGCATCTTTCGCATCGGCATAGATTGTCGCCTCATATTTTTTGCCGGGTATGAGAAAATCCAATGAAAATTCCACACTCCTTGCATTCTCGTCTGTAACGCCTCCGATAAACCATTCCAGTCTACCGCTCTTCTCCGCCCCTGACAGAGCGGTTTCTTCATCCTTGACCGCCTTCGCCTTACGGGCAATTACTATATAATCTCCCGGTTCCGCCAACAGATACCTGCTTTCACTCCAATCTACGGCAACATCCTTGATAAACTGGAATGCATCCATGAACTTCTGATAATGTTCCGGAAGGTCAGCCGCCATCTGCAACGGAGAATACATTGTAACATACAAGGCAAGCTGATTGGCTATTGTGGCGTTCACATGGGAATTGTTAGGAGTGAACGTATTGAGATCCATAACGAAAATGCCCGGAGTGTAATCCATCGGGCCTCCGTTGAGACGTGTAAATGGAAGAATGGTTACATGGTGCGGCTTTGTCCCTCCGAAAGCCTGGTATTCGGTTCCGCGCGCAGACTCGTTGCCAATCAGATTCGGATAGGTTCTGCAAAGTCCTGTAGGACGTACTGCCTCATGGGCATTAACCATAATCTTGTGCTCGGCAGCCTTTTTGACGGCGTACAGATAGTGATTGATCATCCATTGTCCGTAATGATACTCTCCGCGAGGGAGGATATCACCCACATATCCGCTTTTGACCGCATTATAGCCGTATTTGTCCATAAGGTCGTATGCGGCATCAATATGCCTTTCATAATTGCGGACAGAAGATGAGGTCTCGTGATGCATCATTAGCCTCACCCCTTTGCTGTGCGCATATTCGTTCAGTGATGCAATGTCAAAATCAGGATAAGGGGTGACAAAATCGAAAACATAATCTTTTGAAAGATTGGCCCAGTCTTCCCACCCCTCGTTCCAGCCTTCGACAAGTACCTGATCGAAACCATGTTCCGACGCAAAATCAATGTATCTTCTAACCTTCTCATTATTGGCCGAATGCCGCCCGTTCGGCTTAAGTTTTCTATAGTCGGTAAGGCCTAATTTTACAGATGTGCACTCATCCGTATAGGCCCAGGAACCGCTTCCTGCAATCATTTCCCACCAGACACCTATATATTTGACCGGTTTGATCCATGACACGTCGCTGTATGCACATGGTTCATTAAGATTGAGCACCATTCTTGAAGCAAGCAGGTCACGCGCATCGTCAGAGACCTCAATCGTTCTCCACGGAGTGTGGCAAGGAGTCTGCATATAACCTTTCCAGCCCTGTGCATCGGGAGTAAGAAATGAAGTAAAGACCATCTTCTTATCGTCAAGGTTAAGATGCATACAAGGATAGTCTACAAGGGCTGCCTCATGGATGTTGATGTATAGTCCTTCATCTGTTTTCATCTGAAGAGATGTCTGGACTCCCGTGGGAGAGAAAAGTGTCTGGGAAGAATTTCCGGTTACCGCATCAGGAAAGAGGGAACGTATTTCACTCAGACGAGACTCGGTATATTCATATTCCTGAGTATCAAAATCTCCCGGAATCCAAAAAGCCTTATGGTCACCCGACATTGCAAACTGGGTCAGTTCTTCCTTAATTACAAAGTAACTCATTTGTTTTTGCTCCGGAAATTCATAACGGAAACCCAATCCTTCATCAAACAGACGGAAACGGATAACCATTCTTCGTCCGCTCTCCTTCTGGAGCAATGTAACGGCAAGTTCATTGTAGTGGTTGCGGATAGAGGACTCCTCGCCCCATACCGGGGTCCAGGTTTCATCGAAACTATCCGTAACACTCTTTTCAAGAAGAAAACCGTTATGGAAAGAAGATGCGGGCAGCCTGTCGGATTTTTGTACACTGTCATTGTCAAATGTAATTTTTTCTGCCTTGAGGGTTCCCCTCAGCTCAAATCCCAATGCACTGGGAAGGATTACATTATGCCCCTTATAATCAAGGGAATACATTGGTGTGCCATCTTCCGTTAAAAAAAATGACGTTGTAAGATTGCCGTCTGGAGAAGTAAGTTTCTCCTGTGCATTCAAAGCTGCCGGAATGAGCAGAGAAAACGCTATAACCAATATCTTCTTCATAACCTTATTAATATCTTTAATTCAACCCTCTATCTTTTGAATTCAATCACCAATGCTTCGTGAGCCGGCACAACCGTTGAGTCATCTATGGCAACGCTCTCTCCAGTGAGGACATTGTGTCCATCGTGCAATCCCGCGGTGATTTCGGAATAGTGGCTATATGGAACTGGCATAGCCTTCTCCGCATTGTTTATGAATACAAACACAGCATCCGTGTCATTATATCTGAAATAAGCGTATGTGTTGTCCCTTGAAAGGAAGTGCAAGGTCTTTCCATTATGAATTACCTCTTTCCCCTTTCTCCATTGGAAAAGTCTCCTGGTATATTCAAATAGGCCCGATACAGTGCCTGCTCTCACCTTTTTCCCATTGGTAAGAGTATTTGCCCTTTCTCTTCCCTGGGCGGTGAACCAATTCATTTCGTCCTCTTTCCAGCCGCCTGGAAAATCGACGCGAAGTCCTCCATGCCCCTGAGAGAGGTCTTTTGACATGAACATCATCTCATCACCTGCAAATATCTGGGGAAAGCCGCGCATGGTGGCCATCATGGCCATTGCAAGCTTGAAACGCAGGGTGTCACCCTTCAACACATCGCCAATCCGTTCCGTATCATGATTGCCCGTAAAAATCATCATCTTAGAAAGGTCGTGATATACAAAGTCATGCGAAAGGCAGTCATAGATTTTGGTCATTCCCATTCCCCAGTTCGTAGCATCTGTATTGAGTGCCGTTCCAAGAGCCTCCTGTAAAGGGAAATCCATTATTGACGGCAGTTTGGAATCAAATCCGTCTTTGTTTTCATTTCCGCTCTGCCAATATGCAAGCTGTGGAATCGAAGATGTCCAGCACTCCCCTACTATATTGAAATCGGGATACTCATTAAGGACCGCAGCACACCACTCGCTCATTGGAATCTTTTCATTGTAAGGATAAGTGTCGACCCTGAATCCATCCAGACCCGAAAATTCTATCCACCATACCGCCCATTGTTTGAAATAATTGAGAGTGAATTGATTGTCAAGGTTCATATCTGGCATAGAGGGTACAAACCATCCGCTCTCCTGCAACTTCAGATCATATTCTGAAGCGTTCGTGTCCATATTTGTGGAAAAACAGATATTGGTCCCAGTATATTCCGGGAACTGATGTATCCAGTCATTGAAAGGAAGATCCTTCATCCACCAATGTGCCGTACCGCAATGGTTTGTAACAATATCCATTATGAGCTTCAGACCTTTTTCATGTGCCTTTTCAACAAGCTCCCTGTAAAGGTCATTTGTACCGAAACGCGGGTCAATATGATAATAGTCTGCACAGGCGTAGCCATGATATGAATCCCTGGGTTCATTGTCGAGAAGCAAAGGAGTGGACCATACGGCAGTCGCGCCAAGGTCGGAAATATAGTCCAGATGGTTAATGATACCCTGTATATCTCCTCCATGTCGTCCGAAAAACTCTTTTCTCGCAGCCTTTTCGGCCGTAGCCGGCATTGTGTCATTTGACGGATCGCCATTTGCAAATCTGTCCGGCATAATGAGATAAATCATGTCTGCTGTTGTAAAGCTCTTGCGCATGGCAGACCCCTTCGCCCTTTCGTCTATCTGATAGGGATATTTGAAACTTTTTCCCTCTTTGCTGAAAATTATGTAGTATGTTCCCGCCTCTGCATCGGGTGACACATCAACGTCGATGAAAAGATAATTGGGGCTGTCGGCCTTGTGTACTTTCGTTATGGTCACTTTTGAGGAGGCTCCGCAAGCTGATTCAGACTCCATTCCGCGAACTGCTGCCTGGCATGGCCCGATGATTGACGGAGCATAATCTGAAATGCCCTCCCCGTTTACCAAAAGCTGGAGCGGGGTTTTCATCCCGACCCACCATGATAAAGGTTCTACACGGACAATCTCATCAGCAGTATCAGGAACTGAACTGATATCGTACATGGATTGCCGCTCCTTGCATGCCGTTGTCATTGCAACGATTGCAAACAGACTTACAATTCGTTTCATCATAGTATTGATATTATTCTACAACAACATTATAATCCCAAGGTTCTTCAAGTTTTACGAAAACCGTTACCTTATTGTCAGGAACGGTTCTGCTAAAGACCAGAACATTATCTTCTGCCGATACAAGGGAGAACTCTCCCCCCTTCTCCCCTGCCTGAAGGGCAGGATTTTCATGACGGAGACTTATCAGCCATTTGTAGAAATCGGTATATTCATTCTCTTCCCATGAAGGTACGGGATCTTTTTCAAAAAATTCGAATCTCTTGTTCCAGCCTATCTCCTGCCCTGTATAGAGAAGCGGCTGTCCGCAAGGCAAAGTGAAAGTGAGAAGAGCCATGGCCTTTGCCGCTCCGCCCATACGTTCGAATTCGGTTCCCGCCCATGAATTTTCATCATGATTTGAGGTGAACATAAGCCGGAAGGCATCTTCGGGATATTTCGAAGCATCCTTTCTAATATATGCCACAATCTCCTCGGCCCCCTTCTTCCCTTGTGCCACATCGTTAAGAAGGTGATGCAGTTCCCATGCGTAGGAGGCGTCGAACGCATCTTTATGCAGAAGCGGGTCTTCTCCCTCTGCAAGCATGTATATATCGGGATAGTCTCTTCTTAATTCCGGTATAACACACCGCCAGAATTCTATCGGCATTTCACATGCCATATCGCAGCGGAACCCATCGACTCCTTTATCTAACCAAAACCTCATGGCTTTCTCCTGAGCCTTCCACACATCTTTGTTTTCATAATTGAGGGCGGCAATATCTGTCCAGTCATACTCAACCACGGTATTTCCAAGGCTGTCCCTTTCATACCAATCCGCAGGGCATTCATATATCCATTTTGCATCAGGAGAGGTATGGTTTGCCACCCAATCCAAAATCACCTTAAATCCCAGCCCGTGTGCAAGTTCGAGGAATGAGGAGAAATCATCCATATCTCCGAATTCGGGATTGACTCCATAATAGTCTGATATGGCATAGTAGGAGCCCAATGTTCCCTTACGGTTCTTGACCCCTATCGGATAGATCGGCATTAGCCAGAGCACGTCTACACCTAACTCCTTAAGACGCGGCAACTCTCTTGAAGCCGCTATGAATGTACCTTCAGGGGTATACTGACGGATATTCATCTCATATATCACGGCATTATAAGACCATCCGGGATGAGAGGTAACCTCATTCCCATCATTACACGCGGCAAAAGCAAAGAGTGAAATGATTGCAAATAAGATTTTTCTTCTTTTCATATTTTCCGTTATTCCTTAATCAAAAGTACAAATTCACCTGCCGGAATTTTAACGGTTACGCCATCCTGGGAATAACTCTCTTCGACGCCCGCTCCCACTTTTTCAAATTTTTTCCACTCTCCTGCAACAGGAAGTTTCACATTGAGACTATTTTCCTTGGTATCGAAATTACCGATTACCACAAAGGCCTTGTCTGCGGCGGTGCATGTAATATATCTTCCCGAAGACCAGTCGGTAACGGCTGTATTCCAGCTGAATTTCGCTCCCTCGTCAAAAAATTCCGGATTCTCCTTGCGGAAAGAGAGAAGATTCATGTATGTATCGTGAAGTTCTTTCCTGTTCTCATTATCGAGATACTCCCAATGAAGCGGTTTTCTGCCCGTGCGTCCATTATATTCAATGGAAACATCATATCCCATCTCACCGAACTGCCATATCATTTTAGGGCCCGGTACCGTAAGGAAGAAGGCGGCATTGAGCGCACATCTGTTCATCATTACATCAAGCTTCCCTTTAACCTCTGCGACACCGTATGCAGATTGCTTGTAGGCCATTCTCTCCTCATCGTGGCTCTCCATGAAACCTACATATCCTCCGAATTTCATTGAATTGCGGCCGCTCCATATTCCGCCGAAATCACTATCTTCCTTATAGCCCATAGCTGTCTGGCAATATGCATAGTTGCTGTTTCTCCATACCTTCATCCCTGCCTGGGCAAGTTCCTTCTCTTCTCTATCATCACAGAAATGTTCAAGAATCACCACCGCATCAGGATTGACCTTGTTTATGGCATTGTAATACTCCGTAAGAATATCTATACGGCTCTTGTCGTAATTCGATGATGAAGATTCATTGGATGTTTTCTGTGTAAACCCTTTAGTAAGGTCAAAACGGAAACCGTCAAACCTATACTCCTCAAGAAGATATCCAAGACTTCTCTTTATATGCTCCTTTACCTCCTTGTTTTCGTGATTCCAGTCATGGTATACACTGTAGGGATGAGGCGCCTGCACATTGAACCACGGATTATTCGAAGAGGTATTGTTTGTAGCCGCATCCCAATAAAGCTTTGCCATAGGGTGGGCTCCGGTCGCATGGTTATAGACTACATCCAATATAACGGCTATGCCCTGCCGGTGGCAGAGATCAATGAACTCCTTATATGCATCACGGGTTCCGTATGCCTTGTCAAGGGCAAAATATGAAGAGGGATTGTAGCCCCAGCTGTCGTTTCCATCGAATTCCTGCACGGGCATCAGCTCAATGGCATTAATTCCAAGATCCTTAAGATAACCGAGTTTCTCCTTCGCTCCTGCAAGATCACCGGACTGGGAGAAATCGCGCAGATGAAGCTCATAAATGACCATATCATCCTTATCTTTGATTTTGAAATCATTGACCTTCCAATTATATTCATTTCCGCCTATTTCAAAAGCTGAAACAAGCCCTACCGCCCCCTTAGGATATTCCGGCAGATTAGGGTATGTCGACGGTGAAATATATTTATCATTGTCTCCGTCATAGATTATTTCGGAATAAGGATCGCTGATGCGCACCCTGTCTGTACCTTTCATAAGATAGTACTGATACATGTATTCCTTTCCTGATTGGAGATTTTCAAGGGTAATCCACCAGCATCCCGCCGTCTCGTCGCGTTTCATGGCGTAGTCGTTGGAACGGTTCCATTCGTTGAAATCGCCAACCACATAGCAATGGTCATATCTCTCTCCTTTTTTGTCCTTTTCAAGAAGAACAAGGGTGACGCTGCCGTCAGAATTGTAATTTATACCCGGAAGCGCACCCGACGGCAAGGTCGCTATGACCACCTCCTCCGGAACGAATGCATATTTGCTGTCATTTACGCTCAGGAAAGAGTCGGGGCGTGACTGCTTGGTACCCGAAGCATTTCTTACAACCACAGAAATACAGCTTATCTCAGTTGTGCCCGAGCCGAAAAATTCCCTTATTGAAGGGGTAATCTCAAGAGTCCAGAGATTTTTCTCCTTAGCAGGGGTCCATTTGCATTTATCGATGTTTGTATCCCATTCTGCCACAACATACTGCCACTCGCTGTTAATGCCTATATGGGCATAAAGATCGTCTGTCGTATTGTAAAGCTCCGATTTTTCATCTGCCCTGAAATAGAGGGTGCATGGCTGGTCGGCATCAGGTATTTCAGGTTCAGAAAAGACACCGTATTTTATTTCCGGTGCAGAACCCTCCTGGACAACCTTCACCTCTACCGGATCACAACCCGGCGCAGTGAATGTCAATATGGTGCTGCGTTCTGACGACTCATTCGCGGATACGCTTACCGAGAGCGATGTGGAGCCCTTTCCCGAGGTAGAGGCGGGCGTGCACCATGCAGTGTTATCGCTCTGCGTCAGTGACCACTCTCCTGCATCCGTGCGGAGATCGAGCAGCTTCGTTCCTGCCGTAGCCTCAAATTCCAGCATGTCGGGAGTTACGGAGAGCCTCTTCCCCTCGATATTTTCCGATTTGTCGCACGACAACAAAGCCGACAGCAGAATACAATACAATGAAAGTTCTGTCAGCACTTTAATGAGAGAAAATTTTTTCATTTAAAAATCTGTTTAGGTTAATATGGTGATCTGCCGTCCGGTCAGGGGCGGCAGACCTTAATATACTATTGAACGTCGGACGGGGTCTTTCCCGCGGACATTACATATACCGTTGAATTTTCAAGATCAAACCAGATGTCGTATGTACCGTCCAACTGAACCTTCATATCCTGCGAACCTCCGCTGGAAACAACGCTTACAGCCGTATTGATATCAATCACGCCGCCGGACTGTGTACCATAATTCTTTGAATCATCCCATTTATTGTCGAAACGGATTTTGAACCCGCTGTCCGTTGTAAGTACAACGCCCTTACGAACATAGTAACCGTTTTCAAGGCTCATTGAGAAGTCTCCCAAATCACCCCAGCCGGTAATGTTGCCTACTATACCCCAGGTCTTATCTACCTGTTCAGGTTTCTTACCTGCTTCCATCACGTATGCGCGTCCGTCATCGGGCAAGAGCCAGTAGTCATAGGTTCCCGCTTCGGCAATAACTGCATCTACTTTATCATCCGATACTTTAAAGGCACTGCCTATCACACAGGGGTATGGATCGCTTCCGGCAGCAAAGCTCTTGTCCGCTCCAATCCACTGTGATTCGTCTCCGCTCTTGAAGATGAATTTCGAGTTTTCGGTCACTTCCACATCAGCCGCCTTGTATGCCTTGATATTCTGGCTGGCACTCTCCATTGGTGTCGGTCCCCATTCAGGAGTCGCCACTGTCTGGCCATGAATATACCAATCGGCCGTTTCAGGTTCAGGCTCAGGCTCATCACCGCCACCTGTGCCATAGTCTTCACTGTTGAGCTCATAGGTCATATCTGCAGGGTTATTCAAGTTTACATAGACACGGTATTTACCCTCCGGTACCTTGATATTATCACCGCTGTCTAACTTGCCTTCGGTTGAAGAACCGAAACTTGTGTCCCAGCCGTGATCTATACGGAATTTGATCTCGCCTTCAGAGAAATCGACATCTGCATAGAAACGTTGTTTTGCCGCATCAAAATTCATATCCACTTCTGCAGTTCCCCAGCCACTCACCTGCTCACCGGCATCTCCGACAATACTCAATGAATTGAAAGATAGCTTATTGCTCAAAACTAAAGTGGCTCTGTTGAACTCAAACCTGTAGAAACGCTTAGAATAGGCCTTAATGTCTCCTGAACCTCCGTCAGAGATGAGCGTGATTGATCCTGCCTCAGCTTCAGGAGCGGGATCATCACCTTTGATTCCCCAGTTGCAGGAGTCATCCCAGCCCGCAACACCGGTAAGCTTAAAGCCATTGGCGGCCTTTTCACCGAAATCAATTACCCCCTCATAAATATCATTGTCCTGGAAGCTGTAGAGGAACTGGGAATTATCATGATTCCAGCCACAGTAATCACCTATTACCCACACCTGAGGGTAAACACGCTCAGCCTTGGTTACGGTAACACGTACTGTAACGGCATTGGAGTACAATTTCTGATAGTTTGCCCCTATGGTTGCACTCACGTAAAAATTCACATCGGAAGGTTCATCTACCGGCACACCCAAGCCGCCGTTTTCCACCTCAAGAGCAAGGAGTCTATTGATATTCTCGTAGCTCTGCTCAGATGAAGTGCCATCCATTCCCGTGATAAGTACTATCTTTTCGCCGTGATTATAAGAGGCCTCTATCGAGTAGTTGATTTGGGTCCTGACCCCGAAGTCGGCCGCATCCCATGAAAATGTCTGGACTTCACCCATATTTTCAGATGTAATGACAATTTCCCCGGGCAGCGCATGCAGCTTCGGCGCCAAGGCATTTTCAGAATTGTATGTCCTTGCTTCCTCAAGATCCTGGCAGGCGGAGAGAAGTCCTCCCATAGCAGCCAGCATCATTATATATCGTATGATTATTTTCATGTTTTTTACAATTTAAAGTATTGTTTAATTACCGGTTGCCGCACCGTAGCCTGGATTCTGGTGCAATTCCTTATTGGATGCAAGTTCCGATGAAGGGATGGCAAAAATCTTCATATAATCATTAAATCCCTGTCCTGTTACCATACCACCCTTGAACGGCCAAAGGAAAGATGAACTTGTAAACCTGTTGTAACGAATCAAATCGGTACGGCGATGCCCCTCCCACATCAATTCACGTGCACGCTCCTCTAACAGGAAATCGTTTGTGATTGAAGTCGGTGCGCTTACTCCTGCACGGTCGGTCAATTCCTTAAGCTTTGGCAGAGCGGTATTCGCCTGCCCCAGATTCATACATGCTTCGGCATAGATCAGATAGATTTCTCCGAGACGAATCATAGGGAAGTCAATGTCGCTATACGCCTTGATCTTGGCCGTTTCAAGAAAATCCTCGCTGTTCTTGTCGTGAGGAATATTATTGAACTTCAAGCATGACCATCCATTGAGAAATGTATAGAGTTCATCCTCATTGCCTATTGATTCCTTACGCCCTTTTATGTAAAAGAGCTGTCCGCGTTTGTCGTTGATAGTGTAATCACCCGATGTATAATCCTGACCATCAGGATTGAAATATTTATCTACATATTCGTACGGGACACGGATTCCCGCCCAGCCGTTGTTTACACCGTTAAGATTCTCTCCAGCCTCGTCGGCAGTGATGGCAGCCAGGGTAAGAAACGATGTGCCTCCGTATGATTGTGTCTGCTCGGCATTATATGCAATACTGAAGATAATTTCTTTGCGAGCATCGGGATTTTCTCCGTTGTCACCTCTGAAAAGATCTGAATATTTAGGGCAGATGGAATACCCCATACCGAATATTTTCTCACATGCCGCCTTTGCCTGCTCCCACATCGGTGTACCGGTGTAAACCTCTGCATTAAGATACATACGGGCAAGCAATCCGTTGACGGCACCTTTATCGGCACGAGGATAGTTGGAACGCGCTTCCGGCATTGCACTCCCATCGGCTGCAAGTTCGGTCAGCTCTGAAATGCAGAAGTCAAAGACCTCCTTGCGTGAGGCTTGTGTCGGATTCACCCCGCCGCCGAAAGGAGATTCTTCGGTCGTAAAGGGAATATCACCGAATACGTCAAGCGCCATCCAGTAGAAATAGGCCCGCAGGAAACGGGCTTCCGCACGGAAACCTTGGATCTTGTCAGACAATTCGCCGCTTACGCCGCGTGAGGAAAGCTTGTCTTCGGCTGTCTGGCGAAGATATTCGTTTACATATGATATGCCCTGCAGGGTCCGTACATAAACAGCGTATGTAGCATCATTGTCTGCATCTGACCATGTGTTGGTATTTATTGCACGTACCCATGCATCGTTTCCCCATGCGCATTTGGCTTCATCGGTCGTAATCTCCTGAATACTCCAGAATGCGCGGACAAGTTCCGATGCACCGCCGTCTGAAACCTGAAGATCCTGGTAATCATTTGTGGCAAAGTGAAAGTAAATCCTTGTCAGACCCGACAGATATCCGCTTTCATCCTTTCCGTAAGCGGTTTCCGAAGTAGAATCCTGCGGATTAAGAGGCAGTGTATCAAGGTCTCCTACACACGAAACAAACAAGATTGCCGACACTGCCAGTAGCGTGAAATGTTTTATATCGATTTTCATAATCCTTAGTTTTTAGAAGTTAACATTCAGACGCAGCGAATATGTTCTTGGCCGCGGCCAAATCGAACCGTCGATACCGTTTACACCGGGCACCTCAGGATCTACACCACTGTAATTTGTTATGACAAAAACATTCTGTACACCTACGGCGATTCGCATTGAACCTCCCCAATTCGGATGCGAGAACGTGTACCCAAGATTTATATCATCCATACGGAAGAATGAAGCATTTTCAAGATATAAATCCGAAAGATTCTGATCCTGGCTGTTGACATTTACAAAACCTGTCTTTTTGACAAACTTGGCAAAGTTCGGCAGATTGCCGGCATTGAGGTCAATGTGTGCCGATGAATGGGCAGAAGCAAAGTCATTAAAGGCCCAGTTTCCCACCGATCCGTGTCCGTTAAAGCCAAAATCCCATTTTCTGTAGCTCAACTTAAGATTGAGACCATAGAAGAAATCAGGGTTCGGGCTCTTGCCTGTCATGTAACGGTCAGCCTGTGTAATCCTGCCGTCCTGGTCGCGGTCGACCAAGGCATTCTGGATAGGTTTTCCGTTACTGTCGTACACCTGCTGGAAACAGTAGAATGTGTATGGAGCATGGCCCACCATGTGGCGCTGGATATCGGATCCTGTTCCAGCGCTGGTACGACCTGTCGCCACGGCATAATCAGGATCATCGGTATTGTTCAGCTTGGTAAATTCGGTCTTCTGGAAAGTACCGTTGAAACCGATGGTAAGATTCCAGTCCTTTGTCTGTACAGGAATAAAATTCAAATTGATTTCGACTCCCTTGTTCTCCATTGATCCTATATTGGTAAGCACGGTGTTCCCGAAGTTAGAACCCATAGGGGTTATGACTTCGTTCAGAAGATCTTCTGTCTTACGCTTATATAAGTCGACGTTACCGCTGATACGGTCATCCAAGAAGCCGAAATCGAGACCCAGGTTATATGTTGTCGTAGTCTCCCATTTGATGTCGGGGTCGTAGGCAGCCGGCGTAAGGTAGAACATATATCCGTCGCTTCCCATATAGTAGGTGTAGTGGACGTCGGTAGACATAGAGTACCTTGCAAGATAAGGATAGTTTAAACCTATCTCCTGCTGACCTGTCTGTCCTGCACCGACACGAAGTTTGAGAGTGGAGACGACACTGGAGTTTTTCAGGAAATTCTCATTTGCTATATTCCACGCAAATGCTCCGGAAAGGAAAAGTCCCCAACGATTCTCTTTCGCAAAACGAGACGACGCATCATCACGCAGGGTGAATGTGAAGAGATATTTTGAGGCAATCGAATAGTTCAGACGACCGTAGAATGAAACCAGATAACTTTCCTGCCTGTTGAACGGATAGCGCGAATCCTCGCCATTCTGTTCATGGGTTTCGTTAAAATAACTTACACTATGGTCTGAGCTGAAAAAATGTTGCCATGAATAACCTGCCATCAGATCGACATTATGAATTCCCCACTGCTTGTTGAAATTGCCATAGAATTCCAGAATCTGATTCCGACGGAAATTGGTAGACTTGCTATACTGCCCCCATCCGCGGGCCTCGGTATCTGCGTATGCCTGGAATGAACCGGGATTGACTCCATCAAAGCCTCTGGCTCTCGACACGTCGAGTCCGAGATTGAGGTTGAAACGAAGTGCCTCAAAGCCATGAACCTTGTAATCTATCTGGGCATTGCCGATAAAACGCAGGGCACGGACCGAATTGTCCCTGTCATAAAGCATTGACAACGGGCTTGCTCCTAACAGCGTATTGGGAGCGAACTTGTCACCTCTGTCTGTACCATAGTTCCAGAAGCCGTTTGTAGTCGTATAATCTATTGTTCCGTCATCATTGCGGAAATAAGGATCCTGGGTAGGATTGAAGAATGCCGCCGCACCTACCGTTCCTCCATCTGCATACTCCTGGAACGTGCCGACCCCCTTTGCATTGAGATTGACTGTGAGATGCCTGTCAAGGAAATTCGGCGAAAGGCTTAAATCAACTGTACCACGTTCATAATCAGATGTTTCAAGAGTTCCCTGCTGGTTGGTGTAACCTAAGGATGCACGATAAGGCATACGCTCGTTCACATTTCCCGTTACGCTCAAATTGTGGTCATGGGAAATTGCGGTACGGAAAATCAGATCCTGCCAGTCGGTATCCGTTCTACCTATCATTGACTGGATTTTATATCCCGATGGAGTTCCTAGATAAATCTGACCTATATAGGTACGGAACTCACCCGGAGACATTACAGGCATTTTGTCTGAATTGGTCTGTACACTTACACTGCCGTTGTATGACACCTTAGGTTTGTTGCCATGTCCCTTCTTTGTGGTTATGATAATAACTCCGTTCGAAGCGCGCGAACCGTAAATGGCCGCTGCCGAGGCATCCTTAAGCACTGAAAATGATTCAATGTCGTTAGGGTTGATGGTCTCTAACGGATTGGCCATACCTGCTCCGCCGTCTACGGCAATAGGAACTCCGTCAATCACAATCAGCGGGTCATTCGAGGCATTGAGTGAAGCTGCTCCCCTCACACGAATAGTAGCTCCCGATCCGGGGCCTCCATCACCGGGTACTACAAACACTCCCGGCACCTTTCCCTTAAGCATATCCTGTGTAGAGACAACGGCGCCGCGGTTCAATTCCTCTGCCTTGATTGCTACTATAGAGCCTGTCATATCGGTTTTCTTCGCTGTACCGTAACCGATGACAACAACATCGTCGAGCATTTCACTGTCTTCGACAAGAGTAACAACCGGAGGAATCTCCGATGCCTTGAGAGTCTGCGTTGTATAACCCATGCAAACTATTGAGACAATGGCATCTGGAGAAGATACGGTCAGGGCGTAGTCTCCGTCAAGTCCTGTGTAGACAGCTGTCGATGTGCCGTTTTCCATGACTGTGGCACCTATGACAGGTCCTTGAGAATCAACGACCACTCCCCTAACCTGATATCCGCCCTGTGCGGATGCAGACATAACCACAACACTGAAAAGTATTGAAGTTACAATGGTTAGAATCTTTTTCATTTGTTCGTATTATAATTAAACATAAAGTTGTATATATATTTGCCTTGTAATGAAGTGCGCTACTCTTTTATGAAGTAAACCGACCCGGCGGCAACCAGCATGAAAAGCCCTGCAAGACCGAGCATCCAGATGGCCTGTGAATCAAAAATCCATTTGACTATCAACCCTCCCGTGAGTCCTATTACAATCTGCGGGATTGTTATGGTGAAATTGAAAATTCCCATATAGGCCCCCATATTCATGGCATCCACGTTTTTGGAGAGAATCGAATATGGCATTGCAAGGATTCCGGCCCAGGCTATTCCTATTCCCACCATCGGAAGCATCATAAGATACCGGTCATGAATAAACAGGAAGGAGAGGAAACCCGCCGCTCCAAAGAAAAGAGAGGCCGCGTATGTATTCTTGTTTCCATACTTTTCGGCTATCCTGCCCATGAAAATCGAGACTATGCAGGCCGGTATGGGATAAATTCCGTTCAACACCCCGACCCATGTCTGTGTGGCCCCCTCAGAAAGAACCGCACCCGTTGCGGGATCTGTAACGATGCCTGTAATTGCAGGCTTCAGATATGTCCATAAAAGGAAAAGGGCGGCCCATGAGAAGAATTGCGTTATTCCGAGCCTGACCATTACCGGGGGTATATTTTTAATTAAGGCGATGAACCCCTGTTTTTCCCGGTTTGCATCATTTCCCGCATTCGCCGGTGAAGCGTTATACTCGGCGTATTCCTTTGGAGGATATTCCTTTGTCTTGAATGCCGTTACAAGTACTGTAAGCAGCAGAATTATACCGCCTGTATAGTAAGACCATGCAATGTGCCTTGACACCTCTCCCGGAATAGCCTCGTCGGATACGCCGAGCTTGGTCATAAGAAGAGGAAGAAAAGCTCCCGCCACCGCTCCGAGATTGATAAGGAATGTCTGCACGACATAGCCTTTGGTTTTCTGACTGTCATCGAGCATGTCGGCCACCAATGCTCTGAAGGGCTGCATTGTAACATTAAACGACAAGTCCATGAAAAGCAGAAGGAAGGCCCCCATTGCCAAGGGTGCGAATGCTATGATCTTAGGACAGTTGGGCATCAGAAGAAGCGCAATCGTAGAGATGACCGCACCGCCGAGTATGTACGGAATTCTTCTTCCGAACCTTGTCCATGTGCCGTCGGAAAACATCCCTATTATGGGCTGGATAATCATACCTGCAAGAGGAGCTGCGAGCCAGAAATAGCTCAGGTGGCTCACATCCGCCCCCAAGGATTGAAAAATAGTGGAGGTATTGGAATTCTGCAGGGAGTAGCCTATCTGTACTCCGAGGAATCCGAAACTCAGATTCCAAATCTGCCAGAACGACAATTTCGGTTTTTTCATTTTAATTAAGTCTTGGTTTCTATCTCAACGAATATAGCCGTAAGATTTTACATTCAAAAGCATATAAAGACGAGCTGCCGCATTGGTCTGACAAACGGTGGAAATTCAACGATAAAATGACAGGAATGCAGAAGTTGTTAAATTCGCCGGAAAAATATAACTTTGGAAAATCGTACTGATTAAAATCCCGGTATGATAATGAGAAAGAGATGAAACCAATTAAAGAGAGCGGAATAATCCACTTTTTCGCCATCCTGCATGTTGCGGTGGCTCTGTTATGCCGCAGTTACGGTATAACGGACGAAATATGGCTCACACTCCTGAGCATAATGATGACAGTCCTTCTCTCTCTTTACATGTATGCGAATGTGGAGCTGATCGTAGCTACCGTAATCGTCATCAATTTTACCGGATACACGCTCGGCGTATATGGTGCGGAACTCTTGGCCTATGCTTTCGGACCGGGTCCGGTTTCACATGCGGCATCAACGTTCCTTACCACGGAAATAATCGGATGGGGCATCTTCGGCTTTCTTAAATTACTAAAGAAGGGGTTGAAATTAAAGATGTTACAAATCACCCCCCCCTATACGGAATTTTCGTATAGGCATATACTTTATTTGACAGGATCTCTTCTGATTATAATCCTGTTCAGGATTCTTCTGGCACATCTTTTCAGATCCGACAGTCCTGACGAATGGAATCTGCTGCAGATTTTAGACATACTGTTTGAAAATCTGTGGCTGCTTATCCTGATGCTCTGCATTGTCATTGTTCTCATCCGCCAATTGAGGATAAGGGGAAAGAATCTGCACATTGGAATCAAGACGACCCTGATTGTCCTTGCAGCGCTGTTCATGTCGTCTGCCACTGCAATGATAGCCGGAACTGAATTATACCATAATCATATAAACCGGATTGGCGATGTATTTACAGTAAGAAGGTTCTTCCAGCTTTTCGTTGTATCGGCTGCAATTTTCCTTATTTTCTATTCGGTGGTATATATGATTGATTGCATTATCGCAATACGTGCCGAAATTTATGAAGAGAAGAAGAAGGCCACGCATGCAGGATTCCGGTACGAGAGCCTCAAACAGCAGGTCAATCCGCATTTTCTCTTTAATTCGCTCAATATCCTGGACTGCCTTGTAAATGAAGGGGAAACAGAGAGGGCAAGCTCATTTATCCACAAATTGGCCGGAATATACAGGTATATGCTGGGCAACAGTTCCCCTACAGTATCTCTGAATGATGAAATGAAATTTGTCAATCTCTATATTGACCTTATGAAGGAGAGATTTACAGAAGGCTTTGAGGTAATATCAAATATTCCCGATGAGGCGATGAACCTTCATGTAATACCGTGTTCGATACAAATGCTTATAGAAAACGCATTCAAACACAATAAAGTCGGAGAGCGGGGCAAAGATGGAAAAGATATCAGGCTGGAAATAAGAATAAGTGCGTCGGACGGCTGCCTTACAGTCAGCAACAACCTGCTCCCGAAACTTTCGGAGGAAAATTCCACAAAGGTCGGGCTTGATTACCTTAACAGGCAGTATGTCAATTTATTGAACAAGGAGATAAATATTTCCGCCAAAAACGGAAAATTTACTGTCATACTGCCGCTTATTAAGATTAACAATGTAAAAAACGATACAAAGGGTTATGAATGTGTTGATTGTTGAAGATGAATTAATGGCGCGAAAGGCGTTGGGCAGTACTCTCAGGCATCTTTACCCCGATATAAGGATTGTTGGAGAGACAGGTTCTGTTACTGAGACGGTCGATTGGCTTGAGAACCCAGACAACAGGGCGGATCTTATACTTATGGATGTATCGCTTTCCGACGGCAAATGTTTCGAGATTTTCAATCGCACAAAAATATGCGCGCAGGTCATAATAACTACCGCATACGACAGCTATGCCCTTAAAGCATTCGAAATTGAAAGTGTAGATTATCTTCTCAAACCGATATCGCCTGAGAATCTCAGACGTGCGGTAGAGAGGGTAAGACAACGTATTGCAGAAAAAAAGGCAATCTCCGCACAGCCGTCGGCCCTGTTGCCTGAAAATACGAGAAATCAGAAGGAACGCTTCCTTATAAAGGTGAACAATACGATAGTTCCTGTAAAAGTTTCGGATATAGCATATTTCTATGCCGAGGACAAAAGCACATATATGATTCTCTTTGATAAACGCAAGTTTGTGGTAGACTATTCTTTAGACATGGTAATGAATCAACTTGACGACAAATGTTTCTTCAGGATTTCGCGCAACTGTATAATTGCAATGACCGCAGTCTCACGTATAATGAAAATAGGCAGCCGTTACAAAATCTCAGCTATCCCCGAACCAGAGTTTCAAATGATGGTAAGTCGTTCAAAAGCAGATGATTTCATCAACTGGATGGGAGGAGACATATAAAGAGTCATGTAAGGAGCGTACCCTTCGTTCCGGGTCTCTCCTGCCTGGGATAGGCTATCCTTGCATGATAAATCTCTCCAAGATGTTTTTTAAAGACATCTTTAATGATATTTATCTCCTTTATAGAGATATCGGCCACCACAAGCTGAGAATCTGAAATTCTCCGGCTCAGAATGTTCTCCACCAATTCAGATATACTCTCCTTTGAGTAATCCTTGAGCGAACGGGAAGCGGCCTCCACCGCATCTGCCATCATAACGGCAACCTGCTCACAGGTGGTTGGCAGTGTTCCCTTATAGGTAAACTTGTCTATCAATGAGGGGTCGCCTCCGTCATTACAGAACTTACTATAGAAATAGAGTGTCTGAGAGTGTCCGTGGTGCGAAGTTATGAAGTCTGTCACCATCTGCGGCAGATGATATTTTTTGGCCAGCTCCGCCCCGTCGGGAACATGCCTCATTATAAAGCCGGCACTCTCCATAGATGAAAGCGATGCGTGATAGTTTATTCCTGGAGCTTCATTCTCTATAAAACATTGCGGATTTACCATCTTTCCCACATCGTGGTAAAGAGCCCCCACTTTAGCCAAAATTGAATTGCCGTGTATTGCGGCAACGGCTCTCTCTGCCAGATTTGCAACCTGCAGCGAATGCTGGAAGGTACCCGGAGCCTTCATTGCCAGCTCCTGAAGCAGCGGGGTGTTGGTATCTGAAAGATCTTTTAGCGTAGAGATTGAGACAAACATGAATATCTTCTCCAGCAGGTAGACCAGCGGATAGGTCGCCACAATGAAAAGGGCATTAAGGAAGAGATAGAGGGCGGTAATCTCAAAACCGGCCATCCCGTCTGACTCTATCAGCCTGAATGCCACTTCAACTACAAGCATGGCTATATAAATCATAAGGGCATTCATGAACTGAAGCCAGCTTCTGTTAAAGAATTTAAAAGAGATTATGGCTATCCACCCGGCAAAAAGGTTAAGCCAGAAGAGTTTCATACCATTCTCATCTATAATCAGAAGCGGCAGTATGAGCAGTGTGTAGACCGGAAATATAATCCTCGATCTGAGAAAGGCCACCATATAGAGCGCAAAGACAGAATATGGAATAAAAAACATATAGAGCGATGAGGCCCTGTGCACAATTGAGGTTACTGCAAAGGCAAAAACCGTTAAGAAGAGAATGAAGTAAAACTCGTTGAGCCGTTTCAGGAGCGAAATGTCTATAAGGTATATCGCCAGAAAGAGAGAGAGCAGAATTGCCGAAATAAAAATCGCATGGGCAAGAAGCAACTCCCACTTGCTTCCGGAATAGCCTATATTATGCAGATATTCTGCTTTATATGAATCAAGCACCTGTTCAATCTCGGCCGTTACGGTCTCTCCGTTTGAAACAATAAGCTGTCCTGTATATATAATCCCTTTTGTGGGTGAGATATAATCCACGGCATCCTTATGTAAAGTCTCTGTGGCACTCTTGTCGTAAAAGAGGTTTGGCTCGAGCATCTCCCTCACTCCCAGAACACTAAGCAATGAATCTGCATTAATTTGCGGAAATGAGGCGTTTAAATCCTCCTCTATGAAATTATAAGCTTTTGGAATATCGTAAAAATAGGACTCCAACACCTCGGAACTGCTGTTGGAGCGTTGCAGGAAGATAAGACCCAGCTCATTGAATGCAACCTTATCATCATCGTCTGCCAGATTATTTGCCGGCATGACCCCCTTCAGGTAAACGCTTCTAAGATCTTCTGCAATGGCAGAGGTAATACTGTCTGTGAGCCCCTTCTTTGCAGCGGCAAGGCTCAAACCGTGCAAGATCCTGCTGACGACCGTCTCGTCATAATTATAGTAGGGTATTACCTTGGAGGCAACCCGATTTCTCTCCTCCGTGAGTTCGGTCTGGGTCTTGAGCAGCGGAAAATCCATTGGGGCTACAAGTGTCTCATATAGCCAGGCCCTGCCTCTCTGGTAATCATATTTGAATCTTCCCTCATCTGGGAAGAGGTACATCATAAGTGCAAAGGCTATGACAAGACCTATATAGACCGCCTTGCTCTTTAATATTTTTTTTGTATTAAGAAGTTCCCTTTTTTCCATAGTGCAAAAATAGAAACTATTTAATCTTATTTAAAATTAAATTTCATATCGCACCGGCATATAAACCGGAATTTATATCTAAATTTGCACCAAAACGGAAATGACAATGAAACAGAACGCTTTTTACAGACTTGCCCTATCTCTTTTTGCTGCCTTGACTCTCTTTTCAAACGGCGGGGCGGCAAAAGAGCTTATCATAATAAAATCTGGCAATCTCAAATGCAACGACACCATACTGGTTTTCACCCCCCAGTACGATGACAGATCAGACAGAAAGCCCGTTGCCACCCTCTTTCTACTTCACGGCTGGTCAGGCTGTCATAGCGACTGGAGCAACAAATATGACCTGCAGCAGATAAGCAATTCGACCGGCTTTAGAATCATCTGCCCTGACGGATTTTACAACAGCTGGTATCTCAACGACACGGATACCACAAAAATGCAGTGGAGAGATTTCTTCCACAAGGAGCTATACCCTCTTATCAGAGAAAAGTACGGAATAAGGCCGGAAAACACATTCATTACAGGGCTTAGCATGGGAGGCCACGGAGCAGTGAATATCTTTTTAGACAATATAGATAACTTCAGAGCCTGCGGCAGCATGAGCGGCGTGCTCAATCTCCAGCTTTCGAATCTCAGGGATAGAGAGATAAAAAAGGTTGTCGGAGAAAAAATTGAAAGATACGATAGCGAAAGCGCCGTAACAAGAATCGTACCGGTTGCCCGGAGGCTGAAAGAGGAGAACAAGCCAATAATAGTCTCCTGTGGCTACCAGGACACCTACTCCGGATGCGCAGAGGAGTTCTCTGCCAAATGCAGGGAACTGCAGATACCGCATATTTTATTGCTCTCACCCGGAAACCACTCCTGGAAATACTGGGGCTTTGCCCTTAGAGAGCACATAGCCCTTTTTACAAAAATTCTTAGTGGAGAGAATCTGGGGTACTGAGAAGATTCACAAGAGTGCATTCTATCTGCATCAGCCCCTCCATTGTGCTTACGCTAAAACGCAGCGGTCCCTGCTCCTTTGTATACCATATGGTAAAATAGAGCCTCTGGGGTGAGCCAAGAAGGGTAATCTCGGAGCTGTTTGTAACCTTCATTGCATTAAAGCGGCCACACCCAAGAGTGAGGGACTCCGGCGGGTTTACGACAATCTCTCCAAGCTTCACCTCCAGGATTACATCCATCTTATCCAACTCACCCTGCAGAGTGACGGCCGTTCCCCTATACCGCTCCCCGGGCCGTGTGGTTTTGGGAAAGACAAGCTCCTTCTCCCCTCCCCTTCTGCTTAAACCGGAGATGGAGGGAAACAGAAGCATCATCAAATCACCGGCCTTAAGAATATAGTAGCCCGAACTGTCGCGACAGCTGACAGATGAAGAGGAAATTTCCATTGTCATAAGAGAATCTTCAAAGCTCTTTATGTTGCAGGAGAACCTCTCCCCCCTTTTCTGCGATTCAAGTGTAAGGTAAAACTCCCCGTCTCCCATTGGTGAGATGTAATCCACCCTGTAAAGCTGACTCTTTCCAAGGGGGGGCATAAGAAACTCCAGCTGTGCGAAGAGCGGCACGGAAAGGGCAAAAAAAATGAGAGAGAGCACTGTTCTTTTAATCATATCGGGCGTCCTAAAGATTAACACTCTTCAAGAGCGTAATCCACCGCATTGTTAATAAGTTCGTTATAGCGGCGGCAACTCTTAAACCTGCGGTCTACATACTCTGCGAGCCTGTCGTTTCCTGCAAAGAGCCGGACGGAATTCAACGGAAGATAGAGACCGAAGTCTTTTTGCCGTATAAGTCCGCTCCACTCCTCTTTAATATCGGAATAACCGTAGGGTACTCTTGCCAGATACTCTCCGTTATAGACAAACCCCTTTGCAGCGGCAACTGCCTCAAGAAGAGAGTTTCCGTTAATGTAAATCTCTTCGCGGAGACTCTTGACGATTTTGGATTCGGGCCGGTAAAGACCGGCGTAAAGCAACGACTCTCCAAGGAAATTGCCTTCTTCCCCCTTTGCGACCGGTTCCAAATGAAAATAGTAGCCGGCATAGGGAGATTTCTTTCCTCCCCTACAGATATAGGCGGCCATATGGCTCTTGTATGGGCTCTTGTCCTTTGTAAAACGGGTATCCCTGTAGATTCTGTAGGTACACTCACTTACCGTCGGGGCAGATTCCCGTATACGGCTGTCCCATACTTTCATTCTTTCTATAAGCGATGTAACGAAACCATTGAATATCTCTCTGATTTGCAGATATTCTTCCTTGTTGGCATTAAACCACTCACGATTATTGTTCTCCTTTAATCTGCAGAGAAAATCATATACCTGTTTCATTCTATTTCTCCCTTAAAACTATATTTTCTCCCATTGCTCCCTGCCTTTTTCCGTTTGAGGAGGGTCAAATTTACAAATAAATAGTATTTTTGCAATTTGTTTGCGAAAAATGAGCAGCTTTAACCTATTTCTGACAGTAATGACCGGCGTGGCCGTAATAGTATTCTTTGTACTATACCACATAACCGCAGGATATGGAAAGTTCGTCTCCGGAAAATGGGGGCTCACAATTGGCAACAAGGCCGGATGGGCAATTATGGAATCTCCCGTCTTTCTCCTTATGACCATTCTCTGGCTCTTTAGCGACAGAGCCTCAATGCCTGTTCCGCTTATAATATTTCTCCTTTTCCAGCTCCACTATTTCCAGCGCTCCTTTATCTTTCCCCTGCTTTTAAGGGGCAAAGGGAGGATGCCTGTGGCGATTGTGGCCATGGGAGCCCTTTTCAATATGCTGAATGCGGTAATGCAGGGGGGGTGGCTTTTTTATATTTCAGAGCCCGACAGATATCAGCCGCAATGGCTCTGCTCGCCTCAGTTTATCTTGGGGACCATTGTCTTTTTAACGGGATTTATCATAAATATCCACTCCGACAGCGTTATCCGCTCCCTTAGAAGAGACCCGCTCGATACCCGCCACTATCTGCCCCGCAGGGGACTGTACAGATATGTCACCTCTGCCAACTATTTTGGGGAGATTGTGGAGTGGTGCGGCTTTGCCCTCCTTACATGGAGCCCGGCCGGTGCGGTTTTTGCTCTTTGGACATTTGCCAACTTAGTACCGCGCAGCGATACTATCTATAAAAAATATAAAACTGAATTCGGGGAACAGATGCAAAGGCTCAGGCTCAGACGCATCTTCCCCTTTATCTACTGACTATGGAATCCAAACTCTTCACACCAGGCAAGATAGGTCCTCTTACCATAAGAAACAGGACAATCCGCTCTGCCGCATTTGAAAATATGGCATACGGCAACAGCCCCTCCGAGAGCCTTTTCAACTACCACACAAGCGTGGCGGCAGGAGGAGTGGGAATGACAACCGTCGCCTATGCCTCGGTAACAAGAAGCGGTCTCTCTTTTGCCAACCAGCTTTGGCTCAGACCCGAGATTATTCCCGGGTTAAGAAAACTTACGGATGCGATACACAAAGAGGGGGCCGCCGCCTCAATCCAGATAGGCCATTGCGGCAATATGAGCCACAAGGGAATAACAGGTTGTACCCCCCTTTCCGCCTCCACAGGCTTTAACCTCTACTCTCCCACCTTTTACAGGGGGCTTAAGGAGAAGGAAATAGTTGATATGGCAAAGGCCTTCGGGAACGGAGTAAGGCTTGCAAGGGAGGCCGGGTTCGACTGCGTTGAGGTTCATGCCGGCCACGGCTATCTTATAAGCCAGTTCCTCTCTCCATATACAAATAGAAGAAAAGATGAGTATGGAGGAACTCTGGAGAAGAGGATGAACTTTATGCGTCTCTGTATGGAGCAGGTTATGGAGGCGGCGGCCAGCGACATGGCAATTGTGGCCAAAACCAATATGAGCGATGGCTTCAAGGGGGGTAATGGAGTTGAAGAGGGGCTTATAATTGCAAAGGAGCTGCAGAAGTGCGGGGTCCACGGGCTTGTATTGAGCGGAGGCTTTGTAAGTAAGGCTCCCATGTATGTAATGAGAGGTTCCATGCCTGTCAGAACGCTTACTTATTATATGAATACCCTTTGGCTTAAATATGGGGTAAAGCTGGCCGGAAGGTTTATGATTCCCACCGTTCCCTTTAAGGAGGCCTACTTTCTTGAAGAGGCCCTTAAATTCAAGGAGGAGATAAAAGAGATTCCGTTAATCTATGTGGGAGGGCTTGTGGCCAGGGAGAAGATAGATATGGTGTTGGATAAGGGGTTCGAGTTTGTACAGATGGGGCGTGCGCTCCTCAATGACCCCGCCTTTGTAAACAGGCTTAAGAGCGGAGAGTGCCAAAGATGCAATTGCGGCCACTCCAACTATTGTATAGGGCGTATGTATACCGTGGAGATGGCCTGTCATAAAAATCTTGCGGAAAAGCTTCCGCGAAGGCTGGAAAGGGAGATTGAAAGACTGGAAAAAAGGTGGGGCGAGTAAAATGGAGCGTAGAGTAGAGAAAAAGGGGGTGGCCCTTGTTACCGGCGCCAGTTCAGGAATAGGGTTTCACTTTGCAGAACAGCTCTCCAAAATGGGTTACAGCCTTATTATGGTGAGCAACCAGCAAAAAGAGCTTGCACAGAAGGGGGCAATGATAGCGGAGAGCAACGGTATCCGCCTTCTGGAGCCGGACACCCTTGGCGGTACGGAGGAGAACAGGTGGGTGGCTACTCTCTATTCAGACCTCTCAAGAGAGGAGGCGGCGGAGGAACTCTTTGCCCTCTGCAACAATGCCGCCCTGGAGGTGGAACTTCTGATTAACAATGCCGGAATCTTCATATTCAACGACATAACGGATTGCACGACAGCCAGAATAGACCTTATCTTAAAACTGCACATCCACACGGTCACAATGCTGTGCAGACTATTTGGAGAGAGAATGGCAGTAAGGGGAAGGGGCTATATATTAAACATGTCATCGCTGGCCGCCCATACCCCTTTCCCGGGGATATCGCTTTACTCCGCAACAAAAAGCTATATAAGAAGTATGACAATTGCCCTTAGGCTGGAGCTTAGAGAGAGAGGGGTGAATGTACTTGTCGTATCTCCCGGAGCAGTGGCTACAGATCTCTATTCACTCCCGCCCGATTTGCAGAGGCTCGGGGTAAGGATTAAGGTGATTTACAGGCCTGAAAAGCTGGTACAAAAGGCTCTTGTGCGGCTATTCAGAGGGAGAAGGGAGTTTGTTCCCGGCTTTATCAACCGCTTTTTCAAACCGCTATATAGCCTGTTGCCCGACTGTGCAAAGTTATGGCTGCGTAAAAAGACAGCCTCATTAAAAAAGTAGGCAGGATGGAGAGAGTCGTTGTAATGACAGGCGCCACCGGCGGGATTGGCAAGGTGGTCTTAAGGGAGCTTCTGGACAAGGGATACACCATCTATGCAGCCTGCAGGGGTGCGGGCAGGCTACAGGAATTTGCAGAACATGTTCCAACAAGACTTCATCCTGTGGAGCTGGATCTGGAGTCTCTTGCTTCGGCCATCCGCTTTTGCAATGAGATAGAGAAGAGTCTGTCGGGGCGCCCTATAGAAATAATCATAAACAATGCCGGTATGATTGCCCCAAGGCTGGAGAGAAGCATCGACGGCTATGAACGCTCTCTTCAGGTGAATTATATTGCTCCAAAGGTCATTACGGAGCGGCTTTGCTCTCTGCTTGCACCGAGAGGGAAGGTTATAAATACCCTCTCATGTACAATAAAGAAGGGGCGTTTTGTTACTGTGCAGAGAGCGGTTGCCGGTAAGCCTGTAAAGGAAAGTACCCTGATGAGCCTTAAGCATTATAGCGATGCAAAATATATGATGGCCCTCTATACCATTAATTTTGCGCTTGAACATAAGGAGATAACGGTTTGCGGTGCCGACCCCGGAATCGTAAATACCGGGATTATAACAATGCACCGCTGGTATGACCCTCTTGCAAATATTCTTTTCAGACCCTTTATAAAGAGTCCCGCACAGGGAGCGCTTCCCATACTGAATGCAGTTGAATATATCCCCAAGGGAGACAATGGCGGCAAGGCTCTTCTATTTAAGGGAAGAAAAACGGAGCTGTTTGGAAAAAGGTTCTATGCTAAGGCAGAAGAAGAGAAAACCGCGTTTAGATACAACCTGTAATGCCTCTGCAAAGAAGAACGTGCAGATTTGCCGGATAAGATTTACCGGATAAAAAATGAGGCCGTGCCGTATACCTTAATTATGGCAAAGCCTCATGAAACCCTTTTAAAAGAGAGCCTTAATGTACCTCGAATGGTCTGTGGTAGACCGCATCCCAGTCAAATATATTGGATTCGGAATAGTACGGCCCCCCGAAGTTGGAAATAACCACCGGATAAACATACATTGTTGCTCCATTTACCATGATTTCCAAAAATTTATCACTGCTGTTGGCAAGCCGCAGAGGTACAGATCTGTAGATATTAAGTTCTGTGGCAGCACAATTGAATTGCCTGCGCTGGCCACTGGCAAGTTCCATCAGATAATTTCCCGGAGTATAACGCAATCCTGAATAATATAGCGGATATTCATCTGTCATACCTGTAAAGGGAGCGGTATAATTCCTGTCCCCATAGCTGTATGGTATCTGCACAGAAAGTTCCCCTCCCGGTAACATTCCCTCCACACTTTTTATATAGGGCGACTCCGGCGAACTGTACCACCTTCCATAAATATAACTTGTAATATACCACAGATCTCGATCTATCTCGTGATGGAAAATATTATCGCTCTGCGATATTCCCACAAGGTATATTGCCTCATAGAGCGAAACTTTAGAGAAAAGCTCGATTGTTGACATGTCGTCACCTCTGCCGATAAGATGCAGCGTGTAGGTTCCATTGCTCGATGAAGATTGGGCGCTTACACTGCCGCTCCCCTCAATAAAGTTAAAATAACAAATCAATTCCGGAGCATCTCCGATCCACTCATATGAATTACTGAACTGGATCCTTGCCTTGGCAGGAGCTCTAAGATTCAGATCTACATATTGATACATTCCGTATTTTAAATTTACCGGCAATTTTATTTCAGATTTTATACTCAATTTCTCTATGGTAAAACCGACAGTGGTACAGACATCTTCCCGTCCGTTTACGGCGAGGGTAACAGAGAAGGGCTGTGTTTCGGTCGGCAGAGCGTCATCGCTCATGGAGACTAACAGTGTGGCCCTGTCATCTCCCGAACACGATACATATCGCGAAGCCTCACCCTCCAGCCTTGCCGTTGCCCCCAATTGCGAGGCATGTGGCGGAAATATCTCATACTCCACGGTATGGTTATAATGGTTAAAAAGTGTAAAGCTGCTCTTTTTAGGCTCGATACGAAGTTTCTCTATGGTCAGCTCGTAGGTTGCCGAAACACCTCCCAATGAGGCGGTGATGGTACATTTTCCCGGAGTGACAGCCTCAATAAAGATACCTTCACTGCGTCCCTCCACCCTTGCATTATTATTGCTTGTGGTAACGGTCACCTCTCTGTCTGAAGGCACCAGTGCCGAATAGAGCAGCATATAGCTCTCTCCATCATACATTACCCTGCCGGAAGATGGAAATTCAATCTTTGGAGCGACAACGGTTACCGTACAGAAAAGCTCCTTTCCGTGTGCAGATACTTTTATCTTTGCCTCACCCGTACCTTTTGCCATAACATTTCCCTCACCATCTACAGTTGCAACCCCGGGAGAGAGCGACTCGAAGAGTGGTGTGACAGGCGGATTAACCTCATACTCTATTTTAAAACTCTCCCCGACATAGAGAATCTTTGAGAGCGGATCGATTGAAAACTCCCTGTCAAGCACACTGACAGTGCAGGCTGCACTCTTTGAGGGGTCATCCTTTGAGACGGCCGTTATAACAGCCTCTCCAGGAGAGAGAGCTGTTACCTGACCTGTCTCATCTACAGCTGCCACCTTCTCTGCGGAACTGTTCCAGAGCAGATCACTGACAGTTGCATCTGCCGGCAACACCTCTCCCTTTAATCCGGTGCTCTGACCGGTATAAAGAGTGAGCTCTTTAGGCTCAACCTTAACCCCTGTCACATATCTTTTGGTATCTACTATAATGTCAGCCTCTGCCGAAATGCCCGAACCGTCGGTTGAGGAGGCGGTAATGATACAGATCCCGTCCCCCACAGCCCTGACAAGCCCGTTTTCAGTTACAGTTGCCACCCCTTCCGCCGAACTGCTCCAGATTAGCCTCTTATTTGCAGCCGTAAGGGGGAGAAGAGTGACCGAAAGCTGCAGAGTCTCATCTGTTCCTGTAAACCTGTGCGATTTTGGAGAGAGTTCCAGTGAGGTGACAAGATCTTCGATTTCACTGTTGTCTACCCTCCAGCTATTCTCCTGCACGGCTCCATCTCCCTTGAAACATAGGGTTATTCTGTATTCTCTGTTCCTCTCTATGTTATAATCGGAAACCATATCTTTTCCAAGGTAAAAACGGTAGAGAATTTCCCCACTCTTCTCTTTTGAAAGGTATCTTCCCTTTAGCTCCACATAACTGCACAACTTTTCATAAAGGCTTCCGGGAGCGGGCCACTTCTTGCTTTGGTCCAGATTTTCCACTCCAATCACCCCTTGCATATTTTCAAATTGATAGAAGGTAATTCCTCTTTCCAGCTCTCCCGCAGCGGGAGTCTCAACTATGACAGAGGAGAGGGCATCTGCCGGATCCGCAATTTTTGAAACTGCAAAAGGGGTTACCGAGAGGGGCAGATTTTTAAGCGAGACCTCCTCTATGGCAATCTCCACATCGGGGTTTAACATTGAGTAATCACACTTTAAAAGCACTCTGGCCGCACAACGCTCCAAATCCATGGAGACATTTGCCCCATTGCTGAGGAGCTGAGGCCCTGTAACCCCGGCCATAAGGAGACCTCCCCCCTCCGAAACCATCTCCATATAATCTCCTATTCTATATCTGAGAGTCTCAATCTCGCTCCTTCCCTTGACATAGAGAGGGACGTTTGCATTGACAATGGCATAGATCGAGTATTTCATATTCTCATATATGACAGCCTCTATCTCCTTACCCTCTGCTGTGTAGGTGTGGCAGACCAAATCTCCGGGTTCATTAAAGAGGTAAAGGTTTACATTCTCTATCAGTGTTTCATCTATAGAGAGGGCTCTGCTCTCTACAGGCGACAATCTGTAATCCAATGATATCTTTACAGAATCCCTGCTTCCGTAAAGAACGGTATTTGGATCGCCCGCCTCCTCAACGCTGCACGAGAGGCCTGCAGACAAAAGTATACATGATACAATGACTCTGCCTGTCAAATGATTACAGTTACGGTATCTTTTTCGTTCCATGACTCCACAACTATTTTTAATGATGTAAATGACATATCTGCCGAGATTACTATATCCTTAAGGTTTTTAGCCTCCATATCATAGCCTATTCCGGAGAGAAGGTCTCCAAGTTCAAGACTCTCCACAATCTCGGCTCCCTGCGGAGAATATCTGCTCATCAAAAGCTTCATCTTCTCCATACTCTTCTGTCTTATGATTCTATATCTGAAATTCAGGTTCCCTTTAGAATCCAACGACTTTTCACCATTGACTCTGATCTCCTTCTCTATAAACCCCCCATCTATCTCTCTTCCGGAAGAGGGACAGCTGATCTGAGAGGAGAGAAAGCCGTCTCCCTCCTCACCGTTGAGGATAAGGGTGACATTTGCATATTCCCTGCAGATTTCCACCTCCTTGTGAAGGTTATCCCCGGTAGCGTCAAGGCTCGGAGCGCCATAGTAGAGAGAATCTGTGTTGAAATTGCCCCATATATGACACTCTATCATCTCTCTTTTCAACTCTATATTGTAAGGTTTCTCATACTGCTCACTATAGAGGGTATCTTTTGCCAACAGCTCTCCACCGGAGCCGAAAAACCAGAGTTCCAGCCTCTTTATAGAGGGGTCTGTCTTGCTAAAATCAAGAGTTACATAGCAGGGGCAGTCAGACCTCTCTTCAAAGATTGAGGTGCAGCTCAGAAGGAAGAGCGTTGTCAAAGCCGCAACAGGCGGCAAAAATAGGATTCTGTTCATTTTAAGAGATTAAAATTCAACATCGATTTCGGGTTGTAGCACCCAATCCAAAACATTGAGAGTTACATTGGCCACCCCTTTCTCCAACAGCTGCTCCGGGTCGAGTGTTCCCGGCCGCATAATCTCTACATCCACCGAATAGGAGCAGTTTCTCTCTATATTTTTTATAGGGAGAGGATAGTAATAGGTGGTGCCGTTCAAATCGGCCTGAATTACCAGCTTTGTGAAGCGTCTGCCCTCATTCTCAGACTCCGTGGCATTGGGATAGCAGTAGAAGTAGTGAGATTTGCTCTCCCCGGCCTCTGTTATATTCCCGGCAAGAGATTCATAAAGCATGCCCTCCATTGCACAGCCGCTTATATCTGCCCCCACTGCCATTCCCTTGTTAAGAAGTGTTGCCTCAAGAGGGGAAGTTCCATTGCAGAAATAGCTCTCTCCCACCACATTTGTAAGGTATATCTTTACATTCTGCAATTGCGACCCCTCGTATGGAGTTCCCACAAAGGAGGCATTAAGCGATTTTAACTCCACTCTTGAGACAAGTCTTGATATTGAAAACGTGAGGTGTGTGGTACTCTGCAGTGTCGCCTCTATTGCTCCTGCCATGGTAAAGCTTTTCAACTGTTCATCCTGTAGCGAAGAGAGCCTCTTTTTAAAATCGGCATGGGTAACAACCCCCTCCCACTGCCGTTGATGTGAATTCGCTATGGCATATATCTGCTTAAGCCCCGTTGTAGTGGTTATTTGCAAATCTGTAAGAGAGCCAAGTTCACCGGCAGAGAACTTTTTGTAGGTATCGAGCGCACCGGCTGCCTGACCCTCAGCCCTGAAGATGAAAATCTCCAGAGTTCCTACCGTATTGTCATCACTCCGGTTTCCATGGTCGCTTCCCGAAGCCTTTGTCTGTGGCTGAATCGAGAGATATAGAGAGCTTTCGCCCGTCTGCTCTTCTTCCCCGTTGATTTCACTCTTTGAACATGCGGTAATTGCCATTACCGAAACTGAAAATGCAATTGTAACGAATTTGAAATTTTTCATAGTTTTAACTTTTTATTGATTATACACTCTTTCTAATCCATATCTCTTTATAATATCAGAAATTTCAGGGTCCAGATTTCCCCTGTGTCTCATCGAGGCATCCGATTCAACAGAACTCAGGAAGTATTCCGCTGCTCTGGAGCTTTCGTTAAGACGGGCATAGGTCAAAGCTATCAGGTAATCTCTCTTGGCACTCTTTGGCAACTCCTCAAGAATTGCCTTGGCAGAGTGGTTATACCCCATACAGAGGTAGGCCAGTGCCGTATTTATATCTGAATAGGGCTGCAAGAGGGTCAGGGCACGGCGATAATCGCGCATATCAAGAGCCTCAATCCCCTCCATATAGAGAGTATCTACCTGATAGCTGACAATAGTATCCTTGACCATTCCAGGGCGATGGAGCATTAATGAGAAGTCTACCCTGCGCAATTCCGGATAAAGTTTCTCCTTTATATAGGAGTAGCGGGAGGTTGCCGCCAGAGCCCTCTCCCTTGCATCATAACCGGGATGGGAGAGCGCCTCCAGAATAGCCTTGTCCTCCATGAGAAGGGGGTCATTCATAATCAGCCTCTCCAGTTCGGGCCAAGGGTCACCGCAGTTTCTCACCTTTATAAAGTCACCTTTTAAAACGGGGAGCCTATGGCTTCTGCCCATTTCCGCCTCCCTTCCATCTTCAAGGGTCTGAGAGAGGTAAAGTTCCCATACAGGCCCGTTAATGGTGTCGTTGAGCCTCTCTATATAGCCTGTAAGATACTCCTTAATGGAGTTGGCCCTGGATTGCGACAGCTTTTTGTTATAGATGTAGCCTCCCTCCGGAGAGGAGAGCGGTGTAATGACAAGAGAATCTGCTATGAAAGTGCTGTCGGACAGTATATTATAAAGCAGCTCCGAAATTTTCTTCATCTGGGAATAGTTTGCGGCAAGAGTATCGCAATAGCGGGAATCTCCCACATTGAAGGTGATATATGCCGTAGAGTTAATCTTTAAATCGCGCTCTACCACCTTTTCCTTATATTTGACGCCGCTCTCGACAAGGGAGCTCAGCGAACTTATATAGTAGGTAACAGGCCCTACATGAGGCATAGTGTAAAGCAGCTTCCGGGAATCATAAAGCTCTCCTCCAATCTTAAGCTCCACCTTTTTAACCTTTTCATTTATCTTCAAGGGGTATCTATAGCAATATTTTACCCCTCCCTCCCCTTGATTTACAACAGAATCCAACCTTATACCAGCCTCCTCAAACGGATTTCTGACATATTTTGCAAACATCTTCCCCTTTTTTTCGATGAGCCGCCTGTTCCTGTCAAGCAGCCCCTTTTTCGTATAATGGTCTACCGCATCGTAAAAAGTAACCCCAAAGAGGTGCGACACCTGTCCTTCACTTACAAAGGAGCTGTCGTATCTTAACCTGGCAATCTCCTTGAAATTCCGCACTATAAACCTCTCCAACAACTCCTTATGGGTAAAGGCCTCTATATGGTCAAGAGAATCGGGAATAATGGAGTCGAGAAACTTCTTATAGAGTTCATATCCCCTCAGCTGCTCTCTCCTATATTTCTCCCCTGTAATATAGACCTTTTCAAGATCCAGAGTGTCTGAGAGATAAGAGAGCCGTGGATATAGCCTTAGCTGACATTCAGGGTAGAGCATCTGCGGCGGGACAGTTATATCAAAGGCAATATTCACATAGCCGTTCCGCTCTGCAATATTCCTGAATTTGGCCTCCACAACCACAGGCTCTATTTCATCTGTAATTACCATTTCACCTGTCTGGCTATCCTTTATAGCCGACATCAGCATAACGTCTCGCCCTCTGAAACTCACTTTCTGAACAGTGTCGCGCCTTATGGTGTAGGAAGTATCTGAAGTAAAACGGGGAAGAGCATAATCTGCAATTGAGAGAGAGGCTGCCATCCCGTCCGTAGAGAGCCTCTTTATACTCTTTTGCATTGAACATCCGCCAAGAAGAGTGACGGAGAGTAAAATAAAAACCGCTCTTTTCATAGTTTCCCCACCTTTAGAAGAGATAAGAAAGTTGTATGTAAATATTGTCGGGGGTAATAAAGAGCTGTTTTTTCTTCGCCTCCACAGGACCGCACGAGGTGCATCCGTACCTTTTGTATCTGCTGTAGCCGGTCATGAATGAGAGGGCAAAATCAAGATTGAACTTTGAAGAGAGCATAAGGGCATACCCTCCACCGAATGTAAGGGCGTATGCATCACCCTCATAACTTTTCATCGAGAAGATTCCACCCATGTTAAAACGGGTAAAATTAAGATTTCCCATTATAAACCACCCGGAATAGACATGCCATGGCCAATACCTTACCCCTGTATAGAGAGCCAGCCTTTTATTTTGTATCTCCTTCCGGGAACCCGACAGATTATATACAAAAGGGTTGTAGCGCATAGACCACTCCATCGTCACACTTCTGGAGAGGGCAAAAGAGAAACCTCCGTTTATTGTAAACAGATTCAGATAATCCGCGCCATTTGTTGCAACGGCCATTTTTTGAGAATAGACCCTGCTCGCAGATAGGAGCAACAGAAGGGTCAGAGAGATATACTTTATCATTACCCCGTTTAATTTTTGAGACGAAATTAGGGGTATGGAGAGGGTGGCTGTATGAAAAAAAATAAAAAGGAGAGAATTGTTCCCTCCTTTTTGCATAAAATAATTTTAAAATAACTTTCTATCTGAAAATCAATATACTTTAGCCTCTTCCCTACCTTGAAGAACATTAAAGCCGTTCCGGGCAAGAGCCCCCATCTCATCCTCTCCGGGATATATCGAGACAGGAGCTATAAAGCTTACCCTACTCTTTACAGACTCCATAAGCTCCCTGTTGTAGGCAATGCCTCCCGTGAGAATTATCGCATCAACCTTACCTGAGACCACAGCGGCCATGGCGCCTATCTCCTTTGCAAGCCGGTAGGCAAATGCCTCTGAAATAAGCCGAGCCTGCCCGTCGCCCTCCTTTGCCCTCTTCTCCACCTCCTGAAAGGAGTTGGTTCCAAGATAGGCCACGACACCGCCCCGACCCGAAATCATCTTTTTTATCTCCTCTTTGGAACGGGTGCCGGCAAAACAGAGGTCCACAAGTGGGGCGGCAGGAAGCGACCCCGACCTCTCCGGAGAGAAGGGACCCTCTCCGTTAAGGGCATCATTCACATCAACCACCCTGCCCCTTTTATGGATTCCAACAGAGACTCCTCCTCCAAGATGAGCCACAATAAGATTAAGCTCCTCATACTTTTTACCATGTTCCGAGGCATAGAGTTTCGCAATGGCTTTCTGGTTAAGGGCATGGAATATTGAGACCTTCTTTATCGAAGGATGGCCCGTTATCCTCGCAACCGGTTCAAGTTCATCTACCACAACCGGATCTGCAATAATCGCCATAATGCCCCCGGCCTCATCTGCAAGCTCCTTTGCTATAAGGGCACCAAGATTGCTGGCATGCTCTCCGTTTTTCTCGCTTCTGATATCCTCTATCATCGCATCATTTACAATGTAGACTCCCGAAGAGACAGGCCTTATAAGCCCTCCTCTGCCCACAATAAGGCTGAGGTCGCAAAGTTTTATATCATTCTTCTTAAGGGCATCCTTTATTGCCTGTTTCCTGAACTCAAGCTGGTCTGCCACTCTCTTATACGGTGCAAGCTCCCCACTTGAGTGGCGCAGAGTCTGCCCGAACAGCTCCCTGCCATCTTCATATACCGCTATTTTGGTAGAGGTTGAGCCTGGATTGATTGCCAATATCAATTCATTCATAGACTATCCCTATTATGCGGTAATTGCAGCCAAAGCTATAGAGTTGAGTTTGGTTTCTATACTGTCGGCACGGCTGGAGAGTACACAGGGCGCCTTTGCTCCTGCAACCACTGCAGCAACCTTTACACCCTTTACAAACCGGGTATTTGTCTTGTAGAAGACATTCGCCGCCTCAATGTTAGGGAATACAAGGCAATCCGCATCACCTGCCACCGTGCTGTTTACCTTCTTTATCCTGACAGCCTCCTCTGAAAGGGCAACGTCTATTGCCAGCGGACCGTCTATGTAGCAGCCGGGAATCTGCCCTCTCTCGTTCATCTTTGCAATCATGGCCCCATCGACGCATGCGGGCATTGCAGGGAGCATCTGCTCTGTGGCCGCAATCATTGCAATCTTGGGTTTCACGACTCCCAAAGCCAGGGCAGTCTGCTTTACATAGCCTACTATTGCAAGCTTCTGCTTGAAATCAGGCGCAGGAATTACAGCTATGTCTGAAATGACCATAAGCTTATGGTAGTTGGGATTCTGAACAAGAGAAACATGGCTAAGAACAGCCTTTGGGGGGAGCAGACCTCTCTCCTTATTCAGAATGCCGCGCATATATTTGTCTGTACTGCAAAGCCCCTTCATCAGGATGTCCGCCTCTCCGGCATTTACCATATCCACCGCACGGGAAATAGAGTCCAGCTCATTTTCATTGTTCACAATCTTAAAGAGAGAGCTGTCTATATTCTCCTGACGGCATATATCCATAATCATCTTCTCACTACCTACAAGGACTCCGTCTACTATTCCAGCCTTTACGGCCAAAGCCACCGCATTTATGGTGTGGTCATCTACAGCCCACGCTGCAACCAGCCTCTTTTTCGGTTTTGAACGAAGCTGCTCAAACAATTCATCGAAATTCTTAATCATATCATCTGTCATTAATAATTGTACACTCTATTCCGCCAATCTCATTGTATCCTGCGCTATCACAAGCTCCTCATTTGTAGTGACAACCGCAACCGCCACCTTTGAACCGCTCTTTGTAAGAATCATGTCCTTCCCCCTCAGCCCGTAATTTACAGAAGGGTCGAAATCCACTCCAAGGTAGGCGCATCTTGTTGAGATATATTCCCTTACCGTAGAGTCATTCTCCCCGATTCCCCCTGTAAAGACTATAAGATCCACTCCGTTCATTACCGCGGCATAGGCTCCCACATATTTAAGCACACTATATTTGAACATCTCAAGGGTAAGGGCTGCCCTCTTATCTGTTGCGGCCGCCGCATTAACGTCTCTGGAATCTGAAGAGACTCCCGAAACCCCGAGAAAACCGCTCTTCTTGTTAAGTACCACATTCATTTCCTTGAAGTCCAGCCCTTCCTTGTCTTGCAGGTAGGTAACCACTCCCGCATCTACATTTCCGCAACGGGTTCCCATTACAACTCCCTCAACCGGGGTAAAGCCCATTGATGTATCTATCGATTTACCGTTGCAGATGGCAGTTACAGAGCTGCCGTTTCCAAGGTGACAGGTAATTATCCTTGATTTTTCGAACTCGATACCGGCAAGCCCGGCCGCCTTTTGTGCCACATACCGGTGGCTGGTTCCGTGGAAACCGTAACGGCGTATCTTATATTTTGAATAATATTCATAAGGAATTGCATACATATATGCATAATCCGGTATCGTCTGGTGGAATGAGGTATCGAATACGGCAACCTGCGGAGTATGAGGCATAAGTTCCTTTATTGCTCTTATTCCCAAAAGATTGGCAGGGTTGTGCAAAGGCGCCAGTTCGCAGCATTTCTCTATTTTTTCAATGACAGTGGCATCTACCTTCCTGCTCCCGCTAAAATATTCTCCGCCATGAGCCACCCTGTGCCCGACGGCATCTATTTGCTGCAAAGATTCAAGAACACCCTGTCCACCGCTTACAAGCAGATCAAGAACACTCTTTATTCCCTCTGTATGGGTAGCTATAGGCTTGTGAAGCATATATTTTTCATGGCCTGCAACAGTATGGGTTATGTCTCCCATCTCCATACCTATTCTCTCTACAAGACCCTTGGCAAGCAGATTATACTCCTGCCCACTCTTCATATCCAATACCTGATACTTTAGCGAAGAACTTCCGCAATTCAAAACCAAAACTATCATATTATTCAAATTTTTTAAATCAGACTTACAAATTTAAATAAAATTTGCCAATCCCGATATATTTTTATCATAATAGAAGCTATCGGGAACTATTGCATTTACTGCATGGAACAGCACCGAAACATTTATCTCCCTGCCCATCATCCTGCTTTCGCCGTCGAACTGGATAAGCCCTTCCCGGGAGCGGATAATATGCAGTTCCTTACATCTGAAACGGTCTATATACTCCGAATGTCTGATTGTCTTTAAAAAGAGCCCCATTGTAAGCAGCGGCATGGAGACGAGCGGCGCCCTTTTCCAGACAACCACATCTATCATTCCGTCGGAAATGTTGGCATCGGGGGCTATAAAGGCGTTGTTTCCCCACTGTGAGCTGTTGGCAAAGGTTATAAGAAAGGCCTTATAGCGGTATCTGTTCCCGCCTATCTCTATATTGTAAATCTCTCTCCTGTATTTTGTATACTCCTTTGCGCAGAACTCCATATAGGTCATAAGGCCGCGGGTGGGGGCATTATTGAACTTATCTCCTATTACCGCCTCAAAACCGAGCCCTGCGGTGCAGAAAAAGAGCTGGTCATTTATCATCCCGGCATCTATCTTCTGTACGCTTTCCTTCATTATAATCTCGGCAGCCCGCTGATATGAGATGGGTATTCCAAGATGACGTGCCAGCCCGTTTCCGGAACCCACTGGGATTATCCCCATCTTCGTGCGGCTGTTTACCAGCCCCCTGGCCACCTCGTTTACAGTTCCGTCTCCCCCTACGGCGACTACTGTATCATAGCCTTCAACGCTTAACTCTCCTGCCTTGGCATATGCGTCTCCGGCGCACTTTGTCTTATAAAACAGAGGCTCATACCCGTTATGTGCCGTAAAGAGCGACTTGAGATATAAGACTATCACCTCCTTGTGTGATACGCCCGAGATGGGATTGACTATGAACGCTATCTTTTTCATCTTAGAATTTGACGCAAAGATAGAATTTATAAATAATATCTGCTTATATTTACATTTGCAGATTCACGTTTGAATTTAATGGGGTTACAACAGAGGGTATGAGCAGAGGGGGAGAGAATATGATTTACTGTTTTCTGGCGGGAACGCTTATTGCGGCTACTCTGCACTCCTATCTTAAGGTTACAATTGACCCCCTTCCCCTGCTTGTTGTCTCGGTCATCTCATTTTGCATGACTGTTTATCTCTACTTTAGAATCTCTCTTGTTACAAAAAGGGGTGAAAGAGTGGCTGCCGTACTCTTTGTGGCTCTCTTTTTTTTAAGCTGCGGGGCACTGAACTATAGCTGTGCAAGGGAAGGCAGAGGAGCGGATCGGAGGGATGGAAAGCTGGCAGCCCACATGGAGAAAATTAAGGAGGAGGTTATTGGGCGGACAGAGAAGATGATCTCATCCAAAAGGGAGAGCAGTGTGGCGGTAGCCCTTACCGTGGGGGAGCGGGGGCGCATTCCACGCGAGTTAAAGCGGGCCTATAGCGAAAGCGGAGTCATTCATACCCTGGCTCTTTCGGGGATGCATATAAGCATTGTCTACAACCTTATAAGCGGAGTTCTTATTATCTTTAACATTAGCTACAGGGGGCGTTGGATAAAACTGTTCGCTGCGCTGGCCCTTATTTTTCTCTATTCTATGATGACAGGCTTCTCTGCCTCAATCCAGAGGTCTGCAATAATGATTTTCCTCTATAAGACAGTGGAACTGTCGGGACGCTTTAGAGGAAAATGGAGCGCTCTCGCCTTTGCTGCCACAGTAATCATTCTTATCGAGCCGGAAATGGTGGCCTCTGTAAGTTTCCAGCTCTCCTTTTCTGCCGTAGCCGGGATTATTGCAATTTATCCTACTATGCACAGGAGCTTTGAAAGACTCTTTGGAGGGTGGCGGGGCTACAAGTTTCTTGCCCCCCTTGTAAATCTGCTCTGTCTCTCAACAGCCTGCCAGATTGCCACCTCGCCCCTTACCTGGTTCTATTTCAAAAATTCCCCCGAACTCTTTCTTATAGCCAATATCGCAGCAATTCCTCTTGTTACAGCCGTAGTCTACCTCTACCCCATAGCTCTCATATTCACCTGTTTCAATGCCCTGCCGAACTATCCTGCCGCCATATTGGAATTTCTTCTCAGACAATTGAACAATGCAATCCTGTATATAGGCAATTAATAATGTTAAAAGATTTATCATAAGATTAATTCTTTCTTATACAGTAACTTATGATATAAGTTGTTATCTATCGGTTAACAAGCAGGTACCAAAAGTGACGAAAAAAACCTCCCGGCTTTGTAATTTGGCACGGGAGAAAAGTTGCTCAACTAATATACTTTATCTATCTTTGCCACATGAGACGTAAGATAAGAACATACGGTGGGTACTTTGAAGCTTTTATGGACACTTTATCTGTAAAAGAGTAGGAAAAAGTACAATATGCGCTACTTTTACTCAAAACTCAAGATAGACTGCCCTCCAAGTTCGTGAAACTCATAAGAGATGGACTTTATGAACTACGAATAGAGTTAAATAGCAATATCTATCGTGTGTTTTTCATATTCGATGATGGGCAAATTGTGGTATTGTTCAATGGCTTTCAGAAGAAAACACAAAAAACACCGTCAAATGAAATAAAAAAGGCATTAAAAATAAAGGAGGAATATTATGGAGACAAACAATCACAAAATAGTGGATTATGATGTTGTGCTTGATGCGAAGTTCGGCAAGGAAGGAACTCCGGAACGTAGAGCTGCCGAAGATAGAGCCAATGCTTTCTTTACCGGACAAATTATTGAAGAAGCAAGAAAGAAAGCTAATATGACCCAGTCGGAACTTGCCGAAAAGATAGGAACTAACAAATCTTATGTTTCCCGTGTGGAAACAGGAAAGACAGAGCCTAAAGTCTCTACTTTTTACCGTATTGCTGCCGCTTTGGGATTGAACGTTGAGCTGACTCCGGTCAGGTAATTTATAGGAAATTATATTTGCAAGTGTGGAAACGGTTTTTGATTATAACATAACGGACGACATGAAATCAGATATTAGGAAATTAAAAGGGGGAGATTTAGCCAACTATATTCTAAGTGATGAAAATCCCGACAGAAGACTTCAGGAGATAGCTTCGACGTTATTTGACTATTGTGACAAGGAAAAATTCTTTGAATTGCTTGAAAGTATAGCAAGACGGGTTACAAGAAATAAAACCTATGACTACGAATTTACGGATGTGGTTTTACTCTTATTTAACCCTTTATTTTGCGAACTGGGGAAAGCTTTGGAAGTACTTGAGGATGTATTAAAGAACGATAAGGACCTGATTGCGGTTTACCCCGGATTAGATGAAGAACCTACAGAGGATGTGAAATATACGCGTAAAAACCCTACGGAAGATATGGAATTTATATGTAGCATTCTTGACGGTGGTTTGTATGTGAGATGAAATATTTTTATCTCATCGGTTTTAACGCCTTGATATACGCAATCATTTCATTGTAAATATCGGGCAGGTACTTTTGAAATACCCGATTGCCGAGAAAGGCATTTTCAAAAGCGTGTGCCAGATATTCGGTTTCTTTAAACCTTGGCCTATTGAAATAAATGTCGTCATGACCATACCCATACTCGATGATAAGGGATTTTATCGTATCACGTACACAGCCTATCTGTTCAAAAACATCATATCTGGTAATACCGCGCTTTGTAAATGTCGCATCGTCCATTTCGTTTAATCTATTAATCAATTTTTCAAGTTTCTTATCCGTGTATTCAACCAAAGACATTTTTCTCGTGGTGCGTTTATAACAAAGCTTCCCTTTTTCATAATCCATTGTGAGGACATATACAGGATAATCCTTTTCCTCATTAAGTAATTTTATATGAGCCTTACGCATTGCAATTAATTTAGGGTCTTGCCACAAATTACATTGCGCATCAATACAATGCCCGTACTCATGATAAATGACTGCTTTCCGTCCCTAAGCACTTCTTTCATAGCGTGTCTTTTCCCCAATATGTACCAAATCACCAATGTATGATGAATAAGATTTAGTCTTGTCAGAATCATCAATTTCAAGTTTGATGGGTCTATTGGGGTCTATCAGGCCAAAGAAATCCTTATCGAAAGTGTAGTCCTCGCCCTTTAAATACGCTGATTTAGCCCTTAATTCTTCGGGTATCAACAATTTCGTCTTGCGGTCGTTCCACGCTTTACGGATTGCATCTATCTGCTCCTGCGTCCTCGCGGCATGTCGTTCCTGTGCCGCAGCGAGTATCTCCTCCCTCGTGCGCACTTTCGGCACTTTCGGCGCGTCCGCCGCCCTCATCATCTCCTCGTTGAACTTCTGCGCCTCGTCCGCCCCGGCTCTCGCCTGCGGGGTTATCGTCAGAGGCTTTATGTACTTCTCGTTGTCGCGCATGAAGTACGGCAGGGACTTCGCCCTTTCGATGCGCTCCGTGTTCTTGTCAATCCACTTCCCGAACTTCTCCGGCACGTCCGGCACGTAATTCCCGCTCTCTTCCGACGGCATGGGTTCCTCACCCGCCATGATGCGGCGGTCGTCCTCCGCCACATCCTCCGTGGTTGCCTCTTTCGCTGCCCCCGCCCCTGTAGGCGCGTTTTTGCCGCCGTTGCCGAACGACGGTCTGCCCATTACAGCCCCTCTCGCAATAGTCTCCTTAGCAATCCCGTCCACTGCGGTCTTTACATCCTCTGCACTCGTGGCAGTCTTCGCCAGCTTGTCGGCTATCCTGCCTAAAATCGTCGCACTGACCCCCGGAAACTTAGCTATCAGCGCATTCATAATTTCCTGTTTCATATTGTTTCTGTATTCTCAATTAAATTCCCACGTGCAAAATTCGGCAATATGCAAGAGACTGACGACTTTTTTGGGAATTATTTTGGAACAATAGCGCGATTGTTCCAAATTTTTTTGCGGATGGGCTTTTTCACCCCGTTTTCACCCCTCTCAGGCTGAAATTCGGGTGCGTCTTCCGGAAAGACCGCCCAATGGAAGTACGCAGCCGGAACGAAAGAGGACAGTCAAGTTTTTCTCAATCCCAAAAAAGGCAATAAGACAGATTTTCTTTGCTATATTTGTAAGTATGGAACGAGTGAAGTTAAGCAAGGACGAGAAGACGGTGCTCCGCATGGTGGCGGCCGGTCAGGGTGCGTGTCCCTCCGAATATCCGTCACACACATTCAACGCCTCGGTGCGGTCGCTTGAACGGAACGGACTCGTAAAGGGGGCGTATGACGAGGGCGGCAGCGTGGCTGACACGAGGATGACGCAGTACGGGAGGCAATACATGGCGGAGAACCCGGATTTGCGCAACCCTGTTGACTGGAAATGGATAGTTTCCATTACGGTCGGTCTGATTGCGGCAGTGGCAGCCATAGCCGCCTTGTTCGTGGCTTGCGGCAGGATGTGAGAATCTCCTGAACTGAAGATTTAGGGGTTTTCAAATGCGATTCCCTATAATTTTTTCAAATGTTTGCTTATGTGGAAACATTGTATTACATTTGCAATTCAACGACAAGAAGCCGATGAGTGGAAGAGAAATCAAAGTGACATTCATGGACGCAGCGAGGGAGTTTGTATCTTCCTTGCCGGAAAAGGCGCAAAAGAAAATAACTTATAACCTCCTTAAGGTTGAGGGAGGGGAAATGGATAAGGAACTCTTCAAGAAGATGGAGAACTCTGAAATATGGGAGTTCCGCACGCTTTTCAACGGAATATGTTACCGTCTGTTTGCCTTTTGGGACACGGAAATAGAGACTTTGGTGGTAGCCACTCACGGGATAGTGAAAAAGACACATAAAACTCCCAAAAAAGAGATAGAAAAGGCGGAGCGGATAAGAGAGGAATATTTCAACGATAAAAACAAATAGCAATGGCAAAGATGAACTTAACCCCACTTAGTGTGTTAGTAGATGAAGTTTGGGGAGAAAAAGGCACTCCCGAAAGAGACGCGATGGAGGCGCAGCTGAAAGAGGAGGTGCAGGCTTATTTTGTAGGGGAAGCAATCAAGAAAGCGCGACTTAAACAGAACCTCACACAGGAGGAATTAGGAGAAAAGGTAGGCGTAAAGAAGTCGCAGATATCCAAACTTGAGAGCGGCAAGTGTATAATAACGCTCCCTACCATGAGCAAAGTTTTCAAGGCTTTGGGATTTGTCTCTGCCTCTCTTGATTTGGGAACAGGCGGAAAAGTGGCTTTGTGGTGATTCCCTGTCATTCGTCATATTCGCAAGCATGGAAAGGATAAAGTTAAGTAGGGAAGAAAAGAAGGTGTTGCTCCACATCGCGGGAAACGGTGAAAAGCAACCGAGGGATACAACACCGATTATGTTCCAGAAAATCTATAATTTTTCTACAATCTGATTTACAGGATTTTATAAAAGCAATTAAAGTGCAACTCTGTAATTTAGTATCGTTTTAGTATCACTATTTAGCCTTTATAATCTTCAAGGTTTATCTGATGTAGGATGTATTTTGGCCTATTTTCTGATAATTCACGATGCAAAATATTTTGATATTCAAAAAAGTTGTATTATACTTGTGCCATTAGAACCTGCCAAGCCTCTTCACAATGCTCAAATCGGCGGGTCGTTTTTTTATTATGCCTATATGAAAACGAGTTTCACCAAACAATTTTCGTCTCCCGGTCAAATTGTTCAGATACTAAAGTCTCGGGGAATGCTTATGAACGATGAACAAATTATATAGCCAATATCGGCTACCATCGCCTGTCTGCATACATCTATCCCTTTTATCAAAATCCTAAGAGTGATTTGGTCCTAAAAAAGGGAACTACTTTTGAACAAGTCCTGACGCTCTATCGTTTTGACAGGAAATTACGTATTTTACTTTTCAATGAAATAGAAAAGATTGAAATTGCCATTCGCAGTGTACTGGCAAATATCGGATGTCAGGAACTGAATGACATATATTGGATAACGAAACCGGAATATTTTGCAAATAAGGAAAGGTTCGACCTGACTTTAGCGATTATAGAAAAGGAATTGGCTTCAAGCAAAGAAGATTATATTGAGGATTTTCGACAAAATTTTATTGAGGACTACCCTCCTGCGTGGATGATAACGGAAGTGTTGTCCTTCGGTAACTTGAACTACATTTATTCCAATATAGCCAGCAACCAACTAATGAAACGCATTGCCGGTTACTTCGGATTGAAGCCACAAGTTTTCACATCGTGGCTGACGGTGCTTGCCAATCTCCGCAATATGTGTTGCCACCATGCAAGGATATGGAATCGTGATTTTATGCTGACTCCGGCAGAGCCACGCAAAGCCTTGAAATCTTGGGTAGATACTGCTCTAATTGACAAAAAACGTATTTCCTACCGCCTGTGTATAATCCGGTATTTTCTTGCTTCTATTTCTCCAAATAATAACTTCAATGAAAAAGTGACCAATCTGCTTATGAATTTTCCATCTATAGATATTGTTGCAATGGGTTTCTGTAAAAACTTGGAAAAAGATGAATTGTGGAAACTATTCCCGTGAAAAAATTTCGTTTCACCAGATTCTTGTATCTACATATTTAATCAGGATAAGCGACACAGTCCGGGGTGATTGATGCCTTGATTTTACCCGGCTGCAATCCTTCTTCCGTTTCAAGTCCTCTTTCGGTCACTTTCAGTTCCATATATACAAAGCCCGTTCCTGGCCTCGGGGCTACGTCAGACCATGCTTCACTCGTTGTACGATAGGAGCAGTTGATGTTGATTATGCCATTTGCCCGGTAGTAAATGTCATCAATCGTGAGTCCTTTATTGCGGATTTGCCGCAAGATGTCCGCACCGCCATAAGTGTCGCGGAACTGCTGTTCCGTCAGGGATTTGCCGCCATATTCCCTGAACCTCTCGCCGTCAAAGAAATAGTAGTAGGCATAGAAGCATCTTCCCGGTGCAAAAACTTCGTCTTCATCCTCGCCGTCCGCCACGAAGCTGTTGAATCCTGATGCGGAGAGTACGAAACAGTTCTCGTCTATGCGGTGAAGTTCTCCAGGAATGGCAACCGGCGACAGACCTTTTTCCGTGCATCTCCAGCCAAAGGATTCCCCGGACGGACCTCCCGCACCAATCGTATAGAACAAGAGTGTCCCGTTCTTGGTTTCAATCATTTCAGGATCCGTATAGAAACTGCCGTAAAGCGTGTCGCACACCGTCAGCGCATTCTGCGTACTGTAACACAGATAATACCTGCCCAATTCCATCTCCTCGTCTCTGTCCGTCACCTCATAGACAAAGGCCACCAGTTCACTGTCACCGTCTGCGGTGAAATCTCCGTATTTAAGCACCCAACTGTCTTCGGATTCAAGAGCCTTCTGCGGCGCTTTCGCCCTGACCCGTGCAAGATGCTCGTCGTATGTCATCGGTTTTGCGCAGCTGCCGCACAGCAGGGCGATGGTTGAAAGAAATAATAACGTTGTCTTCATTGTTTGGTTTTTGGGTTTACCCTCATAATTATCATGTATTGTTAAAATGATGAGAAACTCGTAAGCCGGCCATTCGTGAACGTGTATGACGTTACATCGTATGGCGGCACTCCATATGTCAATACGGTGATTTCCATACCTCCTGAAACATAATTGCTCGTTTGTGGATAATTTCCTTTCATTTCCTTCACCATTTCAACCGTCATGCCCAATTCTATTTTCCCACACAGTACGCTCATGCCGTATCTGCTCCCATATTTTTTAATGAAGTAATTCTTCACTCTGTTTTCAAATTCAACCGTCTCCTGAACATCAGAAGCCAAGCATAAGGTGGCTCTACCACGATTTACGATGAAGGAAACAAATTCGTGGGTCACTAAATTTTGAGGAATGAAAATGCCGATAGCAATCTTCTTCAAACCATCGGGAGGATATACGGACTTTACCAACCCATTCAGTTCTAATATTTCGTCACCTTTATTTTGAGAACTGATTGTAAGTGCGGGATATTTCCCTGTAAAATCTATTTGTTTGCATACATAGGTATTACCGCCATAAATGACCTTCTTCCCTACAAGGAATAGTTCTGCTCCACGCTTCCCTGATTTTCCTAAATTTCTAAGGTATCTAGGTTCAGAAAGGTATTTAGTATTTAGAGATAGAAAGTTTCTTAGGTCTATTTTGTCCCGCATAGAGGCAACCGTTCCCTTTTCTCCGGTATATCCGTTTGTCATTGTTCCCTCGCACGGTTCACCGTTATTAAGTTTCCCAATAAATTTGTTTTCTTTACCGTAGCCAACATCGGTAATTTCCATGTTGACTGTCCCCGTCAATGTGGTGGTGTCGCCTACGAATTCACATCCATCGGGAAAATCCCATGAGTAGCCTCCTTTCTCCATTCTCACACTTCTTCCGAAGCGATACTTCCCTGAAGATGGAGCATCATTTTCAAAATCGCCCTCGAATACATCACCGTTCGAATATTCTATTTTGCCAGATTTAAAATGCCCATCTGCTATTTCCCCGATAAAGGTAATTCCATCCTCAGTTTTCAATGGGCAATCGAACCTGCCGGTATACGGCCCATCACCCTCTTTATAGTTGAGGATCCCGATAAACCGACATGTATCCGTGTTGTGCCAACGTTCTTTATGCTGTCTTAAATTAAAATAAAAAGCACTTTTAGGAGCATAAGTCGTCGTTCCGTTACCGACATATTCGACCGCTTCAATTCCACCTTCTTTCCCATATACATCTTTATAATATAAAATTTCTCCCTCGAAAATTTTGGACCGAGATCTGATAATTCCTGACCTTAACGTGTCAGTATCCCATATTCCATCGGATTGCAGCCACAAAGACCGGTCACCGTTATACCAGACACCGTTATAATAATACATACTACCCTTTCCGTGTCTTAGTTTCTTTTTCCCATTAAAAGCATCAGGGTTTACTTTCAGGATTTCCCCGACATATTTGTTTCCGACCGGATATTTTATGGTTCCACGTTTAGGTTTGGATGATTGGGCGAAGCCGGCTGTGAGCAGCAATGCGGCGAATGTGGCAAGAAGAAGTATACGTTTCATGATTGCAGAAAATTGATGTTGCTATTTTGAGTTACGAAATATGAACGGCGGATGATTTTACATCCATTTTCCCGACAGCATCTACAATAAATCCGCAGCCTTTGTTTTCATGGTTCAGCGAGAATCCGACAAACCCGGTATTGTCACCGATATTACCATACGGATTCTTATGCAAATTTTTTCGGATTTTTTTCAACGTACCTTCATTTGTGGAGATGTATAACCCGACGAATATCCGGAGCAAACCGCTGCCCGGCTCCTCTTTCAACTTGATAAAATCCTTTGCGTGATTGTGTTCATCTGGATTGCCAGACTTGAACTCTATCATTGCAACCCGAGCTTCTCCCTTGAAGATAACTACATCAATATTCGCCTTTCTGCCGGTTCCACATTCGGGTTTTATCTTCTTTCCATTTTCAGTGAATTTATACTCCAACTCTGTCGGAGTCTCGACTGAAAATGTGTAACCCTGCATATCGTCACACCTCACGAACAATTCAAGAAAAACCTGCTTCAACTCCTGTTCGCTGATTCTTGGTTCTCCTCCATTCTGAGGGATATGGATATGACACTCGCCGTCACACTCTTCATTGTTCGCAACTGCGGCCAATTGCCTGCACGCTTCCTTTACCAGAAGCGTCAGTTTGTCTTTCAAATCGTTCATAATACTATCTGATTATTTGCTTAATTTTTTCTTTTCACAAGATTGGCATCCGTCACCTCATCGCTCTCCACGGTGATTTTCCATACACCGCCGATTTTTTTCATTACCAGGTACGATGGATAGGATTTGGGCTTGCCACCTGTTTTTGTAATCACTTCCTTCGAGAAGGTTACCTTGGCGCTTCCATCGGTCATAAATGAACATTCCACATTGGAGATTTCCTGCCGGAATTCAGGATATTTCAAGAAAAGTCCTCTTTTATTTTCTGTAATCCTTTTTGGGGTGTATGTCTCATGATAATAATATACTTCGTCAGCATAAAGCGGGGCCAATCCATCAGCATTCATCCTCTGATGATACATGTTCCATTTCTCAGCCACTTCCGTCGCCATATCTTCGTCTGTCATGACGACGGGAGCGACCGGAACTTTATAATCATTACCTTGCTTGTTGGATTTGGATATCAAAAGCAAAACCCCCGCAACGATAAGTACAATCACTGCCACTACAGCAACGGCAGCGGCCTTAGAACATGACTTTTTGTCTTCCGGCTTGACTTCGGGTCTGTCCGGATTAATGTTTCGGGATTCCTCATGAACCTTCTCCCGCTGTCTCCCCGCGGGGGCAGCCGCCTCAATAGGGGTTGTTACAATTTCCGTAATCTCTACAGGTTCATCGCAATATGGACACACGCTCGCACCATCTGGGATTAATTCACTGCATACCGTACACCTTCGGTATCTTGGAGTTGTGGAATCCTTTTTCTCAAACCAGTAATCACAATACTTGCACTTCTTTGCGACGGCAAGCACTTCCTTCCCGCATTTTGGGCATATCTTGGTTTCTTCCATAGTGATGACTATATTCTCTTATGACTTGAATATTCTCATGAGCGACAGGATTCAATTGAGCCATTCCTTGCAGTGCCTGCATTTCTTTGCGTTAACGTTAATCTCTTCGCCACAATACGGACATCTTTTGGTTTCAGAACCTGTATTGTCCGGCGAACCGCCGGCAATCTGTCTGCTGCTGTTCGTGTTATTTACCGAGACATTGACTTTGCTGCCGTTTGACAGATTTTCAATCTGCCTGCTTACCTTATTCCTGAATTCCATCGGATAGCTGATGAAACTGTATTTATTGTTATTTCCACCCGTATAGACTATCATGGAACCATAATTAAGCAACCTGCCGATGAGTCCCTGACTGACCATGATGGAATCGCATTTATCCAATTCCAGTGCCTGCATTTCCCGTTTGATAATCCCAGTCTTTATATAAAGTCTTTTATTCGTAACGACAAATTCAGATGTCTTCCTGTCGAGAATAGTTATAAACAAAGAAATTAATCCTGTAATAAAAAAAACTACTGCGATATAAGTAACGGGATCATCCATTAGCTCTTCCATGTCTCCATCAGTAACCCACAACCCAAGAACGAAAAATAAAATTCCAATGACCAATAGTATTGCCGGTGCAATGAAAATACCCCAGTGAATGTATGCCCTTCCCTTAATTTCTTCACTTACCTGCAGGTTGTTTGTAACAAAACTCATAACATTAATAGTTTAAATGGTTTTACTTATGATAGTTCTACTTATATGTTTCCACATCTTTATTTGAGTTTACCTTGATAAAACGGTAACCGCTGTTTTCATGGTTCAGCGAGAATCCGACAAACCCGGTATTGTCACCGATATTACCATACGGATTCTTATGCAAATTTTTTCGGATTTTTTTCAACGTACCTTCATTTGTGGAGATGTATAACCCGACGAATATCCGGAGCAAACCGCTGCCCGGCTCCTCTTTCAACTTGATAAAATCCTTTGCGTGATTGTGTTCATCTGGATTGCCAGACTTGAACTCTATCATTGCAACCCGAGCTTCTCCCTTGAAGATAACTACATCAATATTCGCCTTTCTGCCGGTTCCACATTCGGGTTTTATCTTCTTTCCATTTTCAGTGAATTTATACTCCAACTCTGTCGGAGTCTCGACTGAAAATGTGTAACCCTGCATATCGTCACACCTCACGAACAATTCAAGAAAAACCTGCTTCAACTCCTGTTCGCTGATTCTTGGTTCTCCTCCATTCTGAGGGATATGGATATGACACTCGCCGTCACACTCTTCATTGTTCGCAACTGCGGCCAATTGCCTGCACGCTTCCTTTACCAGAAGCATTAATTTGTCTTTCAATTCATTCATATAATCGTTTAGGGTCCTATAATTGGGTTTTCCGCACAAATCGAGAGAACCCACTTTGCCCGACCTGCACGGATTTTTCCTATTCACGGACTATATCTCTTGGAGAGAGAGCTATTTTGGAAATACAGGCGCTAATAATCAGTGATATAGCAACACAATTTTATGTTTTTGCAAAACAAATCTTCACAAAATGCAATTTTTGCAAAATTTAATGTGGTAATTAAACACGGTATTTGAAATATAATGCGTATCTTTGGCAGGTAAACTATATCTCTCTCCAAGAGATTTACAATACGCATAAGAAAACAAACATCTGCTAAACAACTGAAAAGAAAATACTGAA
>X5_European_Hare__coassemble_138_pt1 | contig 54726 bp, 44 predicted proteins | sample X5_European_Hare__metabat2_low_PE_003 | metagenome-assembled genome bin X5_European_Hare | reverse complement strand
AACAGCACATAATGGTTGATACTCAAGGCAATCTGATGTCAGTTACCGTACATGAAGCCAATGTTCACATTTCCTCGTCTCACCAAAATCCTTGCAGACGGCGGCTATAGAGGAAATCTTGCAGCCTTCTGTAAAATCATGCTTAACAAATTTATTGGATAATTTTTAAACAGTTTCTAATCTTGTTGAAATCGCAGGAGGCCTGTAATTTCAATATGTCAAAGAACTTTGCGTTTTTTATTTACCATTGCGGAGGCAACTTCCCCTATTTGCTTATCTTTGTTCCGTAAAATTTAAATGAGGATATGATAGGTGTCATGGATTCCGGCGTCGGCGGGCTCTCTGTATGGAAAGAACTGATTGAAGAGCTTCCGAATGAAAGGTACCTTTATGTTGCCGATAGCGGCTACTGCCCCTACGGTCCGAGAGAGAAATCCTATATTGTTGAGCGATGTCGCAAAATATCGCAATTCCTTATAGATAAGGGGGCGGATATTATAGTTGTAGCCTGCAATACCGCTACGGCGGCAGCCATTGAGGCTCTCAGAGAGGGCTTTGATATTCCGTTTGTAGGGATGGAGCCTGCAATAAAACCGGCCGCCCTTGACTCAAAGAGCGGAGTGATTGCCGTCCTTGCTACAGAGGGTACATTCAGAGGCAGGCTCTATATGAATACCCTAAAGAGGTTCGCCTCGAGAGTAAGGGTTATCCAGACTGTGGGGACAGGGCTGGTGGAGCTGGTAGAAAAGATGGAGTGGAATACACCTCAGGCAGAGACGCTTTTGCGGAAATATATCGGGCCTGTAATGGAGGCCGGCGCAGACCATATTGTTTTGGGCTGTACCCACTATCCGTTTCTTGCACAGACAATAGAGAGAATAGTGAGGGGTAGGAGCATAATAGTCAATCCTGCACCTGCCGTGGCCAGAAGGGTAGGGAATGTAATAAAGGAGGTTACCTGCCAGAATATCTATAATAATGAATATGACCTCTTCTGTACAACAGGGGAGAATAGTGCGACACTCTCCTTGATTGTGGAGCAGATTCTACAAAAAAGCAGAAGAGGGAGTGACAGAAAGTATGACTGTGTTAAAATAAAACTTTAATTATGGAAACTAACCTCATCTTTTATCTTGTGCCGGCCTCATCGGTGCTGGCGCTTCTCTTTGCCTTCTACTTCTACAGAAAAATGATGAGGCAGGAGGAGGGAACGGCGCGAATGCGAGAGGTTGCGCTCTATGTGAGAAAAGGCGCAATGGCCTATCTGAAACAGCAGTATAAGGTGGTATTTATAGTCTTTATGGTTCTGTTGCTCTTTTTTGTAATCCTTGCTTACGGCTTTGGAGTCCAGAACAGGTGGGTTCCGTTTGCTTTTCTTACCGGCGGCTTTTTCTCGGCCCTTGCCGGCTTTATAGGAATGAAGACTGCAACATACGCCTCTGCCAGAACCGCCCGGGCGGCGGAAAAATCGCTTGACAGCGGGCTGAAGGTGGCCTTTCGCTCCGGTGCTGTAATGGGGCTGGCAGTCGTGGGATTGGGGCTGCTCGATATTTCAATCTGGTATCTTATTCTCAACCGCTTTGTTGAGGTTACAGGCCCCCAGAAACTTACGGTCATAACCACCACAATGCTTACATTTGGTATGGGAGCCTCTACCCAGGCTCTATTTGCCCGTGTGGGGGGCGGTATCTATACAAAGGCGGCAGACGTCGGGGCAGACCTGGTGGGAAAGGTTGAGGCGGGAATCCCCGAGGATGACCCGCGCAACCCGGCTGCCATTGCAGATAATGTGGGTGATAATGTGGGTGATGTGGCAGGAATGGGGGCAGATCTGTATGAATCGTATTGCGGTTCAATTCTTGCAACGGCCGCACTGGGTGCCTGTGCATTCTATGCAGAGCCCGCTCTTCAGCTAAAGGGGGTCTTTGCCCCTATGCTGATAGCAGCAACAGGAATTTTCCTCTCCCTTATAGGAATATTTATGGTAAAAACCAGAGAGAATGCAGGCATGAAACAGCTACTTGGCTCCCTGAATCTTGGAATAAATGTAAGTTCGCTTCTTATAATCATAGCCACATTTGTAATTTTCAGGCTTCTGGAAATTCCGAACTGGCTTGGTATCTCATTTTCAGTTGTTACAGGTCTTATTGCCGGTATAATAATAGGAAAATCAACGGAGTATTATACTTCTCACTCCTACAAGCCTACAAGAAAAATCGCAAAGAGTGCAGGAACGGGTCCTGCCACGGTAATAATTTCAGGAATAGGTACAGGTCTGGTCTCCACTGCAATCCCTGTCATGACAATTGCAGCGGCGGTAATAACAGCCTATCTCTGTGCAATAGGGTTCGATATAGAGAATATGCTTACAGGGGCAAATCTGAGCATGGGGCTTTACGGGATAGGCATTGCAGCGGTCGGAATGTTGTCTACTCTTGGAATAACCCTTGCAACAGATGCCTACGGCCCTATAGCCGATAATGCGGGCGGCAATGCCCAAATGAGCGGCCTCGACGCAAAGGTAAGAGAGAGAACAGATATGCTCGATGCCCTTGGCAACACTACCGCCGCAACAGGGAAGGGGTTTGCAATAGGTTCTGCGGCTCTTACCGCCCTGGCCCTGCTTGCCTCATATATAGAGGAGATAAGGATTGCTCTTGACAGGGCCGGCAAAGGAGCAATAGAGATTGCCGGAAGGGTAGTTGATGTGGCCTCGGCCACTATCCCTGACTTTATGGAGCTTTATCGGGTCAATCTTATGAATCCAAGCGTGTTGGCCGGAATATTCATTGGAGCGATGATGTCGTTTCTTTTCTGCGGTCTTACCATGAATGCCGTCGGGCGTGCCGCCCAAGGAATGGTGGAGGAGGTACGCCGTCAGTTCCGCGAAATAAAGGGAATCCTCACCGGCGAGGCTACCCCCGATTATGCCAGGTGCGTGGAGATTTCCACAAAGGGGGCTCAGAGAGAGATGATACCATCTTCATTGATTGCAATAGCCGCCCCTATAGTTGTAGGGCTGATTTTTGGTGTTGCCGGCGTGTTGGGGCTTTTGATGGGCAGCCTCTCCTGTGGCTTTGTCCTTGCGGTCTTTATGGCAAATGCGGGCGGTGCGTGGGATAATGCAAAAAAGTATGTGGAAGAGGGGAATTACGGAGGCAAAGGTTCTGAATATCATAAGGCTGCGGTTATTGGAGATACTGTTGGTGACCCGTTTAAGGATACATCAGGACCGTCGTTGAATATCCTTATAAAGCTTATGAGCATGGTCTCGATTGTGGTTGCCGGCCTTACCGTTGCATGGCATCTTTTATAGCCCGTGGCTTTTGTCTGCAAATGAAGTCAAGAGAATTTTAAAGGAGAATGATTTTTTAATGAGACAGAGATTGCTTTTACCCTTGCTGTTGCTGCTGTTTCCTATGATACTTACCGCTCAGGAGGTAAAAATTAATATTTTAAAACCTTACGACAGAGTCTATTATAATTCAAATATGCCCTCTGTTGAGGTAATGGCCTATGCCGGACGCTATTTTAACTCCCACGGCGAACTGGAGTGTACCGTATGGGATAGGGAGTGTCTTCTCTATAGATTTTCACAGAACTTTATGGCGGCCATGGGTGACTCGGCCAGACTCTCCTTCTCCTTTAATCTGGAGCCGGGCTTTTACAGGGTAGAGCTTAAGAAAGACGGAAGGCTTGAAAATGAGTGTGTTATAGGCTATGAACCGGAACTTATAAGGAAAGAGGGCATAATCAGGGATTCCTGCGGCAATTTTGAAAAATACTGGAACTCCAAAATAAAGGAACTTGCCACATACCCCTCACTTACAAAGGTCGAGCGGATAAAACAGCTGTCAAAAGGGGCAAGAAATATTTACAGGGTTACAATAAACTCATACGGTGGGAAAAGCCTGAAGGGTTATTATGCGGCTCCAAAGGAGAGGGGGCTGTACAAGGTGCTTCTCAAGGTTATTCCCCTGAAGGATTCCCTCTCCTTTGAAAAGCTGGGGCAGTCTATAGCCTCCGATACCCTCACTGGGCGGATTACCTTTGTGGCTGGATCCAGGGAGAGTCTCGACATTGTAAGATTTATAGATTTTCTCCAGGAACAGGAGGGAGTCTCCCTTGGCAATATCTTTCTGGAGGGGGAGAAAGAGGCGGCCTGCCATGCCCTTGTGGCGGCGGCAATAGATAGGAGAATCTCGGCGGTGGCACTCTATGCACCGCGAAGGTCGGAGTATGAAGGGGCAGACAGAGATGGATATAGCAATCCGCTGCTTGCCGCAGCCAATCTTGCCAAACCGCTCCTTTTTGGGGTGGACATTACCGGAAAGGCAGCTGACCCTACAGAGAACTTCTTGATTTACAACAATGCCAATTGCAAAAAATCCTACTATATATTTCTGGAGGGGAAGGAGGCAACTCTTTGGAGGCCTCTTAAGGAGAACTTCTTTGACAAATATACCACATACCTCCTATATTAAAACTGAAAAATTATGGCAGAATTCGGACTTATAGGAAATCCTGTATCACACTCCAAAAGCCCGGCACTCTTTCACGCGGCCTATGGAAAAGGAAAGGGGAGTTATGAATTGATAGAGGAGCAGAGCTGCAAAGAGGCAATGAACCGTTTTCTGAAGGGGGAGTACCGGGGCATTAATGTGACCGCACCCTTTAAAGAGCAGGTCATGGAGTATGTTACAGACCCCGACAGAGTGAGCTCCATTCTTGGCAGTGCAAATGTGCTTCTCAAGGATAGGAACTATCTTGAAAATGGAAAGATATATTCGTATAATACAGATTATTACGGAGTAAAAAACAGCTTGAAAGGATTGCTCTCCCCGGAGGTGGGGGCCGTTACCGTGGTGGGGGCGGGAGGTGCAGGCAAGGCGGCGGCACTTGCTATGGCGGATGGCGGGTTAAAGGTTTTTATGGCCAACCGCTCGGCAGAAAGGGCGCTTCCCTTTGCAGAAAAAAGGGGGATGAAGTATGTAGAGCTCCGGAATCTGGCAGAGGCTGTAGAGCAGTCACAACTGCTTATCTACTCCCTCTCCATGGCAGTGGAGGGGCTGAGGGGGCTAAAGTTAGAGGATAAAATAGTGTTTGAGGCAAATTATGCCGCTCCCAACCTCTCTCCCGAATGTGGAGTCCGTTCCCTTCGTTACATTAGAGGAGAGTATTGGCTCTATAACCAGGCAATACCGGCATTTGAGCTCTTTACCGGTTCCAGACCCGATCTTGCGGCAATGAGGAGGGTTGCGGGCATATAGTTTTTTTTAATTTTTTTATTGCCTGGCGCTTTATAAATCCAGCGGAAAATAGTACCTTTAACCGCTTATTGCGAATTAAGTTTAATTAATTACAGGAATTATGTCTTATAATAAAGTATTGTTGATTGGTAATGTAGGAAAAGACCCGGAGGTGAGACATTTGGAGTCAGGCGCAGCGGTAGCTACGTTTACATTAGCCACCACCGAGAGGTATAAGGACAGGAATGGTCAATATCAGGATCAGACGGAATGGCACAATATTGTGTGTTGGAGGAATCTTGCGGAACTTGCTCAGAATTATATTGCCAAGGGGTCGCAGATTTTTGTGGAGGGTAAGATAAGAACCAGAAGCTGGACAGACCAGACAAGTCAGAAGCGGTATACTACAGAGATAGTTGCGGATAATATAAGACTGTTGGGCAAGAGGGGGGATAATCCGGTACAGCATCAGGGCAGCCAGATGCAGCATCAGGATTCCGCCAGGCAGACACAATACCCGGCAACGCAGGATTTTCCTGTAGATGATGAACCGTCAGACGATTTACCTTTTTAAAAAGTCATAATATGCAGTTAGATGTAGTTCTCGGTTTGCAGTGGGGTGATGAAGGCAAGGGTAAAATAGTAGATGTCCTTGCAAATGATTATCCGGTTGTAGCCAGATTCCAGGGAGGCCCCAACGCAGGCCATTCTATCCATTTCGAGGGTAAGAAATTTGTATTGCACACCATTCCTTCAGGAGTTTTCAGAGAGGGTTCGGTAAACTTCATAGGTAATGGAGTGGTTATAGATCCGATAATTTTCAGGGAGGAGTGTCTTGCAATAGAAGCAATGGGCGTACCCGTAAGGGAGAGAGTTGTAATTGCAGACAGGGCTCATCTGATTTTGCCTACCCACAGGATAATAGATGCCGCTTCCGAGCAGGCAAAGGGGAAGGGCAAGATCGGCTCGACGCTTAAGGGGATAGGGCCTGCCTATATGGACAAGACAGGAAGGAACGGTCTTAGGGTGGGAGATATTCTCACGCCTGATTTCAGAGAGAGGTACCAATATCTTAAAAACAAGCATATCATCTGCCTCAGACAGTTCGACTACCGGTACGATGCCTCGGAAAATGAGCGGAAATGGCTCGATGCCATAGAGTATATGAAGCAGTTCGAGATAGTGGACGGAGCATATAGAATGAACAAATACCTTTCAGAGGGAAAGAGTGTGCTTGCAGAGGGGGCGCAGGGAACCATGCTGGATGTGGATTTCGGTTCATATCCGTTTGTCACCTCCTCTTCAACCGCCTGTGCGGGAGCATGTACCGGTCTGGGTGTCTCTCCTCACACCATTGGAAAGGTTTACGGAGTATTCAAGGCCTATTGCACAAGGGTGGGCAGCGGCCCTTTCCCTACGGAGCTTTTGAATGAAACAGGAGAAGAGTTGCGTCAAAAGGGGTTTGAGTTCGGCGCCACCACAGGACGTCCGCGCAGGACAGGCTGGCTCGATCTGCCCGCACTAAAATATGCCGTTATGGTAGATGGCGTGGATGAACTTATAATGATGAAGGCAGATGTGCTGGATGAATTCGACACAATCAGGGTTGCGGTGGCATATATGATAGACGGAAGGGAGACAAATGAAATTCCTTACGATGTTTTTGCGACTGTAGAGCCTGTATATAAGGAGTTTAAGGGGTGGAAATGCAATCTTGCCGGAATTAAACGAGAGAAGGATATGCCATCGGAATTCAAAGAATATATAAAATTTATAGAAGATTATCTGAAGGTTCCGGTAAAGATAATCTCCTTAGGCCCCGACAGAGACCAGACCGTAATGAGATAACTCAATAATCTAAAATCAATTATATGGAAATTACCGCAAAACAAAAGACGCTTCTTAAAGACAGGGCGGTAGTGAGGTGGCTTACGCTTCTGCTTGTTTCGCTCACAATGTTCACTGCCTATGTCGCGTCCGACATTTTTTCTCCTTTAAAACCGCTGCTGGAACAGGAAAATCTCTGGAACAGTACCGAATTCGGATGGTTTGGGAGTTCCTATTCGATGTTTAACGTATTTTTGGGCATGCTTATTTTCGGCGGTCTGATTCTGGACAAAAAAGGTATCAGGTTTGCGGGAATTCTGTCGTGTCTGCTTATGGTTATAGGTATAGCCGTAAAGTACTGGGCGTTGAATACATCTCTCTTTACCTCCGATACCACAATCTGGTTTTTTGGAGACGAGATAAAAAAAGAGGTATTTTGGGTAATAATGGGTTATTCTACCTACGGTGTGGGTGCGGAGGTTGCCGGAATCACCGTTTCCAAAGCTATTGTAAAGTGGTTTACAGGTAAATCGCTTGCTTTGGCAATGGGATTGCAGCTCTCTTTGGCAAGGCTTGGCTCTGCTGCGGCGCTTATCTTTTCCCCTATGATAGCCGCCAGATATCACGATGTGAGCATGCCTGTATTGATTACACTTATAATGCTCATTCTTGGCAGTGTATGTTTTATTGTCTACTGCATCTACGACAAACGTTTCGACAGACAGGTTCACCAGACCGCCATGTCAGACGAGGAGTCTTTCAATGTAAAGGATGTAAAGGGAATTATAACCAATCCGGGTTTCTGGCTTATAGCTCTGCTCTGCGTGATGTTTTACTCTGCGGTCTTTCCGTTCCTCAAATATGCGGCAGACCTTATGGTGAACAAGTTTGATGTTGCGACCGATCTTGCTGGAATTATCCCCGGTATGTTGCCTTTCGGCTGTATTCTGCTTACCCCGCTCTTTGGAACGGTCTATGACAGAGTAGGCCATGGGGCAGACCTTATGATATTGGGTGCAGTTGTAATAACCTGTGTGCATCTGCTCTTTGCGGCGTCATTTGTCACCTATTGGGTAATAGCCGTAATCCTTATGGTATTCCTTGGTATAGGATTTGCAATGGTGCCTGCCGCAATGTGGCCTTCACTTGCCAAGATTGTGCCGCAGCGCCAGTTCGGTACTGCAATTGCCCTTACGTTCTTTATCCAGAACATAGGTTTGTGGGGAATGCCGCTGTTGATAGGCAAGGTGTTGGATAACTATTGTGTAAATCCCGAATATGGTGTTGTAGAGGGAGTTGCAAAGTATGACTATACGCTTCCCATGCTTATTTTCATGAGCGTTTGTGTTGTGTCGGTCTTTATTGCGGTAGGAATAAGGGTTCTCGACAGGAAGAAGCATTATGGTCTGCAGGTTGCGAATATAAAGAAAAGTGAATAGCAGATTGCAAAATGAAGTTTCTTGATAAAATCAATTCACCGGAGGATCTTAGAAGGTTAGATTACGGAGAGCTCGAAGAGCTGTGTTCCGAAATCAGAGAGTACATGATAGAGTGCTGTTCGGTCAATCCCGGCCATTTGGGAGCCAGCCTCGGTGCAGTTGAATTATCTGTGGCACTTCACTATCTGTTTGACACTCCAAAAGATAAAATCGTATGGGATGTGGGTCACCAGGCCTACGCCCATAAGATTTTGACAGGAAGGCGCGAGGCCTTTAAAAATAACCGCAAGTCGGGGGGAATCAGCGGTTTCCCTAAAATGTCGGAGAGCATTTATGATGCCTTTGGAGCGGGTCACTCTTCGGTCTCCATCTCTGCGGCGCTGGGGCTTGCAACTGCGGCCCGCCTTAATGGTGAGAAGATAAAGGTGGTTGCGGTAATCGGAGATGGCGCAATAAGCGGAGGGCTTGCCTATGAGGGGCTTAATAATGCCGGCAGTGCCAGGTCAGATATTCTTGTCATTCTTAACGACAACCAGATCTCCATAGACAGTAATGTGGGGGCGATGCACAACTATCTGCTGAAACTGTCGACCTCCCCTACATATAACAGGATAAAGAATAAGATTTGGAACAGGCTGGGCAATATAAGGCTCAGACGCCTCATTCAGAAGTTCATGCTAAGTACAAAGCTGGCCTTCTTTAAGGGAGGCTCGGTTTTCGAAGGACTGGGGTTCAGATACTTTGGAGTCATAGACGGAAACGATATGGGGCAGCTCCTTGCAACTTTGGGAAATCTTAAAAATATAGACGGCCCCAAGCTGCTTCATGTCAGGACTGTAAAGGGCAAGGGGTATAAGCCTGCCGAGCTGAACCAGAGCGTATGGCACGCTCCGGGAAAGTTCGATATTCTTACAGGCGAGAGGCTTTGCCCGGATGATCTGCGTACAAAATATCAGGATGTATTCGGAGAGACAATTGTGGAGCTCGCAGAAAATAACGAGAAGATTGTGGCCATTACGCCGGCCATGGCTTCGGGCTGCTCTCTTACAAAGATGATGCGGCGTTTCCCTGATAGAACCTTCGATGTGGGAATTGCCGAGCAGCATGCCGTTACCTTTTCGGCCGGTCTTGCCGCCGGAGGGTATCTGCCTTATTGCAATATCTACTCCACCTTTCTGCAGCGCGCCTTGGACGAGATTATCCACGATACGGCACTGCAGAACCTTAAGGTGGTCTTTTGTATAGATAGGGCGGGGCTTGTGGGGGAGGATGGGGCTACCCACCAGGGGGCTTTTGACCTTGCCTATATGAGGTTCATACCGAATATTGCCATTGCCGCCCCATTGAATGAGATAGAGCTTAGGAATATGCTCTATTCCGCCTCACAGCCGGGGTATGGCATAACATCCATAAGATATCCACGCGGCTATGGAGAGGGTTTGGATTGGAGGAGGGAGTTCTCCTATATGGAGCCCGGAAAGGCAGAACTTCTCAAAGATGGAGCGGATGTGGCGATTCTCTCCATAGGAACCATAGGAAACAGGGTCACAAGGGCAATAAGGCAGTTTGAGAGCCGTTATGGAAAAAGTCCTCTTCACTATAATATGCGCTTTTTAAAGCCATTGGATTATAAGGCGGTGGATGATGCCTGCAAAAGAGCCTCGACTATAATTATCGTGGAGGATGGAACTCTCTACGGGGGATTACATGGAGCAGTATCGGAGTACGTCTGCGAAAAACATCCTCACTGCAGAGTGAAGGCACTTGGAATACCAGATATCTTTGTGGAGCAAGGGAGTGTAGATGAGCAGATGGGGGAGTGTAAATACAATACGGTTGACATTTATATGGAAATCGAAAAAAGTTACGATATTTTTTAGAAAAATTTTGGTAAATATCTTCAAAAAGCATATCTTTGCACTCCAAAATTGAGAGGGAGTTCTTTAAAGGGGTGATTTGAACAATGCCGATGTAGCTCAGTTGGCCAGAGCAGCTGATTTGTAATCAGCGGGTCGTGGGTTCGAATCCCTCCATCGGCTCCAAGTTGTGGATTATGGGGAGATACCAAAGTGGCCAACTGGGGCAGACTGTAAATCTGCTGGCGCACGCCTTCGTAGGTTCGAATCCTGCTCTCCCCACTTTTTGTTGTTTCAGGCGGAAGTAGCTCAGTCGGTAGAGCATCAGCCTTCCAAGCTGAGGGTCGCGGGTTCGAATCTCGTCTTCCGCTCTTTTAAAAGCCAGTGTAGCTCAGAGGTAGAGCGCTTCCTTGGTAAGGAAGAGGCCATGGGTTCAATTCCCATCACCGGCTCTTTAAGTGTGTAAAATATTCAGTTAATTTTTAGTATTATGGCAAAAGAAACATTTAAGAGGGATAAGCCCCATGTCAATATCGGTACTATTGGCCATGTTGACCACGGTAAAACTACTTTGACAGCCGCCATTACAACAGTGTTGGCAAAGAAAGGTCTGTCTGAGCAACGTACATTCGACTCTATCGACAATGCTCCTGAAGAGAAAGAGCGTGGTATTACCATTAATACAGCCCATGTAGAGTATCAGACTGCAACCCGTCACTATGCCCATGTGGATTGCCCGGGCCACGCAGATTATGTAAAGAACATGGTTACAGGTGCTGCCCAGATGGATGGCGCTATCCTTGTAGTCGCCGCAACTGACGGACCTATGCCTCAGACCCGTGAGCACATTCTTCTGGCGCGTCAGGTAAACGTTCCTAAGATTGTCGTATTCCTGAACAAGGTCGATATCGTAGACGATCCCGAGATGATTGACCTGGTAGAGATGGAGGTTCGTGAGCTTTTGAGCTTCTATAACTTCGACGGTGACAACGTTCCTGTAATCCGCGGTTCTGCGCTGGGCGCCTTGAACGGCGATCCGCAATGGGAGGAGAAGGTTATAGAGCTTATGGATGCAGTTGATACCTATATTCCGCTTCCTGTACGTGATAATGAAAAACCTTTCCTTATGCCTGTTGAGGATGTATTCTCCATTACAGGTCGTGGTACAGTGGCTACCGGCAGGATTGAGACCGGTGTTATCAAGACAGGTGACGAGGTTCAGATTATAGGTCTGGGCGATGAGCCTAAGAAGAGTACGGTTACCGGAGTTGAGATGTTCCGTAAGATTCTCGATGAAGGTGAGGCCGGAGATAACGTAGGTCTTTTGCTCCGTGGTATAGACAAGAAGGAGATCAAGAGAGGACAGGTCATTGCCAAACCTAGTTCAATCACTCCTCATAAGAAATTCCAGGCTGAGATTTATGTCCTCAAGAAAGAGGAGGGTGGCCGTCATACTCCATTCCATAACAAATATCGTCCTCAGTTCTTTATCCGTACTTTGGATATCACCGGTGAGATACATCTTCCGGAGGGGGTCGAGATGGTTATGCCAGGCGATAACGTTACAATCACCGTAGAGTTGATTTACCCTGTAGCTATCAACGAGGGATTGCGTTTCGCTATCCGTGAGGGCGGTCGTACAGTGGGAGCAGGTCAGGTTACTAAAATTCTTGACTAGTTCTGTCAGAACCTAAAGAACAGGGGAGGGCTGTATGACTGTATGGCCGTTCCCCTTTTCAGGAGCATAGTTCAAGGGTAGAATAGTGGTCTCCAAAACCATTGATGGGCGTTCGAATCGCTCTGCTCCTGCAACCGAAGGTTACGTTTTGGTTATTAAATCAGACAATGGCAAAGCTTCCGTGCCTAGTCAAAATTAATTGAAGATGAACAGAATTACTTTGTATTTCAAAGAAGCTTATCAGGAATTGGCAAAGAAGGTCAGCTGGCCTACATGGGCTCAATTGCAAAGTTCTGCCATTCTGGTAATGGTCGCTTCCTTGATCTTTGCGGTGGTTATCTTTGTTATGGATCTAGGATTCAAGAACATTATGACTGAAATTTATAAGATGCTTTACTAGTTATGGGTGAGATTGCCAAGAAATGGTATGTTGTCCGCGCTGCCGGAGGTAAGGAAAAGAAAGCCAAGGAGTATATCGAGAATGAGATCAAGCGTCTCGGTCTTGGAGATTATATTTCCAAGGTGCTTATCCCTACCGAGAGGATTTACCAGGTGAAAAACGGTAAAAAGGTGAGCATGGAGAGAATTTTCTATCCCGGCTATATTCTTATAGAGGCGGCGCTGACGGGCGAAATCCAGCATATCATTAGAAATCTGCCCCATGTTTCCGGTTTTCTTTCGGAAAAGCAGGGTGGAAAGGATAAGGAGCCCACACCGCTTCGTCAGTCTGAAGTGAACCGTATACTCGGCAGAGTAGATGAGCTTGCAGACAAGGATGAGGAGAATGCAAGACCGTTTGTGGTCGGCGAGACCGTAAAGGTTGTAGACGGACCGTTCAACGGATTCGACGGAACTATAGAGGAGATTCTTGAAGATAAGAAGAAACTCAAGGTTTCAGTCAAGATTTTTGGAAGGAAGACCATTCTCGAGCTTAATTTTGTTCAGGTTGTAAAAGAATAATTGTTTTAAATTATGGCTAAAGAAATTGCTGCTTTTATTAAATTGCAGATTAAGGGTGGTGCTGCAAATCCATCACCTCCTGTAGGGCCTGCATTAGGCTCGAAGGGTGTCAATATAATGGATTTCTGCAAGCAGTTCAATGCCCGTACTCAAGACAAGGCCGGCAAGGTTCTGCCTGTCATCATCACTGTTTACAGCGACAAATCCTTCACTTTCGTAGTCAAGCAGCCACCGGTTGCGGTACAGTTGAAAGAGGCCGCAAGGATACAGTCGGGGTCTGCAGAACCTAACCGTAAGAAGGTGGCAGCCGTTACGTGGGAGCAGGTACGCGCAATTGCTCAGGATAAGATGCCCGACATGAATGCGTTTACGCTTAAATCTGCCATGACTATGGTTGCGGGAACCGCAAGAAGTATGGGTATTAATGTCGAGGGAACCTTTCCTGTAGATGTAAATTAAAAAATCACACGCAATGAGTAAGCTTACAAAAAAACAGAAAATAGCTGAAGCTAAGGTTGACGATGCCAGGCAATACAGTTTGAGAGAGGCATGCGCTCTTGTCAAGGAGACCTCCTTTACAAAGTTCGATGCTTCCGTTGAAATTGCAGTACGTCTGGGCGTTGATCCTCGTAAGGCAAACCAGATGGTTCGCGGCGTTGTGACGCTTCCTAACGGAACAGGTAAACAAACCCGCGTTTTAGTATTGTGCACCCCTGACAAAGAGGCTGAGGCAAATGAGGCCGGAGCCGATTTCGTAGGATTGGATGAGTATATAGAGAAGATTAAGGGCGGCTGGACAGATGTGGATGTAATCATCTGTACCCCTTCGGTAATGCCTAAGATTGGCGCTATCGGCAGAATTCTCGGGCCCCGTGGCCTGATGCCTAACCCTAAGACAGGTACGGTTACCATGGAGATTGGCAAGGCTGTGAAGGAGGTCAAGGCCGGTAAAATCGATTTTAAAGTAGACAGACAAGGTATTGTTCATGCAGGCATAGGAAAAGTCTCTTTCGATGCAGACAAATTGGTGGAAAATGTCATTGAGTTCCTTAATACCGTAATCAGGTTGAAGCCTCAGGCATTGAAGGGCACTTATGTGAAGAGTGTTTATCTCTCTTCTACAATGGGTCCGGGAATCTGTGTGGATAGCAAGAGTATAGACGCTGTCGCTGCCGAATAATTAATAATCTGTATTATGAAAAAAGAGTTAAAAGCACAAATTATTGAACGACTGGCGGCACAATTGGAGGCGACTCCCGATTTTTATGTTACAGACATAGAGGGGATGGACGCCCCTTCAACTTCAAACCTTCGTCGCGCCTGCTTCGAAAAGCAGATAAAGCTGCTTCTCGTTAAAAACACACTCTTTTACAAGGCTCTGGAGCAAAAGGGTGTAGAGAACTTGGATGGGTTCAGTAAAATATTGAAGGGTTCTTCGGCTATAATGTTCACTACTGTTCCTAATGCGCCTGCAAAACTTATCAAGGGATTTACAAAAGATTCTTCCAAACCCCGTTTAAAGGGGGCACTGGTTCAGAATTGTCCGTATTTCGGAGAAGAAAACCTTGGAGTGCTGGCCGATATCAAGTCTCGCGAGGAGATGATCGGCGATATCGTAGGATTGTTGCAATCACCGGTGAAGAATGTTATTTCAGCTCTTCAATCGCAGGGTGGCGGCAAAATCGCCGGTATAGTAAAAACATTATCAGAAAAAGAATAATATTAACACATTAAAAAAAAATAACCATGGCAGATATTAAAAAATTTGCGGAAGATTTAGTAAACCTTTCTGTTAAAGAGGTACAAGAATTGGCTAAAATTCTTAAGGAAGAGTACGGTATAGAGCCTGCTGCCGCAGCAGTTGCAGTTGCCGCTCCCGCTGCCGGTGACGCTGCCGGCGCCGTTGCTGCTGAGAAGACCGAGTTTGATGTAATTCTCAAATCGCCAGGTCAGGCAAAGCTGCAGATTGTAAAGATTGTCAAGGAGATTACCGGTCTTGGTCTTAAAGAGGCAAAGGATCTGGTTGATGCAGCTCCTAAGGCAATCAAGGAGAAAGTTTCAAAGGCAGAGGCTGAGGAAGTCAAGGCTAAACTTGAAGAGGCTGGCGGAGAAGTTGAGGTTAAATAGCTTCACTCCCCCGTTGAAACGGGAAATATTCAGGTTTAGGGCACATTGGGCCCTAAACCTTTTTGTCGTTTTTTAGTTTTTTTTCAATCAAATCTATTACAATGCCGCAAAATACAAATAATAGGCGGATTACATTCGCGACTTCTAAATCGCTTCTTGACTATCCAGATTTCCTGGAGGTTCAGCTCAAATCTTTCAAGGATTTTTTCCAGCTCGACACTACCGCAGAAAATCGAAGAAACGAGGGACTTTTCAAGGTTTTTCAGGAAGTATTCCCAATAACGGATACCCGCAACAATTTCGTATTAGAATTTATAGATTATTTTATAGATCCTCCCCGTTACTCAATCGATGAGTGTCTGGATATGGGATTGACATATAGCGTGCCATTAAAGGCAAAATTGAGACTTTATTGTACAGACCCTGAGCATGAGGATTTTGAGACAGTCGTACAAGACGTCTATCTGGGAACAATCCCTTATATGACACCGCGCGGGACATTTGTAATCAACGGTTCCGAGCGTATTGTGGTTTCACAGCTGCACCGTTCACCGGGTGTCTTTTTCGGCCAGAGCATGCACGCAAACGGTACAAAACTCTATTCTGCCCGTATAATTCCCTTCAAGGGTTCTTGGATTGAGTTCGCTACCGACATCAACAATGTAATGTATGCCTACATAGATCGCAAGAAAAAATTACCTGTCACAACACTGCTCCGCGCAATCGGATTTGAGAGTGATAAGGATATATTGGATATATTCGGTTTGGCAAATGAGATAAAGGTTAACAAAACGAACCTGAAGAAATGCATTGGAATGACCCTGGTGGCAAGGGTATTGAAGACATGGAATGAGGATTTCGTGGATGAGGATACCGGCGAGGTCGTTTATATCGAGCGTAATGAGGTGGTTGTAGACAGAGAGACCGTTCTCGATGAATCAAATATAGAGGACATCCTCGAATCCGGAGTAAGCACTATTCTTGTCCATAAGGAGGATGCCAATGCCAGCGAGTTTGCAATTATATATAACACACTGCAAAAAGACCAGTGTAACTCGGAGAAGGAGGCGATATTCTATACTTACAGACAGTTGAGAAATTCTGAACCGCCCGACGAAGCTACTGCAAGGGATGTGATAGATAAGCTCTTCTTCTCAGACAAAAGATATGACCTGGGCGAGGTGGGACGTTACCGTCTTAACAAGAAACTCAACCTTGCCACCCCTGCCGACGTAAGGGTCCTTACAAAATCAGATATAATCGAGATTATCCGTTATCTGGTTCAGCTTATTAACTCAAAGGCGACAGTCGATGATATAGACCACTTGAGTAACAGAAGAATAAAGACTGTAGGCGAGCAGCTTGCAAACCAGTTCAGCGTGGGGCTGGCTCGTATGGCCAGAACCATCAGGGAGAGGATGAATGTAAGGGACAATGAGGTGTTCGCCCCTATTGATCTGATAAATGCAAAAGCTCTCTCTTCGGTTATAAATTCATTCTTCGGAACAAGCCAGCTCTCTCAGTTTATGGACCAGACAAACCCTCTTGCGGAGATGACTCACAAGAGAAGGCTCTCTGCCTTGGGGCCTGGCGGTTTGTCAAGAGACAGGGCCGGATTTGAGGTGCGGGATGTTCACTACACCCATTATGGAAGGCTGTGCCCTATCGAGACTCCTGAGGGGCCTAATATCGGTCTTATCTCGTCTCTTTGTGTTTATGCAAGGATAAATGACCTCGGACTTATCGAGACTCCGTATAGGAAGGTGGAGAAAGGAGTTGTGGATCTCTCTCCAAAAGGATGTGTCTATATGAGTGCGGAGGATGAGGAGAACAAGATGGTTGCGCAGGCAAATGCCCATATAGATGAGAATGGACTGCTTACAGATGACCGTATCAAATGCAGATATGAGGCAGATTATCCTGTGGTATCGCGAAATGAAGTAGACCTTATGGATGTTGCTCCGAACCAGATTGCCTCGATTGCCGCCTCTTTGATTCCGTTCCTCGAACACGATGACGCAAACCGTGCATTGATGGGATCCAACATGATGCGTCAGGCGGTTCCTATAATAAGCCCTGAGGCTCCTATAGTCGGTACCGGGCTTGAGGCGCGTGTCGCCAAGGATTCAAGGACACAGGTCGTTGCTTCGGGTAAGGGCAAGGTCGTATATGTGGATGCAGATGAAATTCATGTACAATACGACAGAACCGATGCGGAGAAGTTTGTAAGTTTCGCACCTGAGATTACAGTTTACAAATTGCCCCTCTACAGGAAGACGAACCAGAGCACCTCTATTCATCTTAAACCTATTGTAAGAAAGGGTGACAGGGTTGCAGAGGGGGATATCCTTACAGAGGGTTACGCTACCCAGAATGGCGAGCTTGCACTCGGAAGAAACCTTAAGGTTGCATATATGCCGTGGAAGGGGTATAACTTTGAGGATGCAATCGTCTTGTCTGAAAGAATTATAAGAGAGGATATATTCACTTCCATTCATGTAGATGAATATATTGTAGAGGTACGTGATACAAAACGCGGCCCTGAGGAGCTTACGGCAGATATTCCAAATGTAAGTGAAGATGCGACCAAGGATCTGGACGACAATGGTATAATTAGGGTAGGCGCACATATTGTACCGGGCGATATTCTTATAGGTAAGGTTACTCCTAAGGGCGAGAGCGATCCTTCTCCTGAAGAGAAGCTGCTCCGTGCAATCTTTGGAGATAAGGCAGGCGACTGGAAGGATGCCTCACTCAAGGCAACGCCGTCGCTCACCGGTACGGTTATTGGAAAACGTCTCTTCTCAAAAGTGGGCAAGGATACAAACAGCAAAAAGCGCAAAAATGCCGCAAAAGCTTCTGTACAGCGTGTAGAGGAGGAGTATGCAAGAAAGTGTGCCGCCTTGCGCGATGATTTCCTGGGAAGGCTGGAGACATTGGTGGCAGGCAAAGAGTCTGCGGGTGTGCAAGACCTTTACGGAGTTGAAATTATTGCAAAGGGTGATAAGTTTACACCTGAGAGGCTGTCGGAAATAGATTATGAAAATATCAATCCTGTAAAGTGGACGTCAGACAAAAATACCAATAATATGGTAAAGCAGTTGGTAAACAACTATCTTATAGCTTATAAAGAGTTTGACGCCGCCCTTAAGAGAGAGAAGTATAATATTACCATTGGAGATGAACTTCCAACCGGAATTATGCAGCTGGCAAAGGTCTACATTGCAAAGAAGAGAAAGATTATGGTTGGAGACAAGATGGCAGGTCGTCACGGAAACAAGGGTATTGTTGCCAAAGTGGTCCGTGATGAGGACATGCCGTTCCTTGATGACGGGTCTATTGTTGATATAGTTCTCAATCCGCTCGGAGTGCCTTCCCGTATGAACCTCGGCCAGATTTACGAGGCAGTATTGGGATGGGCTGGAGCAGAGTTGGGATTGAAATTCTCGACACCTATCTTCGATGGCGCTTCACTTGACAATATATGTGACTACACAGATAAGGCAGGCCTTCCAAGATATGGAAAGACCTATCTGAGAAACGGTGAGACCGGCGAGTATTTTGACCAGCCGGCAACCGTGGGCGTTACCTATATGATTAAGTTGGGTCATATGGTAGATGATAAGATGCATGCCCGTTCGATAGGACCGTACTCTCTCATTACCCAACAACCTCTTGGAGGTAAGGCACAGTTCGGAGGACAGAGATTTGGAGAGATGGAGGTCTGGGCACTCGAGGCATTCGGAGCTTCCAACGTACTTCAGGAGATTCTTACAATCAAATCAGATGATGTTACGGGAAGGTCAAGAGCATACGAGGCCATTGTAAAGGGAGATCCTATGCCTGTGCCGGGTATTCCGGAATCATTGAACGTGCTCCTTCACGAGTTGAGAGGCCTTGGATTGAGCATTAAATTGGATTAATCTATATTTATTTGATAATTAGTTAATAACAAGAATATGTCTTTTAAGAAAGAGATTAAGGTTAAAAGCAATTTCAACCGGATAAGTATAGGATTGGCTTCTCCGGAAGAGATTCTCGAGAGATCTTCCGGAGAGGTTCTGAAACCTGAAACCGTTAATTATCGTACATATAAGCCGGAGAGGGACGGTCTTTTCTGCGAGAGGATTTTCGGACCTTCAAAAGATTATGAGTGTCACTGCGGAAAATATAAAAGAATCCGTTATCGCGGCATTATCTGCGACCGTTGCGGTGTGGAGGTTACCGAGAAGAAGGTACGTCGCGAAAGGATGGGACATATTGAACTGACTGTTCCTGTGGCTCATATCTGGTATTTCAGATCTACTCCAAATAAAATTGGTTATCTGCTGGGAATACCTTCAAAGAAACTCGACGCAATAATCTATTATGAGAGGTATGTGGTGGTTCAGCCGGGTGCGGCAGCGGCGAACGGGGTCAAGGAGCTGGACTTGCTCACGGAAGAGGAGTATATCAATATTCTGGAGAATCTGCCTCGCGAAAATCAGATGCTCAATGATACAGACCCTGACAAGTTCATTGCGGGTATGGGTGCGGAGTATATCTATAAGTTACTTTGCAGGATAGACCTGGATGAGCTGTCGTATAGTCTTAGAAACAAGCTGGAGACAGAGACCTCGCAGCAGAGAAAGGCTGAAGCCTTAAAACGTTTGAGTGTAATTGAGGCATTTAGAGAGGCCAAAGATGTAAACAGGCCGGAGTGGATGATTATGAAGGTGATACCTGTTATCCCGCCCGATTTGCGTCCGCTTGTTCCGCTGGACGGAGGCCGTTTTGCAACTTCAGACTTGAATGACCTATACAGAAGGGTGATTATAAGGAACAATCGTCTTAAGAGATTGATAGAAATCAAGGCTCCTGAAGTGATCCTCAGAAATGAGAAGCGTATGTTGCAGGAGGCTGTGGATTCGCTCTTCGACAACTCAAGAAAATCCAATGCCGTAAAGACTGAGGCGAACAGAACACTCAAATCCCTTTCAGACAGCCTTAAGGGCAAGCAGGGGCGTTTCCGTCAAAACCTTTTGGGAAAGAGGGTAGACTATTCGGCACGTTCCGTAATCGTTGTGGGTCCTGAGCTTAAGATGCATGAGTGCGGTCTGCCCAAATTCATGACCGCCGAGCTGTACAAACCGTTCATTATTCGAAAACTGCTTGAAAGAGGCATTGTAAAGACGGTAAAATCTGCAAAGAAGATAGTGGACAGGAAGGATCCTGTAATCTGGGATATACTGGAGAATGTGATGAAGGGCCATCCGGTACTTTTGAACCGTGCCCCTACACTCCACCGGCTGGGTATTCAGGCATTCCAGCCAAAGCTTATAGAGGGCAAAGCCATCCAGCTCCACCCGCTGGCATGTACCGCATTTAACGCCGACTTCGACGGCGATCAGATGGCGGTTCACCTCCCGTTGGGAAATGCAGCCATTCTTGAGGCACAGTTGCTTATGCTTGGTTCACACAATATCCTTAACCCTGCCAACGGCGCTCCTATTACGGTTCCTTCGCAGGATATGGTACTTGGTCTTTACTATATAACCAAGCCTCGTGCAGGCGCAAAGGGTGAGGGAATGACCTTTTACGGCCCGGAGGAAATCATTATTGCCAACAATGAGGGCAGACTTGATTTGCATGCAAAAATCAAGGTGAGGCTGCCAAAAGATATGACAGATCTCTCTAAGGGTTATGAATTGGTTGAGACCACTGCAGGAAGAGTAATCTTCAATCAGGTTGTTCCCGAAGAGGTGGGTTACATCAATGAAGTGCTTACAAAGAAGTCGCTGAGAGATATTATCGGACGCGTGCTTAAGGCATCGGGAGTGGCAAGAACTGCCAGGTTCCTCGACGATATAAAGAGCATTGGCTATAATATGGCCTTCAAGGGAGGCCTTTCGTTCAATCTTGGAGATGTCATTATCCCTCAGGACAAGCAGAAGCTTGTGGATACAGGTTACAGTGAGGTTGAGAACATCCAGTCAAGTTTCGATAACGGTTTCATTACCAACAATGAGAGATATAACCAGATTATAGATGTCTGGACAAATGTGAATGCCCGTCTTACAAAAATCGTGGAGCAGCAGATTGCAAGCGACAATCAGGGATTCAACCCTGTATATATGATGCTTGACTCAGGCGCCCGCGGTTCACGCGAGCAGATTCGTCAGCTGTGCGGTATGCGTGGTCTGATGGCAAAACCTCAGAAATCCGGTTCTCAGGGTGCTGAGATTATCGAGAGCCCTATCCTGTCAAACTTCAAGGAGGGTCTCTCTGTACTCGAGTACTTCATTTCAACCCACGGTGCACGTAAAGGTTTGGCCGATACTGCATTGAAGACCGCAGATGCCGGTTATCTTACAAGACGTCTTGTAGATGTGTCGCACGATGTAATCATTAACGAGGAGGATTGCGGCACGCTGCGCGGTCTTGTTGCAACCGCAATAAAGAATAAGGATGACATTGTAGAGTCTCTGTACGACAGAATATTGGGCCGTACAACCGTGCACGATATCTACAACCCTGTAACAGGCGAGAAGATTATCGGTGCCGGAGAGGAGATAACAGAGGATATAGCGGCATTGATAGAGTCTGTCAATATTGAGGCTGTAGAGATAAGATCTGTACTTACCTGTGAATCCAAAAAGGGTGTCTGTGCAAAATGTTACGGACGTAACCTTGCAAGGGGCCGTATGGTAGAGAAGGGCGAGGTTGTGGGAGTCATTGCCGCACAATCTATCGGTGAGCCTGGTACCCAGCTTACATTGAGGACGTTCCATGTGGGAGGTACTGCATCGAGCAGTGTATCCGAGAGTGAGATTGTATCCCGTTACAACGGCAGGCTTGAGTTTGAGGAGTTAAGGATCATTGTAAAGGAGGATGAAGACGGGAAGAGGCATAATGTAGTCATAGGCCGTACCGCCGAGGTGCGCATAATGGATGAGCATACAGGTATGACCCTCTCTCAATACAATATTCCTTATGGTGCAGAGCTCTACTTTAAAGAGGGCGATACTGTACAGAAAGGCGACAGGATTTGTGAGTGGGATGCATATAATGCGATTACCATTACCGAGACATCGGGTACTGTAGTGTACGACAGTCTTATAGATGGCCTTACCTATCGTGAGGAGGCTACAGATGAGTACTCATTGCACCGTGAGAAGGTGGTAATCGAGAGCCGCGACAAATCAAAGAACCCGTCCATTAGAATTGCAGATAAGGAGGGCAATGATTTGAGATCATACAATCTCCCTGTAGGGGCGCACATTATGGTGGGCGACAGACAGGAGGTGAAGGCCGGAGACATTCTCATAAAGATTCCACGTGCAATCGGCAAATCGGGCGATATCACAGGAGGTCTTCCTCGAGTTACAGAGCTTTTTGAGGCCCGTAATCCTTCGAACCCTGCAATTGTTTCCGAGATTAACGGAGAGGTGCTTATGGGCAAGATTAAGAGAGGAAACAGAGAGATTATTGTAAAGGCAAAGAGCGGAGAGGAGAAACACTATCTGGTTCCGCTCTCAAAACAGATTCTTGTTCAGGAAAACGATTATGTGCGTGCCGGCATGCCGCTCTCGGACGGAGCGGTCTCACCTGCGGATATTCTTGCCATTCAGGGTCCTACGGCGGTTCAGGAGTATATTGTAAATGAAATCCAGGAGGTTTACCGCATGCAGGGTGTGAAGATTAACGACAAACATTTTGAGATAATCGTAAGGCAGATGATGCGCAAGGTTGAGATTGTCTCTCCGGGCGATACCAGATTCCTGCCCGAGCAGCTGGTAGACAAATGGGAGTTTATGCAGGAGAACGACAGTATATGGGACAAGAAGGTGGTTCTCGATGCGGGTGATTCCAAGACCCTAAGGCCGGGACAAATTGTCTCCATGCGTCGTCTGAGAGATGAAAACTCTATTTTGAAACGCCAGGATCTCAAACAGGTTCAGACCCGTGATGCAGTTCCTGCAACCGCGAACCAGGTATTACAGGGTATTACAAGGGCTGCTCTGAAGACCAGCAGCTTTATGTCTGCCGCCTCGTTCCAGGAAACCACAAAAGTATTGAGCGATGCTGCAATCCGTGGCAAGGTCGATTACCTCGAGGGGTTGAAGGAGAATGTGATCTGCGGTCATCCGATTCCTGCCGGTACGGGCCAGAGAGAGTTTGAGAGACTTGTGGTTGCCTCGATGGATGATTACAAAAGAATGTCTTCGAAGGCAAAACAGAGTAAGGAAGAGTCTGACGAAGAGGAGTAACCATAAGATGGCAATTGTAAGAGAGTTGAGGGGAATTTCCCCGAAGATTGGAAAAAATTGCTTCATTGCAGAGACTGCCGTAGTTGTGGGTGATGTTCAGATGGGCGATGATTGCAGCATCTGGTACGGGGCCGTCTTAAGGGGAGATGTGAATAGCATAAGGATAGGCGACAGAGTCAACATTCAGGATGGAGCGGTGCTTCATACTCTATACCAGAGGTCTGTATGCGAAATAGGAAATGATGTCTCTGTGGGGCATAATGCCATAATACACGGAGCTAAGGTGGGGAATAATGTGCTTGTCGGCATGGGTGCGATACTTATGGACAATGCCGTTATTCCCGACAGTACGGTCATTGCCGCAGGGGCGGTGGTATTGAGCAATGCCGTTCTGGAGCCTGGAGTTTATGCTGGAGTGCCTGCAAAAAAGGTAAAGGATGGGTCTGAAGAGATTGCTCAGATGGCACGAAACAATGCCGGAGGCTATATGATGTACAAAGAATGGTACAAGTAGAACATTAATAAAATCTTTTTATGAAAAAACTATTTATTATTTCAATGGCGGTTTTTGCATTGGCATCATGCAAAAATTACGAAAAAGGCGAGTATGAGGTAGACCTCACTCTTACCGGTGACCTTTCAATGGTTGCATCGGATACCGTCTGTCTCGTAAATACCCTTAAGGATTATCCTTTTGCAGATACGGCTATACTTGCAGGGGGAAAGGCAACCTTTAACGGTATAATAAAGACTCCACAGGTAGTATATGTTACCATTATGGTCGGAGACAGTGTAAATACAAATCCTGCAAGACTTTGTGCTCTTTTCCTTGAGGAGGGGCATACAGATGTGACCGCAGATTTTGTTATGGGCAGTCCCGAGATTACAATCAAGGGCGGCGCCGTGCAGACCACGCTCGATTCACTCAAGGCTATCAGAAAGCAGCTCCTTACCGAGCGCGGCTTTGACTATGACTCGATCTATGCAAAATTCACCACCATGCCAGCTGAAGAGAGATTAAAGGTCCAGCAGCTTTACATGGAGGTGGACAGCGTTGTAAAGGATGCGGAAAAGGCTTATATCGAGGCTCATCCGACATCTCTCTATGCCCTTAACAATCTCTGGAAGAATTATGAGACAGAGATGGAGTTCGAAGAGGCTCTTGCAAAGATGGAGGCATTCAGAAATGACCCTGCATATTCAGATAATGATCTGGTAAAGGAGATTGCCGCCTCGATGGAGGCCCTTAAGGCCTTGCAGGTCGGCGCAACCGCTCCTGATTTTGTGCAGAACGATATGGAGGACAATCCGGTAAGATTTTCTGATATCTACAAAGAGAACAAGGTTACAATGATAGATTTCTGGGCTTCATGGTGTGGCCCTTGCCGCGCATTTAACCCTGAACTGGTAAAGATTTATAAAAATTACCACAGAAAAGGGTTTGAGATACTTGGAGTATCGCTCGACAGAGATGCACAGGCATGGAAAAAGGGTGTCGAGAATGACAAGCTTACGTGGAAACATGTATCGGATCTCGGTTTCTGGCAAAACGAGGCTGCCATGCTCTATAGGATAAAATATATTCCGCAGAATGTATTTGTTGACAGAGAGGGCAGGATTATTGCAAGACAGCTCTCTTCAACGGAGGATATAGTCAGACTGCTTGAGGAGAATCTCTAAGGAGTCTTTGAAATTCAATTCAGAGGATGTCCGTTCTTAAGGGCATCCTCTCTTTTTTCCGTTACGCTGCCTTATTGCCTCATAACAGAGAACGGCCGCAGAGACAGAGACATTAAGCGAGTCTGAAATGCCAAGCATGGGAATCTTTATCCTTGCATCTGCTGCACGACGCCACTGCTCTGTAAGCCCTTTTGCCTCACTCCCCATTACAATGGCGCAGGCGGAGGTCATGTCTGTATTGTAATACCAGCAGGAATCCTGCAGCTGTGCCGTAATAATCTTTATATTGTGCCCTTTTATCCAGCGGATGGCTTCACTGCTGCTACAGGTTACAACCTGCAGATTAAAGAGAGCCCCCACACTTGCCCTGATCAGATTTGGATTATACAGATCTGTAGGGGAGTCGCATAGAAGGACTGCATCTACATTGCAGGCATCGGCCGTGCGAAGCAGCGCCCCTATATTGCCGGGCTTCTCCACACTCTCCACCACAAGCAGCAGCGGCGCACCGTTCTCCTTTTTGAACTCTATCTGTTCAAGAGTCTGTTTCTTTGCCTCTGCCAAAGCCATAAAACTCTCTGTCTGCTCGCGGTATGCAAGTTTTGAGTAGAGTTCATGCTTTAAGGAATATATGGTGGTGCTGCTGTCGGAACGCTTATTTATATTATTTATGTTATTTATGGCAGCTTCTATATCTGAAAGTTGCTGCGGGTCGTGATTTTTCGCATCAAAGAGCAAGGCGCGAATCTTATAGCGGCTCTCTATGCAGCGTATGATTTCGCGGTACCCCTCAATGAGAAAAAGCCCCGCTTCCGTTCTTTCGCGGGACTTCTCTCTAAGACGTACAAACCCCTTCAGCCGGGAATTTTGTGCAGATGTAATCTCTATAACCTCCATAGACGGTTATTTGCTCTCCGGTCTCATTTGAGGGAAGAAGAGCACATCCTGAATTGCAGAGCGGTCTGTCATAAACATTGTAAGACGGTCTATTCCTATTCCCATACCGGATGTAGGAGGCATGCCATACTCCAATGCCCTCACAAAATCCATATCTATGAACATTGCCTCATCGTCTCCCTTATCTTTAAGCTTTAACTGCTCCTTAAAGCGCCCAAGCTGGTCTATAGGGTCGTTAAGCTCGCTGTAGGCATTGGCCAGCTCCTTGCCGCATACAAAAAGTTCGAACCTCTCCGTAAGATCAGGATTGTTTCTGTGTCTCTTTGTAAGAGGTGAGGTTGAGACAGGGTAATCTGTAATAAAGGTGGGCTGAATAAGATGCTTCTCGCAATACTCTCCGAATATCGCATCTATAAGCTTGCCTGCACCGAACGAAGGATCTGTTTGAACATTAAGCTTTTTACAGGTCTCCCTGAGCTGCTCTTCGTTCATTTGTGAGACATCTGTTCCGGTATACTCCTTTATGGCGTCGAGCATAGGCAATCTTCTATATTTGCCTCCGAACTCCACCTGGTTCTCTCCAATCTTTATCTTTGTCTTGTTGTTTACCGCCAGCACAACCTCCCGGAGCATCTGCTCAACGAACTCCATCATCCAGTTATAATCTTTGTAGGCAACATAAATCTCCATGCAGGTAAACTCAGGATTGTGGGTCCTGTCCATTCCTTCGTTGCGGAAATTCTTTGAAAACTCATAGACTCCGGCATAGCCGCCCACTATCAGTCTTTTAAGGTAAAGCTCATTTGCAATGCGCAGATAGAGAGGAATATTCAAAGTATTATGGTGTGTAATGAACGGTCTTGCATTTGCCCCTCCCGGGATAGGTTGCAATACAGGCGTTTCCACCTCCAGATAGCCTCTGGAGTCGAAAAAGCGGCGCATTGTAGAGATAATTCTGGCCCTCTTTACAAAAACCTCCCTTACCTCAGGGTTTACAATAAGGTCTACATATCTCTGACGGTATCTTAATTCAGGGTCGGAGAAGGCATCGAAAATCTCGCCCCCCTTCTCCTTTACAATAGGGAGTACCCTTAACGATTTGCTTAATACTTTAAGCTCTTTTGTATGAACAGAAATCTGCCCTGTCTGTGTTACAAAGGCAAAGCCCTTGATTCCAATAATGTCGCCTATATCGAGCAGTTTTTTAAAGACCGTGTTATAGAGTGTTTTATCCTCGCCTGGGCATATTTCGTCGCGTTTTATATAGACCTGTATTCTTCCGCTGTCATCCATAAGCTCTATGAAGGCGGCCGCTCCCATAATTCTACGGCTCATAATTCTACCTGCTATGGATACATTGCTGTAAATCTCTTTCTGACAGTTGTAATTTTCCAAAATTTCCGCGGCTTTTGCATTTACCTCATACATTTCTGCAGGATAGGGCTCTATGCCCAATTCGCGCATCTGTTTTACGGCGTTGCGCCTGCTTAGCTCCTGTTCGTTATAGTTAGACTCCATTGAGATGTGATTTAAACGAATAATAACCTATAAAGCGCAAAAGTAATAAATTTTAAAAAATACTAACGGATAAATAAGTATCTTTGTACGTTATGGAGATAAAGACTAAGGAAAAGAAATGGATAGTAAACGAGCAGGGAAATCCTGCTGCGGTGCGTCAGCTCTCGCAGGATCTGGGAGTGGACCGGACACTTGCAAATCTCTTGGTGCAGAGGGGAGTTACAACATACGATGAGGCCAGAAGGTTTTTCAGGCCGGAGCTTTCCATGCTGCACGACCCATTCCTTATGAAAGATATGGAGAGGGCGGTGGAGCGTCTCCATTCGGCCATAGAAAAGGGGGAAAAGGTACTTATTTACGGAGATTACGATGTAGACGGAACCACGGCGGTCTCATTGGTCTATATTTTTCTAAAACAACATATAAAGAGTGTAGACTACTATATTCCCGACAGATATGACGAGGGGTATGGTATCTCATATAAGGGGATAGACTGGGCCCATGAAAATGGCTTTACCCTTATAATCTCTCTGGATTGCGGAATTAAGGCGGTGGAGAAGGTGAAATATGCCAGGGAGAGAGGAATAGAATTCATTATATGTGACCACCATCTGCCGGATGAACAGCTGCCCGATGCCGTGGCCACTCTGGACCCCAAACGTTCCGATTGCAACTACCCATTCGACGATCTGTGCGGTTGCGGAGTGGGATTCAAGCTGGTTCAGGGGTATGCACTCAAGTATGGAATTCCATTTGAAAATATAGTCACGCTGCTGGATCTTGTGGCTGTGGCAATAGCCTCGGATCTTGTCTCGGTTGTAGACGAAAACAGGGTAATGGCATTTTACGGTCTTAAAAGGATTAATGAGGCGCCCCGTAGTGGTCTGCTCTCTATGATAAAACTGTGTGGGCTTGAAAACCACCGTATCAGTCTCGACGATGTGGTTTTTAAGATAGGTCCAAGGATAAATGCTGCGGGCAGAATGGAGAGCGGCAGAACGGCGGTAGACCTGCTTACCTCCCATGACGAGGAAATTGCCTATAAGATAGGCAACGCAATAAACGTGCACAATAACGACCGCAAACATATAGACCGGGAGATTACAATGGCAGCAATAGAGAAGGCAAGACAGGTTCCCGATTTTGAAAATCTGAAATCTACCGTTGTCTATAATCCCTCGTGGCATAAGGGGGTAGTAGGAATTGTTGCCAGCCGTCTTGTGGAGAAATATTACAGGCCCACGATTGTCCTTACAAAATCCAATGGCTTTATTACCGGCTCGGCAAGAAGTATCCCGGAATTCGACCTGTACGATGCAATAGAGAGCTGTTCAGATCTGCTCGAGAATTTTGGAGGACACACCTATGCGGCGGGGCTAACAATGAAGGAGAAGAATCTTAAGGAGTTTACCCGCAGATTCGAAGATTATGTAAGAGAAAAGGTTACAAAAGAAATTCTTACACCTATAGTCCATATAGATTCTTTCCTGGAGTTCAAGCAGATAACCCCGAAGTTCTTTAGAGTGCTCAAGCAGTTCCAGCCGTTCGGGCCGGGAAATCTTTCACCTGTATTTTTGACCGAAAACGTTTATGACAATGGTAACGGCAGAAGGGTGGGGACAGATAACGGACATTTGAAACTGGAGCTTATTCAGGAAGATGAACCTTACAGGAGTTTCTCTGCAATAGCCTTTAACCAGTCAGACCATTTTGACCATCTGCAGGCGGGAAATCCGGTGGATATCTGTTATTCAATAGCCGAAAACTACTATAGGGGAATTGCCAATATACAGCTTAGGATAAAGGATATAAAAAATAGAGAGGATTTTATCTGATAAGGCCGGCGGGATTTCCGCTAAAACTCATCCCCGTAATATGGGGGGAGTTTGGCAGAGATTTCATTTATTATTCGAACCACGCTCCATTTGCTGGTATCTACAGTGGCGGAGGCGATTGCCTTATATAGCCCTTCTCTTGAGGAGATAAGCTCTCCGATATGGATTTTCAACTCCTCGTCTGACTTGCCCGAGAGTAAAGGGCGTTTCTCTCTTCCTTTTAAAAGCCTTCTATATAGCTCATTCTTATTGCAATAGAGATAAATTACAAAGCTTTTTCCATGTAGAAGTTCCCTGCATTCCGGTTTTGTAGGAGTGCCGCCTCCCAATGCAAGGACCATATCTCTTTTATTCTCTTCAAGAAGTTCTGCAAGGGCATTATACTCCTCTTCTCTAAAACGCTCCTGACCGTTTGCGGCAAAAAACCGTGAGATACTGCAGCCGAACTTCCGCTCCAGGTAGATGTCAAGATCTGTAAAACGGAATCCGAGCCAGTTTGCAAGGTGTTTTCCAATTGTGCTTTTTCCCGCACCCATAAAACCGCAGAGAGAGATGACCATAGCTGTTCGCTTTTATTTTAGAACAGGGTAGGAGAGTCGTCCTCTTCAACGTACTCCTGCCCGGCAGGCTCTATAAACTCTATAGACTCCACCTGGAAGGTTGTAACCCTCTTGCCCTTTGCCTTATATCCCTTTTGGGCAATAAAATCTGCAACATTTATTATTTCGGGTTCTCTCTTGAGGTGTTTTCCGCCAAAGGTGATTTTTGCCATAGGCCGGCTCTCTTGTGAGATTGCAACCACCCTGCTTCCCTCTGTCTGGGGAATAAAGGGAACTGCGATATTTTCGCATGGTTCAAAACAAAACCTCTTGATATAGTAGCTTTGGGCCTGCCCGTCGAAATAGAGCACGCTGTAGACCTTGGAAGGGTCGAACTTCTCTATCTTCTCTATCACTCCCTGGTAGCGGTTGCTCAAATCGAAGTTTGTGGTGGTATAGGTGCCGTTTTCAAAGATTGCCAGAATCTTCTCCCCGCTCTGGAATTCTCCCAGATAGGTGCCATGCTTCTCCTCGTTAAGCCTGTTTATATCTCTGTCGAACCATATAGGTTTACCCCCTATGGTGGAGCCCCCCTGGGATTTAAGCTGAATTTTGAGAATGGGGTTCTTTGTAAGAATGTTTCCCAATGAGTTCCTCCCCTTTACGGCAATTGAGGCAAAGTCAAAATCAAAAATGCGTTTCTTCAGTTTTGGGCGGGGTTTAAGGAATACCTTAAGCAGCTCGGCCTCTCCATTTGGGTTTGCCGAAAACCAGAGTACCTGCGAATCGGGCTTTCCGGCTGTAAGGTCATATTCCTTGTCGCGTGTTGCACTTGTAACCGAAAAGCGTTTTACATATACAATTCCGTTTTTACCGTCTCTGTAGGCGGCATTATAGATTGTACGGGTATCGTTTTTAACAAAGACCCCGGCGTAGATTATATTCTTTCCCACGAAGGCCTTGTCTGAAACTTTTGTTATTATATATCTTCCGTTTTTAAGGAAAACGATAACATCGTCTATATCTGAGCATTCGCAGAGATACTCCGCATTTTCATCCCTTTTGAGATCCATTCCCACAAATCCCTCGGCTCTGTTGATATAGAGCTTTGCATTGGCAACCGCAACCTTTGTTGCCTCAATTGTCTCAAAATTGCATATCTCCGTAAGGCGGGGATATTTGCCGCCATATTTTTTCTTCAGGTTTCTAAAGTAGGCTATTGTATACTCCACAAGCTTTTCAAGGTCTGTCTTTACATGAGACATCTCATTTTCAATGGCCGACAGTTTATTCTCCACCTCCTTTACATCGAATTTGGAGATTTTCCTTACCGGTTTCTCCACCAGCTTATTGATATCCTCCATTGTAATGGGCTCTTTTACATACCTGCTGAATTCAAGCATCTTTGCAAAGACCTGCTGAAGCTGTGCCTCCCATGTAACGGCATCCTGCTCCAGGATCCGATAGACCTTGTTTTCAAAGAAAATCTTCTCTAAAGAGAAGTAGTGCCACTCTCTTGATAGTTCACCAAGCCTTATCTCCAGCTCCCGCTTAAGCAGCTCCTTCGTGTGATCGGTGCTGTATTTTAAAATCCGGTCCACCCCAAGGAAGTGCGGCTTTTTATCCATGATTACACAGCCGTTTGGGGAGATGGTAGTCTCGCAGTCTGTAAAGGCATAGAGGGCATCTATTGTCTTGTCGGGAGAGATATCGTTTGGAAGGGTAATTATAATTTCTGCACTGCTTGCAGTATTGTCGTCTATCTTCTTTATCTTTATCTTTCCCTTGTCGTTGGCCTTTATAATGCTCTCAATCAATGTCTCTGTTGTCTTACCATAGGGAATTTCGGTTATGGCAAGGCTCTTTTTGTCTAATTTTGAGATTCTGGCTCTCACCTTCAGGGCTCCGCCTCGCATGCCGCGGTTATAGCGGGAGCAGTCTGCAAGACCCCCTGTAGGAAAATCGGGATAGAGTTCAAACTCCTCCCCCTTAAGGTAGGCTATTGAGGCATCTATGAGTTCGTTAAAGTTGTGGGGCAGAATTTTTGAAGCCAGTCCTACGGCAATGCCCTCTACCCCCTGTGCAAGGAGCAGCGGAAACTTTACCGGCAGGTTTACAGGTTCCGCATTCCTGCCATCGTACGAACTCATCCACTCTGTGGTTTTGGGGTTGAATGCCACCTCATTTGCAAATTTGCTGAGGCGGGCTTCAATATATCGGGGAGCGGCGGCACTGTCGCCCGTAAGGATATTGCCCCAGTTTCCCTGACAATCTATAAGCAGGTCTTTTTGCCCAAGCTGCACAAGAGCATCTCCTATTGATGCGTCTCCGTGGGGGTGGTACTGCATTGTCTGGCCTATAATGTTGGCGACCTTGTTGTATTTGCCGTCGTCTATCTGCTTCATGGCATGCAGAATACGCCTTTGAACAGGCTTGAGCCCGTCTGAAATGTGAGGAACAGCCCTCTCAAGTATCACATAAGAGGCGTAGTCCAGAAACCAGTCCCGGTACATGCCGGTAAGTTTATACCTGTTTCCCCCCTCTTGGATTAGCTTCTCATACTTTCCCCCGCATGAGGTTGCAGGGGTCTCCTCTTCCTTATTTTTATCTATCTCTTCTGCCATTTGCAAGATTGTTTTATATTCCGCACCTTTAACAGATATATCCGAATCTCTTCAGCTCCTTTCTGTTTTCGCGCCATGCCGGGTCTACCTTTACAAACATCTTAAGGAATACCTTTTTGTTGAAGAATTTCTCCATATCTTTTCTTGCCTGTATTCCCACTCTCTTGAGCGCCAGGCCTTCAGGCCCTATGATTATTCCCTTCTGAGACTCTCTCATTACATTAATGACCGCCTCTATCCTATATATCTCCTCCTCTTTAAAACTCTCTATCACAACCTCCGTGCAATAGGGAATCTCCTTCCGGTAGTTGAGCAGAATCTTCTCCCTTATGATTTCAGAGGCAAAAAAGCGGAGACTTTTGTCTGTAAAGACATCCCGGTCATACCATGCATGCTGGTGCGGCAACAGCTCCACAACCTTTGCAAGCAGATTGTCTATGTTAAATCCAGTTTTTGCGCTTGCGGGAATAATCTCAGCCTTTGGCAGCAGAGTGTGCCACATCTCTACCAGCTTCTCAAGCCCGAGTTGGTCTGTCAGGTCTATCTTGTTTATAATTAAGATTATGGGCGAGACCGCCCTCTGCAGTCTCTCTATATACTCCCTGTTTTTGTCTGACTTCTCTACCACATCCGTTACATAGAGGATTATATCTGCATCTCCGATTGCCGTCTCTACAAACTGCATCATACTCTGCTGGAGCATATATTTGGGTTTTAGAATTCCGGGAGTGTCTGAAAAGACTATCTGGTAATCTTCTCCGTTGATTATACCCATTATTCTATGTCTTGTAGTCTGGGCTTTGGCTGTTACAATCGAGAGTTTCTCCCCTACAAGGCGGTTCATAAGGGTTGATTTACCCACATTGGGGTTCCCTATAATATTTACAAATCCGGCGCGGTTTATGGTGTTGTCATTCATAAGAGCCCATCTTTAACATATTGACCTCCTTGTCGGTAAGGAAACGCCACTGCCCTCTTCTCAGGTTTTTCTTTGTAAGGCCTGCAAAATAGACTCTGTCGAGCTTCTTTATTTTATAGTCGAGGTGTTCGAACATGCGTCTGATAATGCGGTTTCTGCCGGAATGGATTTCCACTCCCACCTGTGTTTCGTCGTTGTCTACATATGAGACATTATCTGCCTTTATAAAGCCGTCTTCCAGCTCTATCCCATTGAGCAGAGCTGCCATATCCGTTGCCTTTACCCTTTTGTCTAAAAAGACATGATATATTTTTTTCTTCTCGAATGAGGGGTGGAGAAGCTTCTCTGCAAGGTCTCCGTCGTTTGTAAGCAGAAGTACTCCTGTCGTGGCCTTGTCGAGCCTTCCTACCGGGTATACGCGTGCGGAGCATTTACCCCTTACCAGCCCCAAAACGGTGTTCTTTGCGTACGGGTCGCTTACTGTCGTTACAAAATCCTTGGGCTTGTTCATAACTATATAGACCTTCCGCTCGTTGCCTATTGTCTCCCCGTTGAATTTTACCACATCGCCGGGCATGACCTTTGTACCCAGCTCTGTAACAAGCTTGTCGTTAATGGTTATAAGCCCTGTAGAGATATAGGTGTCCGCCTCTCTTCTGGAGCAGATTCCGCCGTTGGCAATGAATTTGTTAAGTCTTATTCCCTCATCATTTTTCTCTTTCCCTCCTCTTTTTTTCAATCTGCCGGGTTCTTTTGCCTTAATCTCTCTTAAAGCGAACTCTCTTCCCGGCCTTGCCTCTCTTTCCTTTACATCTTTTCTTTTTATCTCTTTCCCTTTTATCTTTTTTTTCTCCGTCTCTCTTCCCTTCGGCACCTCTCTTCTTGCCTTATACTCTCCATCCTCTCTCTCTTCAAGGCGTTTTTTTGCGACAAAACCTGCCCTTTTGCCTACTCTTTTTACAGAGGTGTCTCTGCGGGCATTCTCTCTTGCACCATGTTGTGCGGTGCGTTGTGGGGTATTGTTTTTTCTCATGGTAAATATGATAATTGCGGGTGCAAATTTAGGCGAATATAAAATAAATTCCTATTTTTACATTTCGTTTTGATTTGATTATGTCTGTAAAATTTAGATTTTCACCGTTGTTGAGAGAGAATGTGAGTGTTGCTTTGAAATCTATTGTAAGTAACAGACTCAGATCAATTCTCACCATTACCATCATTGCCATTGGAATTACCTCTTTAATAGGAATTCTTACTGCCATAGATGCTCTTACAGGTACTATTGAGAGCGGCTTTGAGCAGATGGGAACGAAATCTTTCGAGATTTCGCGCAACTATTATTCCACCCGGAGTGCAGAGCGGGCAAGGGTTATAAACAAGCCGGAGATTTCGTATCACCAGGCCTGGATGTTCAAGGAGAATTTTGACGAGCCGGCCACCGTTGCCATCTTTTCTGTCATCTCCGAGCATGTAACGGTAAAATATGGTGCGGAGAGTACAAGCCCTAATATTGCCCTGATAGCCGGAGATGAGAGCTATCTGGCCTATAACAACCTGGTTCTTGAGCAGGGGAGAAATTTTACGGCCGGCGATATGTCAGGCGGAGACTTCGTGGCCATTATCGGCGCCAACGTTGCAAAGAGTCTTTTTAAAAACGACTCTCCCATAGAGAAGGTTATAACCATTTCAGGAGTAAGGTTCAGGGTCATTGCCTTGCCGCAAAGTATAGGAGCAACATTCGGGGGAGGTGCAGACAACAGTGTCGTTATTCCGGTGCAGTGTGCAAGGAGCTATTTTATTGGAGATAACACCTCTTTCACCATAGGGGTAAAGCCGTATGAATCCCTTATTGCCATGGAGACGATTTACGACAAGGCCGAGCAGCTTTTCCGCTCCATAAGGCGTCTCTCCCCCGCAGATGAGACGGATTTCAGGTTGTCTAAAAACGATGCCCTTATCTCAGACTTTAAGGAGACCATAAACAGTGTTACGATTATTGCAGTTGTCATAGGGCTTATTACCCTGCTTGGGGCAGCTGTAGGGCTTATGAATATTATGCTTATCTCTGTAAAGGAGAGAATAGCCGAGATTGGAACCAGACGGGCCATAGGAGCCTCTGCCAGGATGATCAAGGAGCAGTTTCTCCTTGAGTCTGTCATTATAAGCGAAGTCGGATGTGTCGCGGGGGTTGTTCTGGGAGTGGTTGTCGGTAATCTTATTGCCCTTTTAATGGGAGCCTCTTTTGTAATTCCGTATCTCAGGATTTTTTATGCTGTGCTGTTGTGTATCGGAGTCGGGGTGCTTTCGGGCTATCTCCCGGCAGTAAGGGCCTCGAGACTGGATCCGATTGAGGCGCTGCGTTATGAATGATATAAAATCATTACTGTCCCGTAAAAGTGAGTAAGTAATTCTTTGAAATTATTTAAATATAGTCAATTACACAGTTTTTGAAATGAAACGGACTTGATTTTGCAACTTTGCAGTCTAATACAAATTGCTGCTATGTTCCAAGACAAATACGTATTCTCTCAACTAATCGCTTTCTGAACAGGACTCAGTTCAACAATTACCCAACGTATCGAATTAATATACTGAAATATAATTTGTTATTATAACGATATAAGTGGAGAGCCACAAACAGGTATCAAGCATTTCTGAAAGAGGAACAACCCGTGATTCTACAACATATAATCGGATGCGGGTGTACACCCTGGAAAGTTCCCGGCTCATGGCGTTATGGCTGCCCTCTCCGCCGAGGGTCTGCCGCCGATGACACGTACACGCTTGCCGAGCATCCCCGGCGTTATCTCCTCCGGACGGAAGTAGCGGGGCTCATCCGAACTGGCCACGGCACGTATAAAATGTTCCATGTTCCTTTCCGGTACCGTTATAGGCAGATGGTAGACGCCACGGGCGAAGTGGTATTGTAGGTTCGCCATACGCCCGACGGTAACGTCCAGACGTTCTCGAGCCTCGTGCACGAAGAGCAGGTCCGGCATGAACGGAACCTCACGGCTTACCCGCCGTCCGTTTTCCGTGAACAGCCATCGTGTCATAGGGGTGAACACCGCGAAGCCGGAATGAGAAGCACTACGGGGATTTCTTTGAAAAACTGCTGCCGGATAAATGAAAAAAGACCTTGAGAACCAGTCTTTATTGCTGATTTCCAAAGTCTCGTGATTTTGTGGGAGCAAAGGGATTCGAACCCATGACCCTCTGCTTGTAAGGCAGATGCTCTAAACCAACTGAGCTATGCTCCCTTTTTCTCTTGTTTCTTTCCGGCGATAACTGCACCAAATCTCTCTGCCTCATCTCTATTGTTCTCGCAAGATAAAACTTGAAGAATTTTCCCCAACCAGGGGAGACCCCGATTGGGATTGCAAATGTATGCATATTTTTTGATTACGCAAAAAAAATTTAATTCTTTTTAGAAGATGTTTGAATTTCATTGGAAAATAATGTTATAGAAATGTATAAGAAGACATTCTCTCGGAAAAAGATTTTGCACCTTGGGAGGGTGTTGTAAAAGGCAATCCGTTCCTGACAAATTCGGCTGGGAATCGGAAGTCGTTCTCAGACTGGATGAATGGCCGTCCGAATTTACTTATTGTAAAATCATGCCTAACAGATTATTAGGATAATTTTTAAACAATTTCTTATGATATGCTGAATTTTGGAAACTGTGGCAGAGAGTGGGAGAGGAGTGCAGGAAAAAGAGGAAAATATATGAGAAAGTGTTATTTTTGTCTACTGAATTTCTTCACAATGACAATAGCAATATAACCATGAAAGAAATCAAGAAAAAAGAGGCCTCTAAAGTCTACTTTACAGATTTCAGATGTAAGCCGGATGAGGGGCCTGCCGACAAATTAAAGAGAGTGGTCAAGGCCGCCGGAATTGACAAGATGGAGATGCGTGGCAAGTTCGTTGCAATAAAGATGCACTTTGGAGAGCATGGAAACCTGACATTTCTCCGTCCCAACTATGCCCGTGCCGTGGTAGATATAGTAAAGGAACTTGGAGGAAAGCCTTTCCTTACAGATTGCAACACTCTGTATCCGGGAAGCCGTAAGAATGCCCTTGAGCATATTTATTGCGCGTGGGAAAACGGCTTTACTCCAATGACCGCGGGCTGTCCTATAATAATAGGAGACGGTCTGAAGGGAACAGATGATATAGCTGTTGCAGTGGAAGGGGGAGAGTATGTAAAGGAGGCAAAGATAGGCCGTGCCATTATGGATGCAGATATTTTTATCTCCCTTACCCATTTTAAGGGGCACGAGATGACAGGTTTTGGAGGTGCCATTAAAAACATAGGCATGGGGTGCGGTTCAAGAGCGGGAAAGAAGGAGCAGCACTGCAACGGAAAACCTGTCATAGACCAATCTAAATGCAGGGGGTGCAGGGGGTGCCTGCGTGAATGTGCCAATAACGGGCTTGTATTCAACGGGCAGAGCAGAAAGATGAGCGTTGATTTAAACAACTGTGTAGGGTGCGGACGGTGTATAGGTGCCTGTAATTTTGATGCCATAGCTTTTTCACAGGATGCCGCCGTAAAGGAGTTAAACTGCAGAATGGCCGAGTATGCAAAGGCTGTTGTATATGGCAGACCGAACTTCCATATCTCCCTTATTTGCGATGTATCTCCCACATGCGACTGCCACTCGGGAAATGATACCCCTATAATCCGGGATGTGGGAATATTTGCCTCATACGATATGCTTGCCCTTGACCAGGCCTGTGTAGATGCCTGTCTTAAGGAGAATCCGCTGCCCGACAGCCAACTTGCCGATGCAATGGCAAGGGAGGGGTTTGTAGACCGACACGACCATTTCAACAATACCAATCCGAATACGGAGTATAAGTCATGTCTGGCTCATGCAGAAAAGATTGGCATAGGCAGCAGAGAATATGAACTTCTGAAAATAAGATAACCAATATGATGCCCTTGCCGCCGGTAAGATAAAAGGCGGTCTGATTTTTTACCTCTCCTGTATAAAATGGGTGCCGCAGCCCATCCGTTTTTCCGTTGTAAAAAAGAAACGGTTAACCGGGGAGCCTACGACGGAAAGAGGTATATTCAACTCCTGTGTTTTACTCTCTTTTGGCATGGATTTGGTGGTATTTGGTATCTGCTGTGACAAAGAGAACAGGAACAGTATTATGACAGAGAAGAATTTTCATGTTTCGGGAATGAGCTGTGCCGCCTGTGCGGCCCGTATTGAGAAGGCGCTCAACAGGCAGGAGGGAGTCGGCAAAGCTGAGGTTAATTTTGCCTCGTCCTCTGTGAGAGTGGAATATGATAGTGATAAGACAAACCCGAAACTGCTTAGAGAAGCAGTCAGGGAGGCGGGATATGATTTGATTATTGAGGACAAGAGTACAGAGCAGGCAATAGAGAAGGAAAAGAGCGGCAATTATAAAAAGCTCAGGAGCGATACTCTGATGGCCATTCTTTTTTCCGTGCCGGTACTTGTTGCCGGTCACGTCCACTTTTTTATGGGGTACCGGTGGGTCAATTATCTGATATGGCTTCTTTCCACGGTTGTAGTATTTCGTTTTGGAGGCAGGTTCTACAAAAGCGCATGGAAGCAGCTGTTGCACCGCTCTTCAAATATGGATACCCTTGTTGCAGTAAGCACGGCCATTGCCTACTTTTTCTCCCTTTTTAACCTCTTCTTTCCGGATTTTTGGATAAAGAGGGGAATTGAGCCCCACCTCTACTTTGAAGCATCGAGTGTAATTATAACATTTATCCTTTTGGGACGGCTTTTGGAGAGCAGAGCCAAGGAGAAGACCTCAGGAGCCATAAAAAAACTCATGGGGCTACAGCCTAAAAGTGTAACGGTAATAAGAGGAGAAGTAGAGCAGATCATACCTGTGGAGAATGCGGTCAAGGGAGATATAATAGCGGTCAAACCTGGAGAAAAGATAGCTGTGGACGGGACTGTGGTATGGGGAAATTCCTATGTAGATGAAAGTATGTTAAACGGAGAGCCGCTGGCCTCATATAAGGAGACTGGAAGCAACGTCTATGCCGGTTCAATAAACCAGAAGGGGGCATTCCGTTTTATTGCAGAGAAGACCGGAGACCAGACCACTCTGTCGCAGATAATAAAGCTTGTACAGCAGGCACAGGGGAGCAAGGCTCCCGTACAACAGCTGGTAGATAAAGTTGCCTCGGTCTTTGTTCCTGTAATTATAACACTCTCTATCTTAGTCTTCTTTATCTGGCTTATTGCAGATCCCTCACAGATGGTTCACGGCATTTTGGCAATGGTAACGGTGCTGATTATAGCCTGTCCGTGCGCTTTGGGGCTTGCCACTCCAACCGCAATAATTGTGGGTATTGGAAAGGGTGCCTCAGAAGGGATTCTCATAAAGGATGCCGTTAGTCTTGAAGTGGCACGCAAAGTAACCGCAGTGGTTATGGATAAGACCGGAACAATTACAGAGGGAAGACCCGAGGTGGTCCGTGAATCGTGGCCGGGGGGAAGAGAGAAAGGAGAGATTCTGCTCTTTTTGGAGGAACTTTCGGAGCATCCTGTTGCCGCAGCGGTTATAGAGTGGTTAAAGGGGTACAGAAGTGAAGAGAGAAGAGTGCAAGTGGAAAATTTCGAGAATGTTCCCGGAAAGGGTGTGAAGGGAGATGTTAACGGGGTAACCTATTATGCGGGCAGCCCGGAGCTTATAAGGGAGGCGGGAATTGCAGCAGATAATGCGACTGAGGAGTTTTTCAAGGAGAGTGCGAAAAGTGGTAACACAATGGTCTGCTTTGCAGATTCAGAGAGAATCATAGCACTGCTTGCGGTCTCCGACAGTATCAAGGAGAATTCGGCCGGGGCTGTGGCGACACTGCAGCAGATGGGTATTGAGGTCTATATGCTTACCGGAGATAATGAGGCTTCGGCTGCGGCTATGGCAGGGGCTGTGGGTATAAAGAATTATAAAGCCTCTGTGCTTCCCTCAGACAAGGCTCTCTTTGTAAAGGAGTTACAAGAGAGGGGAGAGGTTGTGGCAATGGTGGGAGATGGAATTAACGACAGCGCCGCATTGGCCATGGCAGATTTGAGTATTGCAATGGGGAAGGGGAGTGACATTGCCATGGATACGGCAATGGTAACGATTCTCTCATCTGACCTTACAAAGATAGCACAGGCCATAAGGCTTTCGTATATGGTAATAAGAACAGTCCGTCAGAACCTTTTCTGGGCATTTATCTACAATGTTATAGCAATTCCTATAGCGGCCGGGGTGCTCTACCCTATTAACGGATTTCTTTTAAATCCTATGATAGGAGGAGCCGCAATGGCATTCAGCAGCGTGAGCGTGGTGACAAATAGTCTGAGACTTAGGAGAAAGAAGATCAGCAGAGGGAAAATTTCCGTAAAAGGAGACCACCCGGCTGAAAATGAGGCGGAGAATTTGAATTTAAGGGAAAGTTCTGATAAGGATGAGTGTTCTTACAAAAAGGGGAACTCAAGTAATGAAAATATTAACGAAAAGAGTGATAAGATTATGAAAAAGGAGTTTAAAGTAGAGGGCATGACGTGCAATCATTGCCGCACACATGTGGAAAATGCATTGAACAGTATAGAGGGCGTTACTGCAAGGGTTACTCTTGAGCCGCCTGTGGCAGTTGTAGAGTCAGATAAGGAGATTTCATTGGAGCGGTTGCAGGAGGTTGTCTCTCAGAAAGCCGGAGAGTATAAACTTTCCGAGTAACTTCCCTTCAGCTATTGGACACGGTTACGCTTAAAGTGAGGGGCGCAATAGAAACGGAAACCTGCAAGCGAGATGGCCGACAATATTGCTCCTGTTAGGTATGCCATTGAGAATGAAGTGATTTCTCCTATTGCGCCTCCAATTACAAGCCCCAGTCCAATGCCTATATCCCACGATGTAAGGTAGGTTGAGGTTGCAGTTCCGCGCTGGTTATGTTGCCCGAGGGTTACAAACATGGTGTTGAAAGCAGGGAACATGGTTCCGAATCCGACACCGAGCAGCGTGGCTGTGGAGAAGAGCAATATCTCTGCCCCCTTTATGGAGTGTACAGCAACCCCTTCGCACAAAAACAGAGAGAAAAAACTGAGGATTACCATATAATAGGCGGTATGAATCACCTCAGTAATCTTTCCATGGTCTACCTGCCTGCCGGAAAAGATTCTTGAAATGGCCATACCCGCTGCCATACAGGTGAAAAAGAGGCCTGTTCCTCCTGTTATTCCTATGTTTTTTGCATACATGGCTATATATGTGGTTGTCATTCCATAAGGTATTGAAAGCAGCAGCAAATCTATTCCAAGAGGAATTCCCTTCAACAAAATAAAACGGTCCAGTGAAATTGCAGTACGGCTCACCACGGTGCGTTTTTTTGTCTGTATAAGAGAGGCACATATAAAACCGGTAAGGCAAAATCCAAAAGCGAAAAGGAATATTGAGTCAAAAGAGTAGTGGTCATGCATGAAAAGCCCTGTCATAGGGCCTAAAGACATTGCTATATTGTTGGCAAGACCGTAATAGCCAAGCCCCTCTCCACGCCGTGATGAGGGCATAATATCTATCACTATGGTATTTCCCGCCACAGTTACGGTTCCAAAGGAGAGGCCGTGTATAGTGCGGAGCATTATAAAGAGGGCAACAGTGCCGCAAATGACATATCCTCCAAATATGAGGGTGAAAATTCCAAATGAAAGCAGGTATAGCGGTTTTCTCTGGAAAGTGTCCAGCAGATAGCCTGAAAAGGGCCTTATCATAAGCGCTGCAATGGTGTAGCAGGCCAGAATGGCTCCTGCAGAGCCCGTATTTATTTTATAACTCTCTACAAGGTAAAAGGGCAATACCGGCATAAGCAGATAAAACCCGAAATAGAGCAGAAAATTTGCTGCCAGAATCAGACAATAGCCCGGTGATATCAGTCTCACTTTTGTCATACAGCCCTTTTACTGAGAGATTGCAATCAATATTGCATTAGCTTTGTAAACAGGCAAACGGCAATACCGCTGCGAAGGTGCGAATATAGGAAAAAATCCGAAATGACGCTGCGGCCAAAAGTACCGGCTTATTCTACTGATAATAAGTAATGAGAAAATTAATCTGAAAAGTGATGAAATCGGGAAAAAGGGAAATGATAGAGAAAGGAGACAAAAAAACCTTTGAACCCTATGTTGGCAACCGGTTCCAAAGGTTTTTCGTTTCAGCGGTGCGGACGGGGCTCGAACCCGCGACCCCATGCGTGACAGGCATGTATTCTAACCAAGCTGAACTACCGCACCAAGTTCCCTTTCAGGGATTGCAAAGATAGATATCTTTTTTTTATTACCAAATTTTATTTTAAGTTTGTTCGAAATTCGAAGTAGAAAAGAACCCTGTGCATAAATGAAGGTAGAGATAGATCCCAAATATTTTGAATATGCTTCGGAAATCGAGGCAATTCCCGCTTCATATGAAAACCTGAAGGTCAGTAAAGTTTTCTGCAACAATAGAAACAATGTCTTGCTTATAAAGATAGGACCTCATGATTGTGTCTTGAAAAGATATAAAAGACCTATTTTCATAAATAGAATTATTTACTCCTTCATAAGGCCAGACAAGGCAAAAAGAGCCTATAAATATGCAAAGAGACTCTTGCAGATGGGAATAAGCACTCCTTATCCTGTAGCATATATGGCCACCTACAGCCGGGGTCTTTTCGATATGGGCTATTTTATCTCTGAATACAGCCCATATCAACAGCTTTATCAGACAGATTCCCTCTCGGCCGCTCAGAAAGAGGAGCTTTACAGGGCATTTGCCAATTTTACCGCAGAGCTGCATAAAAAGGGGATTTGTCACCCCGATTATAACCCGGGAAATATACTCTGGAACAGAGACTCTGAGGGGAAATTCAGATTTATGCTTGTTGATATAAACAGAGTGAGATTTGGAGTCTGCCCGCTCCGTTCATACCTTAAAGGTATGGCAGAAGAGCATCTGCCTGCAAATCTTATTCCGGACTATTGCAGGATAATGGGATATGATCTGGCAAAGGCTCAGTCTCTGATTAAAAAAAGACGCCATCACAATCTCATGAAAAAAAGGATAAAGGCTTTCTTCAGGGGGAAAAAGCGCACCCTACAATTTTGAACCGGCTTTATGGCTGGAAGAAAGAAAAGTGAACATTGCCATACCTCTTCTCCTTTACATAATGGGGCATCTGATTAAAGTCATAGTTCCCGGAATGTTCCAGTATAAGATAGCCTCCCTCTTTGACCAGTCCTTTGGCAAAAATCCGCTCGGGAATGCTCTCCAGTCCCTGAATAGAGTAGGGGGGGTCTGCAAAGATTATATCGAATCGTTTTTTGCAGATATCTATGAATTCAAAGGCGTTATATCTGGTAACCTGCATTCCTCCAATCTTAAATTGCAATGCGCACCGCCTTATAAATCCGGTGTGAAGTGGGTTCATCTCAATGGAAATAATATCTCTGCATCCGCGTGAGGCAAATTCAAAACTTATGCTGCCTGTTCCGGAAAAGAGATCCAACACAGAGAGTTCCCCGAAGTAAAATTCATTGGAAAGCATATTAAACAGCCCCTCCTTTGCAAAATCCGTTGTGGGTCTTGCTTGATAATTTGCAGGAGGAGTTATCTTTTTACCTCTCAGATATCCGCCTATAATTCTCACTATGCAACAATGATTTTTTGAAAGTAACGTTCCAGAAGTGCCGTCTCCTGCTCCTTTAGAGGAGTATGGCTGTAGATAACCGTAATAAGAGGGTTGAACATAACCTGCCTGGCAACAAGGCTTATATAGTAGAGAAGGTCTGTCTCACCTGCAATCTTAAAACTATTTAAAAGCAACAGTCTCCTTTCCCCCTCCAGTGCGGCAAGGCAGAGCAGCCCCGTTTTCCTCTCAATATCTGCAATTATCATATTATGAGCCGAAATGTCGGGAATGTCAGATATAATATAGTATGCCAACGGTAACATCTCTCTCTTATCCTTTGGTACAGCATAACTGAGAATGGCATTGAAGGGCGGAACCTTGATTTGAGTAATCTCTTCATCCTCCTTAACATCAAAGAGTTCCCGCAAATGACCCGAATCGTGAAACTCTGTCGGTTCCAATAAAAATTTTTCTGTGCCAAATCCCCTTTCCATCTCCGTTACTTTTGCGCAAGTGACAGTAGTCCTTCACCGGCAATTTTCCTAAATATCTGCAAAAAAAAGCCGGCCCCGCGGCCAGCCTTTAAGTGATTTTCATATAACCGATTACTCCCAGTTCCCGGCGTTATTGTTGGGAGCGTCTATGCTTCCAACTTTAAGACCAGGGAAACGGCCTGTATCCACTCTCTCATGATAGAGGTTTACCAAAAGCTGGTGATCCATACCCTCAAGCAGGTCGACATACGACACGCTGGCCTCGAAAAGCGGAACGTTCACTCCTGATACCTGCTTTACAACCGCTTTCATATCAATCGGAACCTTAAGCTCGCTTGAAACGGGAACAGTCCTCAGATTTTCAGGTGAGAAATCCTTTCTCTTAAGCAATGTATCTTTCACATTAATCTTGATACTATCTCTTCTTACAAGTTTTCTTGCTACGGCAAGAGAGTCATCCATTGAACCGATCTGCCTTACAATGGTAATCTGGCCGTTTTGGTAAAAATCAACAAGTGAGTCCAGACTTGAAGTGTAGCGGCCGTTCTCGGTCTTGTAAACGTCTTGCAATGTCCTTATGTCCTGCAGACTCTGGATTGCGATGGCCTCTCTGGCTTTTTTGATTTTTTCGAACTTGACAGGTTCTTGAATGACATAATACAAAAGATACCCCAATAAGATAACCAGAACGGGAAGTATCAGATATGTAAAAATCTTTTTCATTGATATGATATGTTTTTAGTGAAATTCAAACTATGGCAAAGTTAAAAAATTTATTTTTCCCTTGCAATATATTTTTAATTTTGTGAGGTATTATTCAAGTATGGAATGTATAATGTTTGAGAGAGAAAAAACGGAGAGATTTTTTGAATATATTTCAAGATATAGGGAGGTGGTTCTTTTGGGGCATGTGAATCCCGATGGCGATTCCATCGGCTCCATAAAGGGAATGGAAGATTTTCTTATAAATAATGGGCTGAGAGCCGGATGTGTTGTTCCCAACTCTTATCCGGACTTCCTCTCCTTCCTGGATACAGAGAAGAATATACAGATATATAACAAAGACAAAGAGGAAGCCAAGGAGACTGTGAAGAGAGCGGAACTTATTATATGTCTGGATTTCAACTCATTCTCCAGAATAGACGAACTTGGGGAGATAACGGCCGCCTCGGCTGCCCCAAAGGTGCTTATAGACCATCACACCTCCCCCGATACCATATTTGATTTAATATTTTCAGATACCGCCGTCTCTTCTACATGCGAGCTGGTCTACCTGCTGCTGGAGGAGTTAAGAAGGGTTCATCAAAGCCTTGCACCCCTTTCACACAAGGGAGAGAGCGCCCTATACACCGGTATCATGACAGACACGAACGTCTTCTCAAATTCGGTACGCCCTGCCACATTCAGAATCGCATCAGAACTTATGGAGCGCGGAGTAGACAAAACCGCTATACAGCAAATTGTCTTCGGCGGCTTCTCTGAGCAGAGAATGAGGCTTTTGGGCTATATGCTCCATGAAAATATGAGAATTATCCCGGAACATAAGGCCGCAATGATGATTTTAGACAATGCAACAAAGGAGAGATTCCGCTTTAACACCGGCGACTCCGAGGGCTTTGTAAATATGGGGCTGAATATAAAGGGAATAGAGATATCCGCCCTTTTTACTGAGGATGATGGTTTTGTAAGAGTCTCGCTCCGCTCCAGGGGAGATTTCTTCGTCAATGAGATGGCGGGACTCTACTTTAATGGCGGAGGTCACAAAAACGCCGCAGGCGGGCGTCTCTATATTCCAATTTCTCAGGTGGAGGCCTACTTTGCGGAGGCGCTCGAAAAATACAGGCACAGAATTTGAACGTAAAAAAAACAGGCAGGGATGAACAGATTTTTGCACATATCCATAGTCGTCATATTCGGCATCGCGGCGGTTTCATGCTCAAAGCAGGATAGGGAGAATACCATTATAAGTCAGGAGAACAGTATAGACAGATATATAAGTTCGCTTGGAGGGGTACAGGTTGTCCGTAACAATGGCGCAAACAGAGTCATTATCTCCTCAGACAATTCTGCCGCCATTGCGGAGAGAGGGGATTCTCTCTATATAAGATTTGCGGGCTATATCTTCTCGAACGGGCGCGGGCCCATGTTCATTACAAACGACACTTCGGCTGTGGGGAATAAGGATTTCGTTGAAATTGTTCAGAAACCCTATGGAATAAGATTGGGATCCACACCTCTGGTCAAGGGGCTTGACCGTGGTCTGGAGGGGGTGACCCAGGGAGAGCACTGCTATATTATCTTCTCTGCAAAATATGGTTTCAATAACACTGAGGTCTATGTAATTCCAAAACTGTCGCCACTATTTTATGAGATATGGGTAGATAAAATTGCTAAAAATGGAGAATAAATAGGTATCTTTGCACACTTATGGTGAATATGTCGTTTAAAAGAGATTATATGAGATTTTTTGCAATAACGCTTCTGCTGCTCTTTCTTTTGGCCGGATGTGCTCGGGAAAAGGATGAATCCACAAGGTCCATACAGGAGAGGATACTGCAGGCCTACCTCCAGCTGAATTATCCCGATGCCGAACAGACAAAATCGGGGCTTGTAATCGTGAGTTCCGAGCCGGGAAACGGGAAGAAGCCTATTGAGTATGGATATGCCTATATGAAGTATAGTACAAAGGATCTCAACGGAAATTATACCTTCACCAACTGTAAGGATGTGGCGGAACAGATTGGAACCTATACTGCGGACGGCTATTACGGGCCGCGGTTAATGTCGCTCGGTTATGGTTCTACATTACAGGGTGTTAACGAGGCCATGATGATGATGAACAAAGGGGCAAAGATGACGGTCATCGTTCCGCCCTGGCTCTCGAATTATGATGGAAATTACGACTATGCAGGCACTACCGTGGAGTCCCAGACCTCTGCCGTAAGCGTTATATATGAGCTTGAAATGGGAGATGTGGTAGACAAGCCGCTTGATTTTCAGCTGGATTCGCTTGAATCCTACAGAGATAAATATTTTCCGGGATTGGACTCTACTGCAAAGGGGTACTACTTTAAAAAGCTTGAAGGTACCGTTGAGGATACCGTAGTGGCCGAGACTGTGGTTAAGGTCTACTATATAGGAAGGCTGCTTGACGGCTATATCTTCGATACCAATATCGCCGACACTGCAAAGAAGTATGGAATCTATAACTCCGCAAAAAAATATAATCCGCTGGAGGTGACGATCAAACCCACATTTTCACAGATGACCAGTACCGGTTCGGCAGATGGAACTTCTTCCGGTGACACCTATGTCGAGGGGTTTGCAAGAGCGATTAAGAGTATGACCTATGGCGACAAGGCCGTAACCTTCTTCTGGTCTGATATGGGGTATGGGGAGCTTAACAATAACACCAACGGAGTCGGAGTTCCGGGCTACTCTATGTTGAGATTCGATATCCGGATGTTGCCTAAGGAGTAGTCTGCGGCGTAGCTTTCAAAAGCTGGCCGGTTCACTGACAAAAGATGAATTTTTACTATGACAACCGTCATCTCATGCAGCAAGTCGGACGGACCGGAAGAGCCGGTACTTTGTCTACACTCATATTGATGTCTGACCGTTTCAGCAGTCGTAATCAATTGACACTTTCACCTCACCCTCCATTGAGAGGAATTTGTTGTACCCGCGCTTGTTGATGTGTTCCTTGGTGAATGTGCCCCTGCTTTGCCTTTTCTCGCAAGATTACAGTCTCCCCAGATACTTTTCCACCGAGTTCTTGTATTCTTCGACTGCCCATTTTCGACTTAATGAGTTCCGTGTCCTTGTCGGACTCTGCTAAAGAACCTCATCCTTAATAAAAAATCCACTTCCGAACTGAATCTGAAGTGGATTGTGGTGTCACCAGGAATCGAACCGGGGACACAAGGATTTTCAGTCCTTTGCTCTACCAACTGAGCTATGACACCATTCTTCTTCAAGCGGTTTTTCCGTTTGAGACTGCAAAGATATGAATAATAATTTATCCGGCAAATTTAATTTTTTAAAATTGATAAAATTCTGATGGGGAGAATAAAAACACTATCTTTACTCTCCCTTTGTCAAGGGGGTGGTTTATAATGAAAAGTGCCTGTAATCAGATATATGCAGATGTAATTGTGCCCGTGAGGTTCAATGGTACTGCAACATATATTTTGCCCCAAAACGATGAATTCCAGGATTGCCACACAGGAAGCGGAGTAATTGTGGAGCTGGCCGGAAAAAAATATTGCGGGGTTGTTGGGGCAATCCATTCCGGAGAAAATATAAGGTCAGACATACTATATAAGGAGATAATTGCTTTAGAACCAAGAGTAAAGATACCGCCGCAAGTGCTCTCCTTCTGGAAAAAGGTTGCAGAGTACTACCTCTGCACTGTGGGAGAACTCTATAAGGCCTCGCTTCCGGACTCGATAATAAGACAGCGGGAGGTAAAGGCAAGAGAGAGCCCGGAACACTTTTTTGAGCATCTTGACGCGGAGGAGCGGCAGCGGCCACTTCCGGAGAGGGCACCCCGTTTGTCGCAGCCACAACAGAATGCCTTCTCTCAAATTGAAGAGCACTTCAGGGCCAGCTTAAAGCCGCTCCTTCTACATGGAGTTGCAGGAAGCGGAAAGACCGAAATATATCTCTGTATGGCACTTGAAATGTTGCAGCAGGGAAAGAATGTGCTCTATATGGTACCTGAAATTGCACTGAGCAGGGAGCTGCAGGGCAGATTAAAAAAGGTGACAGGAGAGAGGCTCCTCACATACCATTCGGAGCAGACCGTTGCGCAGAGAAGAAGAATTTACGATATACTTGCCTCAAATTCGCCACAGCCTGTGGTAATCCTTGGTACGAGGTCTGCCCTTTTTCTGCCATATAATAATTTGGGACTCATAATTATAGACGAGGAACACGACTGGAGCTACAAACAGAGCGAGCCGGCGCCCCGCTACCATGCCAGAGATGCGGCAATAATCCTTGCCTCCGAATTTGGCGCCCCGCTACTTATGGGGTCGGCCACCCCCTCACTTGAGAGCGAATATAACTGCTCAATTGGGCGCTTTGCCAAGGTGGAGCTTCGGGAGAAATATTATGGGGCATCAGATGCAAAAGTGGAGATAATAGATACCGTTGCCGCCGGAAAATCGGGACAGATGAAGGGCTCCTTTTCGCAGCAGCTTATAAATGAGATTGCCAAAACCCTGAAACGGAAAAAACAGGTGCTGGTATTCAAGAACCGCCGTTCCTATTCACCCATAGTGGAGTGTGCAGAGTGCGGAGAGATTCCAAAATGCCCCCATTGCAATGTGGTGCTTTGCTATCATAAATATAATGACACCCTCAGTTGCCACTATTGCGACTATACCGTTAAGTTTGGCGGCAAATGCAAAAAGTGCGGCAGCAGTTCGTTTGACTACCCCAGTGCCGGAACGGAGAGGATAGAGGAGGAGCTTAAGACCCTCTTCCCTGAGGCTGCGGTAGCCCGTTTCGATGCCGACATAACCAGGAGCAGACGCGCCGCAGAGTCTGTAATCAGGCTCTTTTCGCAAGGTGCGACAGATATACTTGTAGGAACGCAGATGATTGGAAAGGGGTTCGATTTCGAGAATCTGGAGCTTGTTGCAATACTGGATGCACAGCTTATCTTGGGAATACAGGATTTCAGGGCGGATGAGAGAGCACTGCAACTCTTTCTGCAACTCATCGGAAGAGTGGGTCGTAGAAATGAGAATGGAAGAGTTCTTCTCCAGACAAACAGCAAAGACCACCCTATAATGATCTTTTTGAAATCCCGCCGCTTTGCCAGCGAAACGGAGAGGCAGAATCGCGAACTCTTGAAGGAACGGGCAGAATTCAACTTCCCTCCCTTTGTAAGGATGATAAAGCTTACGGTAAAAAACAGAGACCCCAAAAAGCGTGACTCCATTTGTCATTGCCTCTCCCTACAGCTGGAAGCCTTGGGGGTGGGAGAGATAACCGGCCCATTCCCGCCTGCCGTTGAGAAGATCAGGGACAAGTGGCTTAAATGTTTTTATATTAAATTAAAGCGCGACAGAAATCTGCTCCGGAACAAGGCTGTAATAAGGGAGACAATTGAAGGAATCGGAGCGGGAAACTCGGTCATTATAGATGTTGACCCATATTAGTTAATGTAAAATCCTGGATATAAGCTCTATAAGCAGATCACCCTCTGTAGCTATACCTGATGCCGAACTTTTGCTTTTGTAATCACACTCCTTTATATGTGCAATGACTGCCATTGTCTTGTTGAAGGAGAAGTTCTTTATGGCAGCCTGGTACTGTCTCTCCTGAGAGGGATATACCCCCGCTTTTTTGAGTGCATCACCTGTGGCGGTGCCGTTTTTCATAAGGTAGGACTCAATCTTCAACAGCTTTGAAAAGTAGAAAAAAAGGGCTCCCAAAGTCATTTGCAGAGGATATTTTTTTGGATTCTCTCCAAAATGGCGGGCAATCTTAAATGCAGTATCCCCATTTTTATAGGAAAGGGCATTGCAAAGTTCAAAGGCAGAGAACTCACGGCTTATGCCAATATTCTCCTCAATCTCCTTAACGGAGATATCTCTTCTCCCCTCCGGCAGCAGTTTAAGCAGCTTGTCAATCTCCAATACAATCTTTCTGAGGCTGTTGCCGGTATGTTCTGCCATAAGGGAGGCCGCATCGGGGGCTATTGAAACTCCCTTTTGAGAGGTGTAGTCCGTAATCCATTGGGCCACCTTCCACTCGGCAAGCGGCTTGGATTCGAAAATTTCGGCGGTAGCCTTTGCCTTTTTGTAAAAGCCGCTCCTTTTGTCTACAGATTTCCCTGTATAAAGAAGTGCAAGGATTGTCTCGGGCACAGGGGAGCTTACATAGAGTTCCAGCGGCTCCAGTTTTGTAAGAGACTGGGCTTCCTTAACTATTATAAGCTGACGGGGGGCGAAGACAGGGTATCTTCTTGCCATTGACACGATTTCTGCGGCGTCTGTATCTGAACCGTAGACAATCATCTGGTTAAAATCCCTCTCTTCCGGCCGCAGAGCCTTATCTATCAGATGCTCCACTATAATGTCGTTATAATAAGGCTCTTCCCCCATGAGAAGGTAGACAGGCTTGAATCTTCCGCTGTCAATCTCCTTTATTAGCTCCAAATATTCCATCTTTACTCTTGTACAACGGCAAACGGACGGCTAATTTACAAAAATTTTTTATTTTTGGGCGGAACATGCAATGATGCGGCAATTGAGAGATAATGGCAATAAGAGAGGAGATTTTTGATCCGTTAAGGAAAAAATATGTGGCACTTACACCCGAGGAGAGGGTCAGACAGGGCTTTATACAGTGGTTAAACAGGGAGCGTGGCTATTCGCTCTCCCTTATGGCAAGCGAATATGGAATAAAACTGGGGAAGAAGGAGCTCAGATGCGATATTGTCTGTTTCACAAATGATTTGCGGCCGGTCATGATAGTGGAGTGCAAGGCTCCCTCTGTAAACCTTGGCAGAGAAGTTGTAGAGCAGATATGCCGTTATAATATTATCATGAGGGTAAAATATTTAACAATAACAAACGGAGTCACTACCTTTGCCTTTGAATACAACGGTGCAAAGAGGTGTTACAACCCGATATCAGATATTCCGGAATATGCAGAGTGTAGAGTTTCTAAATGACGATATCTTTAAAATAATCTCTCAAACCGCAAAAGAGTCTGGTGTAAGGGCCTTTGTCATAGGGGGCTTTGTAAGGGATTGCTTTTTGGGGCGTCACTGCAGTGATATAGATATTGTGGTGGAGGGAAGCGGTATAGAGATTGCCACAAAGGTAGCCGCAAAAATAAGGAGCAAGCTATCCGTTTTTAAACGTTTTGGAACGGCTATGTTCAAATATAGGGGAATGGAGATAGAGTTTGTGGGGGCCAGAAGAGAATCCTACAGAGCCGATTCAAGAAACCCCATTGTAGAGGATGGCTCTCTGGAAGATGACCAGAAGAGGAGGGACTTTACAATCAACGCACTTGCCTTCAGTCTGCAGGAGGAGGACTTTGGAAATCTTGTAGACCCTTTTAACGGAGTGAAGGATTTGCAGGCGGGGCTTATACGCACACCTCTCAACCCCGATACTACATATAGCGACGATCCTCTTAGAATGATAAGGGCTGTCCGCTTTGCTTCACAGCTCTCCTTTACCATTGTCCCCGAATCCATAGCCTCAATAGCGAGGAACAAAGAGAGGCTTGCCATTCTTTCAAGGGAGAGGATAAGCGACGAGCTGTATAAGATTCTGCTCTCCCCGAAACCTTCGGTGGGTCTCGGGCTTCTTGAACAGACAGGACTGTTGGCTCAAATTCTGCCCCAGATTTCAAACCTTAAGGGGGTGGAGACGGTAGATGGGAAGGGGCATAAAGATAACTTTGCCCACACTCTACAGGTGGTTGATAATGTGGCGGAAAAGTCAGACAATCTCTGGCTCAGGTGGGCGGCTCTCCTGCACGATATAGGCAAGCCACGGACAAAGAGATTCGACCCCTCTGTGGGATGGACATTCCACAGTCATGACTTTATAGGGGCAAGGATGGTCCCCTCTATCTTCAAACAGTTGAAGATGCCTCTTAATGAGAAGATGAAATATGTGCAGAAGATGGTACAGCTCCACCTTCGCCCCATAGCGCTCGTTCAGGAGGAGGTTACAGACTCTGCGATACGGCGGCTGCTGTTCGATGCAGGAGATGATATAGATGACCTTATGTTGCTCTGTGAGGCAGACATTACCTCAAAAAACGACAGGGTTGTAATGAAACATAAAAACAACTTTGCCCTGGTAAAGAGAAAGCTGGTTGAGGTGGAGGAGAAGGATGCAATAAGGAACTTTAAGAATCCCGTTACCGGAGAGATGATTATGGAGCGGTATAATATTCCTCCCTGCAAGGAGATAGGTGAGATAAAAGAGTATATAAAAAACGCCATTCTCGATGGCAGGATTGAAAATGACATTAATCAGGCTTGTGTCCTTATGGAGCAGAAGGCAGCCGAACTTGGGCTCGGTTCATTAAATACTGACCGTAAATCCTGACGGCGGAGTAAAGCTCTATCTGCATGTTTTGCAGCAGTGGCTTTCCATGCTTTCAATCTCCAGTGTGGCATGGGGGATACCCATTTCATTCAGGCTCCTCTTTATCTGCTCTTTTATCTGCTCCATAGCCTTTATGTCGTTTATCACAATATGGGCGGTAAGGGCATTTTCAGTTGTGCTTATGGCCCATATATGCAAGTGATGGCACTCCTTTACTCCTTCAACGGAGAGAATGTACTTTAAGATTCTGTCCAGATTTACATTAGAGGGTACGCCATCTATGGCAAGCCTAATGCTCTTTGAAAGCAGGCTCCATGTAGAGATTATAACTACTATGGCAATAATCAATCCGATAATAGGGTCTATTATGCTCAGGCCGGTAAACTTTATTATTACACCTGAAACAACCACACTTGCAGAGACAAGGGTATCTGCCGACATGTGGAGAAAAGCCCCCCTTACATTTAAATCCTTCCCTTTATCCTTCATAAAGAGCCATGCGGTAACACCGTTTACCACGATACCCACTGCCGCAACCCAGATTACGGTCTCTCCCAATGATGAAGATTCTACAGGGTTGAACAGTTTGCAGATACTCTCCTTAATGATAAAGATTACTGCAATAATAAGCAATATGGCATTGGTGAGACTTACCAGAATTGTCCCCTTTTTATAGCCGTATGTATAATTCTTTGTAGCTTTTACCTTTGCAAGCCTGAATGCCATCATAGCCAATATGAGCGAAGTCACATCGCCAAGGTTGTGGCCCGCATCTGAAAGCAGCCCCATCGAGCCGGTGAGAAGACCGTAGAAACACTCTGTCGCCACAAAGAGCAGATTTAAAACAATTCCAATTATAAATGTCTTGTTGAGCGGGTCTGCCTCTGTATGGTTCATAAAATCTTAGGTTTTGCAAAAGATTTGCGGGCAAAGATAATAAAAATGAAAATATTCTCCCTGGGGATAGGGTGAAAATATATTTGGCAAATAGAAAAAAATGTCTACCTTTGCACTCCCTGAAGGGAAGATTCGCTAGCTCAGTTGGTAGAGCACAACACTTTTAATGTTGGGGTCTTGGGTTCGAGCCCCAAGCGGATC
>X5_European_Hare__coassemble_137_pt1 | contig 57558 bp, 53 predicted proteins | sample X5_European_Hare__metabat2_low_PE_003 | metagenome-assembled genome bin X5_European_Hare | reverse complement strand
ACCAAGAACTTTAAAAAATTTCCTTTTTTCATATCTGTTTTCTTTTTTTTTTCAAATTATTGTTTCCTTTTTCTGTCAATCCTCTGTCGTCCACGCCAAGCGTCTTGTCAAGAGTAGACTTGGCTGCCAGATAATTATATATAGACTGGTTAAGGTTTAATTTTGCCTGAAGCAGTGCCAGCTTCGAATCCTGCAGTTCAAGGAAGGTGCCGCTTCCCACATCATACCTCTCCTGAGCTATGTTGTAGCCTGTTTCCGCCCCCTCTATACTCTTTTCAGCCGCCGAGAACTGGTGGACGCAGGTGTTCATCGAACTGAGCGACTGGCGTACCGAAACCTCAAGTTCACGGGCGGTATTTTCCCTCTGCAGTGCAAGCTGTTCCTGCTGTACGCGTGTCTGTCTTACCGCATTGTATCTCTGTCCGCCGGAAAATATTGGAATTACAAGAGATATCCCGCCTACAGAGTAGGGATTCCATTTATATTTATTAAACCTGAAATTGTCCTCCATTGCTGTCCACATATATGATAATGAGAGATTCAGTGAAGGATAGTAGGCCGCCAGCTGCATCTGGTAATTTTTATGCAGGCTCTCCTGCTGTAACTCAAGCTGTTTTAAAGAGGAGTTGTTTTCAAGGGAGATTGCCTCATTCATAGAGAGCTCCTTCATAGTGCCGCTGTAATCGACCAGCGAACCAAGACAGTTTATCTTTGTGTCAAGGTCTATTCCCATAAGTGCCTTAAGGCGCCATTTGCAGAGGATTATATTATTCTCCGCATCATACATGGCGGGGGCCGCATTGTTCATTGCAACTTCCGCGGTTATAAGGTCATATCTGGCAACGGTTCCGTTTTCATACTTCTCCTTCACATCTTTATAATCCATGCAGGCATTGTCGTAATTCTCCTTGTAGACTGTGTAGAGGTCATTTGCCAAGAGTGTGGCATAAAAGGCCTGCTGCACCTGCTCTATTAAATCCTGACGTGAAGAGCGCGCCTGCTCAACGGCCAACTCAACGCCTACTGCGGTAACCTGAATACTCTTCCAGAGCTGTACCGAAACAAGAGGCATTGAGAGGCTAAAGCCTGTTGACCAGATGTTATCCCTTCCAACTGCAAAGGATTGGTTCTCCATATACATTACCTGCTTTTTGATGGTACGCTGGTAATCCGCGCTGAAATTCACCTGCGGAAAGAGTGCCGCATAGGTTCCCTTTCTGGCATAACCGCTCTTTTTGACCTCCATATCGGCCACCTGAACGGTCAGATTTTCACTAAGGGCTATCTCCAACGCCTGATCGAGCGTAAGGTTGAGTTCACTCTCCTGTGCACTTAACGGCGCGGCAGCCAAAGAGACCAGTGCCGCGGCGCCGAAAAACAATACATTAAATACTCCTTTTTTCATCATATTTTATTTAACAATTATAATCCTCTGATAATTATATTTTCCATTTCTGCCTTCCCTTTCCCTGTAGCTATCCCGTAGAGAATGGTGACAAGAATATTGAAACTTCTCTTCATTACGGCATTCGTATCGTAATCATCTGCATATTGCGCAATGAATTGTGCCCTTATAACGTCTCCTACAGTCTCAAACTTCAAGCCTCTCTCTATATAGCCGTCATCCGCAGCCCTCTCCATATTGCGTGAATAGAGCTCGTTGACCCGACCGGTCATCCTGTCCATTATTTCATTGCATCCGCCGCACTCCTTTATCTCGGAATAGATACGCAAGGGCATGGAGCAGAAAAATCTCACCCCCGCCATAACGGAATAGAGCAGCCCCCGTAGCGAATTGGGTTCGGTTCTCCCCACATACTCCACCTCCGAAACAAGTCTACAGAGCATGTAATCTACCGCAGACTCTACCAGACTCCTTTTGTTCTCAAAAAAATCGTAGATTGTCCTTTTTGAGATATGCAGAGTCCGGGAGAGTTCATCCACACTGAAGCGTTTCAGCCCCCTCTCCCTTAAACTTGCCGCCGCGGCATCCAATAACACCTCTCTTCTCATATTTAAACGCCTTGCAAACGACTGCAAAAATCGTACAATAGTTGGAAACAGTGTTTTTTGAAATTGTACATTTTTGGTCTTAAACTATACTAATTTGACAAAGTCGCCACTCTCGGTTCCATTCTTGATAGTGAAATCCACGGTTTTAATATTTATATTTGCCGGAAAATAGAAAAAAAGACCGGAAAGATGGCTTATACAAGTATCCGCGACATTTCAGATATAGCGTCAGCCTGCAACGGACAAAATATGGGCAAGAGAGTTGCCCTTGTAAAAATGGGACGTGGCAATTACACACAACTCGCCTACTCCATTATGGAACTCTCCCTAAGCGGAGAGAACAGCAACATCTTTACCTTCTTTTTTGTAGAAGCTGGAGAGATGACTCTCACCATGGATTATATGGAACACAAGATAACCGCCCGCTCAGGCTTTTCGCTCCCCCCGACCGCAATAGTCACTTCGGTAAAAATAAGCGAAGATATAAAGGGCTATGCGGTGGTGGCAACCTCAGATTATGTAGAAGAGGTTCTTCTCACCCGCAGACCAATCTCCATATCGCAGGCTCTCTTTCTCAAAAGGACGAGAGATGAGGAGGGGGATGTAAACGGCCACCGGTTCTCCCATCCCGATTTTCTGCTTTTAAGAAGGGCGTTGGAGAATATGGAGATTCAGTTGAAACGCACCAGCCACCACTTTTATAAGGAGTTGGTAAACTCTGCCTTTGCCACACTTATCTACGAGTCCACCAATATTCTCCTCTCGGAAATCAAGAACGAAGAGAGCATGCAGCAGCCCAATGGCACAGACCTTATTATAAACAAGTTCATAAAGCTGCTTACCGCCCACGGAGACGAGGAACACAGCCCTGCATTTTATGCTGACAAACTCTGCATAAGTGTCCAATATCTGTCACTTATCTTGAAGAGGCTTTCGGGCTACACCGCTAACGACTGGATAGCCGGATTCCTTATCTCAAGGGCAAAAGTAATGTTGAGAAACCCCTCGTACACCATCCAGCAGATTACCGCTATTCTCTGTTTTTCTGACCAGTCCTCTTTTGGAAAATTCTTTAAGAAACACACCGGCATTACGCCGAAGCAGTATAAAGACGAATTCCTAAGATATTAGAACTCTTCTGTTTTTAACATAGAGGAAGGCTGCATAAGCCAGAATCCCGGCAGTGGCCAGCCCCGTCTTTATTGCCCCATTCCACGCCGCAGAGAGTTGCAGCTGCCCGGTGGCGAGCCATGTCGCCCCCTTTACAACAAAAAGGATTAAGAGAGCGGCGGCGACATACCCCGAAATCCTCCCCCAACGGTAGGGGATAGGGTAATGCCTGTTCCCCAGACGCAGACTGTAAAGCAACATTACAAAGGCGCTCAACAGATGGGCCGCAACAGAGGCCCAATATGAGAGGTATGGCATAAGGGTCATATTTATAAGGGCTGTAACAAAGAGGCCGGAAAGTGTAATGTTCACCGCATATTTTGTATGTCCGCTTAACTTGTACCACATTGAGACATTAAAGAGAATGCCCAGCAACATATAGGAGAAGAGCATGAAGGGAACAGTCCCCAACGCTCCGCGGAAATCGCGCCCCAATATAAGCCCGAGCAGATCCATATAGAGCATTACTCCAAGGAATATTAACATACAAAAGGCGACAAAATACTCCATTACTTTGGCATACAGTTCTTTTGCTCCTTTGTCCTTTTCGCGTGCAAAGAAGAAGGGCTCCGCCGCATAGCGGAACATCTGAATAAAGAGGTTCATTATTACGGCCAGCTTTACGGCCGCCTGATAAACTCCCAATGTGGCCCTCCAGTCGTTCCCCTCCGGAGAAAAAAATCTGAAGAGAATTCTGTCGAGACCATCATTTATAATACCCGGCAACCCCGCAATCATAAGGGGAATCGAGTAGAGCAGCATCCGCTTTGCAAGCAGTCTGTCCAATCTGATATTCATTCTAATCAGCTCCGGCAAAAAGAGGAGAAAGGCCACTACGCAACTCAGGAAGACCGCAAAAATAATATATGAAAAGTGCGGCTCCGCAGGTATCACCTTCAGCAGCCAGCAGCCGGGACGGGCAGCGGCTAGGCTTGGGAAATAGAAGAAAAGCAGCAGATTAAACCCCGTTTCACTTATAATCTTTATGGTTTTAAAGAGGGCGAACTTCAATGCCTTCTGTTCATATCTCAGCTTTGCAAAAAGTACGGCGGTAACAGAGTCAGAAAGGAGGATTCCTGCCACAAGATAGATAACCGCCCTATAGGATTGACACCCTATAAAGGCTGAAAGAGAGGTGGCAAAGAGAGCTGTCAGGGCAAAAAAGAGAAGAGAGACTCCACTTACCATAATAAAGGCAGAGGAGAAGGGTGCATAGGAGTCCTTGAGGTCCCCACCCTCATTTTTTATTCTGTTGGCAAATTTAAAGCAGCCTGTCTCCAGCCCCAATACGAGAACCACCTGAAACACTGCTATATAAGACATTATCTCAGTATAAGAGCCATACGAGCCCTGTGTAAGCACCCTTGTATAGATTGGCACGAAGAAGAAGTTTATCATTCTTGCCAAAATGGTGCTTAACCCGTAAATTGCCGTCTCTCCGGCCAATCGCTTTACAATTCCGGCCATAATCAAAATATTAAAATGTCTCTGCCTTCCATAGAGATTCCAATGTCTTTATTGCCCCCACATTAGAGAGTTCCCTGCCGACGCAAGCAGCAGAACAGCCATGACGATAAAAATCTTTTGCATCCCTCTTTAAGAGGGAATACAAAATTAATATTTAAATTTGCAATATAGATTAAGGCGCAAACTTTCAAACAGAATATTATATGAGAAACAGATTACTTATTCTTATGGCATCAGCGGCCCTTGTTGGCTGCAAAAGCGGAGGCGAAAAGGCTTCAAGGCAGGAGCAGCAGCCGGCAGCAAAGGAGCTTCAGAGTGCAGCTCCCGAACGCAAATTTGTTGAAGAGCCCGTATTCGATATAAATACCACTATGGGCACAATCAGGGTAAAGCTTTACAAAGAAACTCCAAAACACAGAGATAACTTTGTAAAACTTGTATATGATAAGTTTTACGACAACATTCTCTTCCACCGTGTAATCAACGGCTTTATGATTCAGACCGGCGACCCTCTTACAAAGGATCCCCAGACACCGGCTGCAAAATATGGCACCGGCGGTCCGGGCTACACAATACCCGCAGAGTTCGTTCCGGAGCTTAAACACAAAAAGGGGGCTCTTGCGGCGGCACGCAAGGGAGATACTGCAAATCCTAACAGAGAGTCTTCAGGCTCACAATTCTATCTGGTTCAGAATGAGGCCGCATGCGCCCAATTAGACGGAGCCTACACTGTATATGGCCAGGCTATAGAGGGGCTGGATGTAATAGATAAGATTGCGGCCGTAAAGACCAACGAGAGAGACCAGCCTTTGGAGCCTGTCAGAATAGTTGATATAGTAGAGGTTGTCGAGTATTAAACAGAGGTTTAATTTGAATCTTAAAGGTAAGGTCATTGCTTTTGATGCCGATGATACGCTCTGGCAGAATGAAATAAACTACAGGAGAGCAGAAGGGGAGTTTGCAAAGATCATGCTCCCTTTTTGCACAAGTGAGCAGGCCATAGCACACCTCATGAAGGTAGAGGGAAGAAACATCCCCCAGTTGGGTTATGGCTCGAAGACCTTTATTATAGCCCTGATAGAGAGTGCGATAGAGCTATCAGGCCATAAGGCGGACAATAAGATTATAGAGCAGGTGATAGCTATCGGCAAAACCACCGTCTCCCCCAGGATGGAGGTTTACCCCTATGTAGAGGAGGTGCTTCAGCGGTTGGGCAAAAGCAATAAACTTGTGCTGGCCACAAAGGGAGACCTAAAAGACCAGCAGGAGAAGATTAGAAAGTCGGGTCTGTCGCAATACTTCTGCCATATAGAGATTATGAGCGAAAAACAGGAGGAGAATTATAGGGAGCTGCTTGGAAAGTTAGGGATAGCCCCGCAAGAGTTTGTAATGGTTGGCAACTCCTTTAAATCAGATATAATTCCCGTTTTGAATATAGGCGCCTCTGCAATCTATATCCCCTCGGAGCTTATCTGGGAGCATGAGAAGGAAGAGGAGTTTGAAGATAAAAATCTGGTTAAACTTTCGTCCATAAAGGAGCTGACAAAATTATAAACAATTATAAACTTTGTATAATATATGTAATTGCCCTTGAAGTTCTCAAGGGGGAGGTAAAGAGGTTCACTACTGAAAAACCAGCCGGAATTTAATTTGTGGCACAAGCTTTGCATCCGATAAATCGTGGTTTTTCATAGGTTAAATTTAGGTTAAGAAATAAGGCCGCTGAAGGGCGGCCCTATTTCTTTTTGCGTTATTGATATTTTCATTATCTTTGCGCACCTTTTCTCGAGAAGATTAGGAAGTTAAAAAAGTTATTAATTTTTAAACTCGTACAGTTATGGCTGTTAAAATTCGTCTGGCCCGTCACGGTAAAAAGAATTATGCTTTTTATCATATAGTTGCGGCCGACAGCAGAGCACCACGTGATGGTCGCTTTATTGAGTTGTTGGGAACTTATAACCCAAATACAAACCCTGCAAGCATTATCCTGGATTGCCAGAAAGCATTGGATTGGCTGAACAAGGGTGCGCAACCTACCGACACCTGCCGCAGAATCCTTTCATACAAAGGTGTATTGCTTAAGAAGCACCTTGATAAAGGTGTGCAGAAGGGTGCTTTGACCCAGGAGCAGGCAGATGCAAAATTCAATGCCTGGGTTGCGGAGAAAGAGGCCAAGATTGCCGGCAAGAAGGCTTCACTGGCACAGAAATCCGCAGCAGAGAGGAAAGCAACTCTGGAAGTTGAGGCAAAAGTAAACAGTGCCAGAGCAGAGGTTATAGCAAAGAGAAAGGCAGAAGAGGCTGCCGCAAAGGCCGAGGCAGAGGCAAAGGCTAAAGCAGAGGCAGAAGCTCAGGCTCAGGCCGAGGCACAGGCTGCTGAAAACAGCGCCGAAGGTGCGGAAGCTCCTGTAGCTGAGACTCCCGCAGCAGAGTAAATAGCTCTCCGGAAATGGCTGCAACTGAGATAGATCAGGTAAACCGGGGAATCTTACCCTCCCCCGTTGCCGTTGCACGCATTACAAAGGCTTACGGCACATCCGGAGAAGTTGTAGCCAAACTGACCGATTATTTCAATGAAGAAGGGCCGGTGTTCCTCTTTTCAGATGGATTGCCGGTTCCTTTTTTTATAGAATCACTTACAAAGAGGGGGAATAACGGAGCCATTCTAAAATTCACCACGGTAAAGAGTCATAAAGAGGCTCTGGCTCTTGTAAACAAAGAGCTTTTTCTCTCTGCCTCCTCTATCTCAAATGAGAATTCCGGCGAAAGAGAGGAGATTCTCTCCATGATTTCAGGTGCAACGGTCATTGATTCCAAAGGAGAGGCTGTGGGGAGTATTACTGAGTATCTGGAGTACCCGGAAAATCCTTGTATTGAGGTAAAACTGGCCGAGGGGCTGGAATATGCCCTTGCAGAGGGTAGCGACAATTCAATTGCCGTAATTCCTTTTAATGATGGCCTGATTTTGGATGTAGACACCACATGTAAAAGCATAAAGATGAAGATTCCCCAAGGGTTGATTAAACAAAAGCAGTAGAGAGGCGTTACAAACATAGAGGTATCTTAAAATTCTATAATATGAAAACATGGAAAATTGAGGCATTGATTATTGCCATAGGTCTGCTTCTTCTCGGAGTAATGATTAGAGGCGGAATTAACGATTTCAAAAACAGAGAGCGTATTGTAACCGTAAAGGGTCTTGCAGAGCGCGAGATTCCGGCAGACAAGGTAACATGGCCCTTGGTCCACAAGGAGATTAGTAACGACCTTGCCACCATTTATTCCGACATAGAGAAGAAAAACAGAGCAATCGTAGAATTTCTTGTTGAGAATGGGATTTCACAGGAGGAGATAACTGTTGAACCACCTAAAATAGTGGATCTCAAGGCAGAACGCTATGGAACCCAGAATGTGGATTTCCGCTACAACTCCACTTCTGTAATAACTGTAACATCGCAGAACATAGAGAAGGTAAGGGAGCTTATGTCTGAACAGACCGCACTGCTTAAAAAGGGGATTGCCCTTACAGGCGGAGATTATCAGTATCAGGTAAATTATGAATTTACGGGTCTTAACAATATAAAACCCACTATGATTGAAGAGGCTACAAAAAATGCCCGCATCACGGCAGAAAAGTTTGCAAAGGATTCGGGCAGTAAATTGGGCAAGATAAAGAATGCCTCACAGGGGCAGTTTACAATCACAGACAGAGACCTCAACACCCCGTATATTAAAAACGTAAGGGTGGTTACAACAATTACCTATTATCTTAAGAATTAGGGCTTTTTACCCCATATACCTCTTCTGGATGGGTTCCGAACGGCTCTATGTGTACAACAATATCGTAGACCTCCGGAATGCTCTCCCTTATGTGCCGTTCAACCTCTACCGTAAGTTCATGAGCCCGGTTTAGAGTGAGATTTCCATCTGCCTCCACATCCAGGGTTATCATGTATTTACCTCCTATGCTTCTGGAACGCACACGATGGGTGTTTTTTATCCCATCAACCTTGGCTATTGCACTGAAGATTTTCTGGTAAACGGAGACATCCTTAACTCCATCCATAAGTTCAGTATTGGAGTCTGTAAAGATCTTGATTGCAGACCATACAATAAAACAACTTACCAGAAGTGCCGTAACTGAATCCAAAACGGGAAGCCTTAAAGCAAAGGAGAAAAACAACCCCGCCAGAACGCTAAGAGAGATGATTACATCGTTCCTCATGTTTACCCCGTTTGCCATAAGCATGGGCGAAGAGGCTTTTCTCCCCGCCGTACTCTGGTAAAATGAGAGAGCCAGCTTACAGATAATGGAGATTATCGTTACATAAATGGCCAGCATTCCCGGCATTACCCTCTCCTCTGCCGAAAAGAGATTTTTAACGGCCGAGGCAAACATTTCCGCACCGGCAACAAAGATAACCATAGAGAGAATCTTGGTAGCTATAAGATCTGCCTTGGCATAGCCATAGACATATTTTCTGTTGGGTTTGCACCCCATCAACCTTGCCGTATAAATCATTACGATTGAGGTTGCCACATCAGAGGCAGAGTCTATACCATCGCTTATTACGGCAAAACTGCCGCTGATTATTCCGGCTATGATTTTTGCGGCCGAAATAAGCCCGTTTCCTATTACACTTACACAAGAGGCTCTTGCTATTATCTTTTCATTTCCTTTTGCAGGACTCTTTCCCATCCTAATTCTCCCTCATCTGCTCCTCAACATCCTCGGGAGTAATAGGCAGTCTCCTTGAACCCAACCTCCTGCAGCCGCTATCTGTTATAAGAATATCATCCTCAAGCCTTATGCCTCCAAAGTTCCTGTATTTCTCCAGTTCTGTGAAATTTATAAATTGCCCGTTTATCTTCTCCGCCTTCCATTTATCTATCAATGCAGGGATAAAATAGATTCCCGGCTCCACCGTAACAACATTTCCCCGGGCCAGCATCTTTCCCATTCTCAAAGAGGAGAGACCGAATTGCGATGAACGTTTATACAGATTGTCGTAACCTACATAATCCTCTCCCAGATCTTCCATATCGTGTACGTCAAGCCCCATATTGTGGCCAAGACCGTGAGGCATAAAGAGGGCATGGGCTCCCGCGGCAACCGCCTCCTCTGCATTGCCCTTCATAATTCCAAGATTTATAAGCTCCCGGCTAATAAGGCGGCAGACATTAAGATGAACATCTTTATATGCCACTCCCGGACGTGAGAGCGACTGCCCCATATCGTTGGCCATAGAGACTATTCTATAGATATTCTTTTGCTGCTCTGTAAATTTTCCGCCGCATGGCAGGGTACGTGTAAAATCTGAACAGTAGTTCATCTGATTTTCTGCACCCGCATCTATAACCAACATCCTTCCATCTGTAAGTGTCTGGTTGTGGGAGTGGTTATGGAGCGTCTCCCCATTTTGGGAAAGGATTGTGGCAAAAGAGGTCATTGCACCCTGAGAGTGGGCTATCCCCTCCATTATGCCGTAAAGGGTCTGCTCCTTTACTCCAATCTTGGCCATCTTCATAACCGTATAGTGCATGGCATAGCCAATCTCACAAGCTTTCTCTATCTCTGTAACCTCGCACTCTTCCTTTACAAGCCTCATCTCCACAATGGCCTTTATAAGTTCCACGGAGGCCCTTCCCTTTAGCTCATGAATTGGGAACGAGGTAAGTTCATTAAGGAAAATCCTGTTATGGTTTCTGTAAGGCGGCAGAAAATGGAGCTTCCTCCCCTGAGAGAGGGCTGTTTTTATATATATATCCAAATCAGACAGTTGCTCTGCCTTCTCAATTCCACACGAACGGGCAAAATCCTCTGTTGAAGGCTGAGGCCCCATCCAGATAATATCATCTATATCTGCATTGTTCCCGAAAAGAATCTGTTCTCCGCTCTCCGCATCCATTAAAAGTGCCAGACCAGGACTGTTTATGCCGGTATAGTAGAGGAAAGAGCTGTCCTGCCTGAATTTATACGTATTAGAGGGGTAATTGCATGGCGCCTCGCTGTTTCCAAGCAGAAGGATAATACCGTTCCCAACCCTCTTTATGAGTTCAGTACGTCTTTTTGTGTAGATATCCTTAGAAAACATAACCATATATTTTTATATATGACAAAGATAGAAAAAGTTGGAGAAACCTTACGTGTATTTTGTTTGCCAAGTTGCAGGAAAGCTATGGAACCATCCAATGTTCTTGAGAAACACATTGTTGAAGACTTCTTGTCAAGGTTTGGAACGGGATTTCAGAAAACAGGTGAAACGGTGTCGAAGTCAGAAAAGAGACGGTCTGCCTGAGGCAGACCGTCTCGGGTCAAGCAACCATATGTAACATTTTATTAACCTACATAGGATTGGAGCGTTTGTTATATTTTGCATCCTTCAGAGGAACTACAGGTCCGGAAAACTTTCTGGTAGTTCCGTTCTGAGGCGAAAAGATAACATCTGCATGATTGCTGTTGTTCCGCATGCTGAAGGTATATGTTCCCTTTAACATCCTGCCCGAAACAACAATTCTCAATTTAAGATTTCCCTTCTTATCTACATTTACAGAGTACTCTGTGGGTTGACAGATATTCGTATACCCGTTGCCGCAACATATTATACCCTGTGCAAAGCAATTCTCTCCTTCACACGAAAAAAAATTTGAAATGTCTGTGTTATCCGAGATTGTACCCTCGGAAGCGTCACTTGTATATGTTGTGGGAACAAGCACAAAGGCTTTTGCCTTTACGGCATCCAGCGCTGCCGCATTGGCGGCTTTCGCAGCGGCCGCCTTCTCCTCTTTAGAGAGCTTCTGCCCATAAAGAGGCATGAGAATGCAGAACGCAAACAAAGTTATGAGAATCTTTTTCATTATGTTATAATTTAAAGGTTATAGCGATGTCCATACTTTTACGGCTACTGTAGGCTGCCCGGCTTTCACATCCGCATTTCTTATACCTCCAAAAATGTGCATATACGAGCGTCCGATATAGGCATTCCAGTAGTCGCTGTAATCAACTTCCTTTCCATTGCTGTTAATCATTCTAAGCAGATTACCGTCTTCATCAAGAATTCTATAGTCGATACGGCAATATCCACTTGAGTTGTAAATTGATTTTACCACCTTTATGAGTGTTCGCTCCGTAGCCTGGCCAAAAGCGACGGGGCTGCCCACATTATGCCATATAGGCTCATCCTTGGCAGACCTCGGATCTTTCCACTGATACTGCAAAGTACCTGAATATGGCACAAGATTCCCCTCAGGATCATTCTCATACATAAAGTTGCAGAACATCACCTTTGCAACGGAGTCTGTATTAAAGGTTTCGGGAGTTGCAGTTGAAGAGGTAGGGTCCCAATAAGGGAACTGGTTATCTACAACAACGGGAGACTTGGTGGTATCATATACGAATACATTCTGTTTTCCGGACTTCAGCGTTACGGTCTGGTCATAACAAAGCCTTCCCTTTCTGTAAAACTTGAAATTTGTCTCACCCGCATTGACGGCAAAGAAACGCCCTGTCGCACCGCCGGGAACTCCGTTATACGGTAGCAGCTGACCGGCGCCATCGACACTTGAATACAAGACATCATTTACAAATACCGAATCTATATACCAGGCGGCTGTATTCGGCACAGGTTCAAAATAGTGCAACTGAAATTCCGCATCAGGTGCAGGCTCTGTATTATAGAGAATCTCATGTTTGTCGCAAGATCCGGCAGCCGACAAAAGAACGGAAACAGCAAGATATTTAAATATTTTCATCTCTTCAATAATTTAAAGTCCATATTAGTTTTGAGGATAACCGTTAGGGTATGCAAACCAAGGAATAGAGCAGTGATAATTATCTGCCATTCCAGATATAGGTTTCAACGCTTCTAGTGACGGAACATTCCACATATACTCGGAGTTGTATCTCGGTCGTATACGATAGCATGGTGAACCGTTGTTCTTCGTATTATATTTGCTTCTTCTGTTCGCCACCTGCGCAGGTTGGAGATAAAACCCCTTGTAGACCTTTGTAGGATCAGTGTCCATTTTCTGGTTAACTGTAGTATTGTCCCAGCCGTTGTTGTATGAAGGATACTCTCCAGTATAGTTTATATCGTAGTGATATTTACGAAGGTCTACCCATGTTTCAGGGGCACCGTAAGGGAAGGCGGCAACATATTTCTGCATCATGATATGAGAGAGTGTAAGATTATTTTCACCTAACCCCTCTACGTATGGTCCGTGCAGATACTCCTCTGCCAACTGTTTATAGGTAGCCGGTTTTATAGGGTCACCACCCGGAAGGGCTCCTCCGACGGCATAGATCGGATTGCCAAGGGTATCTGTTCCGGTCTCCTTAGGGCCGCCGCCCGTTACTATATGATTTCCACAGAAATCGAGGTCAAGTTCAATGCCCCTTTTCCAGGCCTGATATGCGGCAGCCTTGTCATTCATATACCAATATGCTTCAGCCATACAGAACTGTATCTCAGCGGCGGTCATAATGATGTATGGAGCGTCGTTTTTATAGAGCCATCTCCCCGTACCATCATAGGTAGGGTTTGAAACAGCACCTGTTCTTGTTCCCCAGATATTGGGTGCCGTTCCTATAGGACCTACTGTTCCTGTAAAGCCCGATCCAAGATAAACCCATGATTTAATGGAATCTATATTGTCCATGTCTTTGTAATACCTTGCATCGTTTGTTCCAAGTCTCAAGGTTACACGGGGATCGAAATGGCCGGTAACATCTGAAGTGTCGCATATAATTTGATTTTCAGCCAGTTCATACGGCCACTCCTTATAAACCGCATCTGTTTCAGGGTCAAGGTTCGTAGAGATGACCTTGTCTCCTGTAACGGGGTTATATTGCGGAACCGTTCCTGTCATGATTTGTGTAGCGTAGTCATGCTGAAAATATGAGTCAAGATTACCTCTATAAACTCCCCAGTAGTTGTTATAGTTGCTGAACTGCGCTTCGTCTGCACCGCCCGGCATCTTTATTTCAGCACCGTCTTCGTTGGAGAGGATAGCTTTGTTCCCATGCTCTATCAACTGCTGTGCATATCCGCCCGATATAAAGTCACTCTTTCTGGTGAGGGCCGCAAGGTTGCGCACAATTACGCCATGGGCGAATTTCAGCCATTTTTCTTTATCGCCGCCATACATGATATCTGCAGTCTTGAGAGTAGAGCCATATTCATGGTTATCCTCCATCTCAAGATATTCGATTGCAGTATTTGCCCACTCTCTTACCTTCTCGAATACTACATCCTGATAGTCATAGTTGTGAGAGAGCAACCCTGGAACAAATGCATCTGTAAGGGGCATATCTGCATGCATTTTTGTTGTGTAGTCCCAAGAGTAAGCCTTTATTGCATAGCCTATACCGGCAAGCGTATAGGCCTCTTTTTCCAAAGCCTGGTTTATCATATTCTCAAGGTTCATACCCTGAAGAAAGTACGTTACGCGCCACATCTCACCCGCGGCATCACTTCCTGCATTATAATAGTGATTTGCAAAGTTAGTATAGCCTGATGTACCGAACATCTGGGTCAACGGGCCCAGTGCGCGTATATCCCAGTAGCATCCCTCCCATGCGGCAAGAATTCCCGAAAGATAGAGATAATCTTCAACATAGTCCGGAGCATCTTCATTTTTGTTTACATCCAGATAATTGTCGCAACCTACAGATGAAAACATTAATGAAGCCAAAAGTAATATAGATAATATTTTCTTCATATTCTTCATGTTTTTAGAATGTTAAACTAACTCCGAATGAGTACCCGCGTGGATTTGGAACTCCCCACATATCTATACCCACACCACCTGAACCGCCAAGCGCCGCTGAGTTAGAGTTACCTACGGCATCAATTCCGGAGTAGTTGGTAAATGTTGCAAGGTCATTTGCCTTCACCCAGACGCTGGCATTTGAGACAAACTTCCTCGTAACTCTCTCCAGCCATTTTGAAGGCACATTGTATGAGAGACGTATCTCGCTGATACGCATATAGTTCACATCATCTTCAAGCCAATCTTCATCACCTCCTGTATAGACAGATGAACCATAGTTGGAATAGGTAACGGCAATATTATTAGGCGTAGGATTGTCTGAATTCTCCTTTCCGTTTTTAAGCACACCCTTGAATACTACAGGCTCACTCTGGCGAAGGGTTACAGACTCCCAGCTTGAGCCGGTTCCCATAAGGTCTCGTTTTGTACCGTTTACAACAGTCGCACCTATTCTGCCCACAAGAAGTGCGGAGAGTCGGAATCCCTTATAAGACAAGCTGGTGGTAATACCAAATGAGAGCTTGGGCTGTCTGTCTCCCAATATAGACCATTCCTCGCTGACCACAGGAAGACCTGTACCTGGATTAATAAGAACATCTCCCCTCTCGTTTCTCTCGTAACCGCGTCCTGTCATTGTGGTAACCGGGTGACCTACAGATATACCGTTTCTAAGGTTGCCCGAAAGCCATGTATAGGCGTTATAATACTCGCTTACGTTTTCAGGAAGTTTAGTTACTTTAGAGGTAGATGCGTCCATGTTTAAACCCACATTCCACCTCACACCGCTGTTTGTACGGAGCACATCTGCATCTATATGAAACTCCCAGCCTCTTGTGGTAAATGTTCCCACATTCATATTATTAAGCACGAATCCCGTGGCATAGCTAAGACGGAACCCTGTAACATACTGGTCTTCGCACCTTGTCCAGTAGTATGAGAAGTCTGCATTGATGCGGTCGTTAAGGAAACGTGCCTCGGCTCCCACCTCGTATGAGGTTGTCATCTCAGGTTTCAATTCGGGGTTAGGGCCGCTCCAGCCATATCTGAAACCTCCTCCAAGACTTTCAGTAGCTTCAAGTGCGGGATAGACAGAGAGAGGGTTTGCATCTTTACCTACCTGTGCGACGGCACCTCTAAGTTTGAGGTACGATACTGCGGTGCCGTTCTTCATAAACGGAAGCTCACTTGCAACAAACGAGGCCTCGACTGCCGGATAGAAGTATGAACGGTTTTCTACAGGAAGTGTAGATGACCAGTCATTCCTTGCCCTGAGTGTAACGAAGGCCATATTGTTGTACCCAAGCTCTATTTGAGCCGAAATAGCCTGTATGCGGCTCTTGCGGGTTCTGGTTCTTGTAACAATTGTAGAAGGGGTACAGTTTGAAATACTGTAGAAGTCTGCCATTAGGAAGTCAGACCCGGAGGTAGACAAACCTTTGCTTCCATTCTCCTGCTGGTGATACCCCACCTGTGCCGCAAAGTTGAATTTGCCCCATTCGTTATTATAACCTGCCAATATGTTCATGGTCTTGTCCAACCATGTATTTCTGCTATAGTTATATGAACCCGAACCGTATGAAGCGCTCTGTATATTTCCGAAGTAAGGGTGAGTGTGAGACTCATAGTTACCTATACCGGTATCCCATCCCATTGTTGCCCTTACAAAGGTATTTTTTGTAGGAGTAACATTCACGCTCATATTTACAAACATACGGTCTGTTTCATCGTAGTTTCTGTTTTTATAGAGAGCGTAGAGAGGGTTGAGCAGGTCTGTATCTGTATAGTATGAAGCCAATCTCATTGTTATGCCATCTTCGTTGAGATAGTTGGACATGTCATCGATCTGAGGCCAGCGTACTGCTCTGTAGAGAGGTCCGCCTGTACCCTTATTCGATTTTGTATTGGTGGTGGTGCTGTATTGCATATTGGCCTCGAAGTTCAGCCATTTGGTAATCTCCGCCTTCCCCGATAGGGTAATATTCAGACGTGAATAATCCGTTGTCTTTACAACACCTGTCTGATCCAAATAAGAGGCGGCGCCGCGAACGGTTATCTTATCTGTACCACCCTCGACCGAGATGTTGTGAGTCTGTGAGAAACCTGTCTGCAAGACCGCTGCAATATTGTCGTAAAGCTTTACCCCCTTAGGGTATGCAGCTCCAAAGCGTGAGGTGTAGTAGTAATTGGTTACGCCATAGGCACCGTTTGCAAATGCTGTCTGCAGCTCGGGATAGCCGTATGCGGTATCCCAACGGAAAGAATTGCTATATGAAACTCTACCCCTGCCTGATGCCCCTTTTTTTGTTGTAATGATAATGGCGCCGTTTGATGCATCTGAACCGTACAGTGCGGCAGCTGCCGCTCCTTTAAGCACTGTAAGCGATTCTATATCCTCAGGATTAAGGTCATTGCCCCGTGAGGCAAAGTCGAGGTTTGCACTGCCTACAGCATCATCTACCGCAAAACCCGAATTGGGGTCGAAAGTGGAGTTGTTCATAGGAACTCCGTCTACTACATAAAGTGGCTGGTTACTGCCCGATATTGAGGTAATGTTTCTCAATACAACAGAGGTAGAGGAACCCGGAGCGCCGCCCGTAGAGGTTACAGTCATACCTGCCACACGACCTTGAAGGGCGTTGACGAAGCTTTCCCTGCCGGATTCGGTAATATCGGTCGATTTTACATTCTGTACCGCAGAACCTACTGAACGGGCGACGCGCTTCATACCGAACTCAGCGGTAATGACCGCCTCTTCAAGCATTTCGGTATTTTCTTTCAATACCACGTTAATAACAGAACGTCCTCTGATTGCCACTTCTGCATCTTCATAGCCCAAAGAGGAGAAGCGGAGAATTCCGTTAGCAGGAGCCGAAATGGTGTAGTTACCATCCAAATCGGTAGCTATCCCCTTTGATTTCCCTGACACAAAAACACCTGCGCCCACTATTGGATCGCCATTGGTGTCTGTAACGGTTCCCTTTACATTTACATTCTGTGCCCACATTGCTCCGGCCGATATTGACAGCCAGGCAAAAGTCATCACTACGAGGCGTAACAACCGACTCGAAACTTTTTTAATGAACATAAATTAAATTTTAGGTTAATAATTAGGTTAAATAAGTTTGTTTAGGTCTTAATACTGTTGTGATTTATTATCCTTTGCGTCTGTCCTGATTTAATGTGCGTCAGATTGCGTCAGAAACGGATTGTGAGAAATTTGCCGTTTCTGCGTTTGCATATATTATTGCAAATGCTTACTTTTGTAGAAACCAGCGTTTGTTCTGTTGAAGTTTGACGCACGTTAGATTTCATCAGAAATCATAATAAAACAGAGAGGGTCTCTTGAGTCGAGACCCTCTCTGTTACCGAGTCGAATAGTGTTGTTTCAGGTCAATGCTACAGCGTTTCCAGAACCCTTTCGAGTTTAGTTCCTCTCGACCCTTTTATAAGGAAGCATCTTCCCTGGGGCTGCTCCTTTTCAAGATACTCCCTTAACTGCAGCGAATCTTTAAAGAGTTTCACCCCCTTGGCGGCACTCTCCCTGCCCTTCTCTGCGGAGAGCTCCCCGAAGGCCTTTCCAAACTCCTCTCCCACAAGGTACAGAGTCTCTGCCCCCAGCCCTATAGCCAGTGAGAGAATTGTCTTATGCTCATTAAGGGAATCTACCCCAAGCTCCAGCATATCGCCCAGAATAAGGGATTTTATAGGGTAATCCATCTCCCTGAAGTTTTCAAGTGCCGCCCTCATACTTGTAGGATTGGCGTTATAAGCATCAATTATTAAGGTATTTCTCTCTGTATTTTTAAGCTGCGACCTGTTGTTGGAGGGAATATAACCCTCCACCGCCTCAACCGCATCTCTTGCCGGCACATCAAAATAGAGGGCCACACAGATGGCGGCAAGAACATTGTCTGCATTATATCTGCCAATCAGACGGGTATTTACAACAACCTCACTCCTCTGTTTTGCACTGTCGAAATCCGGAGCCGGAAAAGTAAGTTTCAGATAGGGCGTTCCGCTCCCGAACTCAACCTTTACATTATTGTTCTTAATTCCGTAAGGAACAATATGAAGAGAAGGGTAGTGACCGAGCATCTCCATAAGGTCAGGATTGTCTACATTTACAAAGGCTACCTTTTTATGCCTCTCCAAATCTGCATATAACTCCCCCTTGGTTCTCTTTACCCCCTCAAAGGAGCCGAACCCGAGAAGATGAGCCCTTCCCACATTTGTAATCAGCCCGAACGAAGGGCAGACCAGCTCTGCAAGCGCCGCTATCTCGCCGGGTGCGCTCGCCCCCATCTCCACTATTGCCACCTCTGTGGTATTATCTATCCTCAACAGTGTAAGGGGCACCCCTATATGGTTGTTCAAATTCCCCTCTGTACAGACAGTCTTATATCTTTTTGAAAGAACTGCATTTATAAGCTCTTTTGTGGTAGTCTTGCCATTTGTGCCGGTTATGGCTATAACGGGTAATTTATGTTTTAATCTATTATATTTCGACAGCTGTTGCAAGGCCGTCAGGCTGTTTTCTACCAACGACACCCTCTCTCCATATCTCTCTCTAAGGGTGCTGTAAATGGCAGGATTATCTATTACAACATGGCCGGCCCCATTGCCGAGCGCTGCGGCAGCATAATCGTTTCCATTAAAACTCTCCCCCTTAAGGGCAAAGAAGAGTGCGCCGCGCTCCACCCTTCTGCTGTCTGTAGAGACTCTTCCACATTGGAGAAAAAGTTCATATAATTGCTCAATCCCCGGCTTCATTCCACACCGTTTTGAATTTTAATATATTGTTCCAACCGCCGTTTACTATTCAACTCCTGTGGAGCCGAAACCGCCCGCCCCGCGCCCGCTCTCCTCCAGACTCTCCACGCTCTCCCACTCTGCCACCTCATGCCTTGCTATAACCATTTGGGCTATCCTCTCACCTCTGTTTATTACAAACTTATCGTTTGAGAGATTTATCAAGATAACCTTTATCTCCCCGCGATAATCTGCGTCTATTGTTCCCGGGGCATTTGCCACCGTTACACCATATTTGGCGGCAAGCCCGCTCCGCGGCCGTACCTGTGCCTCGTACCCCTGGGGCAGCTGAATATATATTCCTGTGGGAACAAGCTCCCTTTGAAGAGGCAATAGAGTCATGGGGTTCTCTATATCCGCTCTCAAATCCACTCCCGCCGAAAGAGGCGTTGCGTATGAAGGAAGTTCAAACCCCGATTTATTTACAATTTTTATCTTCATGTTTCACTATTTTAACGTTCACTCTCATCTTTTCCGACAGTTTAATTCATATTTTTCCAATATCTCCTGGAAAGGGATGCATTTGTCGAAATGCAAAACTAACTATTTTATTGATGTCTTGCATTGTCGGGATGGAATTATATGTAATATTCGCATTTATGAAACCTATCATTATCTTTGCACACGAAGATTTGAGTAAAAGAGATGAGATATGGGAATAAAATCCTTAAACAGAACCTCACGCAGGAAGAGTTGGGAGAGCGTATGGAAGTACAAAAGGCCCGGATATCCCGTATGGAAAGAGGATATGGCATAAGCATTCCAACAATGATCCGTGCATTCAAGGCTTTGGGAATTGCTACAGCAATACTCGATTTGGGAAGAGCCGGAAAAGTGGCCTTGTGGTGAGAATTGGATAAATTAAATCAAACTAAAATAAACCCTAATTAAATTATTTATCATGAGCTTTTTATCTGATTTTAAAAAATTTGCCATGCGCGGCAATGTGGTCGACATGGCCGTAGGTATCATTATCGGAGCTGCATTCGGCAAGATTGTCAGCTCGCTGGTAGCCGATATCATAACACCCCCGCTTGGTCTGTTGCTGAACGGAACCGATTTCTCAAATCTGACCATTGTTCTTAAGGCTGCAACAGAAACGGAACCTGCCGTTACAATTGCTTACGGGCAGTTTTTGCAGACCATCATAGATTTTCTGGTAATTTCGTTTGCCATTTTCTCCATAATCCGTGTAATGAGCAAGCTGGAGCGCAAAAAACCCGCAGAGCCGGCCGCGCCCGCAGCTCCTCCGAAAGAAGAGATACTGCTCACCGAAATCCGCGATTTACTCAAAGAGCAGAATAACAGATAATGACAGAGAATCCAGGGGATTAAAAAAAAGGAGGGCTCCAAACGCCCTCCTTCTCCTTTTATATTCACTACAATTGATTATGCCAAAGCCGGCAATCTCTACTTTTCATCTACATAAGTATAATATGAGAGGAACAGATAACGGTAAGTGTTCACGCCTGCGGTCTCGGTATCTATAATCTGCCCTGTCCTTGGTTCAACCACATTCATTGTAGAGTTGGTTGCAAAACCGTTAGACTCTGAATAGAAGATATTTCCCGAAGAAGGGCTTACACCCACACTGTAAAAGTTAGTGCCTGTAGGAACGGCCTTCGTAACGTCACCCGCTTTAGGGTCAAACCTCAAGACATCTGCAGAACCCTCGCCCGAAGCACCGTAGCGGTTTACGTATGTGTATATATAACCATCGGCGGCCGAGAAGAGGTAACCATCGTAATCCATCTCCATAGGATAGCTTTTTAGACTCTTGTCATCTGCAAGACTTACAGCCCAGATACCCTTGCCGGGAATTGAGGCATAAAGAGTGTTCTCGCTAATATTTCTAATAGCCAAATATTTGACAGGACCTGCAAAATCAGCATCAGGCTTAATTGTATCAGACAAAATAAAATCTTCCGTAACTTCGCACCTGATTACAACAATTCCCTCCTTTGTAGCAACATAAAGCTTGTTATTTACATAAATCAAATCCTGAGCATCTGAACCCACTTCTATCTTCTTCACATAACTCATGTCGGAGATTCTGAACACACTTACAAAAGATTTGGTATACTCACGCATTCCGTCCGGCAGCTCCTTATATTCGGTTCCCTGATTAGAGACAAAAATCCAGTTCCCGCCAAGCGTGATTTCGCGTACATTCCTAAGCTGGTCATTATCATCTGTAATAGGCTTGGTCAATTTTCTCCCCGGATTTTGATAAAGATCCAGAATCTCTACCTTATCGGGGTTTGAACAGAGGATATAACCCACGCCGTAAGGATCGTAAATTCCATCCATAATCGTAGCTCCGAGCTCGCTGTCATTCATCTCCTTTACAATATCACCCTTTATACTCCCGGTGTTCTCCTCATAGACATAGATACTTCCGTTATGCTCGGAAAAGTTGCCGCTATTCAAGATATAAACCACATCGTGACGCTCTGTAGGACGAGGATCGGTGTTACATGATAATAAAACCGACGATACCGCCAATGCAAAAAACAAAAATAACCTTTTCATAAAAATTAAAATTTTACCAAATAATCCTTTTCTAACATTCTATCTAACTAAAGATGCAGAAGGAGTGTAATCTGTTGCACCTCCATCAGATAAAAACTTTATATTTATAATTTTATCCCGACCCCGATTGAAAAATTAAAACCCGGCATGGCATAATACTTCACATTCTGATAGCTTACATTTAAAATATTATCAAGCTCTCCCGACAGAGTTACCCTCTCTCCCAATCTGTACTTCATCTGTCCGTTCAACAAAAAATAACCTTTCATTACATCATATATATCGCTCGAACTCCTTCTCCCCGTATAGCTTCCAACAATCCTGGACTCCATCCTCCCTCTCTCATATCCTATCTTTACAATTAAGGTATGTTTTGGCTGATATGGAATCTGCCGGCCTATCGACGGATCATTCTTAAAGAGTGACTTTTTCATTGCAACTCCCGTATATGCATACTTTGCAGCGACGCTCCATCTTCCTTCTCCAAATCTCTTTACGCCATTGAACCCGGCCTCTACGCCGCTGGAGAGCACTTTTGGAATATTTCTCGGCCTCCAGACCTCTCCCGCCGGCAACCATCTTATCCAATTCTTTACCGTAGAGTAATAATAGGTAAAATAGGAATCTATCCTCCACCCCCTGAACCCGGCGGTGTAATCTGCCCCGCCCTCGTATGTCCTGCCCCTTTCCGGCTTAAGGTATGTGGCCTCTCCTCCCCAGTAACGGTCATTAAGCGTTGGCACCTTGACACTTCCCGAAGCGGAGGCTCTTAGAGAAACTCTCTCATTTACCCTATATTTTATATTGACAGCCGGCTGTAAAGGTACATCAAGCTCTGTAACAAATGTACCCCTCACTCCGCCGCCAATTGCAAGTCTGCCGTTTACATTATAGAGAGCCAGCAGAAAAAGCTCTGTCCTCCACTCTTTCGTGCCGGCAGAATATGCATCCACATCGGGCTTTATAAACTCGCTCCTTCCCCCGATATTCAACACCACCTTTCCGAATGAGAGCCTGTTCTCCATAGAGGCAAACAGTCGGCCGGCGGCAATTACATCTTCTTCATAAAGCTCATAATCAGAATTATATGCCGCACTCACCTTATAATGCCAGATGCCCCGCTCCCCGTTATAGGAGAGATTTGCCTTTATGTTTCTGTCGTACACCGTATGATAGTAATATTTGCTGCCGTTGGTAGAAACGGCCGGCTGGATCTCTCTGTCAAAATCGAGATAGATAAAACTCAACTGCAGGAGAGACTCATCATTAAAGCGTTTGAAGAACTCCTGCATTATGCCGTAGTTATTGTATTTCGCATTATTCTGCCGCTCCCAAGGGAGCCCCTGCTTTGAATTGTTCCTGAACCTGAAGTTGTTTTTGGAGTATGAGTAGTAGGCGCTTGTGCGGCTCTCCCACTCATTGGCGGTTGAAACTCTTATGGTTGCCCCTCCAAAAAAGGTATAAAAACTCCCTCCCTTCAGGGTAATGTCGCCGCTTACCCCCTTTTGAAACTTTGGGGTGGTGCGCAACTGGATGCTTCCCCCAATGCTTCCGCCTCCATAGAGAGCGGAATTTCCCCCTATATGAAGTGTCATGTCATCAAAAAAGTAGGTGGGGATATGGCTTAGGTCGGCCTGTCCAAGGGTGGGAACAAGCAGAGACTGGCCGTTCCATTCAATTGAGGTATGGGTGGAGGAGGTTCCCCTTATGGCAAGGTATGAACTCATTCCGCGGCCATACTCCTTGACATAGAGGGCGGTTTCGCTCTGTAAAAATTCGCTCAGCGAATTTCCGGCCGTAATATGTTCTATCTGCGCATATCTCTCAGACCTTATGCCCGGCGCAAACCCGGCATTAAGTGTGGGATCCACTTTTGACTCAGAAACCACCACCGCGGAAGAAAGCGTGTCGCTCTGTTGCGGATAGCCGCAAAGCGACAGAGAAAGAAATATGAAAACCAGAATCGTTCGACAAGCCAGGCCGTCCATTATCACTTTATCTCCCGAAAGTTTAAATGCCAAGCCGGCAGCAGGTCTTCTGACTTAATTTTACACCCTCCTTCCCCCTTGCAGAGGAGTGGATTTCCGGGCAACCCAACGGGCTAATATCACAGCAGCGGGCACTGTTCCAGCTTCTCACCGGATTCCCTTGCTACAGGCTCTATTTTTAAATTATATAAAATTATGAACTAAAACAGGCTTGTCTCCTTCACCACATGAGGTGCTTTCAAGCCGCTGCAAATATACTCTTTTTTCCAAAATCAAGTTCTTCCTGTCAGGCAACACCTTCTAATAGTTGAAGACAATTGTCTTTTTTAAATCGGGATGAAGGCTGTTGGCCACAGGGCAGCTCCTTGCAGAGGCCTCTATAACCCTCTTCTGCTGATCTGTGTAGTTGTTGTCCTTAGGGAAGTTAAAGGTAACCCTTATTTCCGCCACCCTTCTTGGGTTTGCAGCCATAATCTTCTCAATTTCAACTGTTGTACCCTCGAGTTTATATCCGTAAGACTCCGCCGAAATTCCCATAATGGTAAGCATACAGCTCCCCAATGATGCGGCAAGAAGATCTGTTGGAGAGAAGGCCTCACCCTTTCCATGATTATCTAAAGGTGCATCTGTCATGATTTTATTTCCAGATTGCAAATGAACAGCCTCTGTTCTAAGGCCGCCAAGATATTTACTTTGAATCTTTGTCATGATACTATATTTTTATTTGACTGTTTTTGCCATAAGCGTTGCCGAGGTGCATGATGTTACCTCAACATCTACATACTCTCCAATATTATGCCCTTCCGCATCGAATACACATACCTTGTTCTGAGCGGTCCGCCCGAAAAGCCGGGAGTCCGACCTTTTGGAAATACCCTCTATCAAGACCTTAAAGCGTTTGCCAAGACACTTCTGGTTTGATGCAAGCGAGAGTCTGTTCTGCAACTCTATTATCTCGTTAAGCCGCCTTCTCTTTACCTCCTCCGCCACATCATCTATAAAATGGCGGGCTGCCTTTGTATTGGGGCGCTCCGAATATTGGAACATAAAGGCAGAATCGAACCCCACCTCCTCCATAAGCGAGAGGGTCTGCCGGTGATCCTCTTCGGTCTCGGAGCAGAAGCCCGCTATAATATCTGTGGTTATTGCACAGTCGGGCATAATCTCCCTGATTTTCGCAATTCTCTCAAGATAGCCGGCTCTTGTATATTTCCGGTTCATCTTCAAAAGTATGGCATCGCTGCCAGACTGTACCGGCAGGTGAATATGGTTGCAGATATTCGGGTACATTGCCATAGTGTAGACCACCCCGTTGCCCATATCCTTTGGGTGCGAAGTGGAAAATCTCACCCTTAATGTGGGGTCTATAAGGGCAACAAGCTCAAGCAGCTGGGCAAAGTTTACCTTCTCCGTGGGATTTTCAGGATTAAGCCAGAGGTATGAATCCACATTCTGCCCGAGGAGACAGACCTCCTTATATCCACTGTCGAAAAGCTCCTGAGCCTCTCTTACAATACTTTTTGGATCCCTGCTCCTCTCCGCTCCCCTTGTATAGGGTACGACACAATAGGAACACATATTGTTACACCCTCTCATTATTGAGATATAGGCGGAGACTCCGTTCCTGTCGAGCCTTACCGGCGAAATGTCGGAATAGGTCTCGTCTCTGAGCAGAGCCACATTCAGGCGCTTCTCCCCTCCCTTTGCCCCGTCAATAAGTTCCGCAATCTTTCTATAAGAATCAGGCCCTGCCACAAAATCCACCGCCTCATGCTCCAACAGGACATCCTTCAGTCTCTCTGCCATACAGCCCAGCACCCCCACGACAACGCCTCTTCTCCGCCTCTTTTCCTGTAAAAAGAGATCCAATCTGCCCCATATTCTCTGCTCTGCATTATCTCTTATAGAACAGGTGTTTATAAGTATTACATCTGCCATTCTCATCTCTTCGCAAAGCGAGTAGCCTGCCTTCTGCAAGAGGGAAAGCACAACCTCACTATCATTTATATTCATCTGACAGCCATAGGTCTCAATATAGAGCTGCGGCCGTGTAGCGTCTAAAAGCGGCCTTACAGAATAACGGTTATCCATCTTAATGATTTTATAAGGCAAAGATAGTGAAACAATCCTCTCATTCTCCCTCATATTTGAGAGCCTTGCCTATTTGAGAGCCTTGCCTGAAAGGGGAAGTTTTACTACATTTGCGACAATATGGTTATGAAACGCTTTTTTACCTTTATACTGCCTCTGTTGCTGCTTCTGCCGGGAGGATGCAGTTCATATAAAGATATTTCGGTTTCTAAGCTGCAACTGCAGGAGTTTAAGGCAGACCTTTCGGGGAAGCTGTCGCTCAAGGTGAGCTTTTCTGCATATAACCCCACCTCAAAAAAAATAACACTCCAAAAGGCAGATATTACCGCCTTTACAAATGGCTCCAAATTGGCAAATGGAGAGTTGAAAGCCCCGGTAGAAATACCTGCAAATGGGAGCTACACCCTCACAGGCGAATATATCGTGCAGGTAGACAACCCTCTGCTGCTGCTCTCTGCCGGCGCCGCCCTTAACCTGCAGAACAAAAACGCCAGGGCTGCAGCGCAGAATATATTGCTCAACATAGACGCTACAATAAAGATAGGGTCTATGAAGAAGAATTTCAAATACAGAAACTTTCCGCTACAGGAATTATTATAAGTTTATTATAAGTCAAAGATTATGAAAAAGGCCATTTTAACAGGACTTTTGCTGCTTTTCTGTGCAGCGGCAGTAAAGGCACAGGAGATGCCTGCCACCGATACCACGGCAATCACCCTTCCCCCGACACTGGACTCCACACTTCTGGGAAAAGATATCTATCAATATGCCGCTGAGGCAAATATAGAGATAAACAGAAATCCTGCAGTAGACAGTGCCCTTGTAAAATATATATCCCACAACCCCTCAAGGCAACTTCACGGCTATAGAATCAGGCTCTTTTTCGACAATAAGCAGAGTGCAAGGAATGAATCTGAAAATGTGGAGAGTCTCTTTAAGGAGAGTTTCCCCACAATCCCTGTCTATAGAAGCTACGCCAACCCCTATTTTAAGGTGGTTGCCGGCGACTACCGCACAAAATCAGATGCCCTAAGGGAGCTCCCCGCAGTAAAGAAGCTCTTTCCCAATGCCTTCATAATAAAGGAGTATATAAACTTCCCCAGCCTCTAATTTTTAACCTTCCACCACTTGACACGGAAACGCTGGGCGCGGGCAATCAGAGGAGCAATGTGTCTCTCCAGTTTTTCTGGATAGATATCCTTGATTTTCACAAGAATTCCGCTCTCTTCAACACCTCCGAACCCATTGTTGACCGCGGTACCGAACATTCTCATGCTTGAAGAGAGATTCATATAAGAATTAATCAGCGGAGGAATATGTTCTCCGCGCTGCTTTATCTCGCGCTGCAGCACCTTATACCCCTCCTTATAATCCAGCCCCTTAAAGAGCTCCACAAAATATTTGTTGTCCTTGTCGCAATCCAGCGGAACAACAGGAGTCACAAGGGCCTCATTATCTGGGAAATATTTATGCAGAAAATGGAGCAGCGTATTTCTGGCCTTTACATCGTATGAGGTATACATGGTAACCTTGCCAAAGAAATATTTTATCCTGGAGTATTTTACCACCAACGCTCCAAGGCCGTCCCATAAATTATCAAGAGCAAAGATACTTTTTCTTTTAAGATTGGTACTCTGATAGTTAGGCTGTATAAATGAGCGTCCCAACTCTATTGTAAAGGGGAGGTAGTCGTTTATAAACTCCTCCGAAAAGTGGAACAGCTCCTTGGTGGCCATTTTCTCTATCGGAATCCCTCCACAGACTATATAGCGGTAGCCGCCCACAATCTCCTGGTCTTTAGGGTCCCAGACTATAAGCTGCCGGTATGGATTATGGATATCTGTGTCAAACTCATCTATATCTACAGACTTGCCAGTCCCGCCTCCTCCTAACCTAAAAGAGATTTCCCTTAACCGGCCTATCTCCCGCATAAGCATTGGAGAGTCTGCCGCGGTTATCTCATAAAGTAAGTTGTTCCCTTTGCGGGTCTCTCTTATAAACTTATCCTCTGTAAGTTCTCTTATAAGCAATCCTCTGTCTACAGGTTGAATTACTGCCTCCATATCATACTATTTTATATATTGCCTGAGAGAGTAAACCCTCTCCCTTATAAAATCTGCCATCTGTCCTACCTGCGCTCCATTCAGCCCCTTTTCTATGGCGACAGGCTCCCCCACCACCACCTTATGGGTAGAACCAGCCTGCCTGAACATCTCATCCGGCAAAAAGCACATCTCAATGTTAAACTTTATCCCCAGCCTCTTTCTTATATTTGCTATCCTGTAGAAGAAGTTTGAGTTTCTCCCCTCAAAATAGATTGGCACAACCTCTCTGTCATACCTGATTGCATGCTTTATAAAGCTCCTTTTCCACTCCACATCTGTAATCTCCACTCCTCTTCTTCTTGAGCAGAGCCCTGCAGGAAAGTAGAGTATCTGGGTGTTGGAACTATAGGCCTCATGAAAAGGGTCTACATACTCCTTTCCCATACTCCCCACCTTGTTTACAGGCACAAAGAGCTTCTCCAGCGGCTTTATATACATAAGAAAATCATTTACCACAAACTTTATTTCTTTGAATTTCGAGCCCAGCAGAGCCATAAGCACCAGCCCGTCCAACCCGCCCAAGGGGTGATTGGAGACAAAAATATACCTCCCCTCCTCTCTCAGCGCATGTTCGTTAACAAAGGTGGCACGGTATGAAACATTCATATATTGCAGGGCATTTTTTACAAATTCACACCCCTCGATGCCACGGTTGACAGAAAGGATTTCGTTTATTTCACGCTGGTGAACAAGGCGTTTTATATAGGAGAGCATAAAGCCGGGGAGATATCTCGCCACCCTGCGGCTCTTTGAGGCTATAACCTTTTCTATATCTATTGAGAAATCCGGCAGATACTCTTTCATCTTATTTTTAAAGTGCTAAGTTAAAAAAATTATATCTTTGCACCATGTTAAAACAGGGTTTACAGCAAAAATTACAGACAAAACTGTCTCCACTGCAGATTCAGAAAATCAAGCTGCTCGAGCTCCCCATGCTTGAACTGGAACAACGCATAAAAAAGGAGATTGAGGAGAACCCTGTTCTGGACGAGGCTGAGCCTCAACAGGAAGATGAAGAGGAAAAGAGAAACGTTTCGCTTAGCGACTATTCTCAAGATGACCCTACCCCGTCATATAAACTCTATGTGAACAATCAGGGAAAAGATCTCAAACCTCAGTACAATACCTTTTCGGTCAAGGAGAGTTTCCGGCAAAATCTTGAGATGCAGCTAGGCTATCGCGACCTTGACAAGCGCAGCCGAAGTATAGCTCTCTTTATTATAGGAAGCCTCGACAACGACGGATACCTGCGCAGAGAGCTCGATGCCCTTTGCGACGATATCTCGTTCAGGCTAAACATAGAGACCTCTTTAGAAGAGCTGGAGAAGATTTTGGCCATGATTCAGGAGTTCGAGCCATCGGGGGTGGGAGCCCGAAACCTTAGGGAGTGTCTGATGCTGCAGCTAAAGGCAAAGAGCGGCACAAAGGGGCAGCGAACGGCCCTTACAATCCTGAGCGATTACTTTGGTGAGTTTACCAAAAAACACTATGATAAGATTATCTCCAGAATGGGAATTACCCAGGAAGAGCTGAAGGAGGCAATAGATGAGATAGTAAAGCTCAACCCGCGCCCGGGCGGCCAGTTAGATGACTCATACGTAGAGCAGGCCCAGCAGATTATTCCGGATTTTGTACTCGAGGAGAAGGATGGGGAGCTGATTATGACAATGCCCAAGTTCTCCATCCCCGAACTTAAGGTAAACAGACGTTATGCAAGCCTGCTCGAAAATTCTGCAAACAGCAACGATAAGGCAGAAAAGGAGGCGGCCGGTTTTGTAAAGCAAAAACTGGACTCTGCAAAATGGTTTATCGAGGCCATAAAGCAGAGGCAGAATACGCTCCAGAACACAATGAACGCCATTATAGCTTTTCAGCACGATTATTTTATGGAGGGAGACGAGACAAAGCTCAAGCCAATGGTGCTTAAAAACATAGCTCAAAAAACAGGGCTTGATATCTCCACCATCTCACGTGCGGTAAACTGCAAATATATCCAGACCCATTTCGGAATATTCCCCCTTAAATATTTCTTCTCTGAAGGTCTTATGACAGATAGCGGAGAAGAGGTCTCGACAAGAGAGATAAAGAAGATATTAATGGAGAGCGTTGAGCAGGAGAACAAAAGCAAACCTCTTACAGATGAACATCTTGTAACCGTATTGCAACAAAAAGGGTATAGAGTGGCCCGAAGAACGGTTGCAAAGTACAGGGAACAGCTCAATATTCCTATAGCCAGGCTGCGCAAGGAACTTTAATTACAGCTTCTCCCCATATGCCAGATCTCCGGCATCTCCCAGCCCCGGCACAATATATGACTTATTTGTAAGCTCCTCATCTACCGCCGCAACCCATAACGTAACCCGCTTGTGCGGAAGTTGTCTTGAAAGATAACCCAGACTCTGCTCGCTTGCTATGGCCGAAACAATATGAGTATGGAGAGGCTCTCCCAACTGCATCAGCCTCTGGTAGGCCAGAACCAGAGAGGAACCTGTTGCCAACATAGGGTCTGCCAGAATAAGAACCTTCCCCTCCAAAGAGGGAGAGCTGGCATACTCAAACTGTATTGTAAACTTATTATCCTTTCCATATTTGCGGTAGGCCGCAACAAAGGCATTCTGGGCCGAGTCAAAAAAATCGAGCAGCCCCTCGTGCATCGTAAGCCCTGCCCTTAGAATAGAGCCGATTACAATATTGTCTGTATGGAGGCTGCATTTTGCAATTCCCAGCGGAGTGGCAATCTCCTGCACCTTGTAGTTTAAGGTCTTGCTTATCTCATAGGCAAAAATCTCCCCTACCCGCTTAAGATTTTTCCTGAAGCGCATACTGTCTTTCTGAATATTCCTGTCTCTGATTTCGGAAATGAATTTGTTAAGCAGCGAATTCTCTTCTCCCAGATTGATAAGTTTCATACCTTTCAAATTAAAATTGTATAAAGATACCTTTTTCTACAATTCTATCCAAATGTTCTTTAAAAGTACAACCCCTCTCCGGGCTAAAGCAGTCCCTCATCTAAAAAACTGAAATAACCTCTCCCAGCAATGATTATATGATCTATAAGCTCTATTTCGCATATCTCGGCAGATTTCTTTAACCTCTCTGTCTGGATCTTATCTTCTTTTCCCGGGCAGAGATTCCCCGACGGGTGGTTATGCGCCAGAATTATTCCGCTTGCCAGCCTGTTCATCGCACTCTTCAAGATAATTCTGGAATCCATGACCGTTGCGCTTACTCCTCCGGCACTTATCCTCTCCTTTCCTATAAGCCTGTTGCTCCTGTTAAGATAGAGAGCCCAGCACTCTTCATGAGACAAATCCCTTAGAAATGGGGCTATAGCCTTTGCGGCATTCTCAGAAGAGTAGATTTGCAACGGCTCGTTCTGCGGCTCAGACTCACACCGTTTCCCCAGTTCAAAGGCCGCCATAATAGAGAGTGCCTTCCCGGGGCCAATTCCCCTTATCTTTTTAAACTCCTCATAATTATACTTTTTTAATTCCGACAGATTATTCCCCACACTTTTTAAAATCTCCCTTGCAAGCTCCACCGCATTACATTGAAAATTCCCCGACCTGATTAAAATTGCCAGCAGCTCGGCATTTGTAAGGGCAGATGCCCCCTTCAAGAGAAACTTCTCCCTTGGCCGCTCTTCACTCTCCCACTCATGTATGGCGGGCCTTCTCTTCACATTACTCATCTTCCATCCTCCATATTAAGATTTTCCGTGAAGGTATGGCTTTCTCTCTCATCAAACAGGAAAAAAGATAAAAAAGGGAGACCGGTCTCCCAATCTCCCTCCTAAACTGCAGCCACCCGCTCCTTATGCAAGCCTGTTTACATAAAAAGCCAGCCCACCCTTAAGGTTAGCCGCCTTGTTCTTGTGGATAACATGTTTTTTGGCAAGCTTGTCTACCATTGCATAGATTTTAGGGAGCAACGCCTCTGCCGCTGCCTTGTCTGTAGTGTTACGCAATGCCTTTATTGCGTTGCGGGTTGTCTTTACATAATAACGATTATGCAGTCTGCGTTTCGCATTCTGGCGAGCACGCTTCTCTGCCGATGCATGATTTGCCATTGTAACTGATTTTTATTATTTATGGTAGTGGGTAGGGGAATCGAACCCCTATTGCAAGAATGAAAATCTTGAGTCCTAACCGTTAGACGAACCCACCGCATGCAATCCCCCGAATTCGGGTCTGCAAAGGTAAAAATATTTTTTCTATCGGCAAAAATAATTATCTGCTAAAATCCTCTTCCCATTCGAAAGAGTAGATAATAGACTCTACCTGCCTTAGATAATTCCTCTTGTCGTAACGCGGAGCATAGACAAAGCACTCCAGGAAAATGAGATTTTTCCCCGCTCTGTCGTAAAAGACATGATCTATAAAAGGGCCTCCCATGTAGTCATTTTTCACCTCCCACAAGCCGCGCAGCTCTCCAAATGTTCTCCCCTTATACTTTATCCATCTCAACTGCGGCTCTTTTCCCTCTATAATGCTTGTTGTCATGTAGCTTCCCTCAAACATTCCCGGCACGTTCATCTCCAGAACCCTGTTCCTTATAGCTACCAGAGAATCGGCCGTAAGGGAGGTGGAATCCGTTACTGGCACCTTGTAGACAAAGATTCCTTGGTTTGTATAGGTGGTCTCGTATGAAATCCAGACAAAATCCCCTGCCCTCTTTTTAAGCGAATAGCCTGTCGGGAAGTAGGGCGAACCGCCAAACATGTCTGCAACAAGAAGTCTGAGCGACTTCTCTTCGTATCTCTTTGAGGCCCTTATGATTCTATTTCTCTCTGCCTGTTCGAAAAGGTTAAAGATCTTCTCTCCTCCGGCCTTTATAAGAGAGTCTGCCGACTCCATGGTAGGTGCGGTCAATGATAGGACCGTTTGGGGAGAAGACCATACATCTGCTCTTATCTCCATCTCTGCCTCTTTAAAATTATCCGAGACCTGCAGTATTATAATATTCCTGTGAATCTGAAAGATATTGCTGAAGGCATTCTCGGGAATATTTATAAGGGTAAACGACGCCTCCCTCTGAGGCAGCAGAGGATACTCAGATGCAAGCAGCCTCCTCAGCTCCGCACCGGGAGCGCCCTCCCACTGCGCCTTGTTTGCAACAATGACTATCTCCCCGGCCTTGCCGCTCACATTCTGTTTCAAGTTAATTCCGTTGCCGGAGCAGCCATGAAGTAGTGCCGCAGCCAAAAGTAGAACCAGATTAAAATATCTCTTCATAACGCCGTCAATTAAAGAGTCTTGCTATGTCATTTCCAAACGCCAGTATCATTATGGCCAAAAGTAATATCATTCCTACAGTCTGTGCAGAGATAAGGAACTTGTCACTGGGTTTGCGCCCCGTTATCATTTCATATATTGTAAAGATCAGATGTCCTCCGTCCAGAGCCGGAATAGGGAGGATATTTATAACCGCCAGCATAACCGACAGAAAGGCCGTAAGATTCCAGAATATCCTCCAATTCCATGTGTCAGGGAAGATAGAACCTATTGTAATAAAGCTTCCCACAGACTTATACGCCTCTGTCTTTGGCGAGAAGATAAGCCTAAGCTCCTTCCAGTAATTTGTTACAGTCTTTACCGTGGTCTTGAAGCCTGCGGCAAAGGCCGCTGTAATGGAATACTCCTTTTTTGTAACCTTATAGTAGTTCTGCAGATTACCGTCGAACTCCACCATAATCTTTCCCTGATCATTAACCGCAAGCGGAAGTGTAAGCACCTCTCCATTGCGTTCTATAGTGGCAATTACGGTATCCGCCCTGTTCTCTTCAACTTTTGCAGCAAAATCTGAAAAGTTTGCAACCGGAACCCCGTCAAGGGCCGTAATCCTGTCTTTTACCTGAAGACCCGATTCAAGATTGGGCGAATCTTCGGGAATACTCGCAACAACGGCGGGAATTCCAAAGTTAAAGACAAGCTCCCTGCTCTGCAGAAGGGCCGGTATAAAGACCGGGTCAATAGTTACGGTTATGGTATCTTCTCCCCTTACAACAGTCGCATATCTTGCCTGGTTTCTTATAAGTGTTATCTGCAGTTGTGTAAAATCATCTATCTCTTCATCGTCAAAGGCAAGGATTTTGTCTCCGTTGCGAAAGCCCATATCGTAGGCCAGCCTGTTAACGCTCACTCCTGTTGTAACATCTCTGTTTCTTATATACTCTTCACCCCATGTAAAGAGAATGGCACTGTATAGAGCTATTGCAAGGAGAATATTAAAGAATACTCCTCCAAAAATCACAAGAAACCTCTGCCATGCCGGTTTGCTTCTGAACTCCCACGGTTTCGTCTCTCCCTTAAGGCTCTCCTTGTCTAAGGATTCATCTACCATACCCGATATTTTACAATACCCGCCCAGCGGAAGCCAACCTATTCCATATTCGGTCCCGCCATTTTTTGGTTTGAACTTAAAGAGGCTGAAGCCCGCATCAAAAAAGAGATAAAACTTTTCTACCCTTATCTTAAAGAGCCGGGCAAAGAGAAAGTGACCCAGTTCATGAATAAAGACAAGAATGCTCAATGCCAATAAAAGCTGTACTATCTTGATAAGTATATTCATCTCAGATTACAAAATAGGAGTGTTGCAAATTTAATCTCACCGGGCGGAACAGCCTAATTTAAAATCTTGCATATTGCGCCGTAACTGTTTGATTGTTAGAATATAATATTATTTTTAATTGAAATAATCTTGCGCTCTCCGCATAGCCTCTTCGTGGGTGGAGAAAATATCATCCGGTGAGGGCTCTTTTATATAGGAACAACTTTTCATGCAGCTTTCTATTATCTTTGGAATCTGTCCGAAGCGAATTTTCCCTTGCAGAAATGCGTTTACCGCAGCCTCATTCGCTCCATTCATAATGCAGGCCATATTGCCTCCCCTCTTATGCGCATGAAAGGCCAGATCCAAGGCGGGGAACTTCTCCCTGTCGGGAGCATAAAAAGTAAAATGCCCTATCTTCGGAAAATCTACCCTCTCTGCATCAAGAGCTATTCTATATGGATATGAAAGGGCATATTGTATGGGGATTCTCATATCAGGCACTCCCATCTGGGCCTTTACCGAACCATCTGAAAATTGCACCATGGAGTGGATAATTGATTGCGGATGAACCACTATCTCTATCCTCTCCGCCGGCATCTGAAACAGCCAGCAGGCCTCAATCATCTCCAACCCCTTGTTCATCATAGTTGCAGAGTCTATGGTTACCTTCTCTCCCATACTCCAGTTGGGGTGATTAAGCGCCTGCTCCTTTGTAGCGTTAAGGATGCTCTCCTTATCTGCATTGCGGAAAGGACCGCCCGAAGCGGTAAGAATTAGCTTCTCCACCTCTGCCTTTTCCCCCTGCAACGACTGGAAAATGGCGGAATGTTCTGAATCTACAGGCAATATCGGTACATTATTCTCCCGTGCCAGCCTTGTTACAATGGCCCCTGCCGCCACCAGAGTCTCCTTGTTTGCAAGGGCAACTGCCTTTTTGCTCTTTATTGCCTCTATTGTGGGGCGCAGGCCGCTAAAACCCACCATGGCTGCAACAACAATATCTATCTCCGCGCCTTTAAGCAGCTCCACCGCTGAATCTATTCCTGCAAAGACCTTTATAGGTTCATTTTCAAGAGCTTTGCTTAGGGAAGCGTAATGCTCCCTGTTGCAGATTACAACTGAATTGGGATTGTACCTTTTTGCCTGAGCTGCAAGAAGCTCCCAATTATTATTTGCAGTAAGCAGCTCCGTTTCAAAGAGTTGTGGATGCTGCCCAATTACATCGAGCGTCTGAACTCCTATGGAGCCGGTCGAACCCAGTATTGCTACCCTCCTTTTCATCATTATAAGTTAATGTAATCTGTAGGATTAACCGCCTCGCCCTTGTACCAGAGTTCAAAATGGAGGTGGGGTGCCGTACTTAACTTTCCGGTATTTCCCACAAGCGCAACGGGAGTTCCGGCCGAAACCTTCTCTCCCTGCTCCTTAATGAGCTTGGCATTATGTTTATAGACAGAGACAAGGTTGTTGTCGTGCTGGATATGGAGGACATAACCTGTCTCATCGTTATAATACGCTCCGATTACAGTTCCATCTAAAATTGCGGAGACCACACTGTTTTCGGGGGCGGCAATATCTACGTATGGATGGTTAATTGTAGGGTTAAACTCTTGTGTAATTATACCTCTTACGGGCGGAAAAAAATGCAGCCCCTCTATCTGTTCTATCTTTTTCTGCTTTAACGAGGCATCCTGCCTGTCCTCTCTCCTTACAGTCTCACGTAACAGAGAGTCGTTTTTTGCCAAAGTCTCTCTTCTGGTAAAGAGCGAATCGCTGAATCTGGGCAGGGCCAGCACACTGTCTATGTTTATAGGAGCCTCCCCACTTACAATTCTCTGTATATTTGCAAATTGTAACCGCCATACATTTATTTCGTTCTGCAGCGAGTCTGCAACAATTGCATTCTGGACTATATTGCGTCTGGTCTGTGCATCGGGATAGCCGGGAATCGCATTCCTCACCGGCGTATAAAAGATTAGCATCACTATTATTGCCACAAATCCCACAATAGCACATATTACAGAGATAAGAAAGACCAGCCCATTGCATCTGAAAGAGTAGAGCTTTTCATGAGAGCCGTCGCTGAAAAGAGAGATTCTATAGCGGTTTCTCAAATTAATTCCATGTTTGCCGCCGCTTTTTTTAGCCATATATCTTTAAATAACTAAATTTGCATTATGAACAGAATCATAGGAATAGATTATGGCCGCAAGAGAGTGGGGATAGCCGTTAGCGACCCGCTCCGCATCTTTGCATCTGCTCTTGAAACTGTTCATTCTGCAAAGATAATTGAATATCTTAAAAATTACACCTCCTCCGAGCAGGTAGAACGGTTTGTGGTGGGCTACCCGATGAATCTGAACAACCGCCCCGCAGAGGCGGCCGCAGATGTAGATATTTTCCTAAAACAACTGGCAAAACACTTTCCATCAACTCCCGTTACACTTGAAGATGAACGCTTTACCTCAAAAATAGCAATGAGAGCCATGATAGAAGGGGGAGTGAAGAAATCAGACAGAAGGGTAAAGGGAGCCGTAGACAAGGTAAGTGCGGCTTTGATTTTGCAGAGCTATCTCGACAGAAACGCAAACAATAAAACGATATGATACTGCCTATTTACATATATGGTGCACCTGTTCTCAGAGAAAGGGCAAAAGAGGTTGATATAGAGAAGGAAAAGGGGCTACAACGCCTTATAGATGACATGTACCAGACAATGAAGAATGCAGACGGAGTTGGCATAGCGGCCCCGCAGGTCGGAAAATCGCTCAGAATATTGATTGTAGACGGAGAAGACCTTTCAGATGACATGCCCCAACTTAAAGGGTTTAAAAGGGTTATGATTAACCCCACAATCACTTTCGAAAGCAGCCAGACGGCAGAATATTCAGAGGGATGTCTCAGCGTGCCCGACATTCATGCAGATGTAATAAGACCGAGGCAGATAAAGGTAAAATACCTTAACGAAAAGTATGAAGAGATAGAGGAGGAGTTCAACGGCTTTGCCTGCAGAATGGTGCAACACGAGATTGATCATTTAGAGGGGCATCTTTTTACAGACCGCATCTCGCAGATTAGAAAAAAGATTCTCCGATCCAAACTAAACAGAATGGCCGGAGGAGATGTAAGAACACATTACAAAATCGCAAAAAAATAGGGTCATGGGAGCATTTCACGCATACGATATAAGGGGTATTTACAATGTAGACTTTAACAGGGAGACTGCCTATAAGGCGGGCTTTTTTCTCCCCGGGCTTCTCAACACAGACAAGGTTCTCATAGGGCGCGACGCCCGTCTCTCCTCCCCTGAAATAAGAGATGCCCTTGTGGCGGGGATTACAGATGCCGGAGCCGATGTTACAGATATAGGAATGGCTACCACCCCTATGGTCTACTATGCTACGGCCACCTACGGCTTCAAGGCCTCGGTGCAGATAACGGCCTCCCACAACACAAAAGAGTACAACGGAATGAAGGTCTCCACCGTTAATGCGCTCCCTGTGGGAAAAGAGAACGGACTTGGCCTTATAGAGCAGTGGATAAACGAGGGGAAAGAGTGTAAAAAGAGCGGCAAGAGAGGGAAAGTGGAGTATCTGCAGATAAAGGAGGAGTATATTGCCTTTCAGAGCAGATATAAGCCCGACTACTCTTCACTCAGGATAGGGCTTGATCTCTCCAACGGAATGGCGGCCCTTGTAATAAAGGAAATACTCAAGGAATCTGCAGAGAATATCTTCTATATATGCGACACCATAGACGGCAGCTTTCCAGATCATGACCCCAACCCCCTTATTGCGGCAAATATAATAAAGTTGCAGACCCTTGTGCGCGAAAAGGGGTGCGATATAGGGGTAATCTACGACGGCGATGCAGACAGGGTAATGTTTACAGATGAGACAGGCCGCTTTATCTCACCCGATTTAATGATTGCCCTAATGGGGCATTACTGGCTTGAAGAGAGGGGTCTTAAAGGAAAGGTACTTCAAGACATAAGGAGCTCGAAGGCTGTTGGAGAGTACCTTGTTCCAATGGGGGCGGAGATGGTCACATGGAAGGTCGGGCGTGCCTTTGCCGCACGGAAATTGCGCGAAATAGAGGGCGTATATGGCGGAGAGCTGGCCGGCCACTACTATTTCAGAGAGTTCTTTTATTCAGACAGCGGCATAATGGCCTCACTCATAATAATAGGAATTGTGGCAAAACTCAAAAAAGGGGGAATCACGCTCTCGCAGGCAATCTCCAAAATTGAACGCTACAAAAACTCCGGAGAGATTAACTTTAAAATTGAAGAGAAGGAGCGGGCCATGGAGGCTGTATGCAACTATTTTAGGGCAGAAGAGAACCCTGTGGCATTTATGGATTTCGACGGTTACAGATTAGAGTTCCGCCACTGGTGGTTTAATATACGCCCATCCAACACCGAACCGTATCTGCGCTTTATTGCCGAAGCCAAGGACTCCGCCCTTTTGGAAGAGAAGGTAAGCAAGACAAGAGAGATAATTGCATCATTGCAATGATACCCGTTGAGAATGGAATCACAAAGGTTCCCTGTACAATCTCATATTGTTTCTCTACCTGCGCCATTTGTATTCTGCTGCTCATATTCAGCGACTATCTTTGCAGGTATATTCCAAAGAGCCTTTTTGTAAGAATTTTCTCAGGTGCAGGTATGAATCTAATGAAAGCCACCGGCTTTATCCGGCTCTATAGTGCGGCATACCCCGAAGGTTACCCCGTTGCAGGTGTAATAAGAGCCGCCGTTGCCGTTCTCTTTACAATGTGGACAGTCAGTCTGCTTAGCCGCAGAAAAATATTCTGGAAGGCATGACTAAGCCTGGCTTCTATTATTTGACCGATCGCGATTTCGGATAACGCATAAGGAAAACAAGATATCTATCACGAAGATAGTGATTTGTCAATTTCCGCCAAATAAACTCATATCAATATCAGGAATGATAACGTCAGTGGGTTTGTCGTTAACAAGAAATCCCATATATAACGGAATAGTAAGTATATCTCCTCTGCGTCCCACATTGTATTGTCCCAGCTTGATTGCATTTTTAACATGATACACCTTCTTGTTTTTAAGAACTGTAGTCATGCTTTTTGACTTACCGGTTTTTGCCTTAATCTCAAGTATAACACATTCGCCTTTGAATCTTACCAGAAAGTCCAATTCCAGTCCGCTATCCTTATGGAGATAATATAGTTTTTGACCAGATTTATATAGAAAATCTGCCATAAGATTCTCAAAGATAGCTCCCTTATATCCAAGAAGATTACCCCTTAGAATATCTACCTATCAAAAAAGAGGCTGTGCCTATTCTGACACAGCCTCCAGATAATCTACAGACCTTAAAGTAACCTACCGTTACCAGCCCGGATTTTGTTCAATTGTAAGCCCTCTGTCACCGTACTGGTCTATTACATTCTTACATACAGGCTCCAGATAGTTTCTCTCTGTAATTTCGTCTCTGTCCTGAATGTTATTAGGAATTCTGAAGCCTACCATATCTTTTACATTTGATGTTCCTTCTATGAGATCTCCTTTCTCATTTTTTTCTCCTGTAAATGTAACGACTGTTCCGTCTAACTTCTGAACCTTAACTACCCCAATCGATGCACCTACATTCAAGTCGAATGACTTATGAAGCCCTTTAGTTTCATTGAGATCTATCCACGCACCAACCATAATATCAGGGTTGGTCTTTCCCTGCATAAGCTCTAACTGCCCCCAACGGCGGAGGTCTATAATACGGGTCTGCTCAAGGCAGAACTCCATACGGCGCTCACGGCGTATCTCCCAAAGGAGAGGAGAGACAGCTCCCTTGTTCTTATAACCCAAGGTCGTCTGCTGTACGGCATCTGTTCTGGCAGGATCATTCATGCCATTTACCATGGCCATTGTCAGATGAGCTGTCTTACTTGTCAGCCCATGTGCAGCGGCTGAATCATCCAAAGGACGGTCCCTTATTGCGTTAATAGAACGGTCGAGGTCGGCATCTGTAATTGCGGCTCCGCCAAATCTCTCTGCAAGCTCGGCCTTGGCCTCAATCCAGTTAAGGACAACCTCTGCATAACGCAATACAGGGAAACCGTTTGTATTTGTGCTTGAGCCATATTTGGGAGGACGTGTCGCAGTTGAAGGATTATTCTTCCATGCATCCGTTGAATACCAAGGGCCTATCCTGTCTATGAATTTAACACAATAGATAGCTGTCGGCCCGTTTGTAGGCTCATGCCAGAATGTAGCCTCGAATCTTGCGTCACGGGTCTTGACCATATCCTGAATTCTCCAGCTCTCTACATTCTCGACAGTTGACTGATCATAGGTCTTTCCATCCAGGCATATCCATGCCTTAAGGGTAGAGAGGTTGGCATTTGCACTTTGGTTCTCATCTAAATTTGAATAAGATGCAACGCAGTGCAGTACAGAAGCCTCTGCATTATATTCTCTGTAGAGAATCGTCTCATTTCCAACCTTACTTTCAAGACCAAAGAGGTTACGGAAAGGAGTATCGAACTTATATCTACCTCCATTCATTACAGACTCCGCAAATTCGACTGCCTTTTTAAGGAACTGCTCTGCAAGAGTCTGGTCTCCGTTATGATAAATATACCATGTACCCTCATAGAGCATAAAGCGAGAGGCAAAAGATGCGACTACATCTTTATTTACACGGTTAGCTTCACTTTCGGCACTTCTGACATTTGCAAGTGCATAGTCGAAATCCTCCATTACATGAGTCATGACTGTCTCACGCTTGTCTCTCGGCTTATATTGTGCATCGAAATCGTTTGAAGCGACAACGGCATCATAGTATGGAAAATCTCCGAAAGAGAGTACAAGGCGGCTATACTCATAACCTCTGAAGAAACGGGCAACACCGTTCCAATGGTTATACTGCTCGTCTGTAAGGATCCCGTTCTCATACATTGTAGCAAGACGCTCTATCAAGAGATTCCATTTACGAATCCAGCCAAGGTTCCACTTACTGGACCCTGTCCTCTGAAGGAAACCCGTTGCTTCTGCTCTCTGCCAGTTGTCAGCCGGAACTGCAAGCAGAAGATTACTTAACTTGTTGGTACTTGTGGCATCATCGCTCAGCTCTCCTCTCACTCCGGGAATGTAATCTGCATTCCAACCACTACTGTAACCATTGAAATAGTTTGTGTATGCGCCATTGACAAACAATCTCACCTTCTGCTCAGAGTTCCAGTAGTTTTCATCGTTCATCTGGGTCTTTGACTTACGATCCAGATAGTTGTCGCAACTTGCAAATGAAATGGCGACAATAGAAATTATTAATGTTAAATATGTTAACTTTTTCATACCTCTTTAAGTCTTTAGAATGTTAATTGAAGACCAACCGAAGCTGTTTTCATGGCAGGCACCGCAACTCCGATTCTGCCGGAATTGTAACTGCCGCTTGAATAGTATGAGTAACCTGGAATAACTTCCGGATCTATAGGAAGACCTCTCAGATTGTCAAAAGTAAAGAAGTTCTCCAATGATACATATACACGAAGTTTGCTGATATAAGCCTTCTGTGTTATATGCTTAGGAAGAGTATAACCCAACGTAACGTTCTTCAGTCTCAGATATGCCATGTTAAGCAGGAGTCTGTCATTACATACGGCGTTGAATGCTTCGCCTGCATTTGCCGCACGCGGGTAGAAGGCATTGTAATTCGCATCTACAACATTTCCTGCACCGTCTACAGTCTCATACCAGAAGTCACCGGCAAAGGTCTGAGGCATTGCACCGTCTGAAGAGTTATATCCCGGTGTTCCAAGGAAGCTCGCGTTCCAAAGGTCTCTCTTGCCTATACCCTGGAAGAAGAGCGATAGGTCAAAGCCCTTATAGCCCACATCCACTCTGAAGCTATACTCATATCTTGGGGTAGTGTTACCAATGACCTCCTTGTCACCATGATCTTCAAGACTTCCTTTTCCATCGTTAATCACACCATCGCCGTTCAGGTCCTTATATTTCATGTCACCCGGTCCGAATATCAGGCTGCCGCTATTAAGATAACCCTGAGTAGGCATATTGGGATCTGCAAACTGATAAACATTATATCCGTCTGTAGATTTAACGGTAATGAGCTGTCCTTTGTCATCATAAACAAAATCATCTTTCCTGAAGAGCCTGTCAACGCGGTAACCCCAGATTTCACCGTATGTCTTGCCGTTATACCAGCCACTGATCAAATTAGTTGTACCATACTCGTCTATTGTGGTCTTGGCATCTGCAACAGAGGCTGAAACCGCAAGGCTTAAGCCATTGTTGAAAACATGACCGTAATCCAAAGAGAGTTCCCATCCGTTGGTCTTCAACGAACCATAATTGCCATTAGGTGCAGTTGTACCGTAATTATATCCCACACCCTCCATTGGCACAATCATATTCTCTGTCTTTCTGCTGAACCAGTCAAACGTAATGCCCAAGTCTCTGAAGAGCCTTGCATCGAATCCTACGTCGACAGTAGCAATATCCTGCCATGTAATATCTGAAGCGACCGATTTTGGAGTGCTAAAGTAAAATGGTTTTTTACCATCCTCAAGCCAACTGCTCTGGCCTTGATCCATTGTAGGGATATAGAGTGAGTTGGAAACTGTCTGGTCTCCGATTTTTCCCCACGAACCTCTTATCTTAAAAAAGCTAAGTACATTTGAAATGCCTTTCATCCAAGGCTCCTCTGTTACGACCCAGCCTGCAGAGAATGAAGGGAACCATCTCCACTGCAGATTTGTAGGGAATTTTGAGGTACCGTCGTATCTCACATTGGCCTCGAGCAGATATTTGTTCTTGTAGTTATAGTTGATACGGCCAAAGAAACCCGCCTGTGACTCCCAGCTGTGTCCGCCGCCTACAAATTGCTCTCCAACCGCAAGGTCGAACTGAGGATTGCTATAGTCGAGCAACTCATATTTTCTCGACCAGTTGCCTTCGCTTACATAATCCACTGCCTGGAAACCCAACATAAAGTTCAGGGTATGATCTTCAAGGAAGTTCCAATCGTATGTAGTCTTTGCAATCCATGTCTGCCTTTGTGAAGTATAGGCACTGCGGTATACATGGTCGTATGAGCCAAAAGAATCTGCGTATGTTGAAACAGGAAGGGTATAGGCAGGGATTGTAGATCCCAACTGGTTATACTCGGCCCACTCATTTTCTATCGTTGCATCCGCTACACGTAAAGGAGCGACCCATGTGTCGGCACCTGTATGAACTGTTCCCGGACGCCATGCGGTATCGTTTCGTTCAGAATAGGTATAGTCAAAATCTATATTCCAGTTTTTCAACGGAGTTATGGTAAGACCGCCGTTTATGCTGCTGTATGAATATGAGTTATAGGCGGTATTTGCATTCTCTATCTCGTTTGCAGGGTTTCTCAAACGGTTACCGTTCTCATCGAGAGAAACAATAGGGAATGTAGGGCCCCAGCGGTAAGTATACAACCAGACATCGGCTGAAGTACTTGATGAAGCGTAAGCCCATCTCTTCTGGTGCTTTTCATACATCAGACCGGTGTGAACATTCAACCAGTCGTTAACCTGGGTGCTTACCCTTACATTTGCATTCCAACGACGGAAGTCATCGTGTTTTGCAGTCTTTACAAGACCCTGCTGGTCGAGATATGCAAAACTTATGTTGAAGTTCGTGTTTCCTTTTCTGCCTGCAACCGAGAGATTGTGCTGGTGAGAAGGTCTGTTCTCCTCAACCATATAATCGTAAGGATCAAATGTACGGACGCTTATTTTACGACTGCTCGCATCTACATACCAGTCACGGCCGTATGTGAAAGGAGCGTCAGGGTCGAGATTCTTATACTTCTCCTTCCATGCCACTGCAGCATTGTAACCTGCACGGTCAATCAGCCAGAAAGCGCCTACCGGAGTATATGTTCCGACACGCTCGGCAGCCTCAACCGTATAGTGAAGACCATCTACATCGGCCATCGAATAATTTTTGGCCATGCTGCTGAATGAAACGTTACCTGAATAGTTTACCGTTACAGTCTCGGCGTCTGACCCTGTGCCCTTCTTTGAGGTAATCAGGATAACGCCGAATGCGGCCTTTGCTCCATAGATTGAAGAGGAAGCGGCATCCTTCAATACCGAGATTGAAGCAATATCATCTGGGTTGACCATTGAAATGGTAGGAATCTCAACGTTGTCCAACAGAATAAGCGGAGAGGCTCCACCCTGGTAAGAACCAACCTGACCACGGATACGGATTCTGGTATCTGAACCAACCTCGCCGTCATTCACCTGTATGGTCATGCCGGGAACCAGACCCTGCAAACCGCGCGATACATCCTGAATAGGACGGCTGGCAAGAGCTTCTTCTACATTTACCGAGGCAACCGCACCGGTAAGGTTCTCTTTTTTCTGAGAACCGAAGCCGACTACAACCGCCTCATTGAGCAGAGTCGCATTCTCCTGCATTGTTACATCAATGGATGAACGTCCGTTTACGGCTACAGTCGCATCCTGCATACCCAACATTGAATAGATGAGAGTTCCATTTGAAGGAGCACTCAAAGAGTATGCACCGTCGACATCTGTTGCCGTGCCGTGTGTAGTTCCCTGAACAAGGACATAGACACCCGCAAGAGGCTGGCCGTCCTTATCGGTAACTGTACCTTTTACATTCACATTCTGTGCCCACATTGCTCCGGCCGATATCAACAGCGAAGCAAAAGTCATCATTACAAGGCGCAATGACCTGCTTGAAACTTTTTGAATGAACATAAATTAATTTTTTGGTTAATAATTAGGTTAAATATGCTTGCTTAGGTCTTAATACAGTCTTTTCAACTTTTGCCCGCACCCTTGGCAGACACAGGCAAATCAAGGAACGTTCGTCGGAATCTAACGGTCGTTAGATTCCGACAACCAATAAACATCATAGCAAATTTAATTTTTTTTCGAGAAAAAAGCAATTGTTTGTGGAATTTTATAAAAAACAGTACCATCGCCGATTGACAATGGTACTGTTTTACAAATGATATCTTATATCGCTTAATCGTTAAGAGAGAATCTCTTGAAGGCAACAACTTTCACCTGAGGATCTACACTCTTAAGATATGCTCCAACGGAAATCTTGCCATCCTTTACAAAGGTCTGCTCTTCAAGAGTGTTCTCCTTGAAGAACTTGCCAAGCTTGCCCTGTGCAATCTTCTCAACCATATCTGCAGGCTTGCCCTCGAGAGTAACCTGCTCGCGGTATATTTCAAGCTCCTTCTCTACAACCTCTTTAGGACAATCCTCTCTGCTTATAGAGACAGGATTCATTGCGGTAATCTGCATTGCAATCTCCTTGGCCGCATGCTCTTCTATAGGTTTTGAAAAGCCGACCAGGGTGGCAACCTTATTATTGATATGAATATACGTAGCTACAAACGGAGCCTCAATCTTGCCGTAGAATGGTATGGCGTGCTTTTCGCCGCTCTTTCCCGTCTGCTGGGTAACCGCATCTGCGATTGTGCCGTCTGCATAGCTGCAATTGTTAAGCTCATCCAGATTTTCAGGAAGGTTTTTAAGAGCAGTCTCAGCAATTCCCTTTGCAAGGGTCTGGAACTCTTCGTTCTTTGCAACAAAATCTGTCTCACAGCCCAGACATACTATAATACCCTTGGTTTTATCGGCATTTGCTATGGCTATAACAGAACCCTCTGTGGTTTCGCGGTCTGAACGTTTTGCAGCTACAAGCTTACCTTTTTCACGGATAATCTCTTTTGCTCTCTCGTAATCTCCGTCTGCCTCAACGAGTGCCTTTTTGCAATCCATCATGCCGGCACCTGTCATTTTGCGCAATTTTGCGACATCTGCTGCTTTTATCTCCATAATTTTAATTTTTATTCGTTCTTGGCTTCGGCCTCTTTAACATCTGCCTCTACGGCAGCTGCCTCTCCGGCCTTTTTCTCTATCTCCGCCGCATCCTCGGCGTGAGGCTTGCGCGCGCGGAGTCTTTTACCTACAGGAGGAACATCGCCCTCTTTTGACTCCTTCTCTGCGGCTGCCTGCTTCTCCTCTTTCTCCTTCTCAAGCTTTCTCTCCTCAAGACCCTCTGCAACAGCTCCGCAAAGAGCGTCCATTATAACCGTAATGGATTTTGCGGCATCGTCGTTTGCCGGAATAACATAATCTATAGGGGTAGGATCGCAACAAGTATCAACCATTGCTATAACCGGTATGTTCAGACGATTTGCCTCCTTGACCGCATTCATCTCCTTTTGTATATCTACAATAAAGAGCGCCGACGGCAAACGGTTCAAATCCGCTATTGAACCCAAGTTCTTCTCCAATTTGGCTCTTTGGCGGGTAATCTGGAGTTTTTCACGTTTAGAGAGAGACTCGTATGTGCCATCTGCAACCATTTTGTCTATGGTATTCATCTTCTTTACGGCCTTACGGATTGTAGGGAAGTTGGTAAGCATACCACCCGGCCATCTCTCTGTAACATAAGGCATATTTACAGCCTTTGCTTTTTCGGCAACTATATCCTTTGCCTGTTTTTTTGTAGCTACAAACAGAATCTTTCTGCCCGCTTTTGCAAGCTGCTTCATTATGTTTGCGGCATCATCTATCATGACAACGGTCTTGTGCAGGTCAATTATATGAATTCCGTTCTTCTCCATGAAGATATACGGAGCCATCTTTGGATTCCATTTCCTTTTCAAATGGCCGAAGTGTGCACCTGCATCAAGCAATTCTTGGAAATTTATTCTAGGCATTTTTTCTCTTTTTTATTTTTTAATCTCTTTTTGTCAATCCCGGGTAGCGGCCGTTCCGATCCCGGAAATTTTCCGCAGCAAGACAACATAAAAGCAGCCCGATAAGAGATCTTTTATATTTAAATCGTTGCTGTGCGTATGAATCAGCGTTATATTAACGTTTGCTGAACTGGAAGCGTTTACGAGCGCCAGGACGACCCGGTTTCTTTCTCTCTACAATGCGTGAATCGCGTGTGAGGAAACCTGCCTGTTTTAATGCCGGGCGGTATGCCTCCTTGTCTATTTCACACAATGCGCGTGAAATGGCAAGGCGCAAGGCCTCTGCCTGCCCCTTAGTGCCACCACCTGCAAGATTTACTCTAATGTCGAATAAGGCAGTAGTGTTGGTAAGCTCAAGAGGCTGCTTTACAACAAACTGAAGTGCTGCGCTCGGAAAATAGAGAGCCATCTCCTTACCGTTGATTGTAATGTTGCCTTTCCCTGCATTTACATAAACGCGAGCAATTGCTGATTTACGTCTTCCAAGGGCGTTGATTATTTCCATGCTCTGTCTAGATTTCGGTTAAATTTATTTTCCTTGGTTTCTGCGCCTCATGCGGATGCTCAGAACCTTCATATACGAAAAGATTGCGGAACAGATCTGCTCCCAATCTGTTTTTAGGAAGCATTCCTCTGACTGCCTCCTCAACTACAGCCAGCGGTTTGCGTTTCAACAGCTCCTGAGGAGTTGTAAAGCGCTGTCCGCCGGGATAACCCGTGTGTCTTACATACACTTTGTCGGTCAACTTTTTACCCGTAAGTTTCACTTTAGATGCGTTGAGAATGATTACATTGTCTCCACAATCCACATGGGGGGTGTAGTTAACCTTGTGTTTGCCTCTGAGAATACGAGCCACTCTTGAAGCAAGCCTTCCCAAAACCAAATCGGTAGCGTCTATGACAACCCACTCTTTGTTTGCAGATTGTGCATTGGCAGATACCGTTTTGTAACTTTTATAATCCACTGCGTTGATTTTTAGGTTAATACTTTAATTTTACCGCGATATACCCTACTACAAGGGGGTGCAAAGATAATTAATTTTTTTAAAGCGACAAAATATGCGATATTTCCACCCACAAATCATTTATTTTATTATGCTTTGAACACGCCTCTTCGAATGGAGTATAGGTAATTTCGTTGTTAACCATTCCAACCATTACCCCGCTCATTCCTTTCATAAGAGCCTCAACCGAGCCATGCCCAAGGATGCTTGCCAGAACCCTGTCTCTGCAGGTAGGCGACCCTCCCCGCTGAATATGCCCCAGAGTGGTTACCCTTGTATCGTAGTCGGGCAGTATCTCCTTTACCTTTCGCGCCACCTCTTCGGCACTTCCGTTTTTGTCGCCCTCCGCCACAATTATAATTCCCGAAGTCTTGTTTTTACGTCTCTCTCTCTCGAAATATGAGCAGAGGTGGGCTATATCTGTATCATACTCAGGAATAAGGGTCGCCTCAGCCCCCGTGCCTATTGCCGTATAGAGCCCTATAAAGCCGGAGTGACGGCCCATTACCTCTATGAAGAAGACAAGATTGTGCGAATCTGCGGTATCCCTTATCTTGTCAATGGCAGAGACTGCAGTATTGATTGCCGTATCGAACCCTATGGTGTAATCTGTGCCGTATATATCGTTGTCTATGGTGCCGGGAACTCCCACAACGGGGAAACCGAACTCCTTGCAGAGCAGCTCTGCCCCTCTAAAGGAGCCGTCGCCGCCTATTACCACAAGGCCGTCTATCCCCACCTCTTTCATGTTGGAGACTGCAACCTCCCTTACTGCCCTCTCCTTGAATTGGGGACATCTGCTTGATTTGAGCATTGTTCCTCCCAGGGAGATGATTTTTGAGACGCTGTGAGACTGCATGCTCATAAACCTTCTGTTGATAAGCCCGTCGTAACCCCGCATTACCCCTATTACCTCTATGTTGTTATATATGGCTGTTCTTACCACCGCCCTTATTGCCGCATTCATTCCGGGGGCATCTCCTCCAGAGGTGAGAACCGCTACCCTTTTTACATTAGATTTCTGTTCCATACCGGTATTTTTAAATTTGTCTGTTTACTGCTAATTTTGCGCCAAAGTGCAAATATATGACAATAGGCAATATAAAATTTGGAGAGTACCCACTTTTTTTGGCCCCGATGGAGGATGTGACGGATGCCTCTTTCAGATATATCTGCAAGGAGTTTGGCGCCGATATGATGTATACCGAGTTTGTCTCTTCAGACGCTCTTGTCCGCGATGCCCAAAAGGCACTGGCCAAGATGGTTATCTACCCATACGAGAAGCCCGTGGGGATACAGATTTACGGCCACATTCCGGAGGCTATGGAGCAGGCCGCAGAGATGGCAGAAAATGCCGTTTCGCTTGTAGGAGGGTGCGGAGCAGATCTTATTGATATAAATTTCGGGTGTCCTGTCAACAAGATTGCGGGGCGGGGAGCCGGTTCGGGGATGATGCGCGAGCCGGAGAAGATGGTAAAGATTACAGAGAGTATTGTAAAGCGTTGCAGGCTGCCGGTTACGGTAAAGACACGGATAGGGTGGGATGAAAATTCAAAAATCATTGTGGAACTGGCCGAGAGGTTGCAGGATGTGGGAATTGCGGCAATTACAATTCATGGCAGGACCCGCTGTCAGATGTATAAGGGAGAGGCAGACTGGAGCCTTATAGGGAAGGTGAAGGAGAATTCCAGAATGCGCATTCCTGTTATAGGGAATGGCGATATTACAGACGGCCCCTCCGCTAAAATCGCCTTTGAACGGTATGGTGTGGATGCGGTAATGATAGGGCGGGCCACCTACGGCCACCCTTGGATTTTCAAGGAGATAAAGCATTATTTAAAGTACGGGGAGCCAATGGCGCCGCTCACCATCGCACAGAAGGTGGAGCTGGCAAGGAAGCACCTTGCAAAGTCTGTCGAGTGCAAGGGTGAGAGGGTCGGTGTGCTGGAGATGAGGAGACATCTGTCGAACTATTTTAAAGGTATAGATAATTTTAAGGAGACGCGCCTTAAACTGGTCACCACAAATGAGAGTGAAAAAGTTTTTGAATTACTGGACTATATAAAGGTCAATTTTAGATAACTTTGTTCTTCTTAAATTTTAACCGATGATTGGTCTGCTTAGCAAAACAGTTCTTTTTCCCTATTACATTATATTGAAAATAAGAAATTTATGTTACGACAGAGGATGGATTAAGTCTGTGCGTTACACTATACCTATAATATGTGTGGGGAACATTACCGTGGGCGGAACCGGGAAGACCCCTCATATAGAAATGATTATCAGATATCTCGGCCAATTGGGGCATATTGCTGTCCTTTCAAGGGGGTATAAGAGGAAGAGCAGGGGATTCAGGTTTGTGGAGTGTTCAGACAGTTTTATAGAGAGCGGAGATGAGCCGCTGCAAATCAAGCAGAAGTTTCCATGGGTGACCGTTGCGGTCTGCAAAAACAGGATAGAGGGAGTGGAGAGGCTGCTCTCAATGGAGAGGCCGCCTGATGTTATTCTGCTGGACGATGCTTTTCAATACAGGAAGATAAGGCCGCTGCACTCCATATTGTTAATAGACAGTAACAGAAGCATAAAGGGCGACAATCTGCTCCCGATAGGCAGACTCAGGGATTTGCCCGGGCAGATAAAAAGGGCGGAAAGTGTTATAATTACAAAATGCTCCCTTGCCGTAGAGTATGAGCCAGGGTTTATAGATGAACTCCGTACTGCCGAGGTTGTGAAGGTCGAGAGGGAGAGGTGGCAAAGGGCTCTTGGGATGGGTGATGGGAGGTCGCTCTATTTCTCTTCAATCTCGTACGGAGTTCCCCTGCCTGTGTTTGCCCTGGGGGGAGATAAAAGGTATCTCTACTCCGGGAGCGCAATCTGCTTTTCCGGCATTGCAGACGACAGATCCTTTAAAAATCATATCTGCAGAAATTACAGGCTGCTCTCTTCAATAAAGTTTGCAGACCACAGGAATTTTACGGAGTCAGATATAAGATCCATTGAAAATCTTGCGTGCAAATATCCTACGGCGGTGATTTTTACAACCGAAAAAGACAGCAAAAGGCTTTTTGAATATAAAAGTATCAGTTCTATGCTTGCCAAGAGACTTTTTTACATTCCCATAGAGGTTAATATTCTTCCGGAAAAGGAGAGAGACTCCTTTGTTGCAGGGCTGATTTAGCCCCGCCTTCCTTTAAGCTTTTTCCTATACGATTAAGGCCCCGTTCCGGCATCTGTAAAGAGCCCCTGGAACGGGGCTTTTTCTGTCTAATTCTAACGACCGACAGATTCAGACAAGAAAGTATGAAGTAGAAGATACGCATTGAAATGCATATTGGCTAAAACAAACCTATCTAGTTAACAATTTATTAACCTAATTTTTGATTTATGTTCATTCAAAAAGTTTCAAGTCAATTTTTACGCTTCGTATCAATGACTTTTGCTTCAATGATGATTTCCATTGGGGCAGTATGGGCACAAGAGGTAAAAGTCAGTGGTATTGTAACTGACGCGGCAGGAACTCCGTTAGTCGGAGTTTATGTCCTTGTTCAGGGAACTACATCGGGAACTTCAACCGGGATGGATGGAAATTACAGTCTGGATGCTCCGGCCAACGGCACTCTTGTTTACTCGTTAATGGGTATGAAGGATTTTGTTGCTCAAGTAAACAACCGTTCCGTTATCAATGTGACAATGGAAGAGGATACAGAGTTGCTTGACGAGGCAGTCGTAACTGCAATGGGTATCAAGAGAGAAAGAAAGGCTTTGGGTTACGCCGTACAGGATTTGAAGAGCGATGAAATTATTAAAAACAAGACCAGCAACCTTGTCAGCTCTATGGCAGGTAAAATCGCCGGTGTAAACATTACTCAATCCGGTGGTTCTGCAGGAGCCGGTTCAAACATTATTATCCGTGGTGGCACATCTTTGGAAAGAGATAACCAGCCTCTCTTTGTTGTAGACGGTATTATCTACGATAACTCATCTAACCTTGGAGGTGATTCGGGTTTCGACGGTGCCATGAGAACTTCAACCACAACAGGTAACCGTGTAATGGATATTAACCCTGAGGATATAGAGAATATGTCTGTATTGAAAGGCCCGGCAGCATCTGCACTTTACGGTTCAAAAGCTGCAGCCGGAGTAATTATCATTACTACAAAGAAAGGCGCTGAAGGCCGCGTACAAGTAGATTTCAGTTCTAAATATACCCGTAACTGGGTAAATCGTCTTCCTGAACAACAGAGTGTGTACAAGAGAGGTACTTATAAAATAGATGGAACCCTTTCTGATTATACAATGCAATCTTGGGGCGGAAAATTTGGCGCATCTGATACAGTTTATGACAACCTGGAAGATTTCTTCCAAGGATCAGACGTGTTCGATAACACAATAAGCATTTCAGGCGGCAACAAAGATGGAAACTTCTACCTCTCCGCTTCACGTTATGACCAGACCGGTATTATTCCGGGCACAAATTATGACAAGACTACATTCCGTTTTAACGGTGAGCAGAAATTTGGCAGATTAACGGTTTCTGCAAATGTAGCCTACACAATTTCAGACACAGACAAGACCCTTACTTCAGGCGGACTTTACAATTCAGGCGGTACGGGAGCCGTGGTATCTGTTTACAGATGGCCTAGGAGTGACAATATGAAACACTGGCTGAATGAGGATGGCACCAAATACCGTATGTTCGAGGGACTTCAGGAGTTGGAAGATGATATTGAGAACCCTTACTGGATTATCAACAAAGATATTATGACCGATAAAACGAACCGTTTTACCGGTGGTATCAATGCAAGCTATAGGGTTGCAGAGTGGTTCGACATTAACTACAGGGCCGGCTACGACACATACGACTATTCAGATTATACATTCCTTGCGCCTGGCAGTGCTGTTAAAAAAACATTGCAAAATGGTCAGTTGTCTGAGAATGACAGGAAGTATACCTATATATCATCTAACCTGATGCTGAACTTCCACAAGACATTTGGAGACTGGAATCTCAATCTGTTGCTCGGTCAATCTATAGAGGATCAGAAGAGTGAAAGACAAAGAAGAATGGGATATGACTTTGTTATAGACGGCTTTTACAGTTTCGATAATATTGCACAAGCCAACAAACAATTCCAATCCAACAAAAGCCGCAACAGACTTATGGGTCTCTACGGCGAGTTTCGTGTTGAGTATAAAAATATTGCATACCTTACAGTTACAGGCCGTAATGACTGGACTTCTACACTTCCTGTAGATAACCGTTCATACTTCTATCCATCTGTAAGCGGTTCGTTTGTATTCTCAGAACTGCTCCCTAAGAATGATGTTCTTACATTTGGTAAGATTAGAGCATCCTGGGCAAGAGTGGGTAAAGATACAGACCCTTATGTAACCTCTACAACATTGTGGCCTTCACTCCTCTTCCTTGGAGGTCTTGGAGTTGGCAATCACTGGCAAAAAGGCAACCCTTACCTCAAACCTGAGCGTACAGATTCCTGGGAGGTTGGTCTGGATATGAGATTCTTGGGCGGTCGTTTGGGTTTTGATTTCACATACTATTCAAACAACTCAAAAGACCAGATTGTGGTTCCTCGTTTGAGCCAGACAACAGGTTATATCCTCCTCTCTACCAACGTTGGTAGAGTAACAAATAAAGGTATTGAGCTTGCAATCAACGCTACTCCAGTTTCCACAAGGAACTTTACATGGGAAACAACACTCAACCTTGCTCATAACGAAGGTCGTGTGCATGATTTGATGACAGGCCAGGATATCCTCTATGTAACCGATGTTCAAGTAGGTAATGCAAAAGCTGCTTCATTCAATACAAAACCTGCGGTATACGATAACAGTGGAAATCTTGTGACTCCGGCAGTTGATGGTCTCTTTATGGGTATCTCAGGTTCTAAATGGATGAGAGATCCAAATGGCAATGTTATTGTAGACGAGAATACAGGCCTTCCAAGATCAGATGGCCAGACCACCCACCTTATAGGTAATCGTGAGCCTAAGGTTAGCGGAGGTTGGAACAACAGTCTCCAATATAAGAACTGGAACTTTTCATTCCTCTTCGACTACAGAATCGGTGGTGACATTTACAATGGCACCGAGTATATGATGACCGCCAACGGTTTGAGTAAAAGAACCCTCGATCGTGAGTCAATCACAATTAACGGAGTTGTAAATAAAGGCACATCTGCCGCTCCTGTTTATGAGCCTGTCTCTACAACATATACAACTGGAAATATGTATAGTATTGAATCTGAAAAAGGTCCGGTTCTTACAAGCGGTGAGAGTCTGATACAGAGTTACTGGTCTGCATACCTTAACGAGTCTGCGAATTTTATACAAGAGACCAACTGGCTGCGTTTGAGATCAGTCTCCATCTCTTACAACTTTAAAGATTTAATCAAAGGACAGAATGTTCTGAAAGGCCTGACAGCAACATTGTCGGGAACAAATCTTTGGCTGTGGACAAACTACAAAGGACTGGATCCCGAGAACTCAGCAGCTGGAGCAGGTGTAGTTGGCTCAGGTTCAGCATTTATAGATTATTGCGGTGTGCCATCTACAGCCGGTTTCTCTTTTGGAATTAACTTAACATTCTAATGATAAGAAATATGAAAAAAATATTTACATTATTAACGGTATCTTTTTTGGCAGGATTGACAGCTTGCAATGATTGGCTTGACATTAATGACAATCCAAACTCTCCTACCAATGCAACCGTACCTGTAGATACAAGGCTACCTTGGATTCAATACGCATACGGTTATGCATACGGTAACGCCTCGGTTCATACCGCTATCTTGTCATATACAACTGCATCAAGATTTGGAGGAACCAACGATGCCTATACTGCATGGGCTCCTGGAACAGGTGCGGGTCCTACTACTCCTTATCAGCAATGGTTTGTGGCAGGAGCATGTAATCTTCAGGATTTGATAGACAAGGCAAGAAAAGAGTCTGCGTACCACTATATAGGTGCAGCACATCTGCTCCACGCAATGGGTTTTATGCTTATGCTGGACTATTACGGAGAGATCCCATATACAGAGGCATTGGGGACATCTCTTACTCCTAAGTACGATGATGGCAAGACTGTCTTCAACGGTTGTATGGAGCATCTGGATTCAGCATTAGTAAACTTCCAGAAGACACAACCTGCTACAGCGACTCCGCTTTCAAGCGGTGATAGCTGGAATAACGGTGATGTTCAGAAATGGATTAAACTTTGCTACGGCTTAAAGGCCCGCTGGCTCAACAAACTTTCAAAGAAGAGTTCTTTGTATGATCCACAGGCAATTCTTACCGCTATAGCAAACGGTCCTGCATCTAATGATGAAGGTACAATTATCCACCATGTGAATGATCCTAGCGATACTCAGGGTTCAGACCTCCTCGGTGTTGGAGACCCTATGAGAACTGCTTTTGCATTTAATGTCGCAGCTTGGGGTAATGCTTATAGAATTACCAAGATTTACCTTGACAGGCTCGAAAACCCAAGAGGTTCAGGAATCGAGGATCCGCGTGTAGATAGATTAGTTCCTTCATCTGAACACTGGGCTAACGGCAGCAAGTTCATTAAAAGAACAGAAGGTCTTGATATAATCAATACTCCTATTAGACAAGAAGGGGGTCCGGTGCATATCTCATATAGTAACGAGACGAAGAAATGGATTGCCGGTGATGGGAAACAGGCGACAAGACAAAACGATACTCTCTACTGTCTGATGCAGTCACGATGTGCCATGCAGGGTATAAAGACCGGAGACGGTACATATTATGATGGTGATGGCAGCGGTGATGGTACAATTTTATCTACCGGAACATTCTATACATTACCGGAGTCTGAGACAGATGTTTGCACATATCACGAAATGTGCTTTATCAAGGCTGAGGTACTTTTCCGCCAAGGAGACAAGACCGGTGCTTTGCAGGCATATAAAGATGGGATAAGGGCACATATAGAGCTTATGCAGAAAAAACTTAATGAGTGGGGCAACAACCAGACCAACCCATATAAGAGACCTATGGATGAAACTGCTATTCAAGCATTCCTTAACAGCAATGCAATAGCTCAGACCGGCGCGGAGCTTACAATGGCCGACATTATGGGTCAGAAACATATTGCAATGTCATTTACAATGGAGAACTGGAACGACATGCGCCGCTTTAACTATAGCGCTGGCAATATCGCAGACTTTGGTGTAGTTTATCCTGGCGTTGATCGTCCTTACGAATTTTCAGCAACCTCTATCCAATACTTCCCTGGTACAGATAAGACTCAGGATAATTATTGGTATCGTCGTATGAAACATTGCAGTCACGAAATCAACTACAATGTAGAGAATCTTAAAGCATCTAACCCTAAAGCCTTGGAGCCTGACGTATGGTCAACTCCAGTTTGGTGGGATATTGCTGAATAAAAAATTCAAGACAAAATAAAAAGGGTTGCCGGTTTCTCGGCAACCCTTTTTTTCTATTGTTCAACCAAATTACTTTACCAATGGTGACGGAACCGAATATTGTCTGGCTCCCAGTTCTTTATCTATCATATAGAGCCCGACTCCGTCGTCTCCCACCTTCTCTAGCTGCTCTATAATATTCTGGGCATTCTCCTCCTCTTCTACCTGCTCGTCTATAAACCACTTAAGTCTGTTCTGAGTAGGATAATCATTCTCCTCAAGGGCAATTTCATAGAGTCTGGTAATCATTGAAGTTACCTTCTTTTCATGCTCTAAGGTATCTTTGAACATTGCAAGCGGATTCTTCCAGGACGTCTCTACTGCTGCAATAGGAGCAAGCTCAACTCTTCCACCGCGTGAGAGGGTGTAATTTATAAGAATCTGAGCATGATCCATCTCTTCCTTATACTGGATTGCAAACCAGTTTCCTATTCCTTTGTTTCCTTTATTTTCTGCATCCAAAGATATTGAAAGATACAAATATGCAGACCACATCTCTGCATTAATCTGCTCATTAAGAGCTTCTACCATTCTTTTACTTAACATAGCAATATGATTTTAAATGTTTGACATACACATATACTGCCGGATTACCACCGAACCCTGTTCAACTATCCATTATCGTGCCAAATTAAAATCTGCCATATTTTCCACTTCGGTAAAACTCTGTTCTCCAACCAGGCAATCATATAAGTTCGTGCCCTGCCTGTAAAAAAAAGAGGGAGGCGCGTATTCTGTTACAGACACGTGTCTCCCTCCTGCATGTTGGCGGCTACCTACTCTCCCACCTGGTTTGGCAGTACC
>X5_European_Hare__coassemble_136_pt1 | contig 63320 bp, 52 predicted proteins | sample X5_European_Hare__metabat2_low_PE_003 | metagenome-assembled genome bin X5_European_Hare | reverse complement strand
TCTAATTATCTATCTTTGTGTAGATACGCATTTGTTCTGTTGAAGTCTGACGCACCTTAAATCCGGACAGATGCGTCCAAAGAGTAAAAACCTGAACAAAAAACTCATTTTTAAATTAACCTATTAATCTATGAAGAAAATCATTTTTTTTGTGCTTTGCATCCTTGTCTCAGGTGCAATGTCTGCGCAAACAACCGTAACCGGAACGGTTACAGGTTCGGATGACAGGAAGCCTGTTCCTTTTGCGAGTGTTCATGTAGATGGAACTACAAATCTGGTATTTACCGACAATAACGGTAAATACTCCATAGGCGATGTCCCTGCAGATGGTACCCTGATTGTCTCGGTAATGGGCTATGTTACCCATTCGGTGGCCGTGAATGGCAGATCTGTGGTTAATGTGGAGCTGCATCCCGAGACGGTAGTACTGGATGAGGCGATGGTCGTAGCCTACGGTACCAGTACAAAAGGCACTTATACCGGAGCTGCCGGCGTTGTCAAGGCAGAGGCTATCCAGGATGTGCCTAACACCTCATTCGAGAATGCCCTTACAGGTAAGATTGCAGGTCTGCAGGTTACCACCTCATCAGGGCAGGCAGGTTCTGCACCGAGCATCCGCATTCGCGGTATCGGCTCAATGAACGCATCTAACGAACCTCTTTATGTAATAGACGGGGTTCCTGTAAATTCAGGCAATATCGGACAGATGTCGGACTATACCTATAGTACAAACAACATCATGAATACCCTCAACCCTAACGATATCGAGAGCATTACCGTATTGAAGGATGCGGCCGCCTCTTCTCTTTACGGTTCCAGAGCGGCAAACGGGGTTATAATGATTACAACAAAGAGGGGAAAGAGCGGAAGGCCGACCATCACCTTCAGAGCCTCTGTGGGCATTACCCCATCTTGGGCAACAAAGAACTATGAGCCTGCGGGCCCTCAGGAACAGGCCCAGATGGAATATGAGATTTTCCACGATCTGCGTACCACCAACGGTCAGACAGATGCAGAGGCAAATGCCTATGCACTCCAGCAGTTGAACAACAGATTTAACAAACACGGATATCAGTTCTCTACAGATGATACAGGGCGTTATGCCCATATCAATATTACCGGCATGCAGGAGGGAGAGGACAGAACCGGAAAATATTTTAATTGGGAAGATGCTCTTTTCCGTACGGCTGTTTACCAGACTTATGATCTTGCCGTATCGGGCGGTTCAGACAAAACTACCTACTATTCATCCTTTGCCTACACAAGTGATAAGGGACGTTCTACTTTCAACGAATTTTCACGTCTCTCAGGAAGGGTTAATGTAACCCAGAAGGTAGGTAGGTATGTAGAGTTTGCAACCAGTGTAAATATAGCGCGTACAACGCAACAGGGTTACAACGATACAAGAAACATAGGTTCCAACTCCTTTATGCAGACACGTAACCTCCTGTGGCCCTTCTACTGGCCTACAGATTACAAGACAGGCGAGCCTTGGACAGACCGTTTCGGCAGTCTGGCCTACAATCATATCTATTATAATAACGAGTGGGATAACATGTCAAGGACATTTCGGGTAAATGCGAGCGAGGCGCTTACTGTCCATATTCTCGACGGTCTGGATTTGAGAACCCTCTTCTCTTACGATAATGCGGAGACAAAAGATCATATCTACTATAGCGCAACCCATTATAATGCGTCAGCTACAGATGGCAGCGTTACAGATATGAGCACCCAATATAGCAACTGGGTATTGTCTACTACTCTGAGCTATAACAAGACCTTTGCAGACAAACATGTTCTATCTCTCTTGGCGGGTTTTGAGGCTGAAGAGAGAAATACGGAGTTTGTCCGTGCGACCGGTACTTTCCTTCCCACAAGCACATTGCAGACTGTGGCAACGGCCGGTGTACTCGATGCCAATGCATATAACTGGGGCAACTCAATGGCTTCGATTTTCTCAAAAGCCGAGTATAGTTATGATTCAAGATATTATCTGTCGGGCAGCTATAGAAGAGACGGCTCTTCAAGACTTGCGCCTGATGCACGCTGGGGTAACTTCTGGTCTGTATCGGGAGCATGGAGAATTAACAACGAGAATTTCCTGAAAGGTGCGGAATGGGTCTCTAACCTAAGGTTGAGGGCCTCGTATGGTATAAACGGTACTCTTCCTTCAAACAACTACGGATGGCGTTCATTGGTAGGATATACGCGCCCGTACAATGGCTCACCCGGAGGTCTGCTTACAAATGTGGCAAACGAGAGCCTCTCATGGGAAACAAACTATACTGCAAACGTTGCGTTGGAGTTCGGGTTCTTCAACCAGAGATTGTGGGGTACTGTCGAGTTTTTCAACAGAGATTCAAGGGATCTGCTGCAGGATGTTCCCATCTCTACAATTACAGGATTCAGCTCTACTCTTAGAAATATCGGAGAGATAAACAATAAAGGTTGGGAGATTGAAATCGGGGGAGACATTATTCAGACAAAAGATCTCAAATGGAGCGCAAGTCTCACGGCTTCAATGATTAAATCTAAGGTTACCAAGCTGTATGACGGACAGGATATAATCTGGTATGACCCTACAGGTGGCGACAGCCGCTGCCAGTATCTCTACCGTGAGGGTGAGTCTACACTTGCATATTACGGTTATGAGTGGGCAGGTGTCGATCCCGCGACCGGCCGGAGTGTATATTATGTAAATGAGAGCAATGATGAGGGTGTGATAGATCCCGCATCAGGCGGAGATTTCGAATATAACGGAAGAGCCGCCACTTACGATTACAACAAGGCAGATAAGATTATCCTTGGCGATGCCAATCCAAAGATATACGGAGGTATAAATACAGATGTGACATGGAAGGGAATCACGCTTGGATTGAACTTTACATACAGATTGGGAGCCGAACTTTACGATGCCGCCGAAAAGGATGTAGATGATGACGGTTATTACTGGGAGAGAATACGTTCCCAAAGAGTTGCCAAAAACCGCTGGAAAACCCCCGGCCAGCATACGGTCATCCCCAAGATTAGAGGTACAGACCTTGAGGATGCCATACAGGTAAGCTCCCGTCACCTCCATACAGGCGACTTTCTCAGGCTTAAGAATATCTCGCTCTCGTACACCTTCCCTAAGGCGTTGGTCAACAAGATAGGTCTTGGTTCGGCAAGAGTATATTTCAACGGACAGAATCTTCTTACATGGAGTGCGTTCAAAGAGGTAGACCCTGAAGTTAACGTTTACGGGACACGCGGATGGGAGACTCCTGTCGGAAAGACTTATACATTTGGTTTAGAGTTCACATTTTAATTAGAATCTACAATGAAAAAAATATTGACAATAGCATTGGCAGCGCTTTCGATATTCGCCTTCTCATCTTGCGATGATTTTCTTGACAAAAGGCCGTCGAACTCCGGAGATGCCGGTACTGCCATTAAAACAGCCTCGGATGCGGAAATTATATTGAATGGCATTATGAGCGGGCTGTTGAGTTCAAACTATCTTGGAAGAAATATGTTCCTTTATGCAGATGCCAAGGGCGGTGATTTGACAATCAAGGCTCAGGGGCGTGGCAACGATGCTCTCTATGTATTTGACCATAGCCAGACTTCCGGCAGCTATTCGGGATTCTGGAGTACAGGATACAACCTTATACTCCAGCTTAACAACCTTCTTGCCAATATAGAGGAGATTGAGGCTGCAGGCGGCGATGGTGTAGAGGATTTTAGCGATGCGAAGGCTCAGGCTTTTTCGTTAAGGGCCATGATTTACTTCGATCTGGTTCGCCTCTACGGAAAACCTTACGACTACGACAAGAACTCTTGGGGAGTTCCGGATATCGTAACCGTATTGGATGCTGCCGCCCGCGAGAAACGTGCCACTGTAGAGCAAAACTATACAAGAATAATATCCGACCTTACTGCCGCCGAGGGGCTCTTTAAAGATCATAAGTCAAAAAATGGTTTTATGAACTATTATGCAAATAAGGCTCTTCAGGCAAGAGTATACCTCTATATGGAGAATTACGACAAAGCCCTGGCTGCTGCTCAGGAGGTTATCGGCGGTCCGTACAAGCTATATGAAAACAGCGATTGGGTCTCTTCATGGTCTTCCCAGTTTGGTTCGGAGTCTATCTTTGAAATAATAGTTCTTGATACAGAAAATGATTTGGGTATCAGCTCATTGGGTGGCTATTATGCAAGATACAGGGACTTTGGCAATGCATTGGGTTACTTTATGGCCAGCGATTATTTCCTCGACAGATTGGGTGAAGATCCGGATGACGTTCGTTGGGGCATAATGACATACGATGAGATTAGTGAAGATCGTATGGGCTGCTGTTACAAATATTTGGGCAGTGTAGACAAGTCAGGTGACGGCAAGGCCTCTTCATCTGCAGTCAATATAAAGGTTATCCGTCTTTCGGAGATGTACCTTATAGCTGCCGAGGCCCAGCTGCTTAAAGCCAATCCCGATAAGGGTGCGGCAGCGGACTATCTTAATGAAATTCGCAAAAGGTCTCCGAACCTTGCTCCCGCAGATGAGTCTACCATTACTCTCGATATGATTCTCGATGAGAGAAGCAAGGAGCTTTATGGCGAAGGACACCGTTTCTTTGATATGATACGTTGCGACAAGAGTATTGAATTTAACGATGAGATAGCTCAGCTTATGCCTCCTTCAAGAGAGAAGATAATTGACAGAAGTTTCTTCCGCACAGTTCTTCCTATCTCTCAGAGTGAGATAAATGCAAACCCTGACATTAAGAATCAGCAGAATCCGGGATATTGACGGAGTGGAGTATAAAAGCCGGGGCGGCCATTTGGCCGCCCCCTTTATTTTTGCTACTCTCTTCCGCTCTCTTTGATCAATCTCTTTATTTTGTTGCTAAAGGACCTGTCTTCTATAAGATCCTCAAGGCAGAGGTCTATTCTATATCTCCACAGGTTATGAGGGTTTGAGGGGTCATTTATCCTCTCGCTTTCGAAGTATCTGTTTCTGTACTTTTCGTCTATGGAGAACCAGTCCTGGATTGGAAGAATGACCGCCATACTCCCGGCAGACAGCAGCCGCTTTACTACTTTAAGGCATTCCGGTGCCGGTGCATCCTTAGGTTCTTCTTTGCAGACTCTCTTTCCCAGCCACATTCTAAGTGTTTCGCTATCGTGGGTACTTGATGTACAGATACTCAGATAAGGGTATTTTTCCGGCTCTCCAAGATCTGCGCCCGGTTCTTTAGGCATCATCATGACCTCTAACGAAAGAATGTGGAGGTTTCGCAGACATCTGGTTACAGACTCTGCCAGCATTCCCAGATCCTCTCCGCAGACCAGCATATTCGTTGCCGCTATAAGCTGTTCCAGTTTTTTTACGGCATTCGCATACCAGAATTCGTTGTGACGCTGGTAAAAGAAGTAGTCGCTAAGCCTTGTGAACTCATTGCTCTTTTGGGCGATAATTGCAGGGTGGTAGCTCCCTTTCCTGTAGGGATCCTCTACAAAAAGCTCCTTGGTAAGGGGAACGCCGGCCGCTCTAATCTCATCTACAGAGAGGGGCAGGGCGGGGTAGAAGTGGCCATATCTGCTGTTCTTCTCTCCCAACGGAATCTCCCAGATTCTGAAAAAGCCGAGAATGTGGTCTATTCTGTATGCATCGAAGTACTCTTGCATGTGGATAAGCCGCTTTTTCCACCAGCTATAATTGTCGGCGGCCATCCTCTCCCAATTGTAGGTAGGGAATCCCCAGTTCTGCCCCTCTTCCGAGTAGGCATCGGGAGGTGCTCCCGCCTGTTGTTCAAAGTTGAAATATTGGGGATTCTGCCAGCTGTCGGCACCGTTGCGGCTAACTCCTATAGGAATGTCGCCTTTAAGGGCAACCCCCTTTTTGTGGGCATACTCTTTGCACTCCAGAAGTTGCTTGTGCAACAGATATTGAAGATAGATATAAAAGTTGAATTCTTTGTTGAGAGGGTGGTTACTGTTATGTAACAACTCGATTATATCCTCTGAAAATGAGTAGTGTTCCTCCCATTTCCTGAAGTTCGGCTCTTTGTAGTGTTCTCTTAAGGTACAGAAGGCGGCGTATGGGTAGAGCCACTCCTCGTTCTCCTTCACAAATGTGTAAAAGAGCGGCTCTGCAAAGGTCTCCTCTCCTCTCTCCCGGTAGACGGCCCTGCAGTACTCCATTTTCAAATTCCAGACTTCGGGATAGTCAAGGAAAAAGTCGTTGTTAACTCTTCTTTTTTCGCGCCTGAACTCCTTAAGGGCATTGCTCTGCTGCAACTCTCCAAGTTCATCGAGATTTATATAGATTGGATGGAGAGCAAAAACGGAGATGCAGTTATACGGGTAGGAGTCTTCCCAACCGTTTGTAGAGGAGGTGTCGTTTATAGGGAGCAGCTGGATTATCCTCTCCCCGCTCTGGGCGGCCCAATCTATAAGCAGCTTCAGGTCTGCAAAATCCCCCACACCGCAGCTTCGTCTTGAGCGGAGGGAGAAAAGAGGTACCGCACAACCCGCTATTTTGGGAAGGGGTGTCGGGAATGAGAGAACCCCCTGCTCCAATATTATGCTTTTGTGCCGCTCGTTGTTTGAAAGAAGAATTTCCCTGTTTTCACCACTCTCCCATTGGTAGCTCTCTCCCTTTGTTCCCTTTGTCGCCAATATGAATTTGAACTGTGTGGAGGCGGCATTTGAACCATCCATGCTATACTCCCATCTTTCGCCGTTGACCCGTTTCATCTCTTTTGCCTTGGAAGGATCCCACTCTCCCAGTTCTGCAGTTGCTCCACAAAGGAGAAGTCTGCTGCCTGCCCCTATCTTGGGAGCAATGACGCGGATAATAATCTCGTAATTGTTTTTATGGGTATAGGTATATTGAGAGGAGTTGTTTTTATATAGCACATCGCTAAAGGGCGCGGTAAGCAGCGGTGCGAGGTCTGAATTGGGGCACCAGCTGTCGAAGGCCTCTATGGCGGAGGTGGAGCTGTTTATGGCTATGGCTCTCCTCTTTCCCGCCTCGTAGAAGATTTCCCCGTTCGAATTTTTTACGAAATATCTGTACTCTACGATTCTTTGCTCTTTTGCATCGTTTATCCGGATTTCTCCAGACCAGATACCTTTTTCTTTATATTCCAGCGGATAGCTCCGGTCAAGCTCTACATATAACTCTTCACCCCATTTGGTAAAGAATTCGATATTGAATTTAAGTTTCATCTCCATGCGGCTGAATTCAATCTGATAATGCGACAGAATAGAATTGGTTGTTGGTTAATATTTCGATTTATGATGTCATGAACGCGCATTACCTGTTCACTCACAGTCATGTTTCTAAAATTTACCTCCGTTTTTTCCGGCTCCTCTTTCCCTCATGCGGTAAGGTTCTACAAAGTAAACAAAAATATTTAGTTTACGTGCAATTTCTTTGTGAAAACTGGATTCTCCCCGACTCTTTTGCGCCTCCACAGGCAGATTAACGCCACTGTTCCGCATATTAGCATTGCAAGCGCCTGGGATTCGTGCGAGATAGTGGCAAAGACAACTCCCTCTGTCCGGGGAATTTCATATACTTTAAGCAGCGCAAGGCTCACAATAAAGTGGTAGGCTCCAATGCCTCCCTGTACCGGAACTGCCCAGCCCAACCCCCCTAAAATCATAAGGAAAAGGGCATCCGCCCCGTTGAGATTTGCAACCGACGGGAAGGCGCATATTGTTGTGTAACTTGTACACCAATAAGTACCCCAGATAAGGAGTGTATAGAGCAGGAAACGCCATTTGTCACGCATTTTCATAACGGTGGCCGTTCCCTCCAGAACCCTCTTTATGATTCTGCCTATTCTGGCTGCGGATTTTATCTCTCTCAGCCTTGCCCTATAGCAGTAACAGAGTAAGACAACAATAAGCAGTATTGACAGAAGCGACAGGGCAGTCGGCAGGGCAGAGGCAAATTTGCGTGCGAGCGGTGCAAGCAGCTCCTCCCTTATAAAACCTCCGGACTCCCCCCATTTAAGCGACATTGTAAAGAGAAGCCAAAAGAGAAGGCAGAGCAGGTCTATACCTCTCTCTACCACTACAGTACCCAATGCCTGTTCAAAGGATATCCGCCCCTTTTTGATAACTGCCACACAGCGGGCAATCTCCCCTGCCCTCGGAAATGCAAAGTTTGTAAGATAGCCTATTGCAACGCCGTTGTAACTTTCTTTAAGAGTAATTGAGTTGTCAAGAGGCTTTAAAAGAAGTCTCCATCTCAGAGCCCTTGCAAAAAAACCTAAGACACCAACGGCCATTGAGACAATTATCCAGTAGAAGTTGCAGCTCTTTATTCCTTCTATAAAATCGCTCCATTTCACCCCTTTAAAGGAGATGTAGAGCAGAACGAGAGCCAATGCGGAGATAGTCAGATATTGTATGATTTTCTTAAGGGTCATTTTGTGCAACGGAGCTCCGCTATTTTACGAGCCGATTTGTAGCCGAATCCGGAAATACCACTTTGGGCCTGTAGCTCTCCGCCTCCTGCAATGTCATCATTGCAAAGGACATTATAATGACAAGGTCTCCGGGAGTGAATTTATGCGCCGCCGCCCCATTGAGGCAGATAGAGCCGCTTCCACGTTCCCCCTTTATTATATATGTCTCTATCCTTTCGCCGTTTGTAATATTCACGACCTGAACCTTTTCGTTTTCCAAAAGCCCTGCTGCCTCCGCAAGCTCAGCATCTATGGTTATGCTCCCGATATAGTTGAGGTTTGCCTGAGTTACCGTAACACGGTGTATTTTGGATTTCAACACTTCTATGTACATGGAATTATATTATAGTGATATATTGTCGATTAATCTTACAGATCCGGCATATACCGCACACCAGAGTCTTGGATTTCCGCTCTCGCTCCACTGTGTTATCGGCTTTAGAGTCGTGCCGTCTACAATCTCTATATATTCGCTCTTCAGAAGGCCTGTGCTCTCAATCTCCTCTTGGAGCCTCTCTATTACCTCCTGCGGTGTGAGGCTCTGCTTAAGCACCCTTGCCTTGCATATTGTCCTGTATATATGGGGAGCGGCCTCTCTCTGCTGCGGGGTAAGAAGGGTGTTGCGTGAACTTCTGGCAAGCCCGTCGCTCTCCCTTATTATCGGACAGCCTATGATTTCAATATTGTATTTGAGTGCCTTTGTGAAGTATCTGACTATTGCAAGCTGCTGGTAATCTTTCTCTCCGAAAAAGGCACACTTGGGCTGTACAATGTCGAAAAGACGGGTTACAACCTGAGCCACACCGTTGAAGTGGCCTGGACGGTATGGCCCCTCTCCATATTTGTCAAGCCCGCCAAAATCGAATACCCTCTTGTCCTCCTGCGGATATATATCCTCTACCTGTGGGGCAAAGAGAATTGAAACGCCGATCCTCTCTAAAAGGGCCGCATCCGCCTCCAGAGTGCGGGGATATTTTGCAAGATCCTCTTTGTCGTTAAATTGTGTGGGATTTACAAATACACTCACGATTACATGGCTGCATCTCTTTCCGGCACTCTCCACCAGTGAGATATGCCCCTCGTGAAGTGCCCCCATTGTAGGAACAAAGCCTATGCTCTCTTTGTGCGGCAGAGATTCAAAAGCTTTTTTGAATTCGCCGAGAGATCGGGTTAAAATCATGATTTGAAAATTATCCGTAAACGGCTGCAAACCTAATAAAAAATAATAGTATCCGCTACAAAAATCGGAAAATTCCTCTTTTTTGTCTTACCTTTGCAAGAGGTGTAATTTACATAACAAGAGGAAAGAGTGTGGAAAAAAAGAGAGAAAAGTCTATACTCGGCATTGGAAATGCGCTCACCGATATCCTTGTGATATTGCAGGATGAAGGGCTGCTTGAGAAGTTTCATCTACCCAAGGGGAGCATGCAGCATGTAGATGAACAGACAGGAGTGAAGATATGGCAGGCCATAAAGGGACTTGATGCGCAATATGTACCGGGGGGGTCTGCCGCCAATACCATAACCGGGTGTGCAATCTTTGGAATGCCAAGCGGCTTTATTGGAAAGGTGGGGGATGACGAGCTCGGCTCTCTCTTTAAGAGCGGACAGGAGAATATTGGCATCTGTTCTACTCTTTTAAGGGGGAACAAACCTACTGGCAGGGCTATGGTCTTCATTACCGCTCCTGGTAGCGAGAGAACCTTTGCCACTTATCTGGGTTCGGCACTGGAGATGACCGCCGCAGATTTAAGGCCGGAGTTCTTCAGCGGTTACGACTATTTTTACATAGAGGGTTACCTTGTTCAGAATCAAGCGCTGCTTAGAAGGGCGGTGGAGCTGGCAAGGGAGGCGGGTTCTATCATAGCTCTTGATATGGCAAGCTATAACATCGTGGAGAGTAACGATGCTTTCCTGTACGATATAATTGAAAAGTATGTAGATATTGTCTTTGCAAATGAGGCGGAGGCAAGGGTTTTTGCAAAAAAAGAGCCTCGTGAGGCACTGGACGAAATTGCGGGGCTTTGCGATATTGCCGTGGTTAAGCTGGGGCCGGAGGGTTCTATGATTAAAAGCGGACGCCAATACTGCAAGATAGAGGCCTGGCCGGCAGCCACAATAGATGCCACGGGCGCGGGAGATCTATATGCGGCAGGTTTTCTTTACGCCCATGCCCACGGAATGCCTATAAGGATTTGTGGCGAGGTTGGTTCGGCCATCTCCGCAAAGGTGGTTGAGGTAATAGGGCCGAAGGTGGATATTCCGCGCTGGAAAAGTGCCAAGCAGGCAATACGCAGACTCATGGGGGAGAATGCCGAATAAAGAATAGAAAAGATTATAAATAATTTGTCTATGAAAGGAATTGTACTTGCCGGAGGTTCCGGCACCAGGTTATATCCCATAACAAAAGGTGTAAGCAAGCAGCTTCTGCCCATATATGACAAACCCATGGTCTATTATCCCATTTCGGTGCTTATGCTTGCAGGCATAAGGGAGATTCTAATAATCTCCACCCCTTATGATCTGCCCGGCTTTAAAAGGCTTTTGGGAGACGGAACGGACTATGGAATACATTTTGAATATGCAGAGCAGGCCTCGCCCGACGGGTTGGCGCAGGCCTTTATTATCGGAGAGAAGTTCATTGGGAAGGATTCTATATCTCTTGTCCTGGGAGATAATATCTTTTACGGCCAGAGCTTTACCGCAATGTTGAAATCTGCCGTTACCGGAGCGCAGGAGGGGCGTGCCACTGTATTTGGCTATTGGGTAGATGACCCTGAACGTTATGGAGTCGCGGAGTTCGACAGTAATGGCAATGTTTTAAGTATTGAAGAAAAACCTGAGAATCCCAAAAGCAACTATGCCGTTGTGGGGCTCTATTTTTATCCGAACAAGGTGGTTGAGGTGGCAAAGAGCATAAAACCTTCGGCCCGTGGGGAATTGGAGATAACCTCTGTAAACCAGGAGTTTTTAAAAGCCGGAGAGTTAAGGGTGCAGCCTTTGGGACGAGGGTTTGCCTGGCTCGATACGGGAACCCATGAGTCGCTTAGCGAGGCGGCAACATTTATTGAGGTGATAGAGAAGAGGCAGGGGCTTAAGGTGGCCTGTCTGGAGGAGATTGCCTACAGTAGCGGCTGGATTACAAAAGAGAAGCTCAGAGAGGTGGCAATGCCTATGATAAAGAATCAATATGGAAAGTATCTTTTAAAATTGGCGGAGGAGAGGTGATAATGAAAAATATAATGATAACCGGTGGCGCCGGGTTTATAGGAAGCCATGTGGTGAGACTTTTTGTAAAGAAATATCCGCAATATAAGATTGTAAATCTTGACAAACTTACATATGCGGGGAATCTTGCAAATCTCAAGGATATAGAGAATGAGCCCAACTACACCTTTGTAAAGGGGGATGTATGCGATTTTGAGGAGATGGTCAGGATTATGGAGAGCAAAGAGATAGAGGGGATTATCCATCTTGCGGCAGAGAGCCATGTAGACAGGAGTATAAGGGATCCGTTTACCTTTGCCAGAACCAATGTGCTTGGGACCCTGTCACTGCTCCAGGCTGCAAGGCACTATTGGGAGTCGCTGCCCGAAAAGTATGAGGGAAAACGCTTTTACCATATCTCTACAGATGAAGTCTACGGAGCGCTGGAACTTACCAGACCTGAAGGAGACCCTGATGGGAATGAATGTGGGGGAGGTCCCTTTGGAGAGGAGTTTTTCAGGGAAGACACCCCTTACAGACCACACAGCCCGTATAGTGCAAGCAAGGCCTCCAGCGACCATTTTGTAAGGGCCTTTCACGACACCTATGGAATGCCTGTCATTGTTACCAATTGCAGTAACAACTATGGCCCATACCAGTTTCCGGAGAAACTTATACCTCTCTTTATAAACAATATACGACTTGGCAAGCCGCTGCCTGTATATGGCAGGGGAGAGAATGTGCGGGACTGGCTCTATGTGGAGGACCACGCCAGGGCAATAGATTTGATATTTCATAAAGGAAAGATAGCGGACACCTACAACATAGGGGGTTTTAACGAGTGGAAGAATATAGACCTTATAAAAGTTATAATAGCTGCGGCAGACAAAGCCCTTGGAAACCCTGAGGGACATTCGCTTAAACTGATAACCTACGTTACAGACAGGGCAGGCCATGATATGCGTTATGCAATAGATTCTTCCAAACTCAAAAGAGAGTTGGGGTGGGAGCCCCGGCTGCAGTTCCGCGAGGGAATAGAGAAGACGGTAAAGTGGTATCTTGAAAATCGGGAGTGGGTGGAGAATGTAACCGACGGCGATTACCGGAACTATTATCAAAAGATGTATGGCAACAGGTAATTTTGCGTTGGTGGGTGTGGCCGGCTATATTGCGCCACGTCACCTGAAGGCGATAAAGGAGACCGGGAACACCCTTGTTGCGGCCTGTGACAAGTGCGACAGCGTGGGAATTATGGACAGCTACTTTCCCGATGCCTCCTTTTTCACAGAACAGGAGCAGTTCGACAGATATCTCTACAAAATAAAGGGAACTCCCGAAGAGGTAGACTGGTTCTCAATCGCCACCCCCAATTATACTCACGATGCCTACATAAGGTACGGATTGCGCCTTGGAGCAGATGTGATTTGCGAAAAACCGGTTGTTCTGAACCCTTATAACCTTGAGGCTCTCATGAGGGTAGAGCAGGAGACGGGACATAAGGCCTACACCATATTGCAGCTAAGGTTGCATGACTCCATTATTGCACTGAAGAAAAAGATAGATGAAGGGCCTGAGGATAAAATATATGATGTAGACCTGACCTATATCACCTCCAGAGGAAAATGGTATTATGCCAGCTGGAAGGGAGATATACGTAAAAGCGGCGGTGTCGCCACAAATATAGGAGTCCACTTTTACGATATGTTGCAGTGGATATTCGGTAATGTAAAGAGCAATATTGTTCATATAAAGAGCCACGACAGAGTTGCAGGCTACCTTGAGCTGGAAAGGGCAAGGGTACGCTATTTCCTTAGCATAAACGGAGATAATCTGCCTGAAAATGCAGTCCGGGGAGAGAAACGGACCTATAGAACCATCATGATAGATGGAGAGGAATTTGAGTTCAGCAAGGGCTTTACCGAACTTCACACAATGAGTTATGAACAGATTCTGGCAGGGAAGGGCTTCAGGATTTCGGAGGCTCTTAACTGTATAAGGATTGTGAGCGATATCCGTCATGCCACCCCGATAGGGCTTAAGGGTGATTACCACCCGCTGGCCGGATTGCCTGCGGCAAAACATCCCTTCGGATGGGATTAAAGAGAAGAAGATGAAGATACAAATGGTAGACCTTTATGGTCAATATCTTAAAATAAGGGAGGAGATAGAGAGTGCCGCCGCAAAGGTCATGGAGAGCACGGCTTTTATAAACGGGCCGCAGGTGGGGGAGTTTGCCTCAAACCTTGCCGCAAAGATGGGGTGCCGCCATGTAATTCCCTGCGGCAACGGAACGGATGCGCTCCAGATTGCCCTTATGGCTCTTGGTCTTGAACCGGGCGATGAGGTTATTGTTCCCGCCTTTACATACGTTGCATCTGCCGAGGTCATAGCTCTGCTGGGGCTTACCCCGGTACTTGCAGATGTAGATTATTCCACATATAATCTCACTCCAGAGGCAATGGAGAAGGCGATTACCCCCCGTACAAAAGCGGTTATTCCGGTGCACCTCTTTGGAGAGCCGTGTAATATGGAGGCCATTATGAAGATTGCCCGGGAGCATGGGCTCTATATTGTGGAGGATAATGCCCAGTCTCTGGGCTCTTGCTGCAGCTTCGGTTCAGGTGAGAGGCGTTATAGCGGAACAATAGGCCACTTTGGCTGCACCTCCTTCTTTCCATCGAAAAACCTTGGCTGTTATGGAGATGGCGGGGCTCTCTTTACAGATGACAGTAAGCTGGCTCAAAAAGCCGGGATGATTGCAAACCATGGGCAGAGGATAAAGTACCGCCATGAGGTTATAGGGTGCAATTCCCGTCTGGATACCCTCCAGGCGGTTGTGCTTAATGCAAAGTTGAAACACCTTGACGAATATAATAATGCGCGCGCAGAGGCGGCCCGCCATTATACCCGTTCCCTTGGCGGAATAGAGGAGATAGCGCTTCCGGTAGAATCCACTTGGGGAAGCCATGTCTATCACCAATATACGATAAAGGTGAAGGGCGGAAGGCGCGATGCCCTTAAGGAGTATCTTGCAAAGGAGGGGATACCCTCTATGATATACTATCCGCTGCCGCTTCACAGACAGAAGGCATTTGGAGCAATTTCAAGGGTGAGCGGGGAGCTGACGATTGCGGAGAAGCTCTGCGGTGAGGTTCTCTCGATTCCAATGCATACGGAACTTACAATGGAGATGCTGGAGAGAATAACCGGCACTATAAAGCGATTTTTTGAAAAGAAGTAGTTATGGAGAATTTTTTTGCCCATCCCACCGCAACGGTCGATGAGGGGTGCAGGATTGGAAACGGAACAAAGATCTGGCACTACAGCCATATTATGGAGGGGTGTGTAATAGGCAACGGTTGCAATATAGGGCAGAATGTGGTTGTTTCCCCCGGAGTGGTTATAGGAAACAATGTGAAGATACAGAATAATGTCTCTCTCTATACCGGCGTAACCTGCGGCGATGATGTCTTTTTGGGTCCCTCATGTGTCTTTACCAATGTTGTAAACCCAAGAAGTGCAATAAGCCGTAAAAACGAGTATGCAAGAACCCATGTGGGGAGAGGAGCTACTATAGGGGCCAACGCCACTATAGTCTGCGGCCACGATATAGGGGAGCATGCCTTTATAGGAGCGGGTGCGGTGGTGACAAAGGATGTGCCCCCCTATGCTCTTGTTGTCGGCAACCCGGCAAGACAGTGCGGCTGGATGAGTGAATGGGGATATAAGCTCCGGTTTAATAAAGATGGAATAGCCGTCTGTCCCGGCAGTAAAGAGAGGTATGTGTTAAAAGAGGGTAAGGTTGTAAAGTTATAAAATAGGAGGAGGTAATTATGAGAATATATGAAAGGCTTGTAAATAAAGAGGCTAAGCTGGCAGTTGTAGGGCTGGGATATGTCGGACTTCCCATAGCTCTGGAATTTGCGGGGAGGCTCTCTGTAATAGGATTCGATATAGACGAAAGGAAGCTTGCCAGGATGCGCAGGGGAGAGGATCCCGGTCATGAGCTCTCCTCACAGGAATTTGAAGGGAAAGATATTGAGTTTACCTCCTCTTTGGAAGAGCTGGCAAAGGCTTCATTCTTTGTCGTGGCTGTTCCAACCCCTATAAATAACTATAACGAGCCAGACTTAAGGCCATTGTTGGGAGCTTCGGAGAGCATTTCCAGGGTTCTCAAAAGGGGAGACTATGTGGTATTCGAGTCTACTGTCTACCCCGGCTGCACAGAGGAGGATTGCCTTCCCGTTTTAGAAAAGAGCGGGCTGAGGGGAGGGGAAGAGTTCAAGTATGGCTATTCTCCGGAGAGAATAAATCCCGGAGAGAGGGTTCACACCCTGCCGAATACCATAAAGATAGTTTCGGGCTGTGATTCCGTTGCCTTAGAGGAGATAGCCAGGGTATATGAGCTTATAATCAAACCCGGAGTGCACCGCGCCCCGGATATTAAGGTGGCCGAGGCGGCAAAGATAATAGAGAATACCCAGAGGGATGTGAATATAGCGCTTATGAATGAACTCTCCATTATATTCGGCAGGATGGGGATTAACACCTTTGATGTACTTGAGGCGGCGGGAACAAAGTGGAACTTCCTTAAATTTTATCCCGGCCTTGTGGGGGGTCACTGTATAGGGGTGGATCCCTATTATCTTGTACATAAGGCGAGCGCGCTCAGATATCACTGCCAGATAATAAGCGCCGGACGCTTTATAAATGACTCAATGGGGGGCTACATAGGAAAGAAAATTGTAAAGGGGCTTATCTCTTTGGGAAAGAGCATTCTCGGGTCGAGTATCTTGGTCATGGGCCTCACCTTTAAGGAGAATGTCTCCGATATAAGAAACACCAAGGTAATGGATATAGTGAGGGAGTTCAAGGATTATGGCTGCAATGTAGATATTGTAGACCCCTACGCAGATCCCGATGAAGTTATGCGGGAATATGGAGTAGAACTTAAGGAGCGGCCCGGGAGCGGGTATGATGCGGTGGTGGTTGCAGTGGCGCACGAAACTTACCGCACACTTAATGAGGACTACTTCCTTTCAATTACAACAGAGAAGGCGGTGCTTGCAGATATAAAGGGGCTCTACAAAGGTAAAATAAAGAAGATGGTCTACTGGAGCCTTTAGACGGCTCCGTCCAGCCGGTTAGAAAAGACCGTTAAGCTGTCCGTCTATCAAATCTATAATATGGCTCAAATCCTTTGGGTTATCCTCGAATTTAAAAGTGTCTACATTTATAATCAGCTTTTTACCGTCGGAATAGTTCTCTATCCACTCTTCGTATCGCCTGTTAAGCCCCTGCAGGTAGTCAAGCCTTATCGAGGCCTCATATTCGCGCCCCCGCTTCTGAATCTGTGAGACCAGATTGGAGATTGAAGATCTAAGGTAAATAAGCAGATCCGGCGGCTTTACCAGCGAAAGCATAAGATTAAAGAGGGAGCTGTAGTTGTCAAAGTCGCGGGAGGTCATAAGCCCCATTGAAAGGAGGTTCGGAGCAAAGATACAGGCATCTTCGTAAATTGTCCTGTCTTGAATCACATTTCTTCCGGAATGGACTATATCCACAACATCCTTGAAGCGTCTGTTCAGGAAATATATTTGCAGATTAAAAGACCATCTTTGCATATCATTATAGAAATCCGACAGATACGGGTTCTCATCTACATCCTCGAATTTGGGCTCCCACCCGTAATTTCTGGCCAGCAGAGCGGTTAATGTGGTCTTGCCGCTTCCTATGTTTCCGGCAATGGCTATGTGCATGACAAAACTCTTTAAAACTCCCGACAAAAATACGAAATAGTTATTAAAAAAGCGGGCTGTTTACTATTTTTGCAATACGGTAGCCGCAGGTTGCCGTTTTAAGGGCTAAAAAGGAAAAAATGCAGATAAAGAGGTTTTATGTAAATGATTTAAGAGAGTGCTGCTATGTGGCATACGATTCCACGGGCGAATGTGTCATAATAGATCCGGGGCTACAGACAGAGGCTGAAAAGAATCGGCTTGAGGCATTTATAGAGAAGAACGGGCTTAAGCCGGTAAAACTTCTCTGTACTCACGGCCACTTCGACCATATAATGGGAAATGCCTTTGTTGTGCGGAAGTGGAATATAAAGTGCCATATCCATCCGTTGGATATGGGGCAGCTGGAACGTGCAGGGCAATATTGCGGAATGTTCGGCTACACCATAGAGGAGCCGCCAAGAGAGTGTGTTGAGATAGAGGATGGAGAGACTATTACCTTTGGCAATACCAAATTAGAGGTAATTCATACGCCGGGTCATACACGTGGCGGAGTCTGCTACTATTGCAGAGAAGAGAAAATTCTCTTTAGCGGAGATACCCTCTTTGCCGGAAGCATAGGCCGTACAGACTTGCCAGGGGGAGATTATGAGCAGATTATGGATTCTCTTCTGCACAGGATTATGACTCTTCCACCAGATACGACTGTGTTGCCCGGCCATGGTCCGGAGAGCACAATCGCCACGGAAGCCGCAACCAACCCGTTTGTAAGAGGAGAGTAGAAGATGAAAGGGAGCCTTATTATATGTTCCGCCGGAGTCCTGGCCTTGGGGCTGCTCTTTTTTTCATGCGACTCTCCAAAAAACAGAGCCGTTGCGGCTTCAAGCGAACTGAGAGATATATTGCAGTGGAACGGTGCAGAAGGCATTAACCAGAGGGTTATGCCCGCTCCTGTTCCAGACAACCTCTCCTTTGCCGGAGAGGAGACTCCGCTTGGCTATACAGATGTAAGGGAGAGCCTGCAAAGGGAGCTTACCACGCTCTCCTACTGGCATGGCTCATTGACCTATATCATGCAGCTTTCGGGGCGTTACCAATCTGTGATAGAGCAGATACTAGGGGAGGAGAATATCCATCCCGATTTTTTCTATCTCTGTGTGGCCGAAAGTTCGTTACAGCCGCTTGTCTCTCCTGCAAATGCCTGCGGATATTGGCAGTTTCTCCCCTCTACTGCAAGGGAATATGGCCTGGAGGTTTCGGCTCAGGTAGATGAGCGGTATAATCTGGAGAAGAGCACGAGGGCGGCCTGCCGTTATTTTAAAAAGGCATTTGAAAAGTTCGGCAACTGGACCCTTGCCGCCGCCTCGTATAATATAGGAATGAAAAACATAGAGGAGAGAATAAAGTATCAGTCCACAACTGATTACTATAATATGCAGCTTCCTGCTGAAACGGCACGCTACATCTACAGGGCGCTTGCCTTCAAGACCATTATGAACAATCCCAGACTCTACGGCTTTTATCTCGAAGAGGAGGAGAAGTTCAGGCCAATAAAGTGTAGAGAGATTACGGTAAGGGGAAGCATTGCAAATTGGAGCGACTTTGCCGCAAGGCATAAGACAAACTTCAAGATGCTGAAGCTTTGTAATGAGTGGATTCGTTCCAATAAACTGGATAATAAAAAGAAGAAAAGCTATAAGGTGTTGGTTCCGGTAGAAAATGCCAGGGAACTTTAATGGATAAACTTAGTATAACAGGTGCAAGAGAGAATAATCTCAAGGGGATTACTCTGGAGATTCCGCTTAGAAAGCTGGTGGTGATTACTGGCTTGAGCGGAAGCGGGAAGTCTACGCTTGCCTTTGACACAATCTATGCCGAGGGGCAGCGCCGCTATATGGAAACTCTCTCTGCATACGCACGTCAATATATTGGAATATTGGAACGCCCCGATGTGGAGAGCATAAGCGGTCTGAGCCCTGTAATTGCCATAGAGCAGAAGACCACCAGCAGAAATCCCCGTTCTACCGTGGGGACAATGACCGAAATCTATGATTTCCTACGCCTTCTTTATGCAAGGGTGGCCGATGCCTACTCACCCTTTACCGGGAAAAAGATGGTAAAGTATACAAACGAGCAGATTGTGGAGCTTATTATAAAGGACTATGAGGGGGAGAAGCTGCTTTTGCTCGCTCCTGTTGTGGTGGGGCGAAAGGGTCATTATAAGGAGCTCTTTGAGACGCTCCTGAAAAAAGGATACCAGCAGGTAAGGGTAGACGGGCAGCTGTGCGATTTGGCGGATATGCATCCGCTGGATCGTTATAAGGTGCATTTTATAGAGCTGGTGGTAGATAAGCTTATCCCTTCCAGGGCGGATTATAAGCGGATAAGCAGCTCTGTCTGCACCGCTCTGGAGCAGGGTAAGGGGTCGATAGCGGTAATGAGATTCGGTGCCTCTTCCGGGAAGCTAAGGTATTTCAGCCGCCATCTCATGTGCCCCGAAAGCGGTTATTCGTTTCAGGAGCCGGCTCCGCACACTTTCTCCTTTAATTCACCCCAGGGAGCCTGCCCAAAATGTAAGGGGCTGGGTTTTTTGGCAAGTGTAGATATTGAGAGGATATTCCCTGACAGGGAAAAATCGATAAACCGCGGGGGGATTGCCCCTTTGGGAGCGTATAAAGATAATAACTGGTTCAGAATCCTGGAGGCAGTGGCCAAAAAGCAGGACTTTTCTCTAAATGAACCGATAAAGAATCTCTCCGAAGAGGTGATAAATCTGTTGCTTTACGGAAGCGATACCCTTTACAGGGTAAATCTTGCAGATGGAACCCAGCTGGCCCCTTTCCCGGGGATAATGGCCAGGCTGGAGCAGCAGCTTAATGAGTCAGACGAGAGTACGGAGCGCTATGTACGGGAGAGGGTCTGCCCGGAGTGTGGAGGCAGCAGACTTAAAAAGGAGGCGCTCTATTTTAAGATAGCCCAAAAGGATATAGCCCAGGTGAGCAATATGGATATAGATGTACTCTATGAGTGGGTGGAATCACTGCCGCAGCAGCTGACCGAAAAACAGAATCTAATTGCAGACGATATTCTTAAGGAGTTAAAGGAGAGGATAGGGTTTCTTAAGGAGGTAGGGCTTGACTACCTCTCCCTTGGCAGGACCACTAGGAGCCTTAGCGGAGGTGAGAGCCAGAGAATCAGGCTGGCAACCCAGATAGGAAGCAGGCTTGTTAATGTGCTCTATATTCTTGATGAACCAAGCATAGGACTTCATCCGAGAGATAATATAAAGCTTATAGAGTCTTTAAAGAGGTTGAGAGATGAGGGGAATTCCGTTATGGTTGTGGAGCACGACGGTGAGATGATTCTCTCCAGTGACTGGCTGGTGGATCTGGGTCCTGCAGCGGGAGTTCACGGAGGAAGGCTGCTCTATAACGGCACTCCGCAGCAGTTACTTAAGATGCCCCTCTCCAAGATTGGGAATCTTAATAGCTTTACCGCAGATTATCTGAGAGGGCTAAGGAGAATAGAGGTGCCAAAAAAGCGTCGCAGCGGAAACGGAAAGTTTTTGGAATTAAAGGGGGCATGCGGAAATAATCTGAAGGGAGTGGATCTCAGAATTCCCCTTGGTTGCCTTGTGGGGATAAGCGGGGTGAGCGGAAGCGGGAAGTCCTCTTTGATTGTAGATACCCTTATGCCTCTTTTAAGCCGCCACTTCTACCGTTCAAAGGCCGAGCCTCTTCCATATGGTTCTATTGAGGGTATGGAGAATCTCAACAAACTTATAGAGGTAGACCAGACACCTATAGGGCGTACCCCAAGGAGCAATCCTGCCACCTATACAGAACTTTTTACAGAGATACGCAGACTCTTTGTAAATACTCCCGATGCAAAGATAAGAGGCTATAAGGCGGGGCGTTTCTCCTTTAATGTAAAGGGGGGAAGGTGCGAGACCTGTAAGGGGGCGGGGGTACAGACAATAGAGATGAATTTTTTGCCCAGTGTCTTTGTTACCTGCAGGGAGTGTAACGGAAAACGGTATAACAGCGAGACTTTGGCGGTAAAATATAAGGGAAAGAGTATAAACGATGTTCTGGAGATGACAATAAGCGAGGCACTCCGATTTTTTGAGAATATACCTGCAATTTATATAAAGCTAAAGGCGCTTGAAGATGTAGGGTTGGGCTATGTAAAGTTAGGTCAGCCTTCTACCACATTAAGCGGGGGTGAGAGCCAGCGTATAAAGCTTGCTGCAGAACTCTCCAAAAAGGCGACGGGCAACTCCATCTTTATTCTGGACGAGCCTACTACCGGACTTCATTTCCATGATATAAAGATTCTGCTGGGAGTCCTTGACAGAATTGTGGAGAGCGGCAACACGGTTGTTGTAATAGAGCATAATACAGATGTGCTCAAATGTGCCGATTATCTTATAGATATGGGTCCGGAGGGGGGAGAGAAGGGGGGCATGATCGTTGCATGCGGCACTCCGGAACAGGTTGCAGAGAACAGGGACTCTGTAACCGGAGAATTTTTGAAACCATTATTAAATAAGTAGATATGGACAGTGTGAGGATTTTTTGCATTGATACCGGAAAGTATCTGACCTGTAAGGAAGGAACAACTCTGTTTGAGTTGATTGACTCTATGAATTATACCTCTAAGGTGTGTGACGACGGTATTGGCCGTCCCATTCTTGCCGCATATGTGGACAACAGGCTTAAATCATTGGATTTCAAGCTATATATGGCCCATTCCATTAAATTTCTTACTATAGCGGATGCCGATGGAAGAAGATGTTATGTACGCTCACTCTCTTTTTTGCTGCAAAAGGCCGTAAGAGACCTTTATGGGGAGAGATATCTTCTTGAACTGAAATATTCCCTGCCCAACGGGCTGTATGGAGAGCTATATTGCAAAGATGAAGAGGGAAAAGAGCCTCTTTCAGGTCGTCTGCCCAAAGTGATGAATATATGCGATGAAGATATAACTGCCATAAAGAGGCGGATGCATGAGCTCGTGGCAGGAAATATCCCCTTTATAAAGACAAAAGAGTCTAACGAAGATGCGGTAAGAATCTTCAGTGAAAACGGGCGGTACGAAAAGGCGCGTCTGGCCAAAGGGTTGGGCTACTTCTTTATTACCACCTATTATCTCGACGGTTATGGCGATACATTTTACGGCCCGCTGCTATACTCTACAGGTTATCTTAATGAATATGACCTTGTAAAATATAACAGAGGTTTCACTCTCCAGTTCCCGGAGCCGTTCCCGCCCTATACTCTTCCCAAAAAGGAAACCTATCAGGAGAATCTTTATGAGATTTTCAAGGAGAACAGAGACTGGTGTGCAATACTGGGAGCCCGCGATATTGGAACGGTAAACTATGCCATTCAAAAGGGAAGGGCTGTTGATCTTATCCAGATTTCGGAGGCTTTTCACGAGAGAAAGTATGCCGCAATAGCGGACAGAATAAATGCAGGAAGGGAAAGGATAAAGCTGGTGCTTATAGCCGGACCGTCGAGCAGCGGAAAGACAACCACCTCAAAGAGGATTGCGGTACAGCTTAAAGTGCTTGGACTTAATCCGGTTGTGATTGCCATGGATAACTATTTCCTGAATCGCGAACAGACTCCAAAGGACAACGAGGGCAATTATGATTTCGAGAATCTTAAGGCTTTGGATTTGGAGCTGCTTAACAGACAGGTCAATCAGCTGTTCAATGGAGAGGAGGTGGAGATTCCCAAATTTGATTTTGTCTCAGGAAGCAGATATTACAATGGACAACGGGTGCGGATGAGGGAGAATGATATACTTATAATGGAGGGAATCCATGCTCTTAATCCCCGACTGACCTCGCAGATAGAGGAGGAGAAGAAGTTGAGAATCTATGCCTCTGCCCTTACCTCCCTTTCCATCGATGAGAATAACTGTATCTCTACCACAGACAACCGCCTTTTGAGAAGAATTGTAAGGGATAACAATTTTCGTGGCACCTCTGCAGAGGAGACTATCCTAAGGTGGGACAGTGTGAGGAGAGGAGAGTATAAAAATATCTTTCCATATCAGGAGAATGCAGACATCATGTTCAACTCTTTCCTTATTTATGAATTGCCGCTGCTTAAATATTATGCAGAGCCTCTTCTGCGAAGAATCTCTCCCGCTTCGGCGGCCTATTCAGAGAGTCTGCGTCTTATAAAGTTCCTCTCATATATCATTGGGTTGAATCCAAAAGAGCAGAGTGGAATTCCTCCCACATCGGTCTTGAGAGAGTTTATAGGAGAGAGCACTTTCACCTATTGACAGAGCAGAGTTCCTTTTATTTTGCCAGCCAGAGTTCGGGATCCTGTTTTACCGTTTTGTTCCAGATCTCAAAGTGGAGGGTAGAGGTGTTGTTTGAGACGGCGAGGCTTCCTATTATATCTCCTGTCGAGACACTCTCTCCCACCTTTACCGAAACCTCTGAGAGCTTGCAGTAGAAGGTGAAGTAGTTACCATGCTCTATAAGGACACACTGATTGTATCCGGGAATTAACACCACCCGCGATACAATGCCGTGGAATACGCTTTTTACACTACTGCCGGCTATAGTGGAGATATTTACACCGTTGTTGAAAGGGAGCTTTACCCCTTTGAAGAGGGGATGATAATGTTGCCCGAACTTTTCGATTACAATTCCGCCGGAGACAGGCCATGGCAACTTCCCCCTGTTGGAGGCAAAGTCTGCGGAGAGCTTTGCAGTAGAGGCGGCAAAGAGAGGATAATCCTTCTTGTCTGAACTCTTCTTTTCCTGCTGTTTTATAGCCTGGGCCAGGAGTCTTTCAACCTCCTTGTTCAGCCTTTCAACCTCCTTGCGTTTTTCCCCCAGCTCTCTGATATATCTGGTTTTGTTGGCTGTCAGTTTTTTTGAATAGCTCTCCATCTCTCTCTTGTCTGCAAGCAGGGTCTGATACTCCCTCTCCCTCTCCCTTTGAGAGGCAATGGTGCTGTTCTTTAACTTTACAAGGCCGCTCTTTTGGGCAATAATCTCCTCTCTAAGCTCCTTTATGGTTTGGGCCTGTTTGTTTATGGTATTGGCATAATTTTTAAGATACTCCCATCTCCTATACCCTTGGGCTATATTTTTGACAGACAAAATATAGAGAAACCAAAGCCTTGTATCACGGTTTTTATAAGTGTTGAGAATCAGATACTCATAATGCTTTTCAAGGGTATCCAACTCCATTTCGTTCTTCCGGATGCTTCTGTCTTTAAGGTCGATCTCCCCGTTGAGTCTCTTTAGCCGGGCATCCAGCTCCCTTAAGACAGCCTCTCTGTCCTCGATCTTGCGTTTTATAAAAAGAAGTTCGTCCAGAGTATTCTTCTGCTTTTGGTTGGTGGAGTGGATTTGCCGGTTTAACAACTCTATCTCCTCCTCTATCTTCTCAATCTTTGCCCTATGCCCCTCTATGCTCTGGCAGAACCCCCTCTGCCCCGAAAGGGAGAGCAGCGAGAAGAGCAGCGGCAAAAGGTAATATTTCAGATGGAATCTCATCATTTTCTCTCAATTGCAGCCTTACGCTTCTCTATCTTCTCTGCTATATCGCCTTCTGCCCCTTTGGCTTTGGCCTGCTCCCAATAGATAAAGGCCAGGTCATACTCCTTCATGGCGTAGAGCACCTCTGCATAGTGGTCAAGGATATCTCCGCTCTCCGTTCCTCCGTAAAGCATGGCATGTTTGAGCATGGCTTTGGCCTCGGGATATTGCCCCATTAAATAGAGTATCCATGCATAGGTGTCTACATAGGTGGGATTGTCGGGCTCTTTTTCTATGGTTATCTTGCTCATTGCCAAAGCTTTTTTCATTTTCTGGTTATGAAGTGAAAGATAATAGGCATAGTTGTTCAGTGCCGGGAGGTAGTTCTTGTCAATCTTCAGAGCCTTTTCATAATTGGCAAAGGATTGCTTGCTTTGATTCGCATCGTGGTACATGTCTGCCAGGGTAGTATAGGCGGAGAGTATGAAACTTGTATCCCGGCCATCTCTCCGGAGAACATTTATAAGATAATTGTAACTCTCTATGGCTCTCTCTTTCATCTCTCTATGATAGTAGGAGAGCCCGATTGCCTCTATTATATTCGGGTTCTCGCCAAACTTTTCAATAGCCTGTCTGCCCGCCTGTTCAACGGTTTGCCAATCGTTGTTACGGAAGAGCATGGAGAGGTAGACAAAGAACGGAGGCAGGTCGTTGGGGAAGAGTTCGCAATTCTTTTTAAGAATTTCAATACTCTTCTCACTGTCGCCCGTCCGGTAGAAGTAGGAGGCACAGATATAGGAGAGGGCGGAATCTGCCTGGTGGGTAGATGTACATCTCCATATCATGGTGTCGAGAGTTGCTCCTCCGTTTTTTATAAAGCCCGGGGTAGAGAGTATTCCGGTAAGATAATCTCTTAGTGTTGAGGTGTTGATGTTCGGGTTGGAGACAAAGGGTATAATATGTTTGAAATAGCTCTCATACTCCCCGTTTCTCCTGTAAATCTCTGCAATGCCGAATTTGGCAAGATCAAAATCGGGAGCGCTCTCCAAGGCCTTGTTATAGTAATGAAGTGCCAGAGAGTCGTTGTAGACATTGGTGTAGAGGTCTCCTATAAGAGCCTCTATTTTTGGTGAGGGGAATTCCCTGTCAAACTCTGTAAGATACTCAATGGCCTCGTTCCACTCTCTGTGGATTGAAAAGATATTGAAACGGGCAAGGGCGGTGGCCTCTGTCTTGCCCGAAACGGTCTCTATCTTATCGAGTGTCTCTTTGGATTTCTCTATATCGTTCTGCCCGAGATAGAGGTTTATAAGGGTATAGTAGATGTCTGTTTTTGAGGGATATGTCTCTATCAGCCCTTCATAAATGCCAATAGCTTCACCTATTCTGTTCGAGGCAATGAGCAGCTTGGCGTAAAGGTCTCTGTACCAATAGTTGGAGCTGTCTATTTCTATGGCTTTCTTTACCAGAAGTTCTCCTGACGGGAGATCCTTGTTCCTTATTGCAATGCTGGCAAGATAGTAGTAGGCCGCATCGTTGCCCTTATCCTCCCCCAGAACTTTGTACAAGAGGGTTGTGGCTCTGTCGTACTCCCCGTTGTTATATGATTGTATGGCATTGAGGAAGTTTTCATTTTTCAGGTTGCGGGAGATGCTTATACTGTCTATTATATCCTGTGCGAAGGCGGTGCGGGGGATTAGCGTCAGTATAACCGGGATTAAGATCAGTGCTTTTTTCAGGCCTTTTAAACTATTCATCATAGAACTACTTTGCCACAAAAATACTTAAAATCTTCTTAACAAAATTTTTTTCTTCTTGCAACTTTTATTCCTATTATTGCATCTATTATTCATAACCTATGGAGCAAAGAGAAACTATTGCTGACCCATATAAAATTCTTATAGACGGATGTCTTGAAAAAAAAAGGATAGCACAGAGGCAGATGTATGAGAGGCTTGCTTCGAAAATGTATCCTGTGTGTGTCAGATATGTCGGCGATAGAGAGTTGGCGAAGGATGTTTTGCACGATGGGTTTATTACGCTCTTTTCAAAGTTGGATACATATAAGGGAAACGGTTCTTTTGAGGGATGGGCAAGGAAAATTTTCGTAAACACAGCTCTGATGCAGTTGAGAAGGGATGATGTCCTGAAATTTTCCCAGGAGTTGGACTCGGCTCTCCCGCTCCAATCCACATTGGGGCTGGCAATGGAAAATCTGGAGACCAGAACCCTGCTCAATATAATAATGGGTATGCCTGCGGGTTATAGAACTGTCTTTAATATGTATGCCATTGAGGGTTACTCGCATAGCGAAATTGCCAAGGCGCTTGGAATATCTGAGGGGGGAGTGAGGTCGCAGTTCAGCAGGGCGAGAATCTGGTTGCAGGAGAGGTTAAGAAGAGAGAATTATGGCAGATAATGATATCATAAAGGAGTTGCGGGAAAGATTTTCGGATTATAGCGAGCCGGTAGATGAGGCTTGCTGGAGCTCTGTTGAAAACTCTTTGAATCTTTTGCTGCAGAGAAGAAAGAGGAGAGCGCTTTATTATAGAATCTCCTCTCTTGCAGCAGCGGCCGTCATACTCTTTGGAATCATTCTTTTCAGAAAGCCCCTCACTCATCTTCCTTCGGAGGGGGAAAGAATGGCCGTTGTAGTTGAGAACGGCTTTTTAATCCCTACAGAGATAGATGAAAAAAGCATTTCCATGGCGGAAAAGATAAAGGGGTTAGTTGCCGTTACGAAAAAGAGGAAGGCTACAGCCATTGAAAGTAGAAAGACGGAGGAGCCTGAAGAGGCTATAGCGGAAGAGAGAGTTTCAGAGGAAAATGCGGTGAAAGAGAGCAATGCGGATGGAGTGGCAAAGAAGCGCAATGAAGAGAAGAAGAAGAATATAAATGAAGGGAGGGCTGTAAAAAAGAGTGCGGCAAAAGAGAGGAAATCTGGAAGCGGCTTCGCCTCATTTTCTGTAAACTCCTCTTTTATAGGGGGAGGCGCCTCCTCTGCAGACGGCAGTACAATCCTGGCACTGGTACCCGCTCCCCCGGGAACGGGTAATGGACACTCCAGCATCTGCTATGCAGAGTCTATTGAACGCATCTCCGAAGTGGATTATTCAATGCCCTTAAGTGTGGGAGTCCAGGTTCAGCTTCATCTTGGCAAAGGGTTTGCCTTGGGAGTGGGGGTAAGCTACTCTATGCTTAAAAGCAGATATGAGGGGTTGATAAACAAGATGTATTACGATGTAGACCAGACCCTCCACTATATTGGAGTACCTGTCAATCTCTATATCTCCATTATGGAGAGAAAGAATTTCTACCTCTATGCAAATGTGGGAGGTACAATTGAGAAGGGTGTAAGGGCCTCTTATAAGCTTACAGGTTATGGGGAGAATGTCCGCCGCTTTAAGGATAATATAGATGGGGTACAATACTCTCTTAACGGAGGTCTTGGTCTGGAATACATGTTTGCAAGGAATTTCGGCATCTATCTGGAGCCTAATCTGGCCTATTATTTCAATTCCAATGTTCCGGCAAGCATAAGAACAGCCCAACCGTTACAGGTTAAGGCTGATATAGGGTTGAGGTTTCACTTAAAATAGTATGTGGGAGGTCAATTTTCGGGATAGAGGAGGTAGGGTTTTCTCTGCTCCCTGAATTTTGCCACATCTTCCCGCCACATCTCCTTTATCTGCTCTGCACTCTTTCCCTCTTTAATCATCTTTCTCACATAAGCCTGTCCGGCCTCCAGCTCAAAAGAACTTCTAAAGAAGTGGTCTCCCAAATTGAGGTTGTTGTATGCATCTATAATATATGAGAAGTCTATCCCCTTTGCATTAATCTCATCTACAGATGGAGAGGTTCTTAAATCTACACCGTGGCACACCTTGTCCAGTTGAGGGGGGTTCTTTGCTCCGGGGATACTGCGTGGGATAAAGGTAAAGTCATACCCCAACATGTTCGGGTGGCCATACATCTGGAATGGCTTGTTGGTACCCCTTCCAAGACTTACAGGAGTCGCCTCGAAGTAGCATATAGAGGGATAGAGGTAGATTGAACGCATATCAGGAAGATTAGGCGATGGTTTGAGAGGCAATCTGTAGAGCTTTGCATGGGTATAGTTCCTGCATTTTACAACCTGAAGCCTGCATTTTACGCCATTTCTGAGCCAGCCCTCTCCGTTGGCCATCAAGGCAAGTTCTCCAAGGGTCATACCATGGACTGTCGGGATAGGCAGTCCGCCTACGCCCGATTTGTATTTCATATCCAGGATAGGGCCGTCTACATAAAAGCCAATGGGGTTTGGCCTGTCGAGGATGATAAATTCTTTGTTGTACTCGGCACAGGTGGTCATCATATTTACCATTGTTATATAGTAGGTGTAAAATCTTACCCCCACATCCTGCAGATCGAAGAGCAGAACATCGAACATCTCCATTGTCTCCTTTGTGGGAGTGTTCTCTTTGTTCCCGTAAAGAGACCTGATTGGAACACCTGTCTTCGGGTCTACCGAGTTCCCGACCGCTTCGCCGGCATCTGCATCTCCCCTGAACCCATGTTCGGGAGACATAATACATGTTACATCTACTCCCAATGCAAGAAGGGTGTCGAGTACGTGGACTCCCGGGGTTACAATACCGCACTGGTTTGAAAGAATACACACCTTTTTCCCCTTTAAAAGAGGAAGATATTCCTCTACAGACCGGGCTCCCGTAAGGATGTCGGAAGCATAATTCACACTCTCCTCTCCAGGAAATGAATCCAGTTCGAAAGTCTGCTTTTGGGCGGCATCTCCAAGTAACCGGCAGACATCCAGATCTGTATTCTGCTGAGCGCTGCCCGAATTGCATGACTGGCAGATAATGGCTGAGGCTATCACCGCTGCAATGGTTGTGAAATGGTTAATCATAAGTTTTCGGATTATAGATTATTGATCTTAAAGAATTCCTTATCTGTCTCCTTTACAATTTTAAGAGTGGCGCCTCTGTTCTCCTTGACATAATTGAAACAAATCTCTCCATTGTTTTTAAGAGATTCTGGATGTTTTACATAATTGCCCATGACCGAGCAAAGAGAGAGTGAGTCCGTTATATTCCGGGCGCCCCCAGCCTTTAACAAATCACAGGCCTCCTTGAATTTCTTGTGGTTAGGTCCGAAAATTACGGGGATTGAATATGCCGCTGCCTCAAGCACATTGTGAATTCCTGCTCCAAAGCCGCCGCCAATATAGGCAAGGTCTCCATATCTGTAGATAGATGAGAGAATCCCCACACAATCTATAATAAGGACATTGCATCTCTCTATCTTCTCCCTCACCTCTTCCAGCAGGGAGAATTCCGGCATGGCAGACTCTCTCCCCTCTGTATATTTTTTGTCGAACCACGAGAAGCGAAGGGTGTTATACTCCCCGAACTCCTCCTCCAGCCCGGCAATGCGGCTCTCCTCTGTTTCATGAGGGGCAATTACCAGCTTTATCTTCTTGAAGTTCTTGAGTGCCTTTGCAATTATCTCCTCATCGGGCTTCCAGGTACTGCCTGCAACAAGTGTGAGGTTATCTGAGGTAAATTTTTCAATTATCGGGAAGTATTTGACTTTCTCTTTCATTTCAAGGACTCTGTCGAATCTTGTATCTCCACAAATCTTCACATTATTGTTCATGCCTATAGAGGAGAGAAGCTCTGCAGAGGGTTTGTCCTGCACAAAGATCATGGTAAAGCAGCGGAGCATCTTTCTGAAGAAGCCACCGTAAAATTTGAAAAATGGCTGGGAAGGCCTGAATATTGCAGAGATAAGGTAGCTCTTTATCCCCCGTTTCTTCAGCTCTGTAAGGTAGTTGTACCAGAACTCGTATTTTACAAAAACCGCCTTTTCCGGAGAGATTGCATCCAGAAAGGCGCGGGCATGTGCCCTTGTATCTATAGGAAGGTAGTAGACCCAGGCTGCTCCGCCATAGTTTTTCCGCAATTGATAGCCGCTTGGAGAGAAAAAGGTGAGCAGAATCTTATATTGGGGTCTGTTTTTGCCATACCACTCCATTACCGGCCTTGCCTGTTCAAATTCACCCACAGAAGAGCAGTGAAACCAGATTATAGGATTGCTCCTCTCCACTTCGGCCCTGATTTTTTTAATCAGCCCCTTTCTCCCCTTGTAGAAGGCCTTGGCTTTGGGTTTGAAGATTCCTGCGAACCCCGCAAGCAGATAGTAGCACCTGTTGAATATGCTGTAAAGTAGTTTCAAATCTTTTTAAGGATTAGTAGACAGGCTGCAAATTTAAATTTTTTTTTATGACAATATCCTGACGGCATCTTCCGCTCTCCACTTTCTCTATAGTACATTGCAGGACGCCTCTTTGCAAACAGTTGGCATTCAGTCTATTTCTCAATATGCTATTGTGCATCGGAATTTTTCCTTAAATTGCGTCAAATTTGTTGGATTATGAAAAAGTCTCTTCAACTTATAGGGGAGTATTATCTTTTAATGCGGCAGGTCTTTCAGAAGCCTGACAAGTATAAAATCTTTTGGAGACAGTGTGCGGTGGAGTCCGAAAAGCTGATACTGGACTCTATTCCAATAATAGGAATCATCTCTCTCTTTATAGGAGCGGTGATTGTTATCCAGACTGCCAACAATTTGGGCAATCCCTTTATTCCCAAGATGTATGTGGGATATATGGCCAGGGAATGTCTTGTCCTGGAGTTCTGCTCCACAATGATTGCGCTGGTGCTTGCGGGAAAGATAGGCTCCAATATCTCCTCTGAGATAGGAAGCATGCGTATAACAGAGCAGATAGATGCAATGGAAATGATGGGGGTGAACTCTGCCAACTATCTGATTCTTCCAAAGATAGTTGCCTCTGTAATTCTAAGTCCGTTTCTTATGCTTATAAGCTTCTTTTTAGGTCTTGTAGGAGGTGCTGCAATTGTAATATTTACGGGAATAGTAACCTATAGCCAATATCTGGAGGGTATCCAGTTTGCATTCAAGGTCTGGTATATCTATTACAGTATGATAAAGATGGCGGTGTTCGGCTTTTTGATTACCTCTGTCGCATCATTTTTCGGTTACTATGCCACAGGCGGTTCGCTGGGAGTGGGGCGTTCAAGTACAAAGGCCATTGTCATAAGCAGCGTCCTCATTCTTATTTTCGACCTTGTTCTGACTGAAATTCTACTATAATGATAAAGGTAAACCATTTATATAAATATTTCGACGGTAAAGCTGTCATTTCAGATATTTCAATAGAGTACAGGCCCGGGGAGTGTTCGCTGATAATAGGGGCGAGCGGCTCGGGCAAGACTGTGCTGCTAAAAACCCTGGTCGGACTTCTTAAACCCGACAAGGGAGAGATATGGTATGGAGACAAACTTCTTACATCGCTTGATATAAAGGCCGAAAAGGAGCTGCATAAAGAGATAGGGATGCTCTTTCAGGGGAGCGCACTCTTTGACTTTGCATCTGTAGAGGAGAATGTCATGTTCCCTATGGACTTCTTTACAGACTGGAGCCGCGAGCAGAAGCTGGAGCGGGTGAACTTTTGTCTTAAGAGGGTAAACCTGAATAATGTAAATAAAAAGATGCCCTCTGAACTTAGCGGCGGAATGCAGAAGAGGGTGGGAATTGCCAGAGCCATTGCGTTAAATCCCAAATATCTCTTTTGCGACGAACCCAACTCGGGGCTCGACCCCTCTACCTCAATACTTATAGATAACCTTATCAGGGAGATTACACAGGAGTATGGGATAACCACTGTAATAAATACCCACGATATGAACTCGGTAATGGAGATAGGAGACAAAATAGGCTTTATTCACGGAGGTCATCTTATGTGGGAGGGGAACGGCAAGGAGATTCTGAAGGCAGACTGCAAAGAGCTCAACGACTTTGTCTTTGCCTCAAAAATGGCCAGCCTCCTTAAAAGCTATCTTTAACGGCAGACACGCACTTTGCGGCTTCCGCCGGGGCAGATTTCTATTGTAACGGGAACATACCCCTCGGGGAGCAGCTCCTCTATCTTTTCGGGCCACTCTATAAGGCAGAGAGCATCGGCGGCAAAATACTCCTCTATCCCAATATCGTAGGCCTCCTTTATGGAGTTGATTCTGTAAAAGTCGAAATGGTAGACGGGGAACCCCTTTTGTGAAACATATTCATTTACAATGGTAAATGTAGGGCTGTTTACAACATCCTTCACTCCCAGTATCTTGCATATGGCGGTTATAAAGGTGGTCTTCCCGGCCCCCATCGCCCCGTAAAAGGCAAGGATGTTGCTCTCAATCTCCTTGGATTGAGAGATATAATCCAGGAATTGTGCGGCGCACTTCTCAATGCTGCCGGGACTCTCTATTATAAACTCTTTCATTGTAAAATTGCGGATAGGTACAAAGTTAAACATATTCTTTATTACTTTTGTGACTGCTATGGATGTAAAGGATTTTCTAAATAATAATGACAGATATGCCGCATTTATCGGGGCAAAGCTTGTAGAACTACGCAGTGGGTATGCACGTGCGGAGATGATTGTAAGAGGCGACCACCTTAATGGGGTGGGAGTATGCCAGGGGGGAGCTCTCTTTTCTCTTGCCGATTTTGCAATGGGGGCTCTTATGAACAGACACAACAAGCTGACCCTCAGCCTTGAAGCTACGATTACCTATACCAAAAGCGCCCTGGAGGGGGAACTTGTTGTAGCCGAGGCCGTTGAGGTATATAACCATGAAAAAATCCCTTTTTGCGAGGTAAAGCTCAGAAACGGCAGGGGAGAACTGCTCTGTGCGGTTTCGGGAATAGGTTATCGTAAAGAGGAGCCCCTTCCATCCGCTAAATCTCATTTCTAAAGCAGAGGGCTCCGGCAATATGCTCTGTAGAGATTTTTTCCGTACCGGCCAGATCTGCGATTGTACGGGAAATCTTTATAATCCGTGTATAGGAGCGCATCGAAAGCCTCTCTCTCTCCACTATTTTTTTTAGCAGCCGCTCCTCTGCAACGCCCAGCCTGCAATATTTGTCTATAAGATTTGCCGGAAGACGGCTGTTTGTTGTAAAACTTTCGTTACTATACCTCTCATTCTGTATTGTTCTGGCCATCTCAACCCTCTTTGCAATATCATAGCTCCGCTCCGACAGATTCCCTCCCCTTAGCTCTCTTACCGGAACCGGTTTCAGATTTATCTGAATATCTATCCTGTCCAGAATGGGACCCGATATTTTGGCCTGATATCTCCTTATCTCTGAAGAGCTGCAGCTGCATTGCCCTCCGGGAGTGTTGTAATAACCGCATGGACAGGGATTCATGGCGGCTACAAGGGTAAAGACGCAGGGGTAGCTTACTTTCTTCTTTACTCTGCTAATCTGAATAAAGCCATCCTCCATAGGCTGGCGAAGCACCTCTATGGAGTGGCGGGGGAATTCGGTAAACTCATCTAAAAAAAGAACTCCGTTGTGAGCCAGGGAGATTTCTCCGGGAAGGGCGTTGCTCCCGCCGCCAATAATGGAGGCGGTACTTGCCGTATGGTGCGGAGCCCTGAAGGGTCTCTCCTTCAGTAGCCCCGTATGCCCCTTCAGCAGACCTGCAACCGAGTAGATTTTGCTTGTCTGAACTGCCTCCTCCTTTGTCATTGTAGGCATAATGGTGCCAAGAGAGCGGGCTAAAAGAGTTTTGCCGCACCCCGGACTTCCCGAAAGCAAAATATTGTGGCCGCCCGCCACCGCCACCTCCAGCCCTCTTTTTGCAACATCCTGCCCTTTTATGTAGGCAAAATCGTTTTCAAAGAGTCTCTCCCGCTCCATTGTCCTTCTGTAGGGAGTCCTGCTGCAGAGGCGGCTCTGCGCCTCCTCGTTCTTCTCTAAAATTTTTATTACATCCTCTATGCTCTCTGCCCGGTAGATTGAAATGTCATCTATCTCTGTACACTCCATTGCCGTCTGGCAGGGAAAGATACAGGAGTGAAATCCCATAGCCTTGGCCGAGGCGGCAATTGCCAGAGCTCCCTGGAAATCCCTAAGGCTTCCATCGAGGGCAAGCTCCCCCATGATAAGATACCCCGACAGTTTTCTCTCTATGTAGAGTTCTGTCCCTTCTTCCCTCTTTATTACTTGCCCTGAGGCGTAAAGTATCCCCACCGCTATTGCAAGGTCAAAGGCAGAGCCCTCCTTCTTTATATTGGCCGGAGCCATATTTACCAGAATCCTTTTGCCCGGTATTTTAAACCCGTAATGGCCGAGAGCCCCGGAAATACGTTGCAGACTCTCCTTGACCGCCACATCGGGCAGCCCCACCAGATTAAAAGAGATACCGGGAGTAATATCTACCTCTACAGTTACGGTAATGGCATCTATCCCGTTACAGGTTGCGCAATAGACTTTACAGAACATGGAATTTCGTTTTTTATTGTAAAATAAGGGGATAAAAAGCGAAAAGCCCAGAGTTCCAATATTAAATACCGAATTTTAAAATTATCGCGGCCATTCGCCCACCTCAAGGTCCAGAACCCTGCCCCCCTCAATCCTGAACCTTAAGGCTGTACGGAGGGTCTGGATTCCCTGGATCCCGGCCGCCCCAGGGTTCATCACAAGCATATTGAACTTTTTGTCATTCATTACCCTTAATATATGCGAATGGCCGCATATAAACAGGTCGGGCAGATGGGCCTGAATAAGCTGCAGTGCCTTATAGTCATATCTGTAGGGCCAGCCCCCAATATGCATTATAAGCACCTTCATTCCCTCTATTGTAAAGGAGCGGGTGTAGGGCTGGCACCGCCTGACAAGCTGGTCATCGCAATTCCCATAGACCCCAACCAGAGGTTTGAAAGCGGCAATTGCATCCATGGTCTCTATATTCCCGAAGTCGCCCGCATGCCATATCTGCTCCACAGGGGCGAGAAACTCCTTGAGGGGGGCGTCAAAAACAGAATGAGTATCTGAGATAAGCCCTATATATGCCACAATCCTATAGTTTTATTATTATCTTCTTTTTGTATAGCCATAAGGCCATAAGGGTAAATATCGCAACATAGACAAGTGCATAAAGCAGTGAGGAGATTTTGTTGCTCTCGCCCGTTATTCCCACACATATATTGCTGTAAAACCAGCTTGAGACGCTCCAGACCTTCTCTTGTACAACTCCGTCTGAAATGGTCTCCACACTCCATTTTATTATTCTGCCGAAGAGCTTGGCAAAGAGCCCGGCCATTACAAAGGCAAAGAGGGGGTTCATACCCAACGCCTTGAACGGGGTAAAGAGACGCTCCTTCCCTTTTATATCTATAAAGTAGATAAAGAATGCAAGCATCATTATACACCATCCGCCGGCATAAAGCACGTAGGAGCCTGTCCATAACGCCTTGATTATAGGATACCATATACTCAGAACAAGACCTCCCGCCAATGAGAGCATCCCTGTTGTATAGAGAAAGGAGACTGTCTCAATCCTGCTGCCGCCTGTGCGGAGCCTGTTGCCTATAAGGAAACCGAACAGTACCGTACATGCTCCGGAGAGGGTTCCCAGAAGCCCCTCAGGGTCGAAGGGAATGCCATAACCGTGGTAGACATGGCCCTCTCCTACAAGGGCAATGTCTATGGAGCCTGAGCCTTGGCCCGCAAGGGAAAGTGCTCCGGCCGCGCCATTTACGGCAGGGGAACTGCCATCTCCAATCAGCAGCAGAACAATCCAGTGCAAAAGCATAAGAAAGGCCATTGCCGGAATAATCCTCTTTGGCTTTTTCAGCCAGAGAGCAATAAGACCTCCCGCTATATAGCACATTGCAATACGCTGCAACACTCCAAATATTCTTATATTCTGCAGATAATCAAGATAATTCTCTCCAAATGAAAGCTGTGGATCAGGCGATGTGGGGTAGAATGGAAAGGCGTTAAGACCCAGCCCCACAACAAAGATGAGCACACCCCTCTTAAGGAGCTTCTTCACACTCGCCCTGCTCAGTGATTCGTCATATTTTGCAAAGGAGAAGGCCATGGCCGCTCCAACCACAAAGAGGAAGAAGGGGAATACTAAATCTGTAGGGGTGCACCCTGCCCATGTGGCGTGGGCCAAAGGTGAGAAAATATGGGACCATGAGCCCGGGTTGTTTACCAGAATCATGCCCGCCACAGTCATGCCTCTAAGCACGTCAAGTGCAACATACCTTGTAGTTTTTATCTCTGCCATAGCTGTTTCTTTAGTGTCAGACTACAAAATTAATAAAATTAAGGGGAGAGCGATAAAAATTCTAACTTTGCGCATATTCGGTTATGGAACTCTTTTACACTTCAGATATAGAGGGGAACAGCGCCTTGCTTGGCAAAGAGGAGAGCGTCCACTGCATAAGGGTAATGCGCCATTCGGTGGGGGATATAATCTCTGTTATTGACGGGAGGGGATCTCTGCTCACCTGTAAAATAACCCTCTGCAGCAGAGATGAGACTCATCTGGAGATTCTTTCAAGGAAGGAGAACTTCGGAGGGCATAGCTACAACCTTGAGATGGCAGTGGCACCGACAAAAAATATGGAGCGGTATGAGTGGTTCCTTGAAAAAGCAACCGAGATAGGGGTAGATACCATTGTGCCAATTATCTCTGCCCGTTCAGAGAGAAGAATCATCAAACGGGAGAGGTGTGAAAAGCTGCTTCTCTCTGCTGCAAAACAGTCTCTTAAGGGGTCGGTTCCTCTTTTAAGGGAGAGCTGCACGGTTGAGGAGTATATTTTAGGATGCAGCAGAAGCAGGATAAGGCTTATAGCCTATTGCGGTAAGGAGGAGGGGGCTGTAAAATACCCGATAAGGCAGATTCTGGACTCATCAGGTGAGGGGAGCAGGGAGTTCTCCATTATGATTGGCCCTGAGGGGGATTTCTCTCCACAGGAGGTTGAGCTGGCCCTTAAGGAGGGCTTCAAGCCTATTCACCTCGGCTCTTCGCGCCTTAGAACCGAAACGGCGGCCGTTGTGGCCTGCTGCTCGCTCTATAACCGGTTCGAGTAGCTATTTCCTTATTATCTCAATCTCTCCGCCCGTTCCTATCTTCAGGATTTGGGAGGCTTTGTGAGTAGAGCTTCTTTCAAACTCTGCCGGCACAACATAATCCGCCTCACGGAGAATCTCCTCTGCTATGTTGCCAAAGGAGTCGGGAGCCGGAGTGCCCGAAATATTTGCAGAAGTGGAGACAACAGGTTTTCTGAACCTCTTTAGAAGTTCTATGCAGAAGTCGCTCATAGGAATCCTTATTCCTACGCTTCCGTCCTCTGCAATCACATTCTCCGCCAGCCCTGTAGCCCCGGGGTAGACAATTGTCATAGGCTTGTCGTTCAGTTCAATAAGAGAGTAGACAATTTCGGGAATCTGTTTTATGTACCTGTTTATCATCTCTGTACCCGATGCCAGGAGAATGAGACTTTTACTGTCGGCACGCCTCTTTATTTTATATATCTTCTCTACCGCCTCACTGTTTGTGGCATCGCATCCTATCCCCCAGATGGTATCTGTAGGGTAGACTATTACTCCTCCTCGTTTGAGAACCTTTATTGCCGCATCTATCTGCTCTTTCATATTCAATTGTTCCAATCTTCTTAATAATACAGTCTGTGCTTTTTCTTCCAGTAAAGGATAAGTAAAAATCCGAAAATCATACCTCCAAGATGGGCAAAATGGGCAATATCGCTGCCCCTTCCGGTAATGCCCAGCAAAAGTTCTATGGTTCCGAAGACAAGCACGAAATATTTTGCCTTTAACGCTACAGGAGGGAATATCAGCCCAATGACATTGTCGGGAAAGAGCATTCCGTATGCGAGCAGCAGACCGTAGATGGCTCCGGAAGCCCCCACTGTCGGAGTATAATAGAGAGTTGTAAGCTCCGCAGGATTCATTCCCTGCGACTGAATGTAGAGGACTCCGCTGTGGAGCAGGGCCGCACCGATACCCGTGACCATATAGTACAGCAGGAACTTCTTGCCGCCCCAGACATTTTCAAGGACAGAGCCAAAGAAAAAGAGGGTGTACATATTAAAGAGTATATGCAGGAATCCTCCATGCATGAAAATATGGGTTATAAGCTGGTATGGTCTGAAAAGCGGGGATTTAAAATAAAAGAGCGCAAGCTTCTCGTACATGAAGTCCCCGATAATCAATGTTGCAATGAACGTGATTATATTTATTATAATTATATTTTTTACTACCGGTGGTATTCTGTTAAACATACTCTTATTTTTTTAGCATTGCCGACAGCTCTTCTGCCGATATTATTTTCATTATAGGTTGTCCCGACGGGGTATATAACATGGTTTTGCAGGCAAATATCCCCTTTATGACGGATTGGGCCTGTTGCGCCGTTGCAGCCTCCTCAAATCTTATCTTCTTTACCATTGCAAGAGCCAGCTTCTCTCTATATGCAGCTGCCTGCTCTGCGCTGTTGTCTGTGTGGGGTTCGCCAAGTGCGGTTACAAGCTCCTCTATACTCTCCCTTATATCTATCTGCGCCTCCCCGAAGGCTGCAGGAATTCCTGAGACTACAACGGAGTTATATCCGAAAGGGCGTATCTGAAAGCCATATCTTTCCACCTCCTCTTCTGCTTGGACAAGGAGCGTATAGGAGGCGCTGTCCAGCTCCACACTCTGGGGAAATAAAGTCTGCTGGATTGCGGGAGCGGCACCGGTCAAGGCCTTCAGATAACCTTCATAAACTATTCTCTCCATTGCACGGGGAGAATCTATAATTATAAGTTCCCCTCCTGAGGCTGTAACCAGATACCTCTTGCCAATCTGCAGGCAGGCATAGCGGGCAGGCTGCTCCTGCATGGGGCTTTCAAATAGCCTCTCCCCTTCCAGCTTTAAATCGTAGCCTCTTTTCTGCCTTTGGATGTGGTTGTATTGGTTCTCTCCGCTGTCGAGATCCCTGAAAGGATTAAAAAGAGGGTCATAATTTATCTTCGGCGGAGTAATGGCAGAATATTCCAGCGGTGTTGCGGGAATCTCCGGCGCCCCCTCCCTGTCGAAATCTATAGAGGGAGAGATGGAGTTACCTCCTATCGCCTCCCTTACGGCCGCCAGAAGTATCTGAAAGATAATGGAGTCATCCTCGAACTTTATCTCTGTCTTTGTAGGGTGGATATTTACATCCATATTGCCGGGCTTTACCTCAAGGAAGATAAAATATGAGGGGGTGCAGCCCTGCGGAATCAGGTTTGTATAGGCCTTAAGGAGAGATTTGTGCAGCATAGGGCTTTTAAAGAAGCGGCCGTTTACAAAGAAATACTGGTTGTTCTGGATCTTCTTTGCATTTTCAGGGTGGCCCACATAGCCCCTTATATTTACTACATTGGTCTCTGCCTCAATTGCCATGAGGTCTTTTGCAATACCTCTGCCCTCTATCTGCAATATTCTCTGCTTTATATTTTCAACTGCGGGGAGGTGGAATATCTGCTTTGAATTGTGGATAAATTTAAACTCCGTCTCCGGTTTTGGGATTGCGATTCTTGTAAATTCCGAAAGGATCCGGCGGTACTCCACGTTGTCTGATTTGAGGAATTTGCGCCTTGCAGGCAGGTTGTAGAAGATATTTCTTACTGCAATGTTGGAGCCCTTGGGGGTGCTGATATCGCTTTTTGAGAGAATCCTGTTCTCTGCAATATGGATTTCCGTGCCGGTCTGCTCTCCTGCCCTCTTTGTCTTAAGGGTCACATCTGCACATGAGGCGATTGAGGCGAGCGCCTCTCCTCTAAAGCCGTAGGTGGTTATATTATAGATATCCTCCGCCCTCTCAATCTTAGATGTAGCATGCCTCTCAAAGCAGAGTTCCGCCTCGCGGCCATCCATTCCGCATCCGTTGTCTATGACCTGAATAAGTGTGCGTCCGCTATCATTTGCCACCAGGGTTATGGAGGTTGCCCCGGCATCGGCACTATTTTCCATAAGTTCCTTTACAACGGATGCAGGGTGTTGGATTACCTCACCGGCCGCTATGAGATTGGCTATATTTGAGGGGAGAACTTTAATCATCAATTAAGAAATAACGATATGCCGTTTGTGAAGTAGATAATTGCTATTAAAAATATCACAATGGCTATCAATGAGATAAGTTTTGTGAGGTTGTTGGCGCTACTTCTTTTTGACTCATACCGCATATTTTTAAACCCCTTTTTAATGGTCTCTCCAGGTACATATTCGCCCCTTGCGCGTTTTTCTGCATTTTCAATCTTCTCTTTTATAGCCTCTTTGCGCTCGTCGTAATAGATGGGCTGGTAGTTGAAGACTCTGTGGGCGGGTGTTTTAAAGAAAAAGAATCCCATTGCAGTAAATTTTTATCCTATCTGCAAAGTTAGCGTAAAAATTCTACCTTTGCAAAAGAGTGAATCTGTGATATGGAGTTTAGAACAGGCAACGGTTACGATGTGCATCTTTTGGCCGACTCCCTTCCCTTCTTTTTGGGAGGAGTGAAGATAGAGCATACAAAGGGGTGTGTGGCCCATTCAGACGGTGATACCTTGATTCATGCCCTTTGCGATGCCCTGCTTGGGGCTCTGGCCCTTGACGATATTGGCAGACATTTCCCTGACAGTTCCGGCGAATTTAAGGGTATAGATAGTAAGATTCTCCTTAAAAGGAGTTATGCAATGGTAAAGGAGAGAAATTTTTTTCTGGTAAATGCAGATTGTACGATTTTGTTGCAAAAGCCCAAAGTTGCAGGATATATAAATTCAATGAGAGAGGTTTTGGCTGATATTCTTGAGGTTACACCAGACAGAATTTCCGTCAAGGCCACTACTACAGAGGGTGCGGGCTTTGTTGGAAGAGAAGAGGCAGTAGCAGTTTATGCAACGGTTTTGGTAGAAAAGAAATAAATTTATACCTTTGTCCGCACAAAAGTCCTGAGATATGGTGTAATGGTAGCACAAGAGATTCTGGCTCTCTTGGTTCGGGTTCGAGTCCTGATATCTCAACCGTTTTCTAAATGAAATGTAGGGCGCGATAGCTCAGCCGGTTAGAGCGCATGATTCATAATCATGAGGTCCCCAGTTCAATCCTGGGTCGCGCTACAGATGAAAGGCTGTCTCATTTGGGGCGGCTTTTTCTGTTTCCCGCAATGGACAACCGGATCATCTTCCGGCGGCCACCTGCACACTTACAGTGCCGGAGCCGGGAATTTACGGCACGGGCGGTAATGTGACAGAGTGTTGCATAGAGGGAAAATATTCCTAATTTTGCTATTTGTCCAAAAACGTTTGGCGTAAATGTTGCAGACAATGAAAATCACGGTTAAAAATTGAGAAAACAGTAGTTTATGCAGATAAATATTCCCACCGAAAAGGTTGTGGATGCCGGGAAAAAGGGCATCGGCAAAATCAAGGAGAGAGCAAAAAAGTTTAAAAGGCTTCCAAAGTGGAGCTGGTATATTATAGGCATTGGTACGGCGGCCGTTATAGCGGGGCTTGCGGTACTTCTTTGGCCAAAACCCCCTGTGCCGGTCTATCCCGTTGTGCAGGCACAGCCCGTTCTGGTGGATGATGTAAACATATATGGTGAATATGCGGGCAGAATCAGGGCACAGCAGTTTGTGGAGATAAGGGCACGGGTTGAGGGGTATCTGGAGAAGATGCTCTTTGAAGAGGGGACCTATATCAAGAAAGACGAGGTGCTTTTTGTAATAGACCCTAAACTCTATAGGGCAAGTGTCGAGAAGGCCAAGGCACAGTTAAACAAAAACAGGGCACTGGCCCTGAAGGCAGAGCGGGATTTGGGCAGAATCCGTCCGCTCTTTGAGCAGAATGCGGCAAGCCGTCTGGATCTTGACAATGCGATAGCCTCTTATGAGAGTGCAAAGGCAGAGGTGGTAATGAGTGAGGCGGATTTGACTCAGGCCGAGATTGCATTGGGTTACACCACTGTCCGCTCTCCTATATCGGGCTATATAAGCGAGCGTTATGTAGATATCGGAACCCTTGTGGGTCCGGGGGGAAAGTCGCTTCTTGCCACAATTGTAAAGAGCGATACCGTAATGGTGGATTTTAGCATGACAGGGTTGGATTACCTTAAAAGCAAGGAGAGAAATGTGAATCTTGGGCAGAAGGACTCCTCAAGAAAATGGAACCCTTATGTGACGATTACCCTGGCAGATAATTCCCGTTATCCCCAGAAGGGCATGGTGGATTTTGCAGATCCGCAGGTAGATCCCAACACGGGGACTTTCTCTGTAAGGGCAGAGATGGCAAACCCTGACAGAATCCTCCTTCCGGGGCAGCTGACAAAGGTAAAGCTTCTGCTCGACGTGCGTGAGGATGCGATAGTCGTTCCAAGCAAAGCCCTTGTAATAGAGAAGGGGGGAGCCTTTGTCTTTGTTGTGAGAAGAGACAGCATCGTGGAGAAGAGGTTTATTGAACTTGGTCCCGAAGTGGGAGACAATGTGGTTGTAGACAGGGGGCTGGGCTCAGATGAAAGTATTGTGGTGGAGGGTTTCCACAAATTGAGACATGGAATGAAGGTAAACCCTATGATAGTTGAACCTCAAAAACTGGAGCCGGAGGAGACAGACGCCAATGAAAAGTGATTTTTTCATAGATAGGCCGATATTTTCTGCGGTCATTTCCATTGTAATAGTGCTGGTGGGGCTTATAGGCCTGGTACTTTTGCCTGTAGACCAATACCCGCAGATTGTTCCCCCTGTCGTAAAGGTTTCTGCCTCATATCCTGGTGCGGGAGCCGAGACCGTCTCTCAGGCGGTTGCCACTCCTATAGAGCAGGAGCTTAATGGAACTCCGGGAATGCTCTACATGGAGTCCAGCAGTACCAATACGGGAGGTTTCTCTGTAACAATAACATTCGATATAGATACAGACCCGGATCTTGCTGCCGTGGAGATACAGAACCGGGTAAAGCAGGCAGAGTCAAGGTTGCCGGCAGAGGTTGTCCAGAACGGAATCTCTGTAGACAAGCAGGCCTCCAACAAACTTATGACAATAACCCTGCTCTCCAACGACCCCAAGTTCGATGAGATTTACCTTAGTAACTATGCCACCCTTAATGTGGTGGATCTGCTCAGACGTATTCCCGGGGTAGGGCAGGTCTCAAATGTGGGCAGCCGGTATTATGCCATGCAGATATGGGTACAGCCTGACAGACTTGCCAGCCTGGGCCTTACTGTGCAGGATCTGCAGAATGCAATCAGGGAGCAGAACAGAGAATCTGCGGCAGGTGTACTGGGACAGCAGCCTATGACAGGGGTAGATGTAACCCGCCCCATTGTTGCAAAGGGGCGTCTGTCTACGGCAAGCGAATTTGAAAATATAGTATTGAGGGCAAATGGCGATGGGTCAATCATAAGGATGAGGGATGTTGCAAGGGTCTCATTAGAGGCCTCCTCTTACAATACGGAGAGCGGTATAAATGGCGGAAATGCGGCAGTGCTCGATATAAAGATGTTGCCTGGAATGAATGCCGTTGAGGTTGCCAACTCTGTAAAGAGTACAATGGAGCAGATAAGCGAAAACTTTCCTGAAGGAATCTCCTATGAGATACCTTTTGATATGACCACTTATATATCGCAATCTATTCATGAAGTATATAAGACACTGTTTGAGGCGATTGTGCTTGTAATTATGGTGGTGTTCCTCTCGCTGCAGAGCTGGAGGTCCACCCTTGTTCCGGCAATTGCCGTTCCGATTTCGCTTATAGGCACCTTTGGCATGATGCTTATATTTGGCTTTTCGCTCAACACTCTGACTCTGTTGGGGCTTGTTCTGGCCATAGGTACCGTGGTGGATGATGCCATAGTGGTGGTGGAGAATGTAGACAGGATTATGAATGAACGGGGGCTGTCGTCATACCAGGCCACAAAGATTGCAATGCAGGAGTTGGGAGGGGCGCTTGTGGCAATGTCGCTTGTGCTTTGTGCCGTCTTTATTCCGGTAAGTTTCCTCTCGGGAATTACGGGAATGTTATATAGACAATTTACCATAACAATAGCCGTATCTGTAATTATCTCTACGGTTGTTGCGCTTACTCTCAGCCCTGTAATGTGCTCTCTCTTCCTTAAGCCCTCATCTGAAAAGAGAGGAGAGGAGAAGAACAGGCTCTTCAGATTTATAAACAGATGGCTGGCAAGAGGGGAGAAATATTATACGAAACTGATAGGGAAATTCATACAAAATCCCAAAAGGGTCCTTATTGCATTCGGAGTGGCGGTTGTTGCAATCTGGGCGATGACCAGAGTTGTGCCTCAGAGCTTTATTCCGCAGGAGGATCAGGGTTATTTTACAGTTGAACTGGAGCTGCCTGAGGGATCCACTCTGGAGAGAACCCGTAAGGTTACAGAGAGAGCCATGGAGTACCTGCTTGCCCAGCCCGATGTGGAGCATGTCCTGAATGTCACCGGTTCAAGCCCAAGGGTGGGAACAAACCAGTCGAAGAGCCAGCTTACTGTGATTTTAAAGCCATGGGATGAGCGAGCGAGCGAGAGTATCTCGCAATTCATGGAGCAGGTGAGAGAAGAACTGCAGAAATACCCTGAGAGTAACGTATATCTTAGCTCTCCTCCAGTAATTCCGGGCCTTGGAAGTTCGGGAGGCTTTGAGATGGTGCTGGAATCGAGGGGAAACATGAGCTATGCGGATTTGCAGGCTGCAACGGATACCCTTATCCATTACGCCTCCATGCGCAGGGAGCTTGCAAGGATAAACAGTTCAATGCAGAACGATATTCCTCAGCTCTATTTCAATGTAGACAGAGACATGGCAAAGCTTATGGGAGTCTCGGTTTCAGATATCTTTACAACGGTAAAGGCCTTTACCGGTTCTGTATATGTAAATGACTTTAACCTCTTTAACAGGATCTATAAGGTCTATATACAGGCAGAGGCGCCATATAGGGCCACACGCGGCAACATGAACCTCTACTTTGTAAGGGGATCGGGAGGGAAGATGATTCCCGTACCCTCACTTGGAACCACCAGCTATACCACCGGACCGGGTACAATAAAGAGATTCAACATGTTCTACTCCTCAAAAATTACGGGCGAAGCCGCCCAGGGGTATAGCTCCGGACAGGCAATGAAGGTACTTGAGGAGATTGTAAAGGAGAAGTTGCCCAAGGAGGTGGGAATAGAGTGGAGCGGTCTCTCATACCAGGAAAAGCGGCAGAGCGGCCAGACCGGATTGGTAATAATGCTTGCCTTCCTCTTTGTATTCCTCTTCCTTGCCGCACAATATGAAAGCTGGTCTGTTCCCATTGCGGTATTGCTCTCCCTTCCCATAGCCTGTACGGGAGCTTTCCTCTCAATCTGGATATTCGGGCTGGAGAACAATATCTACTTCCAGATAGGGCTTGTAATGCTTATAGGTTTGGCAGCAAAAAATGCTATTCTTATTGTGGAGTTTGCAAAAGAGGAGGTGGAGAAGGGAAGGGATCCGGTCGAGGCTGCAATTCAAGCTGGAGAGTTGCGTTTCCGCCCGATAGTGATGACCTCCCTTACCTTTATATTGGGAATGCTTCCTCTTGTACTGGCCTCGGGGCCGGGTGCTGCCAGCCGTCAGGGTATTGGAGTGGGAGTATTCTTTGGAATGATAGCGGCCATAACGGTTGGAATAGTCTTTGTTCCGTTTTTCTTTGTCTGGATATACAGGCTGAAGGAGAGATTTTCTAAAAAGAGAAGAGATGAAAAGAGTTAAAATAAAAGGTCTGGCCATGGCTTCCGTTACCCTGCTCTTTTTTGCATTTCAGGGATGCGGGGTCTCAAAAAAATGTACCGGGCCGCAATTGACGCTGCCGCAGAGTATTGTTGCGGGCAATTATGCAGACTCTCTCTGTATGGCAGATGTGGAGTGGAGCAAGATGTTTTCAGATACTCTGTTGCAGGAACTTATAGAGAAGTGTCTGCAGAATAACCGCGATATGCTGGTTGCCGCCTCAAAGGTAAAGGAGCTGGCAGAGCTGCATCGTATTGCCAAAGCAGATTTTTTCCCCTCTGTAAATCTGAATGCCTATGCAGAGAGAGATCTTTCAGACTATTCAGAGAAAGATTTCTCCAAGGACGATGAGGTCGGGGTAAAGGCAGAACTCTCGTGGGAGCTTGATTTTTTTGGCACCATCCGGTGGGCGAACAGAAAGGCTCTTGCAGAGTATCTCTCTTCGGTTGAGGCGCAGAGGGCCACGCAGATGACACTTATAGCAGAGGTGGCAACCGCCTATTTTGAACTTGTGGCTTTGGACAAGGAACTGGATATTGTTCAGCGGACCCTCCTTACAAGAGAGGAGAATGTGAAATATACCAAGTTGCGTTACGACGGGGGAATGACCACTCCTGTACCATATCAGCAGTCGCAGGTGGAATATGCATCCACCGCCTCACTCGTGCCGGATTTAAAGCGGAAGATAGAGATAAAGAAGAATGAGCTGTCGCTTCTTGCCGGGGAGTTTCCGGGAGAGATAGTCCGTTCAGATGACGGAATGGAGATAAATGACTCACTTATATACAAAATAGGAATTCCATCTGATTTAATCAGACGAAGACCCGATGTAAGGGAAGCAGAGATGGAGCTTAAGGCAGCCATGGCAAATGCAGGTATAGCATGGGCCGACAGATTTCCTCGCTTTACAATATCGTTAAGAGGCGGAGTGGAAAACGGCTCCTTTTCAAAATTGCTTACCGCCCCCTTCAGCTATCTTGCGGGAGAGATAGCCTCACCCCTCTTCTCCTTCGGGAAAAAACGGGCCCGATACAGGGCGGCTCTCCAACAATATGAGCAGAGCAGATATAAATATGAGCAGAAGGTGATGCAGGCCTTTAAGGAGGTAAACGATGCCCTGATCTCCTACACCTCGGCAAGGGAGCGGCAGGTTCTTATGAAGAATCTTATGACTGCCTCTTTTGAATATGTACGTGTTACCCGTACCCAATATGTAAACAGCTATGTAAGCTATATGGATGTGCTCGATGCCCAGCGCAGCTATTTTAATTCAGAGATAGATTTGGGAAATGCCGTGAAGGATGAGTATATTGCCCTTGTAAATCTGTATAAGGCACTTGGCGGAGGATGGAGATAAAGCTACTTAAAGAAGCCATAAAACTCTGAAGCGGATTTCCGGCAAGGTGTGGAACGGTTTTTGCGGTATCGTGGGGCTTTTGCAGATGGAAATCTGTCGGAACACTAAAGAGAGATTTAGGTAATTCGAATGATATGAAAAAGTTATTGATGTCTGTTTTTTCAGTTATGGTATTGGCAGCATGCCAGAGTGGCGGGGATAAGGTTCCTGCCATTGATTTAAAGGATATGGATTTGTCTGTCTCTCCGGGAGAAGATTTTTACCTTTATGCAAATGGCGGGTGGAAGAAAAATAATCCGTTAAAGCCTGAGTATCCGAGATTCGGTTCATTTGATGTGCTTAGGGAGAATAATGTGGCAAGGTTGAATGAACTCTTTTCGGAGATGGCAGAGCTTTCTCCTGAAACGGGAACTGTAGACCAGAAGATTGTAGATCTTTATAAACAGGGGTTAGACTCTGTAAGACTTAATGCCGAGGGAGTTATGCCTGTAAAAAAGTATCTCGATAAGATTTATGCGGCTCAGGATAAGGGGCAGCTTGTGAAGGTGCTTGCAAATGAGAGTAAATGTGGTAGAGGGGGCTTCTTTGATTTGGGGGTCTCGGCAGACCTTATGAATAGCAAAATGCAGATACTTTATCTCTCTCAGAGCGGTTTGGGTATGGGTAACCGGGACTATTACGTAGATAGTGCAAATGCAAAATTGCATGAGGGTTATACCAATATGCTTGCAAGACTTTTTGAGATTAGCGGGTATGACAATGGTGCAGAGAGAGCTGCAAATAGTGTTGGAATTGAGGATCGTCTGGCAGAGTTTTCGTGGAGCAACGTTCAGAACCGCGACTATACAAAGCAGTATAATCCCATGAGCACCGGGCAGATTTGCAAAAGGTGGGAAGGTTTTGATTTTGCAGAGTTCTTCAAGGAGATGGGAATTCCGGAACAGGATAAGATTATAGTTATGCAACCCTCTTTTTTCGATGGTCTTAGCAATCTTTTTGCATCGGCCTCTTTGGAGCAGTTGCAGGATTATATGGCGGCAGTGCTTCTGAATGGTGCAGCAGGGTCGCTTTCAGATGAGTATTATAATGCCTCTTTCGATTTTTTCGGCACTCAGATGAATGGTGTTACAGAGAAGAAGCCAAGGTGGAAACGGGCCATGGAGGTGCCAAACTCTATTCTTGGCGAGGCTGTGGGGCAGATGTATGTAAAGAAGTATTTTCCTCAAGAGTATAAGCAGAAGGTTCTGGAGCTTGTCCGCCAGCTACAGATTTCGCTTGGGCAGCATATTGATTCGCTTGCATGGATGAGTGATTCTACAAAGGCTTATGCCCACAAGAAGCTTGCTGCATTTACAATAAAGATTGGTTATCCCGACAAATGGAAGGATTACAGCACGTTGAACATTGATCCGGCCTTGAGCTATTACGAGAATCTGCGTACCGCAAGTACATGGTATACTGCAGATAACCTTAGCAGACTGGGGCAGCCTACAGATCCCGATGAATGGGGCATGACACCCCAGACTGTGAATGCATATTATGACCCTACTACAAATGAGATCTGCTTCCCGGCAGCCATTCTCCAGCCGCCGTTCTTCAATGCAGATGCAGATGATGCGGTGAATTATGGTGCAATAGGAGTTGTAATCGGTCATGAGATGACTCATGGTTTCGATGACCAGGGACGCCTCTTCGACAAGGATGGAAATATGACAAACTGGTGGAAGGCTGAGGATGAGACTGCATTTAAGGAGAGGACGGCCATTCTTGAAAAACAGTATGACCAGGTGGAGATTCTTCCCGGCATACATGCAGACGGAAAGCTTACACTTGGAGAGAATATTGCGGATCATGGCGGGATTAGCGTGGCATGGACAGCCTTGCATAATGCACTTGGCGGAGTAGAGCCTGCACCGATAGACGGTCTTACCGCAGCACAGCGTTTCTTCATATCATACGCACATCTTTGGGCAGATAATGCTACAGATGAGGCTAAGGCGCGTCTTAACAAGATAGATGTTCACTCCCTATCCGAACAACGTGTAAATGTGGCTGTAAGAAATTTCCCGTTTTTCTTTGAGGCCTTTGGAATTAAGGAGGGCGACAAGATGTGGAGAGCGGAGGAGGAGAGAGTTTCAATCTGGTAAAATTGAGGCCGGCAAACTTGCCGGAGAGCCTTTGTCTGTAAATAAAAAGTCTCTGTAACTCTTCAAGTTGCAGAGACTTTAAAAATATATAGCCTGTAGGATTACTTGTTGAGTGCGGTAGCTACATCTACGGCAACCGCTACAGTGCATCCTACCATAGGATTGTTACCTATTCCAAGGAACCCCATCATCTCGACATGGGCAGGAACCGAAGATGAACCTGCAAACTGTGCATCACTGTGCATACGGCCCATTGTGTCGGTCATACCGTATGAAGCGGGACCTGCGGCCATATTGTCGGGGTGAAGGGTTCTGCCTGTACCACCGCCTGAAGCAACGGAAAAATATGGTTTGCCTGCAAGGATTCTCTCCTTTTTGTAGGTGCCAGCCACAGGATGCTGGAAACGGGTAGGGTTTGTAGAGTTGCCTGTAATTGAAACATCTACGCCCTCTTTCCACATAATTGCAACACCTTCGCGTACATCATCTGCTCCATAGCAGCGAACCTTTGCGCGAGGGCCGTCTGAATAGGCAATTTCACGGACAATCTTAAGTTCGGAGGTAAAATAGTCGAACTCTGTCTGAACATATGTAAAGCCGTTTATTCTAGAGATAATCTGTGCGGCATCTTTTCCCAATCCGTTGAGAATACAACGCAGCGGCTCCTTTCTGACTTTGTCTGCCTTTGCGGCAATCTTTATGGCTCCCTCTGCGGCTGCAAAAGATTCGTGGCCGGCGAGGAATGCAAAACATTTTGTCTCCTCTCTCAAAAGACGTGCGGCAAGGTTTCCATGACCTAATCCCACCTTTCTGTCATCTGCAACAGAACCCGGAATACAAAATGACTGCAATCCAATCCCTATTGCCTCTGCGGCGTCGGCGGCATTTTTGCAACCTTTCTTAAGTGCAATGGCCGCTCCCACCACGTATGCCCATTTTGCATTCTCGAAGCAGATAGGCTGGGTCTCTTCACATGTCTTGTATGGATCTATTCCATATTTGTCACATATCCGGTTTGCCTCTTCAATGCAGGCAATGCCGTTTTCGTTCAGCGCCTTGTTTATCTGCGCAATTCTACGGTCCAGACTCTCGAATTTAACTTCTCTTATAGCCATTTTCTTTCCTCCTGATTATTCGTTACGTGGGTCAATGTATTTAACAGCACCCTGCTCGGCGGTAAAACGGCCATAAGTACCGGTAACCTTCTTTAATGCCTCATTAGCATCTGTGCCTTTCTTGATTTCTTCCATGAACTTTCCAAGGTGGACAAATTCATAGCCGCAGATTTCATCGTTCTTGTCGAGTGCGACTCTCTTTATATAGCCCTCTGTCATTTCGAGGTAACGCGGACCCTTTGCCAGAGTTCCGTAAAGTGTTCCAACCTGGCTCCTAAGTCCTTTTCCCAAATCCTCAAGGCCTGCGCCGACCATAAGGCCGCCCTCCGAGAATGCAGACTGTGTGCGTCCGTAGACAATCTGCTGAAAGAGTTCGCGCATTGCCGTGTTTATTGCATCGCATACCAAGTCTGTATTCAAGGCTTCAAGTATGGTCTTGCCAGGCAATATCTCAGATGCCATGGCTGCAGAATGAGTCATTCCCGAGCAGCCGATCGTTTCAACCAAAGCCTCTTGGATAATACCGTCCTTTACATTTAGGGTAAGCTTGCATGCCCCTTGCTGAGGAGCGCACCAGCCAATTCCATGGGTCAGTCCGGAAATATCCTTTATCTCTTTGGCTTTTACCCACCTGCCCTCTTCAGGAATAGGAGCCGGACCGTGATTGGGTCCCTTCTTTACAACACACATGTGCTGTACTTCGTGTGAATAAATCATAATGCTTTAAAATTAATTTAATTTTGCAATACCGCAAAGATAGTGTATTTTTACAATCCGACAGTGTAACATTATTACAGTTCAGTCATGAGAAACAAATTTTTTACGATTATGACACTTGTACCGCTACTTTTCGGTTCATGCGACGACCTTACGGGTGAAAACGGAGATATAATATCAAAAAAGAGCATAGAAGTTATCGACGGAGCCTACACCCCGGAAATCATGCAGATGCTCGGAAGGGTAAGCGACCCAAGGCTCTCGCCAGACGGCAGAAAAATTCTTTATGGTGTAACATATACCTCTGTAGAGCAGAACAGAAGCAACAGAGAGCTTTTTGTAATGAATTCAGACGGAAGCGATAACCGCTCTGTTACCCATAGTGCAGAGGGGGAAAACAATGCCCGTTGGATAGAGAATGGAGAGAGGATTGCATTCCTGCGAGGCGGGCAGATATGGGTTATGAAGGCAGATGGAACAGAGGCCGTAAAAGTCTCGAACGTCGAGAGGGGAATAGATGCCTTTGAATTTGCCCCATCTGGAGATAAACTTATCTATATAAGCAATATAAAGACGGCAACAAAACCGTATGACCTCTACCCTGACCTTAAAAAGTCAGACGCCAGAATCATAACAGATCTTATGTACCGCCATTGGGATCATTTTGTAGAGGAGATTCCCCATACATTCGTGGCCTCATTTGACGGCAGCTCGGTAGGAGAGGGGCAGGATATTCTTGAGGGAGCACCCTACGAATTGCCCACCCTCCCTTTTGGAGGGCTGGAGCAGCTCTCATGGAGCCCCGATTCAAAATATATAGCGTATTCATGTAGAAAACTGACAGGTAAGGAGTATGCCTTCTCTACCAACACGGATATCTACCTTTATAAGGTGGACAGAGGGGAAAGTATAAACCTTACAGAGGGAATGATGGGATATGATACCAATCCTCTCTTTTCGCCCGATGGAAAATATCTGGCCTGGCTCAGTATGGAGAGAGACGGATATGAATCAGATAAGAACAGACTCTTTATAATGGAGCTGCAAGGCAGGCAGATGAAGGAGCTGTCGGCAGACTATAAATATAATGTAGAGAGTATTACATGGGCTCCCGGGTCAGACAGACTCTACTTCACCTCCTGTATAAACGGGCTTGAAACTCTGCTTGAGGTGGATATAAACAAAGACTGCACTCTAAAATATAGGGCAGCAAAGGATGAGAAGACCCCGGATATTCACCTTGGAAATGGCGTAAGACGGATTACGCCGGAGAGTGAAATGGCAGACTTCGGTCCTGTAGAGGTGATGGAGGGAGGAAGCAGACTTCTGACCACGAGGACTTCAATGCTCTGTCCGGCCGAGATAGTGGCTGTAAATATTGCAGATGGGGCTGTCACTCAGCTGTCGTTCGAAAACAGGGAGACTTTGCAGAAGCTTAAAAGCCCTACAATGGAGGCACGGTGGATAACCACCGTAGATGGAAAACTTATGCATGAGTGGGTACTCTATCCGCCTGATTTCGACAGGAGTAAAAAATATCCTACCATTCTTATCTGCCTTGGAGGGCCGCAGGGAACGGCAAGCCAGGGGTGGTCTATAAGGTGGAATTACAGGCTTATTGCATCGCAGGGCTATATTGTTGTGATTCCAAACAGACGCGGCACCTCTGCCTTTGGTCAGGAGTGGTGCGAACAGATTTCAGGAGATTATACAGGGCTTAACATGCAGGATTATCTAAGAGCCGCAGACGAGATAAAAAAAGAGCCTTATGTCGGAAAGATTGCCGCAGCGGGGGCAAGTTACGGGGGTTATTCTATCTATAACCTCGCGGGGATACATAAGGGAAGGTTTTCTGCCTTCCTTGCCCATGCTGGAATCTTTAACCAGGAGCAGATGTATATGACCACAGAGGAGATGTGGTTCCCTACGTGGGATAACGGCGGCGCTCCTTGGGACGAAAATCCTGTAGCAGAGAGACATTATAAAAATTCTCCGCACAGATTAATAAAAAATTGGGATACTCCGATATTGATTACGCACGGAGAATTGGATTATAGGGTGCCCGTTGAGCAGGGAATGGCCGCATTCAATGCTGCCCGTATGATGGGCGTGCCGGCCGAAATGGTGCTTTTCCCGGATGAGAACCACTGGATTAACAAACCTCAGAATTCGATCCTCTGGAACAGGTATTTCTTCAGTTGGATTGAGAAGTATTGCAGATAAGGAATTCCTCTTCCAATGCCCGTTTCACCTTTTTGTATGCAAGGTGATATGAGGCTTTAAGTGCCCCAACTGAGGTGTGCAGTATCTTGGATATCTCTTCATATTTCAACTCCTGGAAATATCTTAGCGAGAAGATTGCCCTCTGTTTGTCGGGCAATTTCAAGATTTCTCTTCTTACTGCCAGCAGGAGCTTGTCTGCATTGAACTCCTCCTCTGCCTCAATCCTCTTTTTCAGTACGGCGGTGTAGTTGTCAAAGAGCAGGAAACTCTCTGCTCTTTTGCGTTTAAGAAAAGTGAGAGCCTCATTGGTGGCAATTCTGTACAGCCATGTAAATAGCCCTGACTCCTCTCTGAATGAGGGCAATCCTTTCCATGCTTTCATTAGGGTATTTTGAAGCAGATCGCTTGCATCTTCATGGGAACAGACCATCTCCCTCAGATGCCAATAGAGCCTTTTGCCATACTCTCTGACAATCAGGTTATAAGCATACTCCCTTTTCCCCTCTTCCCTATATAGCTCCAGTATTTGCCTATCGTCAGCCATCTCTTACTTTCTGGAAATGGCCTTTCTGGCTGCCAGAACTATGTGAGCTGCGTCCAATCCATAATATTCCATAAGTTCGGCAGGGGTTCCGCTCTGTCCAAAGGTGTCTTTTATTGCCACAAACTCTAGTGGAACAGGTCTCTCTGCAGCCAGTGCGCCGGCAATGCTCTCGCCAAGCCCTCCTGCCAGAAAATGCTCCTCGGCGCAGACTGCAGCTCTTGTCTTTGTAACGGAGGCGACAACGCTCTCAATATCAAGCGGCTTTATTGTGTGGATATCTATTACCTCGGCAGAGATGCCCTCCTCCTCGAGGAGTCTGCAGGCCTGAAGGCACTCCCATACAAGATGGCCTGTAGCAAATAGTGTAACATCTTTTCCTTCAGAGAGGAGCAAAGCCTTTCCTATCTCGAATGTCTGCTCTTCCGGAGTGAAATTGGGAACGGAGGGGCGGCCGAATCTCAGGTAGACAGGGCCTGTATATTCTGCAATTGCAAGGGTTGCCGCTTTGGTCTGGTTATAGTCGCAAGGATTTATCACGACCATATTGGGCAGCATCTTCATTAATCCTATATCTTCCAGCATCTGGTGGGTGGCGCCATCCTCTCCAAGTGTGATTCCCGCATGCGATGCACAAATCTTCACATTTGTATTCGAGTAGGCTACAGATTGCCTTATCTGGTCATATACACGGCCTGTTATAAAGGCTGCAAATGAACCTGCAAAGACACAGTTGCCGCTTAGGGCCAGCCCCGCAGCAACACCAATCATATTGGCCTCGGCTATTCCCGCCTCAAAAAAGCGCTCAGGAAATGCTTTGGCAAAGGCATCCATCTTCAATGAACCGGTAAGATCTGCACAGAGTGCAAAGACATCGCTCCGTCTCCGGGCTACCTCATAAAGTCCGGCTCCGAATCCCGAACGGGTATCTTTATTTCCGCTATTGGAATATGTTGTCATAATTATAAGCTAATTTCCGTGGTTTAAAAATCTCCCAAGGTCTCTTTCAGCTGTGAAAGGGCCTTCTCCGCCAATTCGGGTTTTGGAGCCTTCCCATGCCATTGGCAGGTGCCCTCCATAAAGTCGACTCCCTTACCCATACAGGTTTTCATTAAAATCATAACAGGACATCCTTTCTCTTTAGCCTCTTTTCTTGCCTTTGCGTATGACTGAAGAATTGAGTTAAAATCGTGCCCGTCTGCAATAATTACATTCCAGCCGAAGGCACTCCACTTCTGCTTCAGGTCTCCAAGCCCCGCAACTTCATCTACAGTGCCATCTATCTGCTGTCTATTCCAGTCTGTAATGGCTATAAGGTTGTCTACCCTGTGGTGGGCGGCAAACATGGCCGCCTCCCAAATCTGCCCCTCCTCACTTTCACCGTCACCTACAAGGACATATACAAAATTCGGATCTTTGGCTTCCTTTTTTGCCAAAGCCGCCCCTATCGCCACTGAAAGCCCCTGCCCAAGGGAGCCGGAAGCGCAGTGGACACCCGGCAGGCCCATCTCTGTAGATGGATGCCCCTGCAGTCTGCCGCCTAATTTCCTGAATGTGGCAAGCTCCTTGACCGGAAAGTATCCGGCCCTGGCCAATATGCTGTAATACATGGGAGAGATGTGTCCGGCAGATAGGAAGAACATATCTATTTCCTTGCCCTCTTTATTCCATCTTCGGGCAGATGAATTCAGCTCCCCGAAGAAGAGGGCGGTTATAAAATCTGTACTGCTCAGACTTCCGCCCGGGTGGCCGCTTTGGGCCAGAGTTACCATTCTGATAATATCTCTTCTGACCTGAGAAGCCGTCTCTTTGAGTTGTTGGATATTATGCATGTTGAATTGACATTTTTGCAAAAACAAAAGTAGTTTTTTTTTAGATAATCAGCAAAATCTATGGGATAGGTTTGGGCAGGTGGCGGCAGAACCGTTTCTGATGGCGAAATTTTCGAGCATTTTGCTCTAAGAAAATTAATATCTTTGCATCATGAAAAATATTCGGAATTTCTGCATTATCGCCCATATAGACCACGGTAAGAGCACTCTTGCAGACAGATTGCTTGAGGCTACCGACACTCTTCCGGAGAGAGAGATGGAGAATCAGGTATTGGACTCCATGGATCTTGAAAGGGAGAAGGGGATTACCATAAAGAGCCATGCCATTCAAATGGAATATGACTGCGGTGGGGAGAGATATGTCCTCAATCTTATTGATACTCCGGGTCATGTGGATTTCTCATATGAGGTCTCAAGGGCAATTGCCTCTTGTGAGGGGGCGCTGCTTGTGGTAGATGCCACTCAGGGAATTCAGGCTCAGACAATATCTAATCTCTATCTTGCACTTAACCATGATCTTGAGATAATCCCTGTCCTTAACAAGATAGATATGGATGCGGCAATGGTAGATATTGTAAGGGATCAGGTAATAGATTTACTGGGGTGCAAGGAGGAAGAGATTCTGCTTGCAAGCGGCAAGACAGGAGAGGGGATTCCGCAGATACTGGAGGCTGTTGTAAAGAGGGTTCCGCCCCCTGCAGGTGACCCTGACAAGCCGCTTCAGGCTCTTATTTTTGACTCTGTCTTTAACTCCTTCAGGGGTATAATTGCCTATTTTAAGGTGGAAAACGGCTCGGTCAGGAAGGGCGACAAGGTAAAATTCTTTAATACCGGAAAGGAGTATGTTGCAGAGGAGGTGGGAGTGTTGAGGATGAGACTCTGCCCTAAAGATGAGATAACGACGGGAGATGTGGGATATATAATCTCGGGAATAAAGAGTGCGGTTGAGGTAAAGGTGGGAGATACCATTACCAAATGCAGCGAGCCGTGCGAGAGTGCAATTGCGGGGTTCGAAGAGGTAAAGCCAATGGTCTTTGCCGGAGTCTATCCCATAGAGAGCGATGAATATGAAGATTTAAGGGCCTCGCTGGAGAAGCTAAGGCTTAACGATGCCTCCCTGGTCTTTGAACCGGAATCCTCTCTTGCCCTCGGATTCGGGTTCCGATGCGGCTTCCTTGGGCTGCTCCACCTTGAGATTGTGCAGGAGCGTCTCTTCAGGGAGTTTAGTATGGATTGTATTACAACGGTGCCCAATGTCTCCTATAAGGTGCATACCACCCAGGGGGAGGTGCTTGATGTGCACAACCCAAGCGGGCTGCCGGCCATAACCCTTATAGATTATATAGAAGAGCCCTATATAAGGGCACAGGTTATCTCAAAGAGCGAATTTTTCGGCCCTATAATGAAGCTCTGCCTTGATAAACGGGGGGTGCTTGTCAGCCAGCATTTCCTGGCAAGCGACAGGGTGGAGCTGAACTTTGATATGCCTTTGGCGGAAATTGTCTTTGATTTTTACGATAAGCTTAAATCTATCTCGAAGGGATATGCCTCTTTTGATTACCATATTATAGATTACAGGGATTCAGACCTTGTAAAGCTCGACATCTTGCTTAACGGAGAACAGGTAGATGCCCTTTCCAGCCTGATTCACCGGGACCATGCCTACGATTTTGGCAGAAAGATGTGCGAAAAGCTGAAGGAGCTTATTCCCCGTCAGCAGTTTGATATTGCAATCCAGGCGGCAATAGGAGCCAAGATTATTGCACGTGAAACCGTAAAGGCTGTAAGAAAGGATGTTACCGCCAAATGTTACGGTGGAGATATTACCCGTAAAAGAAAGTTGCTTGAGAAGCAGAAACGGGGTAAACGCCGTATGAGACAGGTGGGGAACGTTGAGGTGCCTCAGAGTGCCTTTATGGCTGTGCTTAAGCTGGATTAGCCAGAGAGCCCCTAAGATTCATCTTCAAAGAGGTAGACTTTGTCTGAGCGGCGGAGCTTCTCCTTTACGGGAATTGAACAGTAGAGCCCTTTTTCTGCCCGTTCTACAGGCTTGAGTTCTACCCTTATTTCCGGCACCTTCATCTCTATAACCCCTGTCGAGGGGCCTATAATAAGAATATTGTTTCCAACTGCAAGCGAGCTGCTCTCTATAAGCAGCTCGGCAACCCCTATATTTGAAAAGTAGTTTGTTACTTTTCCCACATAGAGTTTCTTTTTTGTAGACTTGTTTCCATATATACTGCTCCATTCTCCCAGTCTTGCCCCCTGGTAATAGCCGTCCCAGAAGCCTCTGTTAAAGACCTGCGACAGCTCTTTCTTAAGGGATGCTGAAAGTCCGGAGGTAAACTGCCCCTGCAGGAGGGCATCGGCAGCCCTTCTGTAGACGGAGGTCACTTTTTTTACATACTCCGCACTTCGGGCCCGCCCCTCTATCTTAAAGATGGTCACCCCGGCATCTGCCATCTTATCAATAAACTCCACCGTGCAGAGATCTTTTGGAGACATTATATATTCGTTGTCTATCTCAAGTTTTGTTCCCGTCTCCAAATCCGTAACCTCATACCCTCTTCTGCATAGCTGGAAGCAGGCACCCCTGTTTGCCGAGGCGTTATATTGGTGGAGACTCAGGTAACATTTGCCGGAAATTGCCATACAAAGAGCTCCGTGGCAGAACATCTCTATCTCTACCTTTCTGCCTGACGGGCCGGTGATATTCTCCCTCTCTATAAAAGAGCTTATCTCTTTGACCTGGGGGAGGGTGAGTTCCCTTGCAAGGACTGCCACATCTGCAAACTGGGCATAAAAGCGCAGACTCTCCCTGTTGGAGATGTTAAGCTGGGTGGAGATATGTACCTCCATTCCTATTGAGCGGGCCTCTGCTATGGCTGCCATATCTGAGGCTATGACAGCCGTTACTCCTGCCTTTTTGGCTTTTGCGAGCGTTTGGCGCATGGGCTCCAGATCCGCATCGTATAGCACGATGTTAAGGGTAAGGTATGAGCGAACCCCGTGTTCATTGCAGATTTGTACTATTTTCTCCAGATCCGAGGCGGAGAAGTTGTTTGCAGAGTGGGAGCGCATATTAAGATTCCCGACTCCGAAATAGACCGAGTCTGCTCCTCCCTGAATTGCCGCTATAAGTGCCTCAAAATTCCCGGCCGGAGCCATTATCTCCAATTTCTGCATACTATTTTATTCTGGTTATCAGTTTGTTTGCATATTGCTTAAGCAATTCCTTCTGTTCTTCTGAAAGGGGAGAGGCTTCAAGCAGTTCCAATGCTCCGTCATAATGCTCCTTTATGGCAAGCTCCGCATCCTCCTTAATCTTATAATCGAGGTAGAGGTTGCGCATCCCCTCTATCTTCTGCTCCGCCTGCACCTCTGTAAGGGCAAGCAGGCTTTCGAGTCTTCTGTGCTCTGCCATGGGGATCTTCTCAAAGGCCCTTACAAGCAGCCAGCTTTTTTTATTGTTTACAATATCGCCTCCTATGCTCTTTCCAAATACGGCACTCCGGGAGAAGGTGTCGAAATAATCGTCCTGAATCTGGAAGGCAATGCCAATCTTATGGCAGAAGTCATAGAGCATCCGGCATATTGCGTTGTCGGCACCGGCAATCAGGGCTCCCATCTTTGCCGAGCAGGCCAAAAGAACCGCGGTCTTAAGCCCAATCATCTTAAGATACTCCTCCATTGTTATATAGGGTAGGGTTTCGTAATCCATGTCGTATTGCTGCCCTTCGCATACCTGTTGTACGCTCTTTGAGAAGAGTTCCAGCACAAGGGGCAGCCTTTGGGGTCTGCACTCTGCAAGAAGCCTGTAAGCCATTATAGACATTACATCTCCAGAGAGTATTGCCACATTGCTGTTCCACTTTGTATGAATGGTGGGTACTCCTCTTCTTAGTGGAGCCTTATCCATTATATCATCGTGGATAAGGGTGAAGCCGTGAAAAATCTCCAGGGCAAGAGATGGGTAGAGAACGCATCTCTCTATCTCTCCGCCAAAGAGGCTGTAGGTGGTGAGTGCGGCCAGAGGCCTTATTCTTTTGCCTCCTATAGATATCATGTATTTTATGGGATCGTAGAGGTCTGCCGGTTCCTTTTTTATCTCCAGACAGGAAAGTTCTTTCTCAATGATTCCCTGTAATTGCTCCAATGAGTACATTTTTCTTCAGTTTATGAGAACAAAGGTAACTGCTTTTGTACAAATTTGTATTTTTGCGGAAGCTGAAAAGTGATTAAGAGATGGAATCACCGGGAATAGCAACAGTAGTCAAACATACGGGAAGCCACTACCTGCTTTCCCGCCTCCCCGAGTGGGCTCCTTTCCCTGCGGTTATAAGGGGGAAGCTGCGTCTTAAGGATTTTAATTCCACAAATCCTGTAGCGGTGGGCGACAGAGTGGAGTATAAAGAGGATGACTGCGGAACCACTGTAATAACGGCCATTCTGAAACGGGAAAATTGCATAATCCGCAGGTCTTCCAATCTGAGCCGTCAGTCTCATGTAATTGCGGCAAATCTCAGTAGAGCCTTTTTAGTTGTAACGGCAGCCATGCCCGAGATAAAGCTCCCCTTTGCAGACAGGTTTCTTGTAACCTGCCGGGCCTATGGGGTGGATGTTACAATAATAGTTAATAAAATGGATCTTTATAATGAGCGGCAGCTGGAAATTGTGGAGCATCTTTGTGAGATTTATCAGGGAGCGGGCTACCATATTCTAAGGCTATCCGCCATTGGCGGGAATGGAATTGAGGAGCTCAGGCAGATGTGCGACGGAAAGGTTGTGCTCTTTTCGGGCCAGTCAGGGGTAGGAAAATCTTCAATTATAAAGGCAATGGATCCTTCGATAAAGCTGAAGATAGGAGAAATCTCACAATATCACAGGCAGGGAAGACATACCACTACCTTTTACCAGATGCACCCCCTTTCGAGTGGGGGCTTCCTTATAGATTCCCCGGGAATACGCGGTTTCGGGCTGGTGGATTTCAATAAATATGAGTTAAGTACCTACTTTCCTGAGATGTTGCGGATAGAGGATGAGTGCAGGTTTGTTCCATGCACCCATACCCATGAGCCGGGGTGTGCCGTAAAGAAAGCGGTAGAGGAGGGAAGAATAGCGGAAGAGAGGTATGAATCTTATTTGGGAATGTTGGAGGAAGAGGGGAAATACAGAGTATGAGAGTGGTATTGAAAGATTCAATGAACAGAAATGTCTTGAGGATTGCGCTCCCCAGCATATTGGCAACCATTACCGTTCCTCTTGTGGGAATGGTGGATCTTGCAATTGCAGGAAGGCTTGGAGATGCCGTTCTTATAGGCGGTGTTGCCATAGCCACCATGCTTTTTGATCTGCTCTATTGGAATATGAGCTTTCTTAGGGTAGGAACAAGCGGAATGGTTGCGCAGGCATATGGACGCGGCGATTTTAAGGAGGCCATGAGGATATTTGTTCAGGGAATCTTTACCTCTACCGCCATAGCCGTTGTAATCTTTATAATACAGAGACTCTATGTAGATGTGGCCTTTATGGTAATAGATTGTTCCGGACAGGTGCGGGAGCTTGCAGAGCAATACTATTATGTGAGAATTTGGGCCGCTCCCGCTACCTTGGGTCTCTATGTATTCAAGGGTTTTTTTATAGGGATGCAGAATGCGGTAAGCCCAATGGTGGTGGACCTTACGGTAAATGGGGTGAACCTTGTGGCAAGCTTTTACTTTGCCCTCTGCACGGAGATGGGTTTTTCGGGGATTGCAATGGGAACTGTGGTCTCGCAGTATAGCGGACTTGTGCTGGCCGTTCTCCTTATGATAATTCACTACAGAAGGTACTTTAAATATATAAGCCTTAAGTCAAGTATACAGCTGCAGAGTGTAAGGCACTTCTTCTCCCTGAATACAGATCTCTTTGTCCGCTCCCTCTGTTTTCTTGGCATCTACTCCGGCTTTACCTCCCTCTCTGCCACCTTTGGGGATTTGATGCTTGCAGTCTGTACCATAATGATGAAGCTTCTGCTGCTTTACTCTTATTTTATAGATGGCTTTGCATACGCCGGTGAGGCTCTTGTCGGAAGGTATACAGGGGCGGGTGACGGATCTTCGCTTAAAAAGGCGATAAGGGTCATATTTATCTGGTGTCTCTCCATAGCGGCGCTCTCTACCGTTGCCTACGCCGTTTGGGGGGAGAACTTTGTGAGGCTGCTCACCACAGATGAGAAGGTTATCTCTGCTACCGTCCAATTCCTGCCATGGCTCTGGATTATGCCTCTTATGAGCTGCATAGCCTTTACATGGGATGGAATCTATATTGGGGCCACGGCCTCAAAGACAATAAGAAACTCCATGATTTATGCTGTAACAGGCTTTTTTGCCACATACTGTATTCTAAAAAATACAATGGGTGTTCAGTCACTTATGGCGGCATTTATGTTACATCTGTTAATAAGAAGCCTCTATCTCTCCCTTTTTGCAAAGAGACGGGTCTACATTTAACAGAGTCGGTATAATACGCTGACTGCTTTTTATTACCGGGAGGGAAATCTTTGCCGAAAAGTCCGACCATCCTGGGGATTTTATAAGAATTGCAGGCGGGCCCCGGTTTTTCCCATCATTTAAAAAGGGTGGAGAGAGTGACCACCAAATTTTTAGTATAGACATGTCCTTTGACCAGTGGCTTGATTTGGTTGCAGATGGAAATCTTGAATTGTAGATTGGCGACAGGGTGCTGGTACCGGAATTGGAAGTTTGACACTTTCTTTTTTTTGAAAAAATCGTAAATTTTTGAAAGAGTTTTTGTTGAAACTCTTTTTT
>X5_European_Hare__coassemble_135_pt1 | contig 67690 bp, 56 predicted proteins | sample X5_European_Hare__metabat2_low_PE_003 | metagenome-assembled genome bin X5_European_Hare | reverse complement strand
ATGATGTCGCATGGTACAAGTTCACGCAAAGTACGACCGAAGAGCGTTTCCGGTTTGTCCGCATGAATTTAGAGGACACGCATGCCATGCAGATGCTCTTCGCCAACGAGGGGTTCGATGCCGTGGTCAACTTGGGTGCGCAGCCCGGTGATGTCTACCGGACCTTCGCCGATTCTTCGGCACTCGCCAAGGCCACAGGGTTCAAACCAGGCACGCCATTGCAGGAAGGCATTAATCGAACCGTAGCATGGTTCAGGGAGTATTATCATTTATAAACAACATGATATTTTATGAAACGATACAACATCGCTGTTGCCGGCACAGGCTATGTGGGAATGAGCCTTGCCACACTGTTGGCACAGCACAATAGCGTCACGGCAGTAGATGTGCTGCCTGAAAAGGTGGAAAAAATCAACAGGCGCGTCTCTCCCATACAGGACGAATACATCGAGAAATACCTTGCGGAAAAGCCGCTCGACCTCACCGCGACTCTTGACGGTGCGTCGGCATACAAGGATGCCGATTTTGTGGTCATCGCAGCACCGACCAACTACGACCCGATTAAGAACTTTTTCGACACACACTGCATCGAGGAGGTTATCGATCTCGTGCTGAGCATCAATCCGGATGCGGTGATGGTGATAAAATCCACCATCCCCGTTGGCTATTGCCGCAGCCTGTACGTGAAATACGCCGCCCGGGGCGCAAAACGGTTCAAGCTGCTGTTCTTCCCGGAATTCCTGCGTGAGAGTCATGCCCTGTACGACAATCTCTATCCGAGCCGAATCATAGCCGGTGTCCCGAAAATCATCGGTCTGCCCGGATTTGACGAGGAAAATGCAGCGATACACGCCGTCTGTGACCTTGACACGCTCGATGCCGCCGCACACACTTTTGCCGGACTGCTCTGCCAGGGAGCAATCAAGGAGGACATCCCGACACTCTACATGGGAATGAAAGAGGCCGAGGCGGTGAAACTTTTCGCCAACACCTATCTGGCGCTGCGCGTCAGCTATTTCAACGAGCTTGACACCTACGCCGAGGCAAAGGGCATGGACTCGCGTGCCATCATCGACGGCATCGGGTTGGATCCGCGCATCGGTACGCATTACAACAACCCCTCGTTCGGCTACGGGGGCTACTGTCTGCCCAAGGACACGAAGCAGCTCCTTGCCAACTATGCCGACGTGCCGCAGAACATGATAACGGCCATCGTGGAGAGCAACCGCACGCGCAAGGATTTCATCGCCGACCGGATTCTTTCCAAGGCGGGATACTACACGGCAAACGGACGGTACTGCCCGGCAGAGGAGCAGGACTGCACGATAGGTGTCTATCGACTGACAATGAAATCCGGTTCGGACAATTTCCGCCAGTCGGCCATCCAGGGCATCATGAAGCGAATCAAGGCAAAGGGGGCGAGGGTAATCATCTACGAACCCATGCTCGAGAGCGGGAGCACGTTTTTCGGAAGTCTTGTGGTCGGAGACCTTGCCGAGTTCAAGAGGCTCTCGCACGTCATAATTGCCAACCGCCACGACTCATGTCTCGATGATGTCCGGGACAAGGTTTACACCCGCGACATTTTCAGCAGGGACTGACACAAGATTTTAAAGTATATCGGGATTTATCAAATCGTATTTATCCTGAAAAAAGGAGTGACAGAGAACTCTGCCACTCCCATAACCAATCGTAAAACTGTATCGGGATTAGATTATCCCCTGCTCCAGCATTGCATGAGCCACCTTCATAAAGCCTGCAATATTTGCACCCTTTACATAATCTATGCTGCCGTCCGGCTGTGTGCCATACTTGACACATGCATTATGTATGCTCTCCATTATAAAATGCAGTTTTGCATCAACTTCTGCGGCAGACCATCCAAGATGCATGCAGTTCTGGGTCATTTCAAGGCCTGAAGTAGCAACACCGCCTGCATTTACGGCCTTGCCTGGAGCAAAGAGCACCTTAGCCTCCTGAAAAGCCTTGATGGCCTCAGGTGTACAGCCCATATTTGAAACCTCACAGCAGCACCATGTGCCGTTTGAAATCAACTCTTTTGCATCCTCGCCGTTGAGTTCGTTCTGGAACGCGCAAGGCAAAGCTATATCGCATTTTACACTCCACGCTTTCTTGCCGGCAATAAATTTACACTCAGGGAATTTAGTTGCAAAAGGAGCCACTATATTCTGGTTTGAAGCGCGAAGATCCAACATATAATCTATCATCTCCCCGCTCATTCCATTAGGGATTGTAACAACTCCGTCGGGACCTGAAATGGCAACCACCTGGGCTCCCAGCTCTGTAGCCTTTGTAGCTGCACCCCATGCCACATTGCCGAAGCCTGAAATAGCGACACTCTTGCCCTTGATATCCTTTCCTGCCTTATGCAACAGATGCTGTGCGAAATAGAGTGCTCCAAAACCAGTAGCCTCAGGGCGAAGGATAGAGCCGCCCCACATGGCGCCTTTTCCCGTCAGAACGCCTGTGCTATATTTGCGGGCCAGCTTTGTATACATTCCATGAAGATATCCGATTTCACGGCCACCTACTCCAACATCACCTGCAGGAACATCTGTGTCGGGGCCGATATTTCTCCACAACTCCAGCATGAATGCCTGGCAGAAACGCATGATCTCGTCATCTGATTTGCCTTTAGGGTCAAAATCGGAGCCGCCTTTGCCACCACCCATAGGGAGTGTGGTAAGTGCATTTTTAAATGTCTGCTCAAAGCCGAGGAACTTAAGCATGGAAGGCGTTACCGCAGGATGGAATCTCAAACCTCCCTTATAAGGGCCTATTGCGCTGTTAAACTGCACACGGTAGCCGAGGTTGGTCTGAACTTCCCCCTTATCATCTATCCATGTAACTCTGAATGTAAAGATTCTGTCAGGCTCAACCAATCTCTCTACGATTTTGGCCTTTTCAAACTCCGGATGCTGATTATATACATCCTCAATTGACTCCAGTACCTCACGTACTGCCTGTAGATACTCTTTCTCATGGCCATATTTTCTCTCAAGGCTGGCCATAATTTCTGAAACTTTCATAAATATATTTGCTTTAATAGGGTTTCAACTATTTTACGCTCCATGTGGCTCCGCTATTGAGGAGCTGATCCATATTTTTTATTTTAGACATCTGCTTTACCTGGGCAAGCTGCCTGTGCACCCCCTCTTCGTAGGTTTTGTCTTCAACATCCCTGATTACACCCAATGCTACCGGGAAATTGGGATATTTCATATTTACAAGTTGACTATGTATGCCTATATTGTCTGAATGGGCATCATGAACAAGAAGATCTCTCTCGGTCACTCCGTTTTCGCCAATTTTCACCACCTTAAGATTCAAGCCGTCCAACACTATACCCTTATCTCTGTCGGTTCCAAAAATCATTGGCTCGCCATGGCGGAGCACAATGGTTCTGTCTGCCCTTACAGATTTCTCCGAAATATCGAGGTGGGTCCCATCATTAAATATGACACAATTGACCAGCATTTCGATTACAGAGGTTCCCTTATGTTTTGCCGCCTGCACCAGAATCTCCTGATTAAGCTTCAACTCAGAATCAAGGCTGCGGGCAAAGAAGGTTCCTCTTGCGCCCAGCACAAGCTGGCCCGGCACAAACGGCTCTTCTACCGTTCCGTATGGAGAGGTCTTTGTTACAAGACCATATCTTGAGGTTGGAGAGTACTGCCCCTTTGTCAAACCATAAATACGGTTATTAAAAAGTATAATGTTAATATCCAGATTTCTGCGTATCGTATGGATAAAGTGGTTCCCTCCAATAGCAAGGGCATCACCGTCACCGGTCATCTGCCATACGGAGAGTTCCGGATTTGCAACCTTGATTCCTGTAGAGATTGCAGTGGCGCGCCCGTGGATTCCGTGGAATCCATAGGTATTCATATAGTAAGGGAATCTGGAAGAACAGCCGATACCTGAAACAAAGACAAGCTTCTCCTTTGAGATATCAAGCTCTTCGCAGACCTCGGGCATGGCCCTTAGCACAGATGCAAGTACCGCATGGTCTCCACAACCGGGACACCATCTTACCTGCTGATCGCTTTTAAAATCCTGTGATGTATATTTCATGATGATTTTCTTTAAAACGGTGAATGAAAGCTGTTAAAGAGCCCTTATGGCCTCCACTATTTCATGAACTATAAACGGCTGTCCCTGAACCTTATTCAACTGCAAATATTTGAAATCCGGCTCTTTTGCCCTCAGATAATTTACGAAGTGGCCGCTATTAAGCTCACATACGATAATTTTCTTAAACTTCCTGAAAACTTCTGCGGTATTCCCCGGAAGCGGATTGATATACTCAAAATGGGCAAGACCCACGCTCATTCCCTCGCCCAGCAACTGTTTTGTTGCAGTATAGAGGTGGCCGTATGTTCCGCCCCATCCCACTATCAGGATATCTCCAGACTCTTTACCTATCACCTTTAGTTCAGGTATACGGTCTGCCACTCTGGCAACCTTCTCCGCTCTGGCAGCAACCATTCTCTCATGTACCAGCGGATCAGATGAGATTGCACCTGCCTCATTCTTTTCCAGACCTCCCACACGATGCTCAAGCCCCGGTGTTCCGGGAAGAGCCCATTTTCTTGCATAGAACAGGCCATCTCTCTCGAATGGCTTGAACCTGCCCTCGCACTTTGTAATGATAGGAGGATTGATTGCAGGGAAATCGCTCATTGAAGGAATCTTCCATGGCTCTGATCCGTTGCCCAAAAAACCCTCTGTAAGCAATATTACAGGCATCATGTGTTCAAGTGCATATTTTGCCGCATAAAATGCGGCGCTAAAGCAATCAGAAGGGGTTCTTGCAGCCATTACCATAATAGGACACTCACCGTTTCTGCCATAAAGCGCCTGATTAAGGTCTGTCTGCTCCGTCTTTGTAGGGATACCTGTAGAGGGGCCGCTTCGCTGTACATCTATAATGACCAGCGGCAATTCTGTAATCATGGCCAGCCCCAACGCTTCAGACTTAAGTGAAAGACCCGGGCCGGAAGTTGTTGTGACCGCCAGGTTTCCCGCATAGGCTGCGCCTATGGCAGTACAGATACCTGAAATCTCATCCTCGCACTGCACTGTCTTTGCTCCCAACTCTTTATGAATTGCAAGTTCCTCAAGAATAACGGTAGCCGGCGTAATAGGGTATGAGCCGCAGAATAGAGGCCTTCCCGACTTCTCGGAGGCGGCAAGCAGACCCCATGCGGTAGCCTGGTTCCCGCTTATGTTTCTATATACGCCAGGAGTCTTTTTTGCCGGCTCAATTCTATAGGTGTTAGGAATTGCATGTATATTGTGTGCATAGTTGTAACCGTCGTTCAGCACCTTTTTATTAGGTGCTATAAGCTGCGGTTTCTTTGCAAACTTTTTCTCAAGATAAAGTTCCGTATAGTGAAGAGGTCTGTTGAACATAAAATAACACATCCCCAGAGTAAACATGTTCTTACTTCTGACAATGGCCTTGTTATCCAACCCGCTATCTTTAAGACTCTCCTTTGTGAGCGTGGTGATAGGGGATGCAATAATGTGGTAATCCTCCAGTTTCAGTTCCGCTATGGGATCCATGGTCTTGTAACCGGCCTTTTCGATACTCTTCTCGTCAAAGGCATCGGTATCAATTATGATGGTTGCACCTGGCTTGGCCCACTTGGCATTCGCCTTTAAAGCGGCCGGATTCATGGCTACAAGAACGTCGCAATAATCCCCGGGAGTCTTTACCTCGCCCTGTCCGATATGTACCTGGAAGCCCGATACTCCGGCAACTGTTCCCTGAGGAGCCCTGATTTCAGCCGGATAATCCGGAAACGTTGAAATTTCATTTCCGTACAATGCGGAGGCATCGGCAAAAAGTGTTCCTGTCAGTTGCATTCCGTCTCCCGAATCTCCGGTAAAGCGGATAACCACCTCTTGCGTATCAATAATCTTATGTTCCATAAAAGATTTTTTCCTAAAGGTTCGTTATAATTTGTTTTGCTGATGTGTCTGATTATATGTTTTCACAAATGTAAAAATTTTTATCATAAAAAGAGAGACCGACTCAGATTTGTGTCGGTCTCCGGTTCATTTTTCCAAATTTGCTTCTCAGTTGGCCTGAGTTCCCGTATTTGCAGGAACTGTCTTGTCTGCAGGTATTCCCAATTCAGATTTTGCCATAGGCAACAGATCTGTGCTTGTCGCCGCATCGAAATAGACAAGGCTGTTCGAAGAAAGATCAAACACATAGGTAAACCCATTGGCCTTTCCTATCTTTTCAACCGCCGCCCTTGCCTTTTGAATTACCGGCTCAAGAAGCTGCTGTTGCATGTTACTATACTCTACACTTGCATTCTGACCAAACTGCTGCAGACGCTGCTGCATCTCGCCAAGCTCCTTCTCCTTCGCCTCAAGGATTGCAGGCAACCAGTTTGCGCTGTTTTCCTGGTACTCCTGATACTTCTTCTGCAATTCATCCTGCATACTCTTCATTGTCTCGTCCAAATCCTTGGCATATTTTTCCAACTTCACAACCGCAGAGTCACGCTCAGGCATAAGGAGAATCAACTCTCCCATATTGATGTGACCGAACTTGAAACTCTGGGCAAATGACTGTACAGAACAGAACAACAGTGTCGCAGCCATCAAGATTAAAAATTTTTTCATAAATTATAAATATTTGATTAACATTCTATCATAGCGATAGCCCCAACTCTTTTAGCACAGCCTCGCTTAAATCCTTTGACGGGTCATTATATATAACCCCCTGCATTATTGCGGTATCAAAGATAAGCATAATTCCGTTACTTTCCGCCATTTTCTCTATAACTTGCCGTACCTTATCCTTTATTGGCGAGAGCAACTCCTCCGATTTCTTCTGCATGACCCCTTCCGGACCGAAATATCCGTTTTGCAACTCCTTGACCTCCCTCTCAAGTGAGATAATCTCATCCTCCTTCAATGACTGCTGGTATTCGGTCATACGCGATTTTGATGACATATAGCTGTTATACATCTGCTCTATCACCTTGTATTTGCCCTCTATCTCATTTTTATAAAGCTCCGCCAGAGAGTTAAGACTCTTCTGTGCCTCAAGATAGCCCGGAATTCTGTTTAGGATAGTGTCGGTGTTTATATAAGCCACATTCCCGGTATACTGCGCCCCTGCAACATAGGCCGAAAGGGCAAAAAGCGTTAAAAAAATCACCCTGAGTTTCATATTACAATCTTTTAAAATTGTTGTCCAATCATAAAGTGGAACTGGCTTCCTCCTCTATCTTTACCCTCATTAGGCACAGGGTCAAAACCATAACCCCAATCCACTCCAAGCATGCCCACAATCGGAAGCATAACCCTCAGACCTACACCTGCAGATCTTTTGATTGAGAATGGATTGAAATCCTTGATATCTGACCAGCAGTTTCCCCCCTCAAGGAATACCAGTGCGAATATTGTAGATGAAGGCTGCATTACCAGCGGATAACGCAGCTCTATGGTAAATTTGTCATAGACATTTCCCGCATAGGCATTGTTTACTATAGGAGTAAGAGAGTTGTTGGGGTAACCTCTTAGCCCTATCATATCCGAGCCGTATGTATTATAGCCGCTCATGCCGTCACCGCCCAGGATAAAGCCTTCAAAAGGAGAGTAGCCCAAATCTCTGTTATAATAGCCCAGATAACCGAAATTAGCCGTCGTCTTAAGCACCAGATCCCCTATAAGCTGTGTATAGAGATCTGCCTTGAAGGTCCACTTGTGGTACTCTATCCATTTATACTTCTGCCGGTCTTCCATATTCTTGTAATCCGTATTCTTGGATCTGAAGAGTGAATATGGCGGCGTAAGCTGCAGGCTTAATGTAAGCTCCGACCCTTTTCTGGGATAAATAGGCTGGTCTGTAGAGTTTCTGCTCAACGAAACCGTATAGCTGAAATTGTTGGACCTTCCTGTAGAGAAGAGGAAGTTATAATACCAGTCCTTCAGGTTATATGTCTGCCAGCTCAGCTCATTATAGAGTACAAAGTAGTTGTCGGGCCATTTAAGACGGGTTCCGATTCCCAACGCCGCCCCGAAGACCTCCATATACTCGTCTGAAGTCTGGTAGAAGTAGTAGGAATTTGTCTGTCTTGTATAGTAGACAGAGACATTGAGCGCGGTAGGTTTCTTTCCCCAGAGCCATGGTTCCACAAAGCTTGCGGAAATTGCGGTATAATAAGTGCCGTTTGTCTGGAATCTTAACGAGAGAGTCTGCCCGTCTCCAAGCGGAACGGGCCTCCATGCCTTTCTGTCGAAAATTCTCTTTAACGAAAAGTTGTTAAAGCTCACTCCCACAGTTCCCACGAACATGTTTCCTCCATGACCGTTTCCTCCCCATCCTCCGGAGAGTTCCAGCTGGCTGTTTGCCTTCTCTTCAAGGTTATACGCAATATCTACCGTGTTGTTTATCTGGTTTGGAATAACGCTGAACCCCTCGGGAGACTGGAACTTTTCAGGGTCAAAGTGGCCTATAGAGGAGAGCTCCCTTATAGAGCGTTCAAGGTCTGTCTGGCTGAAGAGATAACCCGGACGGGTAAAGACCGCCCTTCTTGCAATCTTTTCGTTGGTAATCGTATTGCCGTTTATTATTACATTATTGAAGGTCGCCTGCTCTCCCTCAAAGATACGCATCTGCACATCTACCGAATCCCCGTCTATTCTCATCTCCACAGGAACCACGTTAAAGAAGAGATAACCGTTGTCTGTATACATCTTCTTTACATCGGCCTGCTGTTGCTTAGGGTCTCCGTTCAACCTTTTGTCCATTGTCACCACATCATAGACATCGCCCTTCTCTATTCTTAGCACCGAATTGAGCTGCTCCTTTGTATAGACAGAGTTGCCTGTCCACGAAATATCCCTGAAATAGTAACGCCGTCCTTCGTCAATCTTAAAATCTATCCCCAATCTGTCGGGAGTCAGATAGTAGATGCTATCCTTTAATATCCTGGCGTCGCGATAGCCTTCCTCATTAAAGACCGATATCATTGACTGCTTGTCATTTTCATACTCCTTCTCATTGAACTTCTTGCTCTTGAGGAAATTTGTAATACGCATATCCCTGGTCTTCTTCATAGATCTGACCAGCCTTCTCTCCTTCACATGGTCGTTTCCCGCAAAGTTTATTCTCTTGATCTTCACCTTCGGCCCCTTATCTATATTGAAGGTAACCCTGACAGCATTTTTTATGACGGTATCTATCTCCTGCGATATTGAAACCTCTGTCTTGAGGAATCCTTTCTCGCGGTAATAACGTTTGATTATCTCCATTGAAGAGGAGGCTATATAGTCGGAAAGTGCACCGCCCCTGCGCAATTTGACCCTCTCCACAAGATCATTCTTTTCCGACTTTTTAATTCCGGAGAAATCCCAGCGAGAGACCCTCAGGCGCTCACGGAGCTTTATTTCGAAATAACAGGTATCTCCTGTAGGAACAACGGAATCAATATAGACTCCCACCTCAGAGAGAAAACGTTGCATCATAAGACGCTTTACCATTGTTGAAAACTCCTCTCCCGGAACCGTAACCTCGCTTCCCTCCTGCAATCCGGTTAGGGAGACAATCTGTTCCTTGCTCAGATATTTTATGCCTGAAACCTCTATTCCGCCTACAACATACTTTTTCGGATTGTTATAATCGACTACAGGCTTTACCTGTGAAAAGAGTGTCACCGGAAGCAACAATAAAAGAAAGGTTGATGAAAAAAATCTCATTCGTCCAATAATCTAAGATTCAACTATACTCTACCAAACCTGCGCTCCCTCCCGGCATAAACATCCAACGCACGCCGGAACTGAGGTTTGCGAAAATCAGGCCAAAGCACATCGGTGAAATATAACTCGGTATAGGCTGTCTGCCATAACATATAGTTACTCAATCTCTCCTCTCCGCTTGTCCTTATAAGCAAATCGGGATCGGGGATTCCCGCCGTAGCCATATATTTTTCCAGGCCGGCAGAGTCTACCTCTTTTCCCGGGTTCTCTTTCATATATCTGTTCGCAGCCTGGACAATGTCCCACTTTCCGCTATAGCTTAAAAAGACAATAAGGTTGAGCTTGTCATACATTTGCGTAATGCCCATACACTCGGCTATCTTCTCCCTCAACTCGCCGTTAAGTTTGCCTAAATCCCCTATGACTCTGAATCTTATGCCATTTTTATGAAAAAGCGGGGTTTCATCCATAATGGCATTCATCATAAGGTGCATAAGCCCCTCAACCTCGGCTTTAGGACGGTTCCAGTTCTCTTCTGAAAAAGCGAAAAGACTCAGATACTTTATTCCCCTCTCAAGGGCATACTCGACGCAGGCCCTTACGCTCTCCTTTCCCTCTTCATGTCCGAAAAGCCTCTCCTCTTTACGCTGCTTTGCCCACCTTCCGTTTCCGTCCATTATTATTGTAACATGTCGGGGGATTCTATCTGCTCTCTCCATAATCATTAAATCACAAAAGTGCGCAAATATAACAAAATTATCCGAGCAAATTCCGTTTGTCTTCACCCCACAGGAGTTTTTGGCTGAGCGCTTTCATAAAATTGTTGTTTATTGAGATACTGCTCAGCTGATAATCCGCCTTGGAAACAATGAGCTTTTCGCCCTTGGGCAGCGGAAAAGAGCGGTTATCTGCGGTAAGCAAGGCTCCCGATGAACGAGTAGAGTAAGAAATCTCTATCACCGCCGTCTCCGGCACTATGATAGGCCTCACATTCAGGTTATGAGGAGCAATCGGAGCAATTATAAGCACTTTTGAATCGGGGGTTACGATAGGCCCTCCAATGCTGAGCGAATAGGCTGTCGAGCCGGTAGCCGAACCTATAAGAATTCCATCTGCCATATAGTGTGGAAGCCTCTCTCCATTTACAGCAATCTCTATTTCCAACATGACAGGGCTGTTTCTCTGTATTGTAATCTCATTAAGTGCAACAGGATAGAAATCGTCAGGAATGGAGGTGCCGCATCCGCTCCTTATCTGCAGCAGAGTCCTTTTCTCTATCTTGAAGCGCCCCCGCCTCAGCTCTTCGAGCCAGCCGTTTCGCTTATCCACACAGGCGGTGGTAAGGAATCCCAGCCTCCCGAAGTTAATTCCCGCTACAGGTATATTGCTTTCTCTTACCATTGTAAGAGACTCGAGAAAAGTTCCGTCACCACCCAAAGAGAGAAAGAACGCAGTGTCTGCCGGCAGGGTTTTATAGTCTGAAAACGAGGTTATTCTACATCTCTCCCCTATAGCCCCTTTAAAGTGGTCAGACAACGGAGTATAACAGCAGATCTCCACCCCCTCAACCTTTTTGAGACTCTCTGTGAGAAAATGCAGTTTCCCGTTGTTGAAAATCAGGGAACCCCGCCCGAAAAGTGCAATCTTCATACCTTAAGAAAATTTGACGCAAGTTATACAAATTTGGCAAATTATACATAATTTTGCCGGCCACCCCTCTAAAACAGCGGCTGTTAAGATTTAAAGAGATGACAAAATTAAGTGTCAATATCAATAAGATTGCAACATTGCGCAATGCGCGTGGCGGCAATCTGCCCGATGTGGTAAAAAGCGCCCTTGACTGCGAGAGGTTCGGAGCAGAGGGAATTACCGTTCACCCGCGTCCCGATGAGCGCCATATCAGATATTCAGATGTGCGGGCCATAAAGCCGCTTCTTGCAACAGAGTTCAACATAGAGGGAAACCCCATTGATTCCTTTGCCAATCTGGTACTGGAGGTAATCCCTGCCCAGGTAACGCTGGTTCCCGATGCGCCCGATGCAATCACCTCGAATGCGGGATGGAATACTGCAAAATATAAGAGCTTTCTGCAGCAGATCTGCAGCAGGTTCAAGGAGGCCGGAATAAGGGTCTCGATTTTTGTGGCTCCGGATGTAGAGATGGTAAAGAATGCGGCTGATACGGGGTGCGACAGAGTGGAGCTCTACACAGAGATGTATGCACGCGAATACAGAGCCAACAGAGAGAGAGCCATTGAACCATATGTAAAGGCTGCCGAAGAGGCGGCAAGATGCAATCTGGGGCTTAATGCCGGCCACGACCTCAACCTTGAGAATCTCCGCTACTTCAAGGAGAACATTCCACACCTTGCGGAGGTGTCGATTGGCCATGCGCTTATCTGCGACGCACTCTATATGGGGCTTGAGAATACTATTGCCGCCTATCTTAGGCAACTAAGCGATTTTTAACTATATTTGCGCGAAAATATTGCAAAATAAATCTTTTAAAACCAACAATATGAAAAAAACACTATCTACCCTTGCTGTTCTATTTGGTTCTGCGGCACTTTTGGTATCATGCGATTCCGCACAGGAGAGCACTAACGGGGCAAATGCCACAAATGCTCCGGCCGAAGTGGCGGCAGCGCCTTCAGGAAGCATCGTTTACATCCAGATGGATTCATTGATTAACCACTACGATATGTTCAATGACCTTAATTCTGAACTTGAAACCAAGTTGCAGGCCATTCAGGATGATTTGACAAAGAAGGGCAATGCATGGGAAAAGAGTGCGACGGATTTTCAGAACAAGCTCAACAAAGGGTTGCTTACCCGTTCACAGGCAGAGGAGCAGCAACAGAGCATTCTCCAGCGCCAGAGAGAGCTGCAGGAGCTGACACAGCAAAAACAGATGGAGATGCAGGAAGAAGAGGCGGTAATGCACAGAAAGGTTATGGATGCGGTTCAGACCTATCTCAACTCCTATAATCAGAGCCGCAAATACTCCCTCATCCTTACCACTTCGGGAGTCACCAACACGGTTATAGTGGGCAATCCATCACTCGACATAACCCAGGATGTGCTTAAGGGGTTAAACCAAGAGTATATAAATTCAAAAAAATAGAGAATTGAAAATTGCCATACTATCCTGTTTTTATCCATACAGAGGTGGCATTTCCCAATTTAACGCCTGCATATATGGCGAATTGATGAAAAACCACACGGTGAAGGCCTTCAATTTCAAAAGGCAATACCCTTCACTTCTCTTCCCGGGAAAAACACAGTATGTTACAGCTACAGATAATGCCGTACCAATAGAGTCTGAGGCTCTGCTGGATACGGCAAATCCGTTTTCATACCTCTCCACCGCAAAAAAGATAAGAGAGTGGGAGCCCGATCTGCTACTGCTCCGCTATTGGAACAGCTATTTTGCCCCCTCACTGGGATACATTTCAAGGTATATGAAGAGATGGTGCAAAGTCATTGCCATTTTGGACAATGTGATTCCGCATGAAAGGCACTTCTACGACACCTCTCTTACAAAATACTTTCTAAAGGGAGCCGACGGTTATGTTGTCCTTTGCGATGCAGTAAGAGATGACCTGCTTAAATTCCGTCCCGATGCTCGCTACCTAAACACCCCACACCCGCTCTATTCTCATTTTGGAGAGAGAGTGGAAAGAGAAGAGGCAGAGCGGCGGCTGGCAATCAGGCCGGGCAAGAAAAACCTGCTCTTTTTCGGGCTCATAAGAGAATATAAGGGGTTGGACATTCTTATAGAGGCCTTTTCAAGGCTGGACAGCTCCTATAACCTTATAATTGCAGGAGAGCCATACGGCAGTTTTGAAAAGTATGCCAAATTAATAGAGCAATCTCCCAACAGAGAAAACATCTATCTTGAAACAGAGTACATTCCGGACAACAAGGTTCCTCTGTACTTCTCTGCGGCAGATCTCTGTGTACTGCCCTACAGGAGCGCCACCCAGAGCGGCATAGGCTCAATTGCAACCTATTATGAAGTGCCGATGGTTACCACAGATGTTGGAGGGCTGAAGGAGATGTTCGAGGGGAAAGGAACAGGAATTGTTGTGGAACAGATAAGCAGTGAAGCAATCAAAGAGGCGATACTCCGTTTTTTCTCCAAAGGAGAGAGGGAAAAGTTCGGCGAAAATATAAAAAAGGAGAAAGAGCGGCTGAACTGGAGTAATTTTTGCAGCAGACTCATAAACTTTACAGATTCAATAAAGAAATAAAAAATCGATGAAATCAATAACACGCACAGAATTCGATTTCCCGAAGCAGACCGCAAAATATGTGGGAAAGGTGAGAGATGTCTATACAATAGACGATAAATATCTTGTAATGGTGGCGACAGACAGAATCTCTGCCTTTGATGTGGTTCTGCCAAAAGGCATTCCCTATAAAGGACAGGTACTTAACCAGATTGCCTCGAAATTTCTGGACGACACCTCTGACATTGTAAAGAACTGGAAAATCGCCTCTCCCGATCCAATGGTCACGGTGGGCTACAAATGCAAATCGCTCCCTGTAGAGATGATAGTAAGAGGCTACCTTACCGGAAGTTCATGGAGAACATATAAGAGCGGACAGCATGAGATTTGTGGCATAAAGATTCCGGAGGGAATGCGCGAACACCAGAAGTTCGACCACCCTATAATCACCCCTACCACAAAGGCGGAGATAGGAAGCCACGACCAGGACATCTCGAAAGAGGAGATTATAAAGAGGGGGCTTATAAAGGAAGATATCTATAACCGTCTGGAAGAGATTTCCCTTGCCCTATTCAGAAGGGGAAGCGGAATTGCAGCGAAAAGGGGATTGATTCTTGTAGACACAAAATATGAGTTCGGCATTAAAGATGGTGAAATTTATCTCATAGATGAGATTCATACCCCGGACAGCAGTCGCTACTTCTACAGCAAGGGATACCGTGAGAGGTTCGAAAAGGGTGAGCCTCAAAGACAGCTTTCAAAGGAGTTTGTAAGAGAATGGCTTATGGCCAACAACTTTAGCGGCAAAAGGGGAGAGATACTGCCCGAGATGACAGATCAGATAATAAAGAGCATTTCAGACAGGTATATCGAACTTTACGAACACATCACGGGTAGCGGATTCGAAAAGGCAGACTATACAGATAATGTGTACGAAAGAATAGAAACGAATGTAAAAAACATGCTTTCACGCCTATGAAACCCCTCTCTACATTGGCTCTTCTCCTCCTTTTCTCTGTGCATACATCTGCCCAGATTCCCGTTACAATATCTACGGAAAAAATCAAGATTGGCGGAAAGGAAGGGGTCTACTATCTGCACAATGTAAAGAAGGGCGAGACACTCTATTCGCTAAGCAAGGCCTATAATGTAACGATAGAGGAGATTGTAAAGCAGAATGAAAATGCAGAGAACGGTTTGAAGGCCGGAGAGGTTCTATACATTCCTGTACGGGAAGAGAAGGCAACCCAAGACACTGATAGTCAGGACAAGAAAGCAGAGGAACTATACAAGAAGGCGGGAAAGAGGCAAAAGCCCAGACGCCATATTGTCAAATGGTATGAAGATATAGATGCGATTGCAGAAAAATATGACCTCACAAGGGAGGAGATTATGGAGTATAACAATCTGCAATCTCCGGAATTGGCAAAAAAACAGGTACTTCTAATCCCCGTATGGCTTCGCAATCCCGATAGAGTGAAAGAACCGCTGCAAAACGAACCGGCACCTGAGAAGGAGAGCCTCCATGAACGGCTGCTTTTTCCGCAACAGCAGCAAACCGTCACAGAGGAGAGCATTAATGTTGAACCCGTTGCAAAAGAGGAGCAGAAAGATGTGGAGCTGGCGCTTATTCTGCCGCTCACCTCAGCCTCAGACAAGGGGTATAACAGCCAGTATTTCGATTTTTATACGGGAGCTCTCCTTGCTGCGGCAGATTTAAGGGCGAGCGGAATAAAGGTCACCCTCAATATATATGACCAGAACAGCTATAATTCCCTAAGAGATATCTTCTTCTCATACGGTTTTAAAAGAAACCAGCTCATAATAGGGCCGGTTCTCTCTTCCGCCCTTATGGAGTCGGCAGACCTTGCCCAGATGCTGGAGATACCTATTGTCTCTCCAATGGACCAGAATGCGGAGAGCTGTCTTACAGGCCGCAGCTGCTATATCCAGGCCCCTACAGGCAATGAAGAGCAGATGCGGAATTCTGTCGCAATGCTAAAGGAGTATTGTAACGACCCTAACACAGACATTATACTTGTCTATGAAAAGGGGCATGATGCCGCCAATGCGGTACAAAGGGCAAAATGGTATCTGGACTCGGCAAATGCAAGGCATAGGGAGCTTTCATACAACATATTGGAAGGAAGAACCATTAATGAGAAGATGATGACAATGATGGATAGTCTTCGAAAATATGTGTTCTTTGTCGCTTCCAATAATGAGGCGTTTGTCAATGATGTTGTAAGAAATCTCCACCTCTGTATGAATATGAAGAGAGACATCACGCTTTTAGGGCTCTCGAAATGGAGAAATTTTGAGACAATCGAGCCGGAGGAGTTCCATAAAATGCACCTTCACCTGTCGCTTCCTTTCTTTGTAGATTATAATAGCAACAATGTAAGGGAGTTTTTAAAGAGGTACAGGGCACTCATCAATATGGAGCCTACCCCCTACTCTTTCCAAGGGTACGATTTGACTTACTATTTTATAAAGCTTCTCTCGCACTGTGGCGATGCGTTTCTTAGAATGGAACGCCTGCCGAAGGAGAGTCTTCTCCAGACCGCCTTCGAGTTTGAGAAGGTGCCGGGCGGTGGCTTTAAAAATGTTGCCACAAAGAAAATAATCTATAATCCCGACTATACAGTTTCCCAGATTACACCTTAGAATTTGCGGGTTGCTTCTCTAAGCCACACTCTCTCCTTTTCTTCAAGCAGGGGAGAGATTTTATTATATACATTTGAGTTGTAGCTGTTTATCCATTCTATCTCACTTCCGGTCAGCAGCTCCCTCTCTATTGGAGCGGTGGAAATTGGCACAAGGGTAAGAGTCTCAAAGCCATAGAAATCCCCGAACTTTCCGTCAATCGCCTCCTTTACGGTCAGCACATTTTCAATTCTTATTCCATAGCTCCCTTCAAAATAGATTGCAGGCTCGTTGGAGAGCACCATCCCCGGCTTAAGCGTAACCGGATTCTCCTCTCTCCTGATGCTTTGCGGCCCCTCATGTACACAAAGGTAGTGGCCTATTCCATGGCTTGTCCCATGATAATACATTACCCCCTCGTTATAGAGAAATCCTCTGGCCAGAATATCAAGGGAAGAACCCCGTGTCCCGGCGGGAAATAGAGCTCTTGAAAGATTAATCATACCCTTTAAAACAAGGGTATAAAACTTTTTCCGCTCATCGTTCAGCACCCCTACAGCTATTGTTCTGGTTGTATCTGTTGTGCCGCCAAAGGAGTAGTGGGCCCCGGTGTCCATTAAGAGAAAGCCATCACCCTCTATTGGAGTGTCGCTCTCCCTGGATGGGGCGTAATGTGGCAAAGCCCCGTTTTTCCCATACGCCACAATAGGCTCAAAGCTCTCTCCGGAATACTCCTCCCTCTCTGAGCGGAACTGCAGAAAAAGCCTCTGGATCCCATATTCAGTAAGCGGCACTCCGCCTTTAAGCGACTCCTCTATTTGGCAAAGCACCTTGCACCATGCAACCCCATCATATAGAAAGGCTCTTCTGAACCCCTCCAGTTCCCAGTTGTTCTTTACCGCCTTCATGTTCGCCACAAGACCTCCCACAGAACCATCCTCCACCTCTTTTGCCGCAGAGGAGTGGAGAATATTGTAATGGGCTACAGAGATTCCCCGGGAATAGAAAATTCTTGTCATATCATCTGAAAGAGAGGCCATTACCTGCTCTATTGCGGAATAGGAATGAATCTCTACCCCCTCCTGTTTGAGATGTAGGAGAACCTGCTCATCTAGAGCCTCTGTATCCACAAAGAGATGGAGGGCAGAGTGTGTTACAAGCAGGTATGAGAGGGGCAGCGGATTATACTCTATATCATTTCCCCTGATATTGCAAAACCATGCAATATCATCGCATGAGCAGAGGTAGTAGACAAAACGCTCACCCTCTTCCATCTTCAGCAGAGATTTGAATCTTCTATATTTCTCAGCAGTACTCTCTCCGCAAGAGAGTTGTGCAAGCTCCCTTATAGGATTAAAATAGAGTTTGGGACGATCGCACCAGAGGCTGTCAAAAGGATCTTCTATCAATACGACTCTGCAGTCGGGATCTAACTCCGCCTGAAAATCTCTATATTGCTCAAGAGAGAAGAGTTTTCCATCTATAGCAATATTCGCCCCCTGAGGATACTCTCGCCTTATCCAGCAGGCAATTGAGGGGGTAAACTCCACTCCCATTCTCATAAGGCGGATCCCACTCCCCCTAAGCTGGCTCTCTGCCTGAATAAAATAGCGTGAATCGGTCCAGAGAGCCGCCTCCCGCTGTGAAACCACAAGAGTTCCCGCAGAGCCTGTAAAACCACTCAGCCACTCCCTTACCTTATAATGCGGCTGGGTGTACTCTCCAAAATGGGGGTCATTTGTGGGGATAACCATCGCCTGCAGAGAGTTTTCTGCAAGAAATCTTCTCAATTCGTTCAGAATCTGTACCCTATACATTAAATCAAAGAGACGGGATTAAGGTTGTGTTTTTCTATATCTTTATAATAGAGTACTGTTCCCACTTTTAACTCAATAGTTGCAGCATCATCGCAGACTATAATTCCCTTGGGGTGCATCTGAAGGATACTTACTGTCCACATGTGGTTTACAGAGCCCTCGACCGCCTGGTACAATGCCCTTGCTTTGTTGTGGCCGTTTACAAGGATAAGTACCTCCTTTGCATCCATTATTGTACCCACTCCGACTGTAAGGGCTGTTTTCGGCACCTTGTTAATATCGTTGTTAAAGAAACGGGAATTTGCGATTATGGTATCGGTGGTGAGGGATTTGATACGGGTTCTTGAGGTGAGCGACGAACCCGGCTCGTTAAATGCAATGTGTCCGTCAGGCCCTATACCTCCCATAAAGAGGTCTATGCCGCCATAGGATTTAATCTTCTCCTCATACCTTTCGCACTCCTCCTCCGGTGAGGCTGCATTCCCGTCCAATATATTTATATTCTCCTTCTTTATATCTATATGTTTGAAGAAATTATTCCACATGAACGAGTGGTAGCTCTCCGGGTGTTCCTCCGGCAAGCCTACATACTCATCCATGTTAAATGTAACTACATTCCTGAATGAAATCTTCTTGTCATTATACAGATTAATCAACTCCTTATATGTGCCAAGCGGCGTTGAGCCTGTAGGCAATCCAAGGATAAAGGGCCTTTCAGCGGTTGGCTTCATCTCGTTTATCCTTTTCACAATATAACATGCAGCCCATTTGGAGAGTTGGGAGTAAGACTCTTGAATAACTAATCTCATAACAAATAATCATTATATTTTTTCAAGTAAAAATTCAGCATTCCTTATGGCCGCCTCAGACAGAACAGAGCCGCTTAACATTCTTGCTATCTCCATTACTCTATCTCTCCCCTCCAGCCGTTTTATCTTTGTAACGCTCCTCCCTTCTTCAACCTCCTTGTAGACCAACAGATGACTCTTGCCCTTAACTGCAATCTGCGGCAGATGGGTTATCGCAAAGACCTGCATATTCTCCCCCATTTCTCCTATAAGTTCACCCATCTTATCTGCAATGCTTCCGGAGACTCCTGTATCTATCTCATCGAATACCATTGTGGCCATTCCCGTATAGTGTGCCATAATATCTTTAAGGCACAACATTATTCTGGAAAGCTCTCCTCCCGACGCAACCTTTGAAAGAGGCTGCATTGTATTGCCGGCATTGGCACAGAAGAGAAAAATCACCCTGTCGGCTCCGTAAGGGGTGAGCCTCTCTGCCCTCTCTGTCTTTATCTCAAAACGAGCCCGGGCCATTCCAAGGGGTCTTAGCTTTTCCAGTACGGCCTCCGCCAACCCGGGAGCCGCCTTTTTTCTCCTGTTGGAAAGTTCCTGAGCCCGCTTCTCTAACTCCGCCTCCGCCTCCTCTTTCCTGGCCTGAATGGCGGCAATCTTCTCCTCAGACTCCTCAACTTCTGCAATATCGCCTTTGAGCTGTTCTTTGAAATCTGTCAGCTCTGAGACGGAAGAGAGGTTATATCTCTTTAAAAGCCCCTCTATTATATCTATCCGTTGTTCCACCTTTGCAAGATCCTCAGGGGAGGCGGCAGATGCTTCCAGTCTCTTCTCCAGCTCCTCCTCTATATCCTTGCACTCTACACGGCAACTCTCCATCCTCCTCTCAATCTCCTGAAGATCGGGTACAAAAGTAAAACACTTTCTTAAAAACTGCGCAGATTCCTTTAAATTCTGCACGATGGAATTCGGACGGTTCTTCAGGCAATCAAGGGCACTGCACAGATTTTCAGCAATCTGTTCTGCATTGGAAAGTCTGTTATACTCTATCCTCAACTCCTCCAGTTCATTATCGTCTGTTATGGCTGCCTGCTCTATCTTCTCCAGTTGATATTGCTTATACTCCACCTCTTCCTTCAGTCTTTCACTCCTCCGGCAGATTTCGGCAAGCTCCTTTATCAATCTGCAATGCTCCTCATATAGCCTCTTATACTCTGCCAAAAGGGGAGTATCTGCGGCAAAATAGTCAAGAATGGAGAGTTGGTAATTTTCATCTGAAAGCAGCAGATGGTTATGCTGTGCATGTATATCTACAAGGTGCGAAGAGAGTGCAGACAATATATTTACAGAAACAGGCTCATCGTTTATAAATGAACGCGATCGCCCCGACGGAGCTATTACCCTCCTGAATATCAAGGAGCTTCCCATAGAAGGAATCTCCCCCAGCTCTATATTGAGCCCCGATATATCGAATTCACCCTCTACAACACAATTCCGCTCCCTGTCGTTTATTGCCGAACTGTCTGCCTTTGCCCCCAGCAGAAGCGACAGAGCCCCCAACAAGATGGATTTACCTGCCCCCGTCTCTCCTGTTATTATTATAAGCCCGTCTGGAAAAGAGATATCCAGATGGTCTATAAGCGCATAATTCTCTATAATCAACTTCCTGAGCATTCCAACCTCTCTATGGCATCAAATATATCTATGGAAACATCCTTTTTGGATTTCAAGGGGAAATCAAACTCTTCTCCTCCCTTCATTATGATTTTCACCTTGTTTGTGTCGCTGCCAAAACCGGCGCCCTCATCATTCATGGAATTGAGGACTATCATGTCGAGCCCCTTTTTCTCCATTTTGGAACGGGCATTCCCAACCTCATTTTCGGTCTCCAGGGCAAATCCTATGACCTTGCACCCGGGAGCTCTATGCTCCCCCACCCACTGTGCTATATCGGGAGTGGGAACCAGATTCAGAAGGAACTCTCCTTTGCGCTTTATCTTTCCTGCAGCCTTTATCTCGGGTCTGAAATCCGAAACGGCCGCACATAACACCACGATTTCAGCCCCCTCCAGCTCCTGCTCCACTGCAGAAAACATCTGTCGGGCAGTTACCACATCCCTTACAACTATGGAGGGGTGATTTATCCTTAAAGCGACAGGACCGCTTATCAATTTCACTTCAGCTCCGCGAGAGGCCGCCTCCATCGCAAGGGCATAGGCCATCTTGCCGGTAGAGTGGTTTGTAATATAGCGGACCGGGTCTATCTCCTCACAGGTGGGGCCTGCAGTAATGACAACCTTCTTCCCTGCCAGAGACCCATTGCGAGAGAGGAGATGGTGTACATGCATGAAAATATTTTCAGGCTCCTCCATTCTCCCCTTTCCCTCCAGCCCGCTGGCAAGTTCTCCCTTTACAGGCTCTATAATCGAAACTCCCCGCTCTCTGAGAGTGGAAAGAGTTTGCCGGACGGCCTCATGTCTGAACATATCCAAATCCATTGCCGGAGCTGCGGCTACCTTGCATCTTGCAGACAGATAAGTAGTTAACAATAGATTGTCTGCTATTCCGCACGCCATTTTAGAGAGAGTGTTTGCAGAGGCCGGGGCTATGATATACAAATCGGCCCAACTTCCCATTGAGACATGGCTATGCCAATCCCCGTTTTCGGGGTTATAAAAATCAACTGCAACAGGATTTTTCGAGAGCGTTGCAAAGGTCAGGGGAGTGACAAACGCTTTTGCCATCTCTGTCATGATAACCTTGACGGAGGCTCCCTCCCTTACCAACAGCCTTACAAGAGAGGCCGCCTTATATGCGGCGATGCTTCCTGTAACTCCCAAAAGGATATGTTTCCCCTTAAGCAACATCAGTTCTTACCCTCTTTCTCCTTATTACTGTCTACAAGACGATAATATATCTCTCCATTCTGGAACTCCTTGATTGCAACAAGGGTAGGTTTAGGCATTTTTTCGTAATGACGCGAAATCTCTATCTGCTCTCTGTTCTCGAAAGTCTCTTCAAGAGTATCCGCAAAATTTGAAAACTCTTCGAGCTTTGAACTCAACTCCTGCTTAACCTCAGCGGCAATCTGATTGGCTCTCTTTGCCATAATCATTACCGACTCGTAAACATTGCCCGTAGGCTGGGAAAATTCTATCAAATCACGCGTAATAGTGTCATTTGCAACCTTTGCATGCTCCTTTTCCATAACAAGAACTATTTATCTTTATTTAACTTATTCTCTGTATCATTCATCTTCTCCTCTACACTCTCTCTCCCCTTTTTCACCTCTCTGACCAGCCTCTCCGATTTCTTAATCTCCCTCTCCACATAGCGCCGCTCCTTCTTTTCCTTTTTTGGATCATTCTTTGAAATATCCTGATTTTCAGCCTCCTTCACCACCTTTGCAGTCGTAAGGGCCTTTTGATAGTAACTGTCCAGTTCTTTTCTGAACGGAGAATCCGGAAATTCACTTATATAGTTGTAATAGTCATCTACAAAGGTAATATACCTGTCATGCTGCTTCTCGCGGACAGAATTGAGGGCATACTTATAGGATGAAAGAGCCGTGTAATACAATATCTGGTTACGGTAGCGGTTGTCGGCATTCTCCCTGAGCACATTCTTGAGGGCATAGTGAGAAGCCTGATAATCCTCCATTATATAATAAAGCCTTGCCGATTCATAACTCTTTCTGTCAAGCCTCTCCTGAAACTCATCCAACATCTCCCTGCACTCCTCTGCATATTTACTGTCGGGATTCTCATAAAGAAACTCATTTATTACAGTCATTGCCTTATGTGTGGGAGTCTGGTCCAACTCATAGCGGTAAGTCCCCTCATAGAGACATTTAATTCTCAAAAAGGCCGCATCCTCCGCAAAGGGGCTTCTTGGAAAGATTTCGAGGAAAGAGGCAAAGTTGCTCTCGGCGGTAATATAATCTCCATAGTTGTAATTGCTCAAGGCATTATAATATTTTACGGTATCCTCCTGCGGAAGCCCCTGCATGGTGAGGGTCAATCCCTCGAATATCTCTGCCGCCTTTCTATACTTTCCCTTGTTGAAAAAGTGGAAAGCTCCCTTATATTTTACATCAATGTCGGCACTGCGCATGACAGTCTCATAATATCCGACACAAGAGACGGTCAGCGAAAATACCGTCAAAATCAAAATCCATTTATAGTTACGCATTACAACTTGTTTTCATGTAAATATTTTTCCGCATCCATTGCAGCCCTGCATCCGCTGCCCGCCGCTGCAATTGCCTGGCGATAAACCGGATCCTGTACATCGCCCGCTGCAAATACTCCTCTTACCGAGGTTGCCTGAGACTTGCCCTGTGTTATGATATACCCTTGCCCGTCGGTCTGGACAAACTCTTTAAAGATTTCCGAGTTGGGATGATGCCCGATTGCAAGGAAAAAGCCGTGTATCTTTATCTCATACTCCTCCCCGCTCCTGTTATTTACAAGGGCTGCACCTGTAACGCCATATTCGTCGCCCAATATCTCTTTGGTATTCGTATTCCACAGAATCTCAATATTCGGAGTCTTCTTTACCCTCTCCTGCATTGCCATGGAGGCTCTCAGTTCATCTCTTCTCACAATCATGTAGACTTTGTTGCAAAGGGTGGCAAGGTATGTGGCCTCCTCACAGGCGGTATCTCCTCCTCCGACTACGGCAACATCCTTTTTTCTATAGAAGAAGCCATCGCAAGTTGCACAGGCAGATACACCGGACCCCTTGAACTTCTCTTCACTTGGGATTCCGAGATATCCGGCTGTAGCACCCGTGGCAATTATGACGCAATCTGCAAGAATCTCCTTCTGGCCATCTATCTCCACCATAAAGGGAGGATGCGAGAAATCCACCTTTGTAACCGTGCCATATCTTACAACGGTTCCAAACCTCTCCGCCTGCTTTTTAAGGTCATCCATAAGGTCATTTCCCGAGACCCCTGAAGGGTAGCCCGGAAAGTTATCTATCTCAGTTGTAGTGGTAAGCTGGCCTCCCGGCTGCATTCCCTCATATACTACGGGATTCAGATTTGCACGCGAGGCGTAAATGGCTGCGGTATATCCTGCCGGACCGCTGCCGATAATCAAACATCTTATTTTTTCCATCTCCATATCGGGCGGTAAAGTTAATAATTTTTAGATTTACTTCCTTATTTTGTCTATCAGATAGTATTCCGCTCTCTGCACCCAGACCAGTACCATTGCCATTGCCAACCTTGAAAAAAGCATGACATACCAGATTCCCCCTACCGAAGAGAGAAGCAACAAATCTTCCAGATTGCTGTGAGAGACGGCGATATGCGAGTTGAGCAGATCTATGTCTCTATGCGAAATCTTTCCGCTATGGCTCTCCTGTATCATAATGGCCGCTCCATAGGCAAGCCCTAGTATGTTTGCCACAATCCACAAAAGCGAAGTTCTTGCAGGAAGGCCGAAGAGAGCCAGCAGAGGTCTGAGAAATTTTGATATTATCCTTATGACTCCGAACTCCGCAAGCAGTTTCTGTACAATTGAGAGGGAGTAGATAAGAAGCAGCATCTTCAATACCAGGCCGGCAGTGGTAACCGACCACTCCCTGAAAAGCTCTCCAAGCGAAAGGCTTTGGAGACTCTCCATAGCGCTCCGTGCAGGAGTTTCACCGGGCATAATAAGATTAAGAAGACAAGCCAGTATAAAAGCCGACAGTGTCCTCACCAGAACCATCCTGACCGCAGAGGAACCGCTCTTTTTCTGAACGGCCGTCTCCGTTATCATATTGTGCGAACAGAGTACCATTACCCCCAGGATTGTCATGGCCCTTATATCCAGATCCAACGAGACTGCAACCGATATGGCGGTGTAGACATTCACAAAGTAGCCGGAGACATAGGCAAGGGCCGCCTCTCCAGGAAGCCCCAAATGGTTGAAGAGTGGGCTTATAAGTTCAGAAAACCACGGAAGAACCTTGAAATACTTTAAAAAAAGTATGCCCAGAGAGACCCCGACAGTTATCTTTATAATCCATATAGCTGTCTTTGTGGCAATTGGGAACACCTCTTTAATGCATCTTAAAATGCGGGTCCCATTTTTTTCGTCTCCCTTTCCGGCACTCCAGCCTCCATTATTTTCATTAGTTGCCATAACACCCAGAATTACTTCCCTATTTAAAGCTCTATCTGAAATCTCCTGATTCAGACGCAAAAAACGCAAGCCTTAGATTTCTAAAACTTGCGCTGTTCCAAGTAGCGGAGGTAGGACTCGAACCTACGACCTCCGGGTTATGAGCCCGACGAGCTACCAACTGCTCTACTCCGCGGTATCTTGTTGCAAAGGTAGAGTTTTATTTTAAAAAAACAAAAAATATTTCACATTCCAGAGAGCGACTGCAGACCGCATTCTCTTTATGAATTATGTATAAAGGCTGCCAAATCACTCTGGGCCAAAGAAAACTGCTCACCTGTAGAGAGCCTCTTTACATTTATGCTTCCTGCTGCAAGTTCGCTTTCTCCGGCAATGGCAATATAGGGAATCCCTTTTTTTACAGCATAATCGAACTGTTTTTTAAGTCTTGCACTATCGGGATAGAGCTCACAACCAATCCCCTCTCCTCTTAAAGAGGCTATCAGTGGAAGAAGCTCCCTTACCTCCCTCTCACCCATGTTTGCAAAGAGCAGACGGCTTCCTTCCATTGCATTGCCGGGGAACTTTCCAAGCCCCTCCAAAACATCATATATTCTGTCGGCTCCGAAAGAGATACCCACTCCTGAAAGCCCCGGCATTCCGAAAATTCCGGTAAGGTCATCATACCTTCCCCCACCGCAGATGCTTCCAATGGCAAAATCCAACGCCTTCACCTCAAAAATGGCTCCTGTATAATAGTTTAACCCCCTTGCCAGCGAAAGGTCTGTCTCAACCCCTGTTTTTATTTTGGCAGACTCTATAAGTGAAAAGAGCTCCTCGAGTTCTGCAACCCCCTTCATTCCCGTTCCAGAGGAAGCCAGAACAGATTTCATGGCCCCAATCTTCTCCCCGAAACTCCCCTGCATAAGCAAAACCGGCTCCAGAAGAGCTACTGCACCCTCCTCAATTCCACGCTCTTTCAACTCCTCTTTTACAGCCTCAAGCCCAATTTTATCCATCTTATCTATGGCAACTGTTATATCACTCATTTTATCAGGACAGCCCATTATTTCGCAAAGCCCAAAAAGCACCTTGCGGTTATTTATCTTTATGCAGACATCTATTCCCAACCTGCAGAAAATCTCATCTGTAATCTGAACCAGTTCCAGTTCATTAAGCAGGGAGTCACTTCCGACCACATCCACATCGCACTGATAAAACTCGCGGTATCTCCCCTTCTGGGGTCTGTCTGCCCTCCATACAGGCTGAATCTGATACCTTTTAAAGGGAAACGCCAGCTCATTGCGGTGCTGCACCACATATCTTGCAAAGGGAACGGTAAGGTCGTAACGCAACCCCTTTTCACACACCTTCATAGCCAATGCATTTCCATTCTGTATCTGCTGCGGATCTATTCCGGCAAAGGCTTCGCCTGAATTGAGTATCTTAAAGAGGAGCTTGTCTCCCTCATCTCCATATTTTCCCAAAAGGGTGGAGAGATTTTCCATTGCAGGCGTCTCCAACGGAGTGTAACCATATTTTCTAAATACAGAACTTACAGTTTCGAAGATATAATTTCTTCCGGCCATCTCTTTTGAGCCGAAATCTCTTGTTCCTTTTGGTATTGCAGGTTTTTGAGCCATCTCTATTTCAAACTCTTTATATACTTGTCAATTGCGGCTGCAGCCTTGCGCCCCGCACCCATTGCCAGAATCACGGTCGCCGCACCGGTAACCACATCGCCACCGGCAAATACTCCTGCAAGATTTGTAACTCCATTCTCATCTGCCTTGATTCTGCCCCTTTTGTCATACTCCAATCCGTTGGCATCATGAATAGGATTGGGTACTGTTCCAAGGGCCATTATAACGACATCTGCCTCAATATCAAATTCAGACCCCTTTATTGCTACCGGGGCTCTTCTGCCGCTCCCGTCGGGGGCACCCAGCTCCATTTTTTCGCATCTGACACCCCTTACGGCACCCCTGCCGTCTGAGAGGATCTCAACGGGATTGGTAAGGAATAAGAACCCTACCCCCTCCTCTTTTGCATGTTCCACCTCCTCATGACGGGCGGGCAGCTCATTTTCTGTCCTGCGGTAGACAATATTCACCTCTGCCCCCAACCTCTGAGCGCTTCTTGCAGCATCCATTGCCACATTTCCTCCACCCACCACAATGGTTTTGTGACCGGCATAAACGGGGGTATCGGCATCCTCCCTATAAGCCTGCATAAGGTTATTTCTGGTGAGGAATTCATTGGCAGAGAAGACTCCGTTAAGGTTCTCTCCCGGTATATTCATGAACTTAGGCAACCCGGCACCACGCCCTATGAAGATGGCCTTGAAGTTCTCTCTCTCCATAAGTTCCTCCATGGTAACGGTCTTGCCAAAAAGCACATTGGTCTCTATCCTGACTCCCATAGACTTAAGGTTATCAATCTCGCGGGCAACCACACTCTCCTTGGGAAGGCGGAATTCGGGAATGCCGTACTGCAGCACCCCTCCCGCCTTGTGCAGTGCCTCAAAGATAGTAACATCATAGCCCGCCTTTGTCAAATCCGCCGCACAGGCCAATCCGCTCGGGCCGCTTCCTATAATCGCAACCTTTATGTGATTCTCCGGAGCCTTCCCGGCAAAAGTTACAAAGTGCTCCCTGCTCCAGTCGGCAACGAAACGCTCCAGCCTGCCTATAGCCACAGGTTCAGATTTAACCCCCCTTACACAGGAACCCTCACATTGTGTCTCCTGAGGGCAGACCCTACCGCATACCGCAGGCAGTGAACTGTCTAAAGATATTACCTCCGCGGCCTTCTCGAATTTTCCTCCGGCAACCTCCTTTATGAAACGGGGTATATCTACAGAGACAGGACAGGCGGCAACACAGGCCGGCTTTTTGCACTGCAGACAGCGTGTAGCCTCCAAAACGGCCTCCTGCTCATTATAACCATAACTTACTTCATCAAAATTCTTCCTTCTCACCGAAGGTTCCTGCTCCCTTACGGGAGTACGTGGTATATTTACAGCCATCTCTCTTCTTTATAATCTAATCACCGAAAGCTATCCTGCATTTATGGTCGTCCTCCGCCTCCATAGATCTGTACATTGTCTGTCTTGATATTGCCTCATCAAAATCCACAAGGCGGGCATCAAACTCGGGGCCGTCTACACAGGCGAACTTTGTCTTGCCGCCCACCGTAACCCTGCAGGCCCCGCACATTCCCGTTCCATCTACCATTAAAGTGTTGAGACTCACTATAAGAGGCAGTTCATATCTTCTTGCGGTAAGTGTGACGAACTTCATCATAATCATAGGGCCTATGGAGATTGCATAATCATACCTTCTGCCCTCCTGCAGAAGTCTCCCCATTACAGCGGTGACCATTCCTTTTTCTCCCCTCGAGCCATCGTCGGTGCAGATATGAAGATTGTCTGAGACCTTCCTCAACTCTTGCTCCAATATAAGCATCTCACTGTTTTTCGCTCCCATAATAATATCCACGGCAGCGCCCGCCCCGTGCAGGTATCCGGCCTGAGGATAGACGGGCGCGGCACCCAGCCCTCCTGCAATAAAGAGAAAGTGCATTCTGGCCAGATTCTCCCTTTCGATTTTCATAAATTCCGATGGTTGTCCAAGCGGCCCTGCCACATCTGTAAAGGAATCTCCCTCATTGAGGTGGTATATTTTTCTGCTCGATGCGCCTACAACCTGTACAACTATTGTAACCGTGCCCCTTTCCGGGTCATAATCACAGATAGTGAGGGGAATTCTTTCGCCCCTTTCACCTGTTCTGACTATTAAGAACTGTCCCGGCCTTGCCGCTTTTGCAACACGCGGAGCCTCGACTTTCATTAGAACGATTGAACCGTTAAGAATCTTCTTTTCTAAAATCTTATACATCTTTCTGCTCTCTTCTCTCTCATTCTGTCTCATTAAGGGATTTAAATGAATATCCCTTTGCCTTAAGCGTCTTTACTATCTCTCCCAATCTATTATAAAGACGGTCCGTGCGATTCTCGCTCACACCGGGGTGGATAAGAATAACCGCTCCGTCGAGCCCCTCGCTCTTTTCGAAATTATAGAGTCTTTGAATCAATGTCTCCGAAGAGAGATAATTTTTCATTGAAGGGTCTGTATAATCGGCGGGGGTCGCCGTTCCCGGCGTATAGTTGATTACCCTGTATCCCAAAGCCTCGGTAAGAAAAACGCTTTGGCTGTTATAATATTCGTATGGAGGGAGGAACCATAACGATTTCTCTTTTGAGATTCCAAACTTCTCCAGCTCCTTTGCATTGGCCTTTATATCATTTACAAGGGAGTCTGCCGAAACAATCAGCGAGTCTCTGTTTCCCCATCTGGCATAGAGCAGATGTTTGTCGGAGTGGCCCCCCAAATAGTGGCCATCCTTAATAATACTCTTTATGAGCTCCTTATGCTCCTCCATTCTAAGACAATTTCCCGTAAGGAAGAAGGAGCCCCTTATCTTTTCACTCTTAAGAATCTTCAATATCTTTTCTCCTCCCTGGAAAAGAGAGTCCGCGGTAAAGACAAGGTAGATATTTTTCTTTTGAGGAGAGACCTTTACGACTGCACCCCATTTGTCCCTTTCCGGATTCATCTCACGGGCACCCCTGCCCTCGCTCTCCATCTCTGCAAAGTAGTAGGTAAGCCCTGCCGAGCCATCCATTGTAGGCTCATTGCTTGCATAATCTCCTATATCGTCGTGATAGACCGCAATCCCCTTATTCAAAACCGCAAAGGCATCAGGGTTTCTCAAAGAGTTTCCGGCCCTCTCCTGGAAAACGGTATTGTAGACAGGCCCGTCTACAAGCCCTCCGTATGTCAGGTCTCCATTTACAACTGTGTATGAGGAGTGAGGATGCACGGGAAGGTCGCGCGCCCCTTCGGGAAGCCCCACAATCATGCCTGTGCCCCATGGATTACATCCGAAGAGCCAATCCCTCAGGGCAGCCTCCATCTCCATATATGTGGAGTCACCTGTCGCCTTGCTATATAATCTTGCCTGGGTTATGGCCGCAGAGGTAAGGTTGTTTGAACACCATAAATAAGGTATTCCATTCATGAACGGATCTCCCTCTGCCCTCTTTTTGAGAGCCTCAAGTCCCTGCCTCATAAACTCCTTATATTTTGCAGCCACCTTTTCATTATCAGAAGAGGCCAGATAGTAGTGACCCAGGTTTATAAACGGGTAGTATTGGTAGTGTCTCCCCCTTCCCAGCTCCATCCATGGAGAGACAGGCTCAAGCTCACCCCAATAATCAGCCCTTTTAAGCCAGTAGTCCCCGCCTCTCAGATCATAAAGCGTGGCGGCCGCCAGCTCTATATCGTCTGTATAGGTATCCTCCTCATAGAAATATGGAGAGACAAGACATGCTGTCTGGGTATTTCCCGGCTGCTCTTCTGCAAAGCGGAAAGCCTGCTCCGATTTTATTGCCATTGTAGAGGCAAATTCCCTGTCCAGGTCTTTAAAGAGATCTGCGCCAAGGGCAAAGGCCGAGGCAAACTTGCCTGCCGTTGAGGCCACGCCTGTAGTTCTGTTTATCCATTTTCCAAGCCCCTGGGGTTTCCCGGTAACAAAGTATACAGGACGGCCTGTTCCCCTGCCCCAACCATAATCCACACTGTCTTTATATGGCAATCTGAAACCTGCATGGTCTCTGTCATCCGCTATCTGGTTAAACATCACCTTATCTTCGGGGTTCATCTTGATCATCCACTCCAATCCCCATCTTATCTCGTCAAGGATATCGGGAATGCCATTCGCACCCGGTCTGCCGGAGGCGTCATACTTATCCTTGAATAGAGATTTGTCTTTCTGCTGCGCATAGGCGAACATCATCTGATAGGTCGCGGTTGCCGAGGTGGTCAGATATTGCAGATAATCCGTCGCATCATGCCATCCGCCCCTTACGTCTATCTTTTCACCGCTACGGGTAGGGTGGTCTACTATATAGCCATCGTCCTGGTGGCAAAGATGGTTGTTATAAGGGTTGTCTCCGCATCTTTGCTGCCTCATATAGATGAGCATATAATCCGCCGTACCGTCGTAAACGTCGTAATCTATCTTGAAGTTATCTGATTTTACCCCGTCAAACTCCACATAATATCCTCCTGTTCCGTTGAAATCCGAGAAGTTGAGACGATATGCACTCTTCATCCCCCATTTTGCGGCATCGGCTGCCTTCCGCGCCTCTCCGGTGTAGACCGCCTCTCCTGTAACTGCATCGCAAAGGTGGAATATGGTTGCCCCGGTATTGCCGGTAGAGATATAGACTGCCACCTTTATACTCTGTGGCATATAGCCAAGTTGGTTTACTCTGATCCACTTCTGCCCTCGGAGAGAGCCTGAAATGGTCAGACACAGTATTAAAAGTGATAGGGTTACGAAAATCTTTTTCATGTCGGAATCGTGTTTCTTATGGTTTCAGGCAGCAAAATTACTAATTTGCAATATTTTTCCAAACAATAATATTTTCTTAATTTTGCCGTGATAAAAAGGACAATACATTAAGATTTATGAAACGTTTTCTATCAACTCTGCTGGCTGCATTCATAGGTGCTCTGGCAGCTCTGGCTCTATCATCTGCCATTCTCATCGGCATCCTGGGCGCACTGGTAAGTGTAGGACAAAAAAGCGACGCTGTCTCCTTTACGGGAAAGGCCTTCCTGACCATTGATCTTTCAAGGCCTATAACCGAAAGAGGCAATAGCGACCCCTTCTCCTCAATATCGTTCACCTCATTTAAAATTGCAGAGGAGTCTATCGGTATTCTGGATGCCGTAAATGCCATAGAGAGTGCGGCAACAGACCCGGGGATACAGTATATCTACATAAACGCAAGCAATATTGCCATGAGCATGACAACTCTTGAAGAGCTGCGCGGGGCACTTGTAAAGTTCCGCGATTGCGGTAAACCCATAGTGGCCTATGCAGACAACTTTTCGCAGGGGGCCTACTACATTGCAACGGTTGCAGATAAAATCTATATGAACCGGGACGGGCAGGCAATGATAACAGGAATAGGGATGAACATGATGTTTTTCAAGGATCTGCTTGACAGATTGGGAATAGAGATGCAGCTTATACGCCACGGCAAATTCAAGGCTGCCGCCGAACAGTTTGTCTCGGGCAATATAAGCGAGGCAAACAGGGAGCAAAACCAGGTTATGATGGAGTCTGTCTGGGAGAGTTGGGCAACGGAAATCTGCAGCAGCAGAGGGATTGATATGGGGCGTTTCAACTACCTTATAAACAATCTCAGGCTCGGAAATGCAGAGAGTATGATAGAGAACAACCTTATAGACGAGGCCGTTACAGAGCAGCAGATGACAGATGCCCTCTGTACCCTCTCAAGCGTAGAAAGTGAGGATAATCTTAAATCCATCTCCCTTTCCAAATATGCGAAGGCCGCACTTAAACAGAATTATAAGATAAAGGAGAAGGTGGCGGTAATCTATGCCGATGGAGAGATAAGCATGGACGGCACAGATGGTCTGGCGGCAAAAAATATTGTTCCGGTAATAAAGAAAGTTGCAAAAGACTCCTCTGTAAAGGCAGTGGTACTGCGTGTGAATTCTCCAGGAGGCGATGCAATGGCTGCGGAACTTATAAACCTTGAACTGCAGAATCTCAGGAAAAACAAACCTCTTGTAATAAGCTTCGGCGATTATGCTGCAAGCGGCGGATATTGGATTTCTGCCTGCTCGGATTATATCTTCACAGACAAGACCACCCTCACAGGTTCGATAGGTGTCTTTAGCCTTGCAATGAATTATGGCAGATTGCTTGGCAAACACCTCCATATAAACTCTGTCTCCCTGAAGACCCATGACCATTCAGATGCCTTTATGGGGGTAAGACCTCTCGACTCTGCCGAAATAGAATATTTTCAGGATGCTGTGGAGGATATCTATACAAAATTCACTGCGCTGGTTTCCAATGGAAGGTCTCTTGGGATAGAGTATGTCGATTCCATCGGGCAGGGGCGTGTATGGACCGGTTCAATGGCAAAGGAGTTAAAGCTTGCAGACAGCATAGGAGGTCTTAAGGAGGCAATTGCATATGCGGCAATGCTCTCCGGTGCAACAGAATATAGAGTTGTAGAGTACCCTTCTATAGAGAACTCGATAGATAAAATCCTCAAGATGATAGATGGGGGCGAAAGCATGGTATCGCTTGACCCTGTGGAGTTGATGGAGCGGGGCTACTCATACCTCAAGAAGGGGAACAGAGTGGAACACCTGGCTCGTCTGCCATACCTTTACGAATTCGCCTACTAATCACAACCGTTTATAACAGGGTTATTTTCAGCAAAGAGCGCGAATCGGGCGTGACCCTGAACTTTTCGGAAATCTCGAGCCCCGGCAACGCGACTATGGTGTCGGGGCTTTGTGCAGGAAGCAGCAGCGGAATACTTCCCCTTATTGCATTATCCATCTTTATATCTGTATAGTAATCCGACAGTTTCTTGCTTCCCCCCAGCCCGAACGGAGAGAATCTGTCGCCTGGACGCATTCCCCTCAATTGCAACGGAAAAGAGAGGTTATCTGCCGAAATGAAGAGATCTCTCTCGCTTAGTTCTTTTGTATTTCCCCTTCCTTCCAAGAGGGTAAGGGAAATCTTCACCCCGCCAAACTCCGCAATGACGCTCTCCCCCGGCCGTTGGACCCCAACCCGCTTTTCTTCTCTCTTCTCTGCCACCTCCTTAAGGTAAATCTTTATATAGCCGCGCTCCTTTATGGCAATATGACGGGGTGAGACAAGCCGCTTTATCCCCCCCTCCATCAGGCCTTTTCTCAGTCCTGAAATCTGTGCCGGATTAAAGCCATATTCAGAGAGCAGATTAAAGAGCAGATAGCCGCAAGCCTCCTCGCCACTCTGCTCAATGGGAGCTATCTCTATTGCCGCCACCATATAAGGGGCCGAAAGGCGTTGGGTAAGGTATTCTCCCCTGTCTCCGTTTCTCAACCGGCTGAAATACTCTCCGGCAGAGAGCAAAGCTCTCCTTCTATACTCTCCTACAACACTCTCCAAAAGAAGATAGGCCTGGCTGAAGCGCCCGATATTCTCGTTAAGGGTAGAGATTATAGAAGGGTTTATATGGCGTAACTGCCCAATTACACTGTTTCTTATTCTGTTTCTTGCAAAGATGTTTTCACTATTCGTACTGTCTGTTCTATAAGAGATGGAGTTGGATTTGAGATATTGCTCTATCTCACTTCGTGAAAAGGGCAAAAGCGGCCTTATCACCCCCCTGCAATCCTCGACTCTCATTCCGCAGATACCCCTGAGACCCGTTCCTCTGCATAGGTTAAGCAGCATTGTCTCCGCATTATCATTTGCATTGTGGGCCACGGCTATATAGTCATAGCCAAGGCTACTTTTAAGCTCCTCGAACCAGCCGTATCTCAACTCTCTTGCAGCCATCTCCACCGATATTGAGCGTTCACGGGCATATGCAAGGGTATCCACACTTTTAAAACGAGCGTCTACACCCAGCTTTTCCGCCATCCCGCGCACAAAAGACTCATCTGCATCGCTCTCAATCCCTCTGAGGTTAAAATTCACGTGGGCAACAAGCAGCCGCTCCTTTGGAATGGAAGAGCATAGCAGATGCAGCATGCATATTGAATCCGGACCGCCGCTCACCGCCACAACGATTCTGCGGTTCCTCTCTCCGATAAGCCTCATCAGATTTTTTTTGAACCTATAGAGCATGGTTACTTCTTGAACTCTCCGAAGGTATATGAGAATGAGAGGCTAAGCACCTCTTTAAATTGCACTCTTGGAGCGGAGTGGCCGTTTTTGTCTGCTATCAGCACCTTATCGTCGTATATAAGGTTTGTCCTGAGCGAAGAGGTGAGAAACCTGTTTATTCTAAAATCTGCCTGAAAATCCCACTTTATCTGAATATTTTCGGGATTGTCCAGGTAATCCGAGAAGAGGTTAAGAGTGGAATTCAACTTAAGATTATCTAAAGGTGAGTAATTGACGGTCGCCTTAAGCTGGGCTCCGAATTCGAAACGGGTTGACTGATCCTCCCTGTTTCCATATTTTGTCCTGAGTTCCCTATCTGAAACCACCACTATATTTCCCGTAACGGGGGCAACGTTCACAGAGAGCAGATTATTCTTCAGCTTATAATCCAGACCTATACCCAGAGTAATGGTAGCCGGGGAGAAAAACTTTGAGACCATCTTTGTATCTGCATTGGCAGGATATTCAAAACCCGGCGAAAACTGCGAAGTGAAATTAAAGACAGAGGAGAAGTAGAGGTTCTCGTAAGCCTGCAGACCGAACTTGCTGTCAAGTATCAGCTTATCGTCGCTCTTTCTGTAACCATCCTCAAAAGACTTTACAAAGCCATAGGAAATCTGCCCTCTGTTCTCCCAAAAGAGATTCCCCTTCTCATAATTGATATGGGCGTTTATATGTGCGTTAAGGGCAATTGACCCTGATCCTCCGGCCGCCCAGTTGGTAAGTGAAACCTGAGAGAAACCCAACTCTGTAAGAACTCCCCTTTTCCAGAATTTAGGAGGGGTGACAGGGGTGTAATTCACCACCGGAACGGGAAACTCCGACCCTATGATGCGGCACAACTCCTGCTCTCTGCTCAGCGGCTGCCCTGCCGCCGGAAGAGTATCTGTCTGCGCCGATACAGAACAAACCATAAGAGAAAAGAGTGCGAAAAGGAGTATCTTTCCAACCGTGTTCATTTATTCCTCCTCCTCAAGCACATCGTCTGAATTATATTTATAACCCATCCGCTTGCCTGTTTTCATTTTTGAATTCTCTATTTTGGTATTGATCTGGTCTACCGTCACCACCTTTACCAAATCGTAAGGAGGTACCAGCAAATCGAACTCCATGGTGTAAAGCATAGCAGACTGCACAAAGGCAATAAGCTCCTCCTTTGTAACCCTATACTTTCCGAAGGCGGAAATCCGGCGCCTCTTCTGCCTTTTGCCCTCTACAAAGAAACAGTTCTCCCTATTTATAAACATTCTGCCCACAAGATAGCCCAAATCATCATTCCTATTATATTTGAAAGAGTCCGACAGAAAATTGTAGACACTTATCACCCCGCAATAGGTATTGAGCCTGCTCTCCTTGGCATAAGGGGTCTTCCAGACTGCATGATCCCTGTCGAACTGGAAAATATCTGTATGCATACTGAAAATAAGCACATCATCCGCAAATTTAAGCTCCGCCTCGAACTTGCCCTTATCTCTATACTCCAGCCTTATCCTCCTGTTTGTATTCCCCTCTGTAGTATCAAGAAGTTCGTTAAAGTCATTGCTGATTTCACCCAGCACATCTTTCAGCTGGTTAAACTGCTCAAGACAACTGTCATAGACAGAGGCCTTCAGAGTGGCTTTTTCATTTAATGTCTTTAATATCTGTCTGTCGGGTTCCATATCCTTCAAATTAAAGATTATCAATATGATCTTGCAAAAATTACCCTCTGGCAGGAAGGTTTTCCCGAGTAGACATCTTTTCCCTCCTCCTTAATCACATAGGAATCCATAGGAATACATCTGATAGTGGCCTTGGTGAGCTCCTTGATCTTCTCCTCGGTCTCCTTTGTGCCATCCCAGTGGCAGAGAAGGAAACCGCCCTTCTCTATCTTCTCCACAAACTCCTCCCACGTATCTACAACATAGGTATTCTCCTCTCTGAACTTAAGTGCCTTGTTATAGATATTCTCCTGAATCTCATCCATAAGGGCTACAATCCTTGAAACGACCTCCCCGCTATTTACAAACTCCTTTGAAAGAGTATCGCGCCTTGCAATCTCCACAGTTCCGTTCTGCAAATCGCGGGGTCCGATAGAGACTCTTACAGGAACCCCCTTAAGCTCCCACTCCGCGAACTTGAAACCGCTGCGTACATTGTCTCTGTCATCTATCCTGACCGAGAGCATTGCTTTCTTTAACTTCTCTGCAAGACTCTCCATTGCGGCAATTACTGCCGTATGCTCCTCTCCTGTCTTGAATACCGGCACCATGACCACATGGATTGGGGCCAGTTTTGGAGGAAGGACAAGGCCGTTATTATCTCCGTGAGCCATAATCAATGCTCCCATAAGACGGGTAGAGGTTCCCCATGAGGTGGCCCATACATACTCCTGACTTCCCTCCCTTGTCGTGTATTTTACATCGAATGCCTTTGCAAAGTTCTGGCCCAGGAAGTGCGAAGTGCCTGCCTGCAACGCCTTGCCATCCTGCATCATGGCCTCAATGCAAAGAGTATCCACCGCCCCTGCGAACTTCTCGCTTTCGCTCTTTTTCCCCACAACCACAGGGAGTGCCATATAGTCACGGGCAAATTTGGCATAGACCCCTACCATCTTCTCTGTCTCGGCCATAGCCTCCTCTTTTGTGGCATGGGCGGTATGCCCCTCCTGCCAGAGAAACTCCGCCGTCCTTAAAAAGAGACGGGTTCTCATCTCCCATCTTACCACATTGGCCCATTGGTTACATAGGATGGGAAGGTCTCTATATGAAGTTATCCAATTTTTATAGGTATTCCAGATAATGGTCTCAGAGGTAGGCCTTACCACCAGCTCCTCCTCAAGTCTGGCGGCCGGATCCACAACCACTCCCGGCCCGTCCGGATTAAGCATGAGCCTGTGGTGGGTTACAACGGCACACTCCTTTGCAAACCCCTCTACATGCTCGGCCTCCCTGCTAAGGAAAGATTTTGGAATAAACAGGGGAAAATAGGCATTCTGATGCCCTGTCTCCTTAAACATTTCATCCATAAGATGCTGCATCTTCTCCCAAATGGCATAGCCGTACGGTTTAATGACCATACAGCCTCTCACAGCCGAATTTTCCGCCAGATCTGCCTTAACCACCAGATTGTTATACCACTGTGAGTAATTATCCTCTTTATTTGTCACTTCCTTTGCCATTTTCCAAACCGTTGCTCCCAAACGTATGTTGTTTTTGGAATAATTTTTGATATTTTTGCTATTGAAAGGCAAAAATACAAAATAAATTAAAATGGAGGTGAAAAATGAAAAACAGAAGTCTATTTATATTGCTTCCGGCTATTTTTCTCTTTTCTGGATGCGGTCCACTCCTTCTTTCCGAGCAGGTTCAGGGCAGGTTTACAAACGGAATCTATGCAACCGCAGAAGACAGGGCATTCCATGAGAAGGCCATGAAGGACAGGAGGCTGGCAGAACTGCAGAAACAGACCGATGCCTCTGCCATAAATATAAACGATTACGGTAACACGGAGAATTCATACTACCTTGCAGATGGGGAAAGCTATGAGGAGAGGCTCAGAAAGTTTGATTCACCTGTCTATATATACAATATAGAGCTCAATGATTTGTGGTACGACAGCTATTGGTACCGCCCCGCATGGTATTGGGGAACAGGATGGTACAACCCTTATTGGGGTGGTTTCTACAGCTCCTTCTGGTTCGGCGGTCCGTACTGGCACTGGTATGATGTTCCAGGCTGGTCATGGTATTGGGATTGGCACTGGCCGTCTCCATGGTACCACTACGGCTATTGGCCGCATCACCACCACTCCACAAGAGATATTTACTATGGCAGGAGAGACTCCGGCCCGTCATATGGCAACAGAGTCTACAACACCACACATAAAAGCGGCTCCTTCTATAGAAGATACGGCTCCGCAGAGGGCAGATATAACGGCTACTCTTCCCACTCGATAGGCGGAGCGAAGAGCGGCAGCACCTATAGAAGGACAAGGGCAACCTCTACCTACAGCAATAACTCATCGGGAACACGGGAGTATCATAACAACAGCGGTAACCAAAGCCGGAGCAGCGGCACCTCATACAGCAGGAACAGAAGCAGCCGGAACAGCAGCTACAACTCTTCATCACCCGCCACACGCAGCAGCGGCAGCAGTTATTCTACAGGCAGATCTTCCGGCAGCGGCTACTCGGGCGGAGCATCCCGCTCAGGCGGCTCTTCATATAGAAGAAGATAGAGGGAACAGATGTGTAATATAAAGGATAAGATATGAAAAAATCAAGGGATATAAGAAGGGGGGCAGCGGTCATAACTCTTGCCCTTCTGGCAGGAACGGTTCTATCTCCGGCATACGGACAGAATATGTGGGATGCATACAGATACTCCCGGCAGTTCAACGAAGGAACGGCGCGGAGTGTGGCAATGGGTAACGCCATGGTGGCATTAGGAGGGGATATGGGGGCAATCTCCATAAATCCGGCCGCTTCAGGAGTGTATACATATAATGAGCTTATTTTTACCCCTTCAATAACCGTGGCGGAAAACCAGACAGAGTATCTGGGAAAATCCGCAAGCACAAGCAAGACAAAATTCGGAGTTCCAAACTTTGGCTTTGTCACAACCTTCAATACAAAGGCCGACAGAAAGCTGGTAAGCTGGAATCTGGCCATTGCCTTTAACAAGACAAACAACTTTACAGACAGGATGAGCGCTACAGGGCTTAATGCAAAGACCAGCTACCTCCAGAGTCTGGCTCAGGGGCTTGCCGGATTGCATGCTACAAATCTTGACATGAATTCGAACTCAAACCCATTCTTCTATTCAGATGCCCCGTGGCAATCCATTCTGGCATGGAACACCTCTCTGCTCGACACCTTGCCCGATTCAGGATCTGACTACTATGCGGCCACAGAGAATCTGAACGGTGATAACATTGAGATGGGTGGGCCTGTATGGCAATATTACACCCGCGAAGCGAGCGGGAATATCTCTGAGGCGGCAGTAAACTTTGGAGGCAATATCTCCAATAAACTGTTCTTCGGTATAAATGTCGGCATTGTAAATGTATGGTACAAGTACAATGAGTTCTACTCGGAAAAAGCGGATAACTCCAACGATTTCGATTCGGGATTTGTCTCATTTACCCGTAATTACAGGCAAAAAACCTCAGGAACAGGTGTAAATCTCAAGGCGGGGTTAATCTATCTCCCTTTTGAGGGGCTTAGAATCGGAGCAAGCATCTCCACCCCCACATGGCTTTACCTTACAGAGGAGTGGGAGGAGAGAGTCACCTCCGGCTTTAACGATGGTTATTCGCAGAATCTGCCCTCTCCGCTGGGTCGGTATGACTACAGACTGAACACCCCGTTCCGGTGGAATGTGGGGTTGGCCTATACATTCGGCAAATTTGCAGCTGTAAGCGTAGATTATGAAAGTGCAGACTACTCTAAGATGAAACTTACAGATTATGACTATCCCGGTTACTTTGCTGAGGAAAACGGGGCAATAAGCCGGACTTTCCGCACCTCAAATATTTTCAGGGCAGGTGCAGAGTTCCGAATTACCCCCGAGGTTGCGCTAAGGGCCGGATATCAATATTACGAAGATAAGTTTTCATACAATGACAATATAAAGAGCCAGACAGGGTCGCTGGGGGTCGGATATGCCGGAAAGAGCGGTTTCTTTGTAGATGCCGCATACTGTCAGAACCTTAAAAAAAGCCATGAAAACTTTACCCTTTACGACGACATAGAGGGGGTTGCCGCAGCTCCTGTGGGGATAACCGGCCGTACAAACTGGAAACTGTTGCTCTCAATAGGATTCCGCTTTTAGGAATGAGATGGCCCCCGGCCCCTCGTTGGAGAGCAGATCCAGCATGGAGAGATTTGGAATAAAGCCTTGCTTATTGGAGAAAACCTGATAGTAAGGCTTTTCTATTTGCATCTCCTCAAGCAGCGAAGGCCCTTTGTATTTAGGATGGATTCTCTCTCTCAGATCCGCTATCTCCATCCCCTGCAACTCTTCACTCCTATAATACTTCTCAGTAAACGAGATATTGCACCTTATTCCGGCAAATTCTGCAAAAAGCTCTATTATTGAGAGGTTTAAGGTAAAAAGAGAGGGTTCCTTCCTTTCGAGAAGCGCATAGATGTCATCTCTATAATATTCAAAAAAGGGGGTTGTCATATAGGCCGCCTCCATCGCCCTCTTATGTTGCAAGATCCATGGGGTGGAGTAATCCACCTCAACACTCTCTATGGGGCATTTATGGGTGGGGTCTCTTTTTACAGGTATTGTCAAAGAAAGCAATCCGTTGGCCCCATAAATGGTGCAACGGGTTCTATATGATTGTTTCTGAAATGTTTCACATCTCTCCAGCAAGACTCTCTCCGCATTTGCAATCGCCGCAAAATATTCTACCGGCGGAAAATAGGCGGTAGAGAGAAGCACACCGTTAATCTTCATCTGCAATAACGGTCGGATTGCGCCTTATTATGCCCCTCTTCGATGAGGCAATGAAGTCGAGGATTGTTCTCTTCTCTTCGCTCTCGGGAAATTCCGACTCAACTTTTCTGCAGGCATCAGAGACATTAAGGTCACTGTCATATATGACCCTGTAAATATTTCTAATCCGCTCTATCTGCTCCACGGTAAAGTTTCTCCTTCTTAACCCCACTATGTTTATCCCCACATAAGAGAGAGGGCGTTTGCCTGCCAATGCATACGGAGGCACATCCTTGGCCACCATAGAGCCGCCCGAAAGCATTGCATGTTTTCCGATTTTCGAGAACTGGTGTACAGCCGAACTCCCGCCAATGATTGCATAATCATCTACTTCCGTCTCACCGGCCAACCCTACAAAGCTTACAAGTATACAGTTGTTACCCACAACACAGTCATGGGCCACATGAACATAGGACATGATCAATGAATTGTTGCCTATCCTGGTTATACCCTTTCCGCTTGCCTGGGTGCCCCTGTTCACAGTGGCGCACTCCCTTATTGTAACATTGTCTCCAATCTCGACATATGTTACCTCTCCATGGAATTTCATATCCTGGGGGATTGCTCCGATTACGGCTCCCGGGAAGACCTTGCAATTCTTTCCTATTTTTACATAGTCGTATACGGTAGCGTGAGGGCCTATCTGGCAACCGTCGCCGATTTCCACATTCTCTGATATATAGCAAAACGGTCCGATTTGCACATCGGCTCCTATCTTTGCGTTAGGATGTATAAAAGAATTATTCTCCATTTTATTCCTTGTTTTTTATAATCTGTGCTATCATGTCGCTTTCACAGACAAGCGTGTCACCGACATAGGCCTGACCGTGCATACTGGCTATAGAGTGCCTTACAGGCAGGCTTAAAATAAGTTTCAATACCAAAGTGTCTCCCGGTACAACCTTTCTCTTGAATTTGGTATTATCTATCCTGGCAAAATAGGTAGAGTATTTCTTAGGTTCGTCTACCTGACGCAGGCAAAGGATGCCTCCAGTCTGGGCCATAGATTCTATAATAAGAACGCCAGGCATGACAGGCTCATCCGGGAAATGGCCTATAAAGAAACCCTCATTTATGCCTATATTCTTGATTCCAACTACATAATCATCACCCATATCTATAATTCTGTCTACCATAAGGAATGGAGGACGGTGAGGCAAAAGATCCTTTATGCCGTTAATATCTACAACAGGTGTCTTGTTCGGGTCGAAATGCGGTATCTCCTCTATTGTCATATCTGTAATTTTTTTTGCTGGTTATTATTGTTCTTTATCATTTCTCTTATCATTCCGGCCACGGTAGTATTTATCTTATGACCCGTTTTATAGCCTATTATCTTAGCTTTAAGCGGCATTCCGATAAGGGAAAAATCTCCCATTATATCTAAAAGCTTGTGGCGTGCACACTCATTGGGAAAACGGAGCTTCAGGTGGTTTAGATACCCCTCCGGAGCCCTTTCGAGCCGACTGACATTAAAGAGCGCTGCAAGCCTGTCCAACTCCTGCTGTACGACCGGATGCTCCACAATGACTATTGCATTATCCAAATCCCCCCCCTTTATAAGGTTATTCTTGAAGAGAGGCTCAAGTTCATGAAAAAAGACAAAAGTCCTGCAAGGGGCAATTTCAGAGGCAAAATCCGTTGAAGGTGTGAACCTTGCATATTGATTGCCCAGCACCCTGGAGTTGAAGTCTATCATAAGGTCTACGCTGAAGTCGCTGTCAGGCATGACAACCAACTCCGCTCCGGTGTTCTCGTCCTTGTAACATATCCTGGATTCCGGAGAAAAATAAAGCCTCTCCTCCTGCTGCTCTGCAAGCCCCTCCGCCGCAATTTCATTTACATATGGAAGAGAGCTTCCATCCAGAATAGGCACCTCCTGCGAGTCGAGGCAGATAAGGGCGTTGTCTACCTTCATTCCATAAAAGAAAGCCATAAGATGTTCAAGTGTAGAGACCTTTATATCTCCTTTTTCCAGAGTGGTTCCCCTTGAGGTGGTTGTGACATAATCTACAGACGCATCTATAATGGCATCTTCGCCCAAATCAATCCTTTTAAATTTTATTCCAAAGTTGGCGGGAGCGGGCTCCAATGTCATTGTCACGCTTTTTCCCGAGTGGAGGCCCTTTCCCTTAAATGTATGTTTATTTTTTAAAGTATGCTGAAAATCACCCATTTAGGTTAAAATTAATAGATTTAGGTCTGTAAAGATATAAATTTTATTTGTTTTTGGCTGCCTTGCGGAATAATGCATAGGCTCTCATATACTCCATATAATCTATCGCAGGAGTTCCTAAAAGGGTTGCTTTCTCGCGCTTTACACTCCCCTGTACACCTGCCTGCGCCCCTATCTGTACACCGTCTGCAATGGTGGCGTGGCCTGTTATGCCCACCTGTCCGCCAAACCGGCATTCCCTGCCTATCTTTGTTGAACCTGCTATTCCGGTCTGTGCAGCAATAACGGTATTCTCTCCAATCTCCACATTATGGGCCACCTGGATGAGATTATCGAGTTTCACCCCCCTCCTTACCACTGTAGACCCCATTGTGGCACGGTCTATAACCGTGTTGGCACCTATCTCTACATTGTCTTCCACCACTACATTTCCTGTCTGGGGAATCTTTTTATAGGAGCCGTCTGCCGTGGGGGCAAAGCCGAATCCGTCTGACCCTATCACGGCATTTGCATGCAGAATACAGTTGTCTCCTATCTTACAGCCGTCGTAAATTTTTACCCCCTGGTAGAGAATTACATTTTTGCCTATCTGCACATCATTGCCAATATAGACCTGCGGGTATATCTGGCTTCCCTCCCCTATAACGCTCTTCTTTCCCACGAATGAAAAGGCACCTATATAGACCCCCTTCCCAATCCTGCTGCTCCAGGCTCTTTTGGAGAGGAGCGAACGGCCGCTTCTTTTTGCCCTCTTCAGGGCATTCAGCAAATCCAGCAGCGAGGCCACGGCTTCATAGGCATTATCTACCAAAATAAGAGTGGGCGCCACCGCTTTCTCAGGTTTAAAGCATCTGTTTATTATTACTATGCTCGCCCTGCTTGTATAGAGGTATTTCTCATATTTGGGATTTGCAAGAAAACAGATATTTCCACTCTTTCCACTCTCAATCTTTGCCACCGTAGAAACCTTTACCTGAGGGTCTCCTATAATTTCTCCGTTAAAATGGCGGGCTATTCTTTCGGCTGTAACTTCCATACCGTCCTATCTTGTATTACAAATCATATAATCTTACAAATTTAAGAAAATATGAACATCTGCATCCGTTTTATCACCAAATGTCAAAAAAAAAGAAAAAAAGGGGGCTGAATTTGCATTTTATTAAAAAAATCCTTTTCTTTGCGACGAAATGTAACGTGGGCTTGAGGGTGACCGTAGCGGTTGCCCTCAAGTTTTTTAGGAGAGAGATATGATTACAAGTGAACGCATAGCAGGTCTGATTGCCGGCTATCTTGCCGGGAACGAGCTGTTTCCTGTGGATATCGAGATTTCGAAAGAGAACGACATTGTGGTTACAATAGAGAGCTGCGAAGGCTCTGTGACTCTCGAAAACTGCACCGCAATAGACTCCATTATAACCAGCCATTTTAACAAAGATGTAGAGGACTACTCCCTGACCGTTACCTCTGCCGGTCTGGATATGCCATTTAAGGTTGCCCGTCAGTATATTAAATATATAGGTAGCGAGGTTGAGGTTACCCTTAAGAAAGGGGGAAGAGTGAAGGGAATTCTGTCGGGATACCTGGAGAATGAAAAGAGCATCGAGATTACGCTCAGAAAGATGGTCAAGATTGAGGGGGCCAAGAGAAAAGCGGAACAGACGGAAAAATTTGTCTTCCCGCTTGACCAGGTAAAGGAGTGTAAACCTGTAATTAAATTCAAATAGAATAAGCAGAAAGTAGAAATATTAAAAATCAGATACAATGGAAGGGCTAAATTTAGTAAGCACATTTGCAGAATTCAAGGAGCTTAAGAATATCGATCGTCCTACAATGATGAGCGTTCTGGAGGATATTTTCCGCACTCAGCTGGCCAGGATGTATGGCAGTGCCGACAATTTCGATATAATAATAAACATAGACAAGGGAGACTTTGAAATCTGGAGGAACCGCAAGGTGGTTGAAAGTGTGGAGGATCCCAATACCGAGATTTCAAAGGAGGATGTAGACAAGATAGACAGTTCATTTGAGATAGGCGAGGATTTTCTTGAGCCTGTAAATCTTGCAGGCTTCGGCCGTAGAGGAATCCTTAACCTGCGCCAGAATCTGCAGGCCAGAATTGCCGATATAGAGAAGGCCAACCTTTACAATAAATATAAGGAGAAGGTGGGCGAGATTCTTGTGGGTGAGGTTTACCAGGCATGGAAAAAAGAGACTCTAGTAATGGATGAGGATGGAAATGAGCTGCTTATGCCCAAGAGCGAGCAGATTCCCTCCGACTTCTTCCACAAGGGAGACTCTGTAAGGGCCGTTATATCCAAGGTGGAGATGAGAAACAACTCTCCTGTAATTATCCTCTCCAGAACCTCTCCGAAGTTCCTTGAGAGACTCTTTGAACAGGAGGTGCCCGAGATTTTCGATGGACTTATCACAATCAAGAAGATTGTAAGGATTCCGGGCGAGAGGGCCAAGGTTGCCGTTGAGTCATACGACGAAAGAATAGACCCTGTGGGAGCATGTGTGGGTGTAAAGGGTTCCCGCATCCACGGCATAGTGAGAGAGCTTAGAAATGAGAATATAGATATAATAAATTGGACAAACAATACCCAACTGCTTATTCAGAGGGCTCTCAGTCCGGCCAAGATTTCATCTGTAAAGATTAATGAAGAAGAGAACAAGATTTATGTTTCGCTCAAATCCTCCGAAGTTTCACTGGCCATTGGAAAGGGCGGCAGCAATATCAAGCTGGCAGGCATGCTTGTAGGCAAGGAGATTGAGGTATTCAGAGAGCTTGAAGAGGGCGAGGGAGAAGAGGATGTGCTTCTTACAGAGTTTAGCGATGAGATAGATCCATGGATTATAGAGGCGCTCAAATCTATCGGATGCGATACGGCCAAAAGCGTTCTGGCCCTGCCGGTGGCGGATATAGTAAAGAGAGCCGATCTCGAAGAAGAGACCGTAGTTGAAGTACAGCGCATTTTAAGGGCTGAATTTGAGTAGTATTTTTTACCATTTAAACTCCCGGAAGAACAGTATGGCAGTAAACGAGAATATAAGAATCAGCAAAGTGTTAAAAGAGTTCAATATCGGAATGGGGACTCTTATGGAATTTTTGCAAAAGAAGGGTATTACAGTAGATGCAAGTCCTAATGCCAGACTCTCTGCAGAAGCTTATTCGCTGGTAGAATCCGAATTTCATAAAGAGCAGATAGCCAAAGAAGAATCTAAAAAGGTGGCAATAAAGGTAAAGGATATTACCGAGACTGAAAAGCGTGCAGAAGAGGAGGTTCCAAAGGAGATTTTCATAAAGACCACAATAGAGGAGAAAAGGCCTAAAATTATAGGAAAAATAGATTTGGAGAACCGCAACAGGCCCGCTGCAAACAGTGAAGCGGCAAAGGATCAGGTAAAGGAATCTCCGCAGGAGAGCGTACCGGCTAAGGAAGAGGCAAAAATCTCTCAGGAAAAGACAGAGGTACCTGAAACTGCCGGACATGAGGAAATGGCAGAGGTAAAGGTGGAGAAGCTTGCAGGGCCAAAGATAAACGGGAGCATAGATCTTTCGCAATTCGAAAGGAAAAAAGATAATAAAAACAAGGGGAAGAGGGAGCATATCCACAAACGGAAGGAACGTGTAGACATTACGCAGGAGGCATGGAAGGCAAACGGCAACAGACAACCTCAACAGGGTGGAGGAAAGAACAGGAACAACGACCCTAAAAACAATCAGGGGGGAGGCAGACATAAAGGAGACAGATTTAAACCTGTAAAGATAGAGGTAGATGAAGATGAGGTTCAGAAGCAGATAAAGGAGACCTACCAGAGAATGGTAGAGGGAAAGGGCAAGAGCAAGGGCTCTAAATACAGAAAGGAGAAGCGGGAGCAGAATACCCAGAGAATGATTGAAGAGGAGCAGCAGCAACAGCGCGACAGCAATGTTCTTAAAGTCACCGAGTTTGTAACGGTTAACGAACTCTCGATTATGATTGGTGTACCTGTAACAAAGGTTATAGAGGCCTGCATGAACCTCGGTCTTATGGTCTCTATAAATCAGAGGCTGGATGCCGAAGCGCTTGTGCTTGTGGCAGAGGAGTTCGGCTATAAGGTAGAGTTTGTAACCGCCGAAATCCAGGAAACAATTAATGAGGAGAACGATGTAGACAAGCCTGAGGATATGCAGGAAAGACCTCCTATTGTAACCGTAATGGGCCATGTAGACCATGGAAAGACCTCGCTTCTGGACTATATAAGAAAATCGAATGTGATTGCGGGCGAGGCCGGCGGCATAACACAGCACATAGGAGCTTATAATGTGGTGCTTCCAGATAGTAGACGCATTACGTTTCTTGATACTCCGGGTCACGAAGCCTTTACTGCAATGCGTGCCCGCGGAGCAAAGATTACAGACCTTGCAATCATCATTATTGCGGCTGATGATGCAATAATGCCTCAGACAGTGGAGGCTATAAACCATGCCCAGGCGGCCGGAGTTCCAATGATATTTGCAATAAACAAGATAGACAAGCCGGGAGCCAACCCCGAGAAGATAAAGGAGCAGCTTGCAAATATGAATATTCTGGTAGAGGACTGGGGTGGAAAATACCAGTGCCAGGAAATCTCTGCCAAAAAGGGAACAGGCGTAGAGGAGCTGCTTGACAAGGTGCTGCTTGAAGCAGACCTGCTGGAGCTTAAGGCCAACCCCGACAAAAGGGCGGTAGGCTCTGTAATAGAGTCATCGCTGGACAAAGGCCGCGGATACCTTGCCACAATCCTGGTACAGAGCGGTACGCTCAGAGTAGGAGATATAATATTGAGCGGCTGTTATACAGGAAAGGTAAAGGCAATGTTTAACGAGCGCGGCCAGAAAGTAACGGAGGCCGGGCCATCCACACCGGTTTCAATTCTCGGTCTTAACGGAGCCCCGACCGCAGGTGAAAACTTCAATGTCTTTGACGATGAGAAGGAGGCAAGGGATATTGCCAACAAACGGGAGCAGCTGCTCAGAATCCAGGGGCTGAGAACCCAGAAACACATAACTCTGGAGGAGATAGGCCGGAGAATTGCAATCGGCAATTTCAAGGAGCTGAACATCATTGTAAAGGGAGATGTAGACGGCTCAATAGAGGCGCTCTCGGATTCATTGATAAAGCTCTCTACAGAGGAGATAGTGGTAAATGTTATTCACAAGGCGGTAGGTGCAATTTCGGAATCCGATGTCCTCCTTGCAGCCGCATCCAATGCCATTATAATAGGTTTTCAGGTAAGGCCATCTGTCTCTGCCCGTAAACTTGCAGAGAAAGAGGATATTGAAATCAGGCTCTACTCTATTATTTATGATGCGATAAATGAGGTGAAAAGCGGTATTGAAGGCATGCTTGCACCTGAGGAGAAGGAGGAGGTTACTGCAACCGTAGAGGTAAGGGAGATATTTAAGATATCCAAGGTGGGAACCATTGCCGGCTGTATGGTAAAAGAGGGAAAACTGACAAGAGCGGCAAAGGTGAGAGTCATAAGAGACGGCATTGTAATCTATACCGGAGAACTTGGTTCACTCAAGCGCTTCAAGGATGATGTAAAAGAGGTACAAAGCGGTTACGACTGCGGCCTCAATATAGCCGGATACAACGACATTAAAGTTGGCGATGTAATTGAGGCCTACGAGATTGTGAAGATAAAGAGAGTTCTATAACCTCCTTCCCTTCCAATATATCCTCTTTGAAACATATCTTACAATAAAGACCAGCAAGAGGATTACCAACAGCGTGCCCTGCAGAAAGATCTGTGCCTCGATTATCTGATTGGCGGCAATCTCTTCATAATCCCTGGATAGAATTCTGTCAATTCCCTTGAAGGGATAGTCAGATGCAGACCATTTTTTTACTATAAGCCCTCTTTTTATATAGACCAAACCTCCGTTGGAGCGGTTTAAAGAGAGGGTTGTCCTGTAATCTGCATAGAGGGTCGGAAGCGAAAGAGGCAGCTCCCCTCCATCTCCGCTTATCATATAGAGCTCAGCCCCCCTCTCATTCAAGATACGGCTCATTCTTTCGATTCTATGTCTTGCACCCTTTCCTATCTTTCCGCTATTGTAAACGGTCACAAAGAATAGAGGCTCCTTCCTGGAAAGCAACTCTTGGGTCAGATAATTACCCACACTATCCCTAAGGACAAAATCGGTTATCTGCCCTCTCTTTCCGCCGTCCGAAACAAGGGTGGTCTCAGAGGAGAGATAACTCCAGGTGGAATCGGGCAGATTGTCAATTGTAAACTCCCCTGTCTTTCCATCCTTGGTATAGAGGAATGTGGTTCTGTACTCTCTTTCAACCGGATTCTCAAGTAAATCCAGCAAATCTGTCCCTGCACTATATGGTGTAAAATCTACCTTCGGGAGATAGATTACCTCACACATTGCAATAATAAAAATTAGAAGGCTGTAACAGAGGGTATAAATTCTCTCCCAGAGCGGCAGCGCAATTGGAGGGAACCTCTTTCTACGCAGAAAGAGAAGAAGGACGGCCCCAAAAAGTATAACATTCTTGAAAAAGGTCTCCCAGTTGGTAAGGTGGATTGCCTCTCCAAAACAACCGCAATCCCCGACAGGGTTAAAAATTGCCGAATAGAGGGTAAGCAGCGTGAAGAAACTGATGAAAACCAGGGCGATAAGCGAGAAAATCCTCATCTTCATCCCCTTTAAGAAAGCAATCCCAATCACAAACTCCGTACAGCACAATATTATTGCCGCCGGCAAAGAGAGAAACTCCAGAAACTGCAGATGAAACACTCCCAGATACTCTTCGATTTTAATGGCGCTCCCGACAGGATCAAGTGCCTTCAGGAAACCCGAAAGAAAGAAAACCAGCCCTGAGAGGATTCTGCAGATATTTTGCAAAATATTCATCTTCGCTACAATAATTCGGCTATTACATCCTTTATACTTTCAAAAATCCTTCCGGCCGGAAGCATCTCTCCCGCCCCATCCATACATTCTACCCTTATAAAATCCTTATCCTCTGCACACTGTTCAAGATAGAGCTCCCTGACCCTCTTTTGGAATGCCATATCTGCCTCATGGATATCGTCCTTCCCCTTCAGATACTCTCTGTCGTCTCCCTTACGGTTCTCTCTAAGCTTTCTATTTACAAATGAAAGGGGAACATCCAGAAAAATGTTAACATCGGGTTTTGGAACGGCAAACACTTCATACTCAAGGTTAAAAATCCAGTCTTTAAGCTCCTTTGCCTCTGCCCTGTCGCATAACTTTGCACACTGGTATGCAATATTGGAGTAGACATAACGGTCCAACAGCACGCAATCTCCCTTGGCAAGCCACTTTTTTATGGCAGCCGAAGCATCTGCCCTGTCCTGGGCAAAAAGCAGAGCCACGAGCTGAGGGTGTACCTGCTCATTCCCTCCGAACTCTCCCCTAAGGAATTTTGCAATCAGCTCCCCGTAAACTGAAGCATTGAACCTTGGAAAGTGAAGATATTCAAGCCTCCTGCCGGACTCCTTTATATACTCCTTTATCAATCTTACCTGAGTGCTTTTCCCCGCACCGTCAAGACCCTCTATTACAATTAACATATTCCGGATTATAAACTCCCGCAAAATTACAAAATTTAAGATAATAGGAGGTAAAACTCTATATTTGCTCCATCCAAATAGAACCGATATAGCATGGAGAATATGAAACGGGTGATGGGCATTATAAATATAAACGACAGCTCATTTTATGATTCAAGCCGCTGCTTTACCTTCAGAGAAATAGAAGAAAGAGTGGAACAGATGGTTAAAGAAAAGGCAGATATCCTGGACTTTGGCGCCTGCTCCACAAGGCCGGGCTCAACCCCGGCAAGCGAAGAGCAGGAGTGGAATGGAATAAAACTTGCCTTAGAGGTTATTAAAGAGCAGCTGAAGAGCGAAGATTCTCCCTGCAGTCGACTCTTCAAGAGCAGGGGGCAGCGTAACGCCCTTTCGATAGATACGTTCAGGAGCTCCATTGTAGAGAGAGCCTATGATTTTATAGGAGAGTTTACCATTAATGATATAAGCGCAGGAGAGGATGACCCCCGTATGCTCTCCACTGCAGGCATGTTAAAACTTCCATACATAGCTATGCATAAAAGGGGGACTCCGGCAGATATGCAAAATCATTGCAACTATGAAAACGGAGTGACAAAGGAGGTTATAGAGTATTTTAAAAGGTTTGAATTTAAAGCCCTAGAGCACGGCATTGCCGAATATATTATAGACCCCGGATTTGGGTTTGCAAAAAGCGTGGAGCAAAATTACCGGCTGCTGGCGGAACTTGGAGAACTGAAAAAGAGCCTTTGCCGCCCAAGAAGAGAGGGAGGGCGGAATATTCCGCTTCTTGTGGGACTCTCCAGAAAGAGCATGATATGGCGGCCGTTGGAGATAACCCCACAGCAGGCTTTGTCTGCCACAAACGCCCTTAACCTGCAGGCGCTTGTTAACGGAGCAGATATTTTAAGGGTCCACGATGTTGCCATGGCGGTAGAATGCCTGAAACTTTACAGGCTGCTCTATCCTTATCTTGACAAAGATTAGTAAATTTGCGCTTTACCATCAGCAATAGAGATATTATGGCAGACAAATCACTTATGGCAATCTCCCCCATAGATGGGAGATATCATGAAAAGGTAAAGGAACTGGAACACTATTTTTCTGAATATGCCCTTATAAAATACAGGGTAAGAGTTGAGATAGAGTATTTTATAGCACTTTGTGAAATTCCGCTCAAGCAGCTGGAACCGTTCGATGCCAAAAATTTTGAAAAGCTAAGAGATATCTACCGCAATTTTACAATTGAAGATGCCGAGCAGATAAAGCAGATAGAAAAGACGACCAACCACGATGTAAAGGCGGTGGAATATTTTATAAAGAGACGCTTCAAGGAGCTTGAAATAGAAAAGTTCGGAGAGTTTGTCCATTTTGGCCTCACCTCTCAGGATATAAACAACACTTCAATTCCCCTTTCACTTTGCGAAGGAATAAGAGAGTCATTTCTGCCTCAGCTCAACAAGGTGGTAGAGAAGCTGGACTCTTATGCCAAAGAGTGGAAGGAGATTCCCATGCTGGCCCACACACACGGGCAGCCCGCCTCTCCTACCCGTCTTGGCAAAGAGATAGAGGTCTTTGCAGTAAGGCTCAGGGAGCAGATAAGGCAGCTGGAGATGGTACCCCACTCTGCAAAGTTCGGAGGGGCTACAGGCAATATGAATGCCCACTACTTTACCTATCCGATGATAGACTGGCACTCATTCGCAGACCGTTTTGTAAAAGAGAAACTCCATCTTGAAAGGTCATTCCCCACAACCCAAATAGAGCATTACGACAACATTGCCGCTCTCTTCGATGCTCTCAAGAGGATAAATACCATACTAATAGATCTTTCAAGGGATATATGGACCTATATCTCAATGGAGTATTTCAGACAGAAAATCAAGACCGGAGAGGTGGGCTCATCTGCAATGCCCCATAAGGTAAACCCCATAGATTTTGAAAATGCAGAGGGTAATCTTGGTGTGGCAAATGCCCTCTATATTCATCTGGCGGGAAAGCTTCCCATCTCAAGAATGCAGAGAGATCTTACAGATTCAACAGTATTGAGAAATATAGGCGTTCCTCTCGCCCACTCTATAATTGCCTTTAAATCTCTCCTTAAGGGGCTTGACAAACTAATCTTAAATGAGCCAAAGCTAAATGCAGATCTGGAGGCAAACTGGGCCGTTGTGGCAGAGGGGCTCCAGAATGTTCTGCGCAGGGAGGGGTATCCGAACCCCTACGAGACCCTAAAAGCCCTTACCAGAGGCAACAGCAACATTACAAAGGAAAGTATACAGGAGTTTGTAAAGGGACTGGAGGTATCTGAGAGCGTAAAGAGGGAACTGCTCTCAATCACACCGCAGAACTACACAGGCAAATAGGAAACAGACCATACAGATGAAAATCCTGATAGTATCCGATGCAAGAAGCACACATACAAGAAGGTGGGTAAAATCCCTTAATGATGCGGGAGTAAAGGTTGTTCTCTTCTCCCCCAATCTGGTTGCAGATGACTTTTTTGCAAAGGAGGGGATAAAACTATACCTCTACGACCTTTTCAACTATAAGGGGAGCGGGGCTTTTGCCCCGGTGAAGAGAATTCTAAGCCATATCAGGGCTATACGCTCCCTTAAGAGAGCAATAAAGATTGAACAGCCCGAACTTCTTCATGCCCACTATCTTACAAGCTACGCCCTTATTGCCGCACTTGCAGGATTTCATCCTTTGATGCTCTCCGTATGGGGGTCTGATATCTATGAGTTCCCAAAACTCTCCCTTTTAAACAGACTGAGTGTTAAATATCTCCTGACAAAGGCGGAAATAGTCTGCTCTACCTCCCATATAATGGCAAGGGAAATAGCGAAATATTACAAGGGAGAGATAACCGTCATACCATTCGGGGTAGATACGACTCTCTTTAGAAAGCTTGGGGATTATACCCCGCGGCCTGAGAGTTTTGTGGTGGGGATTGTAAAGAGCCTCTCCCAAAAATATGGAATAGATATTGCCATCAGAGCCTTTAAGATGGTAAAGGAACACTGCCCGCATAAAAACCTCAAGATGGTGATTGTGGGTGAGGGTCCGGATTCAGAGAAGTATAAAGAGTTGGCAAATAACCTGAATATTAAGGATATTCAATTTATGGGCAAGATAGAGAATTCCCTTCTGCCCCCTATATACAACTCTTTTTCCGTGGCATTGGCACTCTCCAGAAGCGAGAGTTTTGGAGTTGCGGCATTAGAGGCCATGGCCTGTGAATGCCCGGTAATCACCTCAGATGCAGATGGTTTTACAGAGGTCGTTGAAGATGGTGTTACAGGCATTATAGTTCCCCGGGAGAATGTGGAGCGAGCCGCAATGGCAATAGAGCGTTTTATAAATGAGCCGCAACTGCGCGAAAGTATGGGAAGTGCCGGCCGGGAGCGGGTTATCAGACTCTATAGCTGGGCAGATAATATAGATACAATGGTCGAGACCTATAAAAACTGTATTGCCGGATATGAGCAGTGAACTTAAGGAGAGGACAGCAAAAGGGGTAAGCTGGGGATTTATAGACAACTTCCTCAACTACGGGATAGTGGCAATAGCCAATATAGTGCTGGCCAGGCTGCTCGCACCTGCCGATTTTGGATTAATAGGAATGACCGCCATCTTTATAACCCTCTCCACTTCGCTTGTAGACAGCGGTTTTTCAGGGGCTCTCACAAGGAAAAAGGAGATAAATGATCATGACAAAAGTACAGTATTCTACTTTAACCTTTCAATAAGTCTGCTGCTGTATGCACTGCTCTACCTTGCAGCGCCACATATTGCAGCCTTCTTTAACGAACGGCTGCTTGTGCCGATAATAAGAATCCTTTCGCTTTCACTTGTCATAAATGCATTCGGTATAGTTCAAAAGGTAATTTTCATAAGAAAGATAGATTTTAAGACCCAGGCAAAAATCTCCCTTATAGCCTATACAGCCTCCTCGTTTCTTGCCGTTGGAGCCGCCTTTCTGGATTTTGGAGTCTGGAGCCTTGTAATTCTACAGCTGGGGAAGGCAGTCATAAGTACCCTGATTTTCTGGCTTGTCTCAAAATGGCGTCCAAGGCTGCTCTTTTCAAGGCAAAGTTTCATGGAGATGTTCTCATTTGGAAGCAGACTGCTTCTCACCTCGATTATAAGTGCAATCTGGTCCGAGATGTACTCATTTATCATAGGAAAATTCTATAATTCATCCATATTGGGACAATATTCAAGAGCCAATGCCTCAAAAAATATGCTCTCTTCAAATGTAGGCATTGTAATGCAGAGGGTAAGCTTTCCGGTCCTCTCCTCTGTGCAGAATGAGAGGGAGCGCAGGGTTAAGGTCTATAGGAAAGTACTTAAAACCACTGTGTTAATAGCCTTTACCGCCATTTTCGGGCTTTGGGCCGTTGCAGAGAACTTTACCATAGGAGTCTTTGGGAAGCAGTGGGAGCTGTCGGTATACTATGTCAGAATTCTCTGCTTTTCAGGGCTTTTTATTCCAATGATAACCTGCAGCGCAAATGTCATAAATTCAGACGGCCGTTCAGATATTACCCTCTTCCTGGAGGTTATAAAGACCCTGCTTGCAGTTGTTCCTCTTTTGCCGGGAATTTTCATTGGTATAGAGGCACTGCTCTACTGTATGATATTCACAAATGCCATACTATTTACAATCTATGCAAGATATGTCTCAAAATTAATAGGTTACCGTTTTATAGAGCAGATTGGAGATCTCTTGCCGCCGCTGATTGTGGCAGCAATTATGGGAGGAGCGGTCTATCTGCTAAATCTTATCGACTTTAAGCCGCTTGTAGGGCTTGCAATTCAGGTTGTCTCCGGAATCTCAATCATAATTGCCATCTATGAGCTGCTCTATGAAAACAGCGAGTATCGCGACATTAAATCTCAGCTTATCAAGGCATTAAAGAAAATGAAATAATGGAACTCTCTATTATCATTGTCAACTATAACACCGGGGAGATGCTTTATAATTTATTGAAAAGCATTGCCGGCAGCCTTACGCTCCGATATCAGGTGATAGTTGCAGACAATGGCTCAACGGACAGCTCCTTTTCAAATTGCCGTAACAGGCTTAAAGATGAGAGGATAATCTATCTGCCGCTGGGGGTCAATTACGGATTTGCAAAGGCAAACAATATTGCCGCCAAGGTGGCAGAGGGGGAACTCCTCCATTTTCTCAACCCCGACACCCTTATGGAAAGGGGGCTTGACAGCGATTATCTCAATTGTATGAAGGAGCCGGAATATGTCTATATTACCCCACTTGAAAACAGAGACGGTTCTGTAGAGAACGGAAAGATGCCTCTCCCCTTTTTAGGGAATCTTTTTCTCTGGAACTTTAACCGTTCAAAGGCCCGCTGCTGGTATAAAGGGGCTTCCGTTATAATTTCGGCGGAAAATTTCAGAAGGGTCGGCGGATGGAGCGAAGAGTATTTTATGTATGCAGAGGATCTGGAGCTTTTTTACAGATTGAACCGCCTCGGTATTGGAATCAGAAGTACCTCCACCCCCATTCTTCATTATGGAGGAGGCAGTACCTGCGCAATATGGAACAGGATAGAGAGGGAGAGCATTGTACAACGCTCGTTCCGCCTCTTTTACAGGCGCAATTCCAATCTTTTTCAATATATTGGGGTAAAACTCTACTATTTTATCCATTATCTCCTTAAAAACCCCCGCAGAGTAACCTTAGAGATAAGGGCATGGATAAAAAGCTACGGCAGACAGCCATAAGGGCACCTCTCTACATAGGAAAAAAAGAGATGCCGAAAAAAAAGAGATGCCCCCTTACGAAGGCACCTCAATTTGTCATTTATACCGGAAACTATTTCTCTTCACCGAAATATCTCTTGTAAAGACCCGCAAAGCCTTGGCCATGACGGGCCTCATCTTTACACATCTCGTGAACTGTATCGTGAATTGCATCGAGATTGAGCTGTTTGGCCTTTGTAGCTATTCTCTTCTTATCTTCGCAGGCTCCAGCCTCGGCCTCCATTCTCTTCTTAAGGTTTGTCCTGGTATCCCATACAACCTCGCCAATAAGCTCGGCAAATTTTGCCGCATGCTCAGCCTCCTCAAATGCATATCTCTTAAATGCCTCTGCAATCTCAGGATAGCCCTCTCTGTCTGCCTGGCGGCTCATTGCCAAATACATTCCAACCTCTGAACACTCTCCGCTAAAGTGATTCTGCAAGCCCTCCCAAATCTCAGGATCGCAACCTTTGGCTACACCAAGTCTGTGTTCGTCTGCCCATACAAGAGCTCCCTCTGTCTGAACCATCTCCTTAAATTTGCCTGCAGGAGCTTTACAAACCGGACAAAAATCGGGTGCCGAATCTCCTTCATGTACATAACCGCATACTGTACAGATAAATTTCTTCTTCATAATCTTTATTATTAAATGTTTTTGTTATTAAGTAAGATTGAAAATTTAATTATTAGTAAATAATAATTTTTAAAATCTTATGCAAAGATAAGGGAATTTTTTCTAACTTCAAATTCTTTCTGAAACATCTTCATAAAAATTATGGCGCTACTACTCGTATGTCAGAGAGAACTCATCGGCATAGAGAACAGAATTGGAACTTCCCGTAAAATAGTCTCCATACATGCTTGCAGATGCGACAATCAGAATATATTTGGGTTTTCGGGTAAGGCTTCTGTACTGGAACTTTATATCAAACTCCCTATAGCCGTCGGTTCCCGTTCCGTCCTTAATTGAAGCAAGTGCGATTATTCCTGGATTCTTTTGCAAATCAAGCAATTCGCCTGTTGAGGTATTTAAATGGAATGGAGTATCCCAATCTGCAAGCACAGCATAGATGTGACAGGTATCGTTCAGACCTCTAAGGTAAGAGTGCTCAGAATCCGCCTTGTCTATTACTCCTGGAGTATAATTGAAATACCCCTTCAATCCTGTAGGTCGCGAGCTGAACGGTATTCCAAAATCCAGTATCGCTCCCAGTCCCGTAGTACTCACATATTTGCCGGTAAATATATTGCCGGCTCCCAAAACCAATCCCAGCACGTTGGCAGAGGCCATCTTCGCGGCTTTGCCTTTTACAACCACAACCTCCTCGGGTGTGGTAAGGTTATGCTCAGAGATTACATTTGACCCTCTGTTTCCTGTATCCCAAATATAGTGCGCGTCTGAGAGATCCAGATTGGGAAACCAGCTTTTTCCATCCTTTACCCAATTTTCAAAATTGAGATTCTCTACCTGCAGCTCGGCCTCAGTGGTAAAGGAGTCCTCTGCCCCTTCATCGTCTCCTACAACAGCCTTATAGGAATACGTGGTAGAGGATTCAAGCCCGGTAACGGTTGCAGAAAAATCTCCTCCCGATATCTCCACACTTCCTGTAAAGCGGCTCCATTCACCGGCAGAACTTTTTCTATAGAGAAAAGTGGGCGTCCCTGAACCGACCTTAAACTGCCCCTTCAGGATTGCGCGGCGCGCAAAGGCGTTTGCCTCTCCCGTTACAACACTCTGGCCCGACTTTACAACCTTTATACTCCACTTTTCACTTCTGTTCTTATAACTCCATGTGAACTCAACAGGGGAAGAGAAGTCTTTAACCGTCCCGAAATCAGGAGTTATTATACTGCCTGCCGGCCCGAGTTTCATATCTGTCACTTTTATGTCTGAAAGATCTGCCTCATCGGAGACCTTAACGAGTGCAGTTTTATTACCTTCGTCGAAAGTTGCATTGCCTATCTGGTTCTCCACTCTTATATAACGCTCGATTGTCTGGGTCGCATTTATTGTCCAGAGGTAATCCTGATAGGTTGTAAGGGTAAATATAAAGGGTTCCGACAAATCTATCGTGCCGCTTATTTCGGGAGTGACCGCCGCCTCGTTAGAGACCTCCATCTGCAACAATATCACATTTTTCAGATCTACAGTATCTGCAAGATCAACCGTAACGCTCCTCTCAGATGCGTTTATGACGGCACTGCCCTTTTGCCCGCTCACCCTGAAGGCTGTAATATCTCCCGCCACCTTTGGATAAGGGATATCGTTCTTTATACATGAAATCAGAACAGATGCAAGGAAAAGCGTGGAGAGAGCTGCCCTATGCTTAAGATTCATATATCCTTTCATTTATTTATCTCTCTTTTTTTTAAACGGACGCACAAGGCTGAGTCTGTCGAAATAGAAGGAGAGACCTATATTTATTGAAAAGATATCTATTTTAAAATCTACTCCGCTATGTTCAAAGCTCCCCTCATAAATGCGATCCCTGGTCTGTGAATATTTTTTATATGTAAATCCCAGCACATTTACAGAGGCCTCAACTGCCACCTCATTTGCAATAAAGACCGTAAAACCCGGAATGATGCCCAATTCCATTTCAAATATATTCTGATAGGCCCCGGAAAGCTTATCACCGATTCCCGTTATCTGCTTTCCCTGACCTCCGCCTCCGGTAAGGCGTACTTCATTGAAGAATGCAAAGGTCTTGCTCTTTCCAAAGCTTATATAGTTACGCATGAAGAGAGATCCCGAATAGATATGACGCAGACAGTAAAAGTCATTGATTTCGAAATTAAGATCCTCCGAGATGTTTATAGAGGAGGAGTTTAATTTTATCATTGAACGGTTATACCCTAACCTCGCTCCAACGCATAAGTTATCCTTTATAAAGTAGCCGAAATAGGGGCTCACCATAAAGGAGTAGTTTGTGCCGCTTATATCATCTATAATGGAGAGCAGCTCATAATCATCTGCGGTATTCTCCCCGTATGAGAAGGAGCCTCCCGCTATCCACTGCCCTTTTGGCACAAAGACACTCTTTTTTATTCCTCTGTCGAACTTTTCTCTCTGTTGTAATGTCTGCTGCAGCGGACTTTTTTCCTGAAACCTGTCATGCCGGCCGAAAAGTGCTACGGGAAGCAGAAGCAGCAGCAGAAACGTTATTGTCTTTCCCTTATTGTTCATCTGTTAAAATGTAAAACCAATATTCAAACAAGAGCGGCTTTAAATAACTGCCATACTCCTTCTGACTGTTCGAAAACACTCTTTTTTTGCCCTGCAGGTGTGCGGCGAATGCAGAAGTGACAGCCCACAATCATTAATGAACGCTCTTGACAATTTTGCCGGTTGCGGTGGCAAAGATAAGAAAAAATTTATAGTTTCAAGTTGCCGGTAAAAAATTATCCCTTCTCACCGCTGTAATAGTAATATTCTGTATTCATAGAGAGCGAAAATGAATAAAAATATTATACCTTAGCGATATATTTGAAAACAGGGCTTCTTCGGGAGTCAGTATGAAGATTTATATGATTGATATATTGAAAAAAGAAAAATCATGAAGTATTGTGTTTTATTTTTGTTCATGATGTCGGGATTTTTTACATCATGTACAAATGGGCAAAATGAAAAGGCTATGACAAAGAATGAAACTCTGGAGGTTCTTAAGAGCCGCCGTGCAATTCGCTCCTATACCGGGCAGATGCCGTCAATGGAGCTTATCAGACAGGTTCTGGAGGCAGGTACCTATGCCCCTACCGGAATGGGAAAACAATCTCCGATTATCATTGCAGTTACAGATAAGGAGATAAGAGACAGTCTCTCCCATCTTAATGCCAAGGTTATGGGGAGCGATAATGATCCGTTCTACGGGGCTCCGGCAGTTTTGGTGGTACTGGCAGACAGGAGCTGCCCTACCTATCTTTACGATGGTGCGCTTGTTATGGGAAATCTAATGAATGCCGCCCGTGCAGTGGGGCTGGGAAGCTGCTGGATTCACCGCGCCAAAGAGGTCTTTGACTCTCCGGAGGGCAAGGCACTCCTAAAAGAATGGGGTGTAGAAGGTGATTATGAGGGAATTGGCAATTGCATTTTGGGTTATGCCGCAGGGGAGCATCCTCAGCCGGCTCCCCGCAAGGCAGATTACATAAGAGTTATAGAATAACCCTTTCTGTCAAATCATCAGCCATTGTTTGAAGTTCCGGGTGTGAAGAAAAGAATATTCGTATCTCCGTACCGCTTCTCTTTGATTGATTTGCCATAAAGCTCTTCGATAGTAAAGCGACGACAGTCTTTGAGGAGTTTTACAGCATATGGATTTCATATTGTTTAATCTCCTATATCAATATGCACCCGGGGTATATCCGGCTTCTTCCAAGGCCTGAGATAACACGCTCCGTACGGTGAGCAGCACATTCAGTTTGGTGTTAAAACGGCTTGCCACGCCGTCCACTGTGATATTGGCAAAAGATGTAGTTTAATGCAGACACAGGGGGATAAAAAAAAATCCACAAATCCAATGATTTGTGGATTTTTTCTGCTTGCTGCCAGCTTTTTCCGGTTAGTTCAGCGGAGAGACAGGCTCTCGAACCTACGCTTTCAGAAAATATCACAAAATTGCAAATCACTGATAATCATACACCATCCACGATGCAGAGTAAATCTAAATCTTTCTAAATGCCTTTTGCTATTTCAATTTTTGGGTGTATATTTGGGTGTAGAATTTCAAACGCACCCAATTATGAATATCAAACGTAACATCATTTTTGCATTGGAGAGCCGGAAGAAGAACGGTGTGCCAATCGTGGAGAACGTGCCTATCCGTATGCGTGTCATATACGCAAGCCAACGCATCGAGTTTACAACGGGCTACCGGATTGACGTATCCAAATGGGATGCAGACAAGCAGCGGGTAAAGAATGGATGTACCAACAAGCTAAAGCAAAGTGCAGCCGAAATCAATACGGACTTGCTGAAATACTATGCCGAAATCCAGAATATTTTCAAGGAGTTCGAGGTGCAGGAGGTCATGCCAACGCCCCAACAGTTGAAGGAAGCTTTCAACATGAGAATGAAAACCAGCGAAGAACAGCCGGAAGAAGCCCCTGTCAGCTTTTGGGAGGTGTTCGATGAGTTTGTAAAAGAGTGCGGTAACCAGAATAACTGGACGGCATCCACCTATGAAAAATTTGCAGCAGTGAGGAACCACCTCAAAGAGTTCAAGGAGGATGCAACATTTAACTATTTCGACGAGTTTGGATTGAACGAATACGTCAACTTCCTGCGTGATACCAAGGATATGAGAAACAGCACCATCGGCAAGCAAATGGGATTCCTCAAATGGTTCCTGCGCTGGAGCTTCAAGAAAGGACATCATCAGAACATTGCATACGATACATTCAAACCGAAACTGAAAACCACCTCGAAAAAGGTGATCTTCTTAACTTGGGATGAACTGAACAAATTGAAAGATTATCATATACCGCATGACAAACAATATTTGGAACGTGTCAGGGATGTCTTTCTGTTCTGTTGCTTCACGAGTTTACGATATTCGGATGTCCGTAACTTGAAAAGAAGCGATATTAAACCCGACCACATTGAAGTTACCACAGTCAAGACTGCGGACAGCCTGATAATCGAACTGAACGACCACAGCAAAGCCATTCTTGAAAAATACAAGGATGTTCATTTCGAGAATCACATGGCATTGCCCGTCATCAGCAATCAGAAGATGAACGATTATTTGAAGGAACTGGGCGAGCTGGCGGAAATCAACGAACCTGTACGGGAAACCTACTACAAGGGAAATGAGCGCATAGATGAAATCACGCCCAAATACGCATTGTTAAGCACCCATGCCGGAAGAAGAACATTCATCTGCAATGCGTTGGCTCTCGGAATCCCTGCACAGGTGGTTATGAAATGGACGGGACACAGTGACTACAAAGCCATGAAACCCTATATTGACATAGCGGATGACATTAGGGCAAATGCAATGAACAAGTTCAATCAACTATAAAAGTATCAATTAGTTTCATAGATTACCACCTTTGAATTATATTTGTATTTTGAAAATATCATAAGATGAGCAGCAACGGACATAACATAGAAAAGACGAACTTTGACGCATTTATAAATGCTGTCGGTTCGGAAATACAACAGGCACAAGTACGGCTGATTACCGCAGCCAATGCGCAAATGTTGTTCCATTACTGGAAAATGGGTAACTATATTCTCTATCATCAGCAATTGCACGGATGGGGAAGCAAAACCGTCAAACAGTTGGCAAAGGCTATCCGGTTCAATTATCCCGAAAAGAAGGGCTATTCGGAACGCAACCTTATCTATATGTGTCAGTTTGCAAAAGCATATCCTTTGAGGGCATTGCTAAGTTTCATAGAAACGGATGCAAAGTTGATAGCTCCAAGTGTGGAGAAAATAGCAGACGAAGTACGCTACTTAAACGATGCGCAATTTACGCAAGAGCCTCTTGCGCAAATCCAATCCACTGATAACAATGAAATTATAATCACGCAAGAACCTCTTGCACAAATTCATAATGTTGCCAGAACCGTATCTGATATTTACCGGATGGAAATTAAGGATATAGAAAGCGTATTCATGGCATCACCTGTTGCAAGAACCAATTGGGCAAGCCATGTGATTATGCTTAACAGTTCAATTCCATTAGGTGTAAGCTATTGGTACATGAAGCAGTCTGTGGAAATGGGCTGGAGCAGCAATGCTCTTAAAATACAAATTGAAACCAACCTGTACAGCAGACAAATCAGCAATAATAAGGTAAACAATTTCACAGCCACGCTTCCTGCACCGCAAAGCGACCTCGCCAATTACCTGTTGAAAGACCCGTACATCTTTGATTTGGCTGGAACTAAAGAGAAAGCAGACGAAAGGGACATAGAAGAACAACTGGTTAAGCACGTTACCCGTTACTTGCTGGAAATGGGCAATGGCTTTGCTTTCGTTGCACGACAGAAGCATTTCCAAGTCGGAAACAGCGATTTCTATGCAGACCTGATATTATATTCTATTCCACTGCACGCATATATCGTGGTAGAATTAAAGGCTACCCCATTCAAACCGGAGTATGCAGGGCAACTGAACTTCTACATCAATGTGGTGGATGATAAACTGAGGGGAGAGAACGACAACAAGACTATCGGGTTGTTGCTGTGCAAGGGAAAAGACGAAGTTGTAGCACAATACGCATTGACAGGCTATGACCAGCCGATAGGCATCAGCGATTACCAACTGAGCAAGGCTATACCTGAAAACTTAAAATCGGCTCTGCCAAGTATAGAAGAAGTGGAAGAAGAACTGGCTTCCTTTCTTGATAAAGACAAAAATCCATAAACCCAAGATATATGGCAGGAGAAATACTGATTATGATTCCCCAATACGGTGAACTCAACCGAATATACAGTGACTTTATTGTAAGCCATACTTTTTCTTTTGACAAGCAGAAATTCATCACGAACTTCTACAAGCAATACAATGACACAAAAGCTTTTGAAGCCGCTATCCTTGAATTGGTACTTGACAAGCAGAAAGAACAGTACACTCTGATTCTCGACAGTCTAAGAGCCGAGATAGAGAAAAACATGATGCTTTACGAAAAATATCCATTGCTTGATGATGAGATAATTTCTCGTGTGTGCTACCATTTCGCTGATAGATATAATATTGATATAGAGGAACAACTGGAGGTTACACAAAGACTAAACAAGCCTTTGAACGAGGCATATAACAGATATGATTCTATTGGTTACAGGGAACATACGGCAGAAGAAGAAAAGCAAGCCGAAAAGGAATATGAACGCTGCAAGGCTGAATATGAGAAAGAAAAAGAAGAACTGGACAGGCTTTATGAATTGCAAAAGCAAGCAAGAAAAGAGGCTTTCCAATATATAGAGAACTGCTGCGGAGATATTTATAAATTGAGTCTCCATTTTATGGAAATATTAGCAAAATATATTCCCGTAGCTAAAGATAAACCGGAAGAGCTAACCAAGCCAAGCGAACCCGATATGCAAGAAGAAGCACCCAAAGAGGAACAACACGAATATTTCGACATGGAGTTGCTTTCGCACGTTTACACGACCTGCGTAGGAGAACAATTCGAGAATATTTCCGAATATGATTTCTATGCTTGTATGAATCTGCACCCCGGCAAATGCAAGCTGAAAATAAAAACGAGAGAGAAAATACGTGTCTGCTACCTGATATTCCTGATGGGTGAACAACTGCCCAAACTTGACAGGGAGAATTGGAAAAAGAATATCCTCAAAATGCTGGATATTGAAGAGAACTATTACAAGTCAAAATACAAGGAACCTGTTTCCGATTTCCCAAGTGACAGCAACCAGAAGTTCGCCAAAGAAATGGACGCAATATTCCGATAATCCGTGATATACCCTGACATATTACGAAATAACCACTTTTACCACTCAAATTAATTTTTGAGTGGTATTTTTATTGTCTGATATTCAAAGAAATAATAAAATATTCCATTTACACTAACCACATCCTTACCACTTACAAACCTACCTAATTTTGCATCGTTCGAGAACAGAAATAACAGCCAGTGCGCAGGGCTGATTGTTAAACGACTAAATAGATTGGACGATGACAAATCTTCAAGAGTTATTATCAAAACCCGTCTGGCAGATGACAGGCGAAGAGTTCATATTCTTAAGCAAGCACGCTTCCGGTCAAACGGAAATGCAGCCACAGCCCGTTACGGACACAGAAAGGAAGTATGTGTACGGAATACTGGGCATTGCCAAACTGTTCGGGTGCAGCCTGCCCACCGCCAACCGCATCAAGAAAAGCGGAAAGATTGACAAGGCAATCACACAGATAGGACGCAAGATTATCGTAGATGTGGAGCTTGCCCTTGAACTGGCCGGGAAGAAAACAGGAGGACGAAAATAACGGGAGGCATGGCTATGGACTATATTAAAGAAACTAAGGACATATCGGCAGAAGAAGCCATTATCCTTTGGCAAGCCTCACGTTTGAGCCTGTCAAAAAGTTATGAGAAAGCACCTGAAATCCTCAAAGTACATGGTTCTGTCATTGGGACATTGGGCAATTTCAGCGCATCCATCGGCAAAGCCAAAAGTAAAAAGACATTCAATGTATCGGCTATCGTAGCCGCCGCATTGAAGAACGGCACAGTGTTGCGGTATGTGGCGGAACTGCCGGAAGATAAGCGGAAAGTGCTTTATGTTGATACAGAGCAAAGCCCTTACCATTGCCTGAAAGTCATGACACGCATTTTGCGGATGGCCGGCTTGCCAGATGACAGGGACAATGAGAACCTTGAATTTCTCGCTTTGAGAAAATACACGCCTGAGCAACGTATCAGGATTGTAGAACAGGCTATCTACAACACTCCCGACATTGGTCTTGTAATCATAGACGGCATCCGTGATATGGTGTACGACATCAACAGCCCCGGTGAATCCACACGCATCATATCCAAGCTGATGCAGTGGACGGACGACAGGCAGATACACATCCATACGATACTGCATCAGAACAAGGGGGATGAGAATGCGAGAGGGCATATCGGTACGGAGTTGAACAACAAGGCGGAAACCGTATTGCAGGTAGAAAAGGACAAGGGCAACGGTGACATCAGCCATGTTTCAGCCATTCACATACGAGCAATGGACTTTGAGCCTTTTGCGTTCCGCATCAACGACAAAACCCTTCCCGAACTTATAGAGGGTTACAAACCCGAAACAAAGAAACCGGGAAGACCCGAGGAAGAAAAGTTCGACCCTTACAGGCATATCACCAAGCAGCAGCACCGCATCGCATTGGAAGCCGCATTCGGTCTGAAAGAGGAATATGGTTACAAGGAACTGGAAGATGCTTTAATCAAGACCTATATGTCCGTGGGTGTAAAACTGAACCATAAAAAGGCGGTATCGCTTATCACCATGCTCCGCAACAAGCGGATGATAGTGCAGGAGAACGGCAGGAAATACACCTTCATGCCCGACTTCCACTATTAGCCCATTTCCCTGCAATCACTTCACTTTATTCTCGGGGTGTATATATTAGGGATATAGTGAAGTGATTCTGAAATGGAATTAAATCACTTCACTTTATTACCGTATCCTATATATACGAGAATTTAGTGAAGTGATTATAGACCGTACTTCCTGAAAAAGTACGGGCGAAAAGAAAAACAAATCAATTCATCAACTACTAAAACAATCATTTTATGGATATACAGACAGCCAAGCAAATCAGGATAGCGGATTATCTGCACAGTTTGGGTTATTCACCAGTAAAACAACAGGGAATAAACCTTTGGTACAAATCTCCGTTTCGGGAAGAGACTGAAGCATCGTTCAAAGTGAATACCGAACGTGAACAATGGTATGACTTCGGTTTGGGTAAAGGTGGCGGCATCATTGAACTGGCTGCACACTTGTACGCTACCGACCATGTACCTTACATCTTGAAACGGATAGCGGAGCAGACACCGTATGTGCGCCCGGTATCTTTCTCTT
>X5_European_Hare__coassemble_134_pt1 | contig 71335 bp, 60 predicted proteins | sample X5_European_Hare__metabat2_low_PE_003 | metagenome-assembled genome bin X5_European_Hare | reverse complement strand
CTCCTTGCAGAGCCATACAGCCGTTATCTTAGCTGTGAGCCAAACTGGCGGAACTTCTGCAGGAGTCTCTCCATTACATTATCCACCACCTCATCTGTAAGTGTCTTCTCTTTATCCTGGAGCACGAAACTTATGGCGTACTGTTTCTTGCCCTGAGGAATCTTCTCACCTGTATAGACATCAAAGAGCGTTACACTCTTAAGCAGCTTCTTTTCAGTTTCAAAGGCACACTTTCTAATCTGGGCGAATGAGATATCGCTATCGAGCAGCAATGCCAAATCCCTCCTGACCTCAGGATACTTTGGAAGCTCCTTGTATTGCACTTTATTCTTTGCCACAAGCTTAAGGAGCAAATCCCAATTTATCTCGGCCGCATAGACCGGCTGCTTTATTCTGAACTCTCTGAGCCTTTGAGAGGCGATTGTTCCCATTACAGCAAGCCGTTTTCCGTTTGCCTGATAGGCAAGCCCCTCAGAGAAGAGGTCGGAAGGTGCAGTCTCATACTCCAAATCTGCAACCTCCACAGAGAATTTCCTTAAAAGCAGCTCCAGATACCCCTTAAGTGTAAAGAAGTCTCCCCCTGCAGTCCTGTTGTGCCAATATTTGTTTCCCGGTCCGCTAATGAATATAGAGAAGTTCTGCTGCTCCTTATAATGTTTAAGTTCCTCGTTAAAATGGGCAGGCCTGACTTCCGGCTCCTTATAATCGGCATCGTAAGAGTAGACATGTCCTATTTCAAAGAGCTTTAAATCGTTGGACTGCCTGTTTATATTGTGGGCTATTACCTCCAGACCATTAAGCAACAGAGTCTGCCTCATGCAGTTTAAATCTGAACTGAGCGGATTAAGCAGCATTACACACTTCTGCGGCGGATAGCTCCTAAGGTTGGCATAATATTCGCTCTTTGTAAGCGAATTGTTCATTATCTCCATAAAACCGTTTGCCGCCATGAACTCAGAGGCCAGGCTCCTTACCCTCTCCGGATCGGGTTTAGGGGTGGTATTCACGGAGATTGTAACCCGCTTGGGATTCTCCACATTGTCATAGCCATATATTCTAAGCAGATCCTCCACAACATCGCACTCTCTGTAGACATCTACCCTATAGGCAGGCACCTTTACCACAGCCCCTTCTTCGCTCTCGCTTACAAACTCCATATCCAGATATGTAAGAATATCCCTGATCTTCTTATTACCGATTTTTTTACCTATAAGCCTCTCCATCCTCTCGTATGAAAGTTCCACAACCTTCTTCTCAATCGGTGCAGACTTTATATCAATTATCTCGCCCACCGCTTCTCCTCCGCCATACTCCAATATAAGCATAGCCGCCCTCTTAATGGCATATTCTGTAATCATAGGGTCACAACCCCTCTCATACCGGAACGAAGCCTCCGTCTTAATGCCAAGCCTCTTTGAGCTCTTTCTCACATAGACAGGGTTAAAATAGGCACTTTCAAGGAAGATATTTACACTCTTCTCTGTAACACCGCTTTCAAGCCCTCCAAAAACTCCGGCAATACACATTGGGGTACGGGCATTGCAAATCATAAGATCATTCCCGGTCAGTGTTCTTTCCACCCCGTCTAAAGTTACGAACCTGCTTCCCTCATCTGCAAGGCGAACCACAACCTTCCCTCCATCAATCCTGTCTGCATCAAAGGCATGCATGGGCTGCCCCATCTCCATAAGCACATAGTTGGTCACATCCACGACAAGGTTTATCGGGCGCTGTCCGACTGCCGACAGCCTCTTTTTCATCCATGCGGGAGACTCTCCCACCTTCACCCCTCTCAGGGTAAGACCGGTATATCTTGGAGCCGCATAAGGGGCCAGAACCTCAATTCCTATTGCCCCATTAGAGCTGCCCGACAGTTTGAACCCTTCTACATCAGGCAATTTAAGCTCTCCACCCATACCGTTAAACTTAAGGTAGGCACTTAAATCTCTTGCCACTCCAATATGCGATGCGGCATCTATCCTGTTCGGTGTAAGCCCTATTGTAAATATAGTGTCGTTCTCCAGCTTGAAATACTCCCTTGCAGGTGTTCCAACCTTTGCATCACTCTCTAAAACCATTATTCCGTCGTGGCTGCTTCCCACCCCCAACTCATCCTCTGCACACAACATTCCGTAGCTTTCAACCCCTCTTATCCTAGACCTCTTTATCTTTACCTCCGCACCATTTGAGAAACGAAGCTTTGTATTGATTTTTGCAAGCATTACCTTCTGTCCTGCCGCAACATTAGGGGCTCCGCAGACAACCTGCAAAGGCTCCCCACCACCTGCATCAACCCTGGTTATATGCAAATGGTCTGAATCCGGATGTTCCTTGCACTCCAATACCTCTGCAACCACAACACCCTGCAATCCGCCCGGAATCTCCTCCCTTACCTCTGAAGCCTCTACCTCCAGACCTATAGAATTCAAAACCTTCTCCAACTCCTCCGGGGTCAGATTAAAATCTACATACTCCTTCAACCAATTGTACGAAATATCCATATCTCTATCTGTTTGTGACTTTTTACTATTTCTTAAATAACGAAGCTACAAAATCTTTTTTGTTAAAGATTTGCAAATCCTCTATCTTCTCCCCCACTCCTATAAATTTGACGGGAATCTTAAACCGGTCTACAATTCCAATTACAACTCCCCCTTTTGCAGTTCCGTCGAGCTTTGTGACTGCAAGAGCGGTTACATCTGTAGCTTTTGAAAATTCCTTCGCCTGCTGGTAGGCATTCTGCCCGGTAGAGCCGTCTATCACAAGAAGCACCTCATGAGGGGCATCCGGGATCACCTTCCGCATGACATTCCTTATTTTTGTAAGCTCATTCATGAGATTCACCTTGTTATGCAATCTGCCGGCCGTATCTATAAGCACCACATCTGCATTCCTGGCCACGGCAGACTTTAAGGTGTCAAACGCAACAGAGGCAGGGTCTGCCCCCATCTCCTGCCTTACAACGGTAACTCCCGCCCTCTCACTCCAGACAACCAGCTGATCTACAGCTGCGGCCCTGAAGGTATCGGCCGCCCCGAGCACGACGCTCTTCCCCGAAGCCTTAAGACGGGCAGCCAGCTTTCCTATTGTGGTGGTCTTGCCAACGCCGTTTACCCCCACAACCATTATGACATAGGGTTTTTTCGAGAAATCAAATACCTGAAGTTCCTCACCATTCTCCAGGCCCGGAGTAATATTGAGCAGCTTCTCTATCTCATCTCTGAGAATAGAATAGAGTTCATCCATATTCATGAACTTCTCCTTTGCCACTCTTTCTTCAAGGTTGTCTATAATTTTAAGAGTCGTATCCACGCCAACATCGGAAGAAATCAGAGCCTCCTCAATGCCGTCAAGAACATCTGCATCGACCCTGGATTTTCCCGCTATCGCACGGGATATCTTTTCAAAAATTCCATTTTTGGTCTTTTGCAATCCCTTATCGAGAGAACGCTGCTCCTCTTCGCTTTTTTTTCCGAATAATCCAAAAAATGCCATTGCCTGATTCAGGTTATATCCCGCAAATGTACAAAAAAAAAGAGCGACATGAGACCCCATACCGCTCTTTTCAGCTATTTGCTATAAGGCCGGAGATTATTTTCTGGCGAAAAAATCTTTTACCTTATCTACCTGTACCAACTCCTCGTTAAATATATAAGCACCGGTCTTGTCTGATTTTACCATTTTTATACATTTAACCACATTTCTAAGTTGTGACTTGTCACCGCTAAAAGTAGCTACCGCTTTTTTTGCCATTTTTCAATAAATTTTACAGTTATTTAATCTCGCGGTGTAAAGTAACCTTCCTTAAATAAGGGTTATACTTTTTACGCTCTAATCTTTGTGTGGTATTCTTCTTGTTTTTTGTGGTAATATACCTCGATATGCCGGGCACACCACTCTCCTTTTGTTCGGTACACTCAAGAATCACCTGTACTCTATTACCTTTTTTTGCCATATCTCAATATATTTATACAAAATCAATAATACCCTTCTCTTCCGCTTTCTTAAGAGATGCAGCCAAACCATTCTTGCAGATGGTGCGTATGCCGGCCGCCGAAACCTTTAAAGTTATAAATCTCTTCTCCTCCTCAAGCCAGAACTTTTTGACTTTGAGATTAGGAGCAAATTCACGTTTTGTGCGGCGCTTTGAATGGGAAACATTGTTTCCAATCATTCTTCTTTTTCCGGTAATCTGACAAATTCTCGCCATAATATGTTAATTTTTACTTATTCCGATTTTCAGGGTTGCAAATATCGCTCTTTTTTTTCTAAAATACAAATATTTTTATACGAGGTCAAGGATTCTGCTCCACCTTATATTGAAAGGAAACGACTTGTTCTTGTCTGTAGAGAACCAAATCATTACAGGCTTTCCAACAATGTGGTCCTCTGGAACAAAGCCCCAATATCTGGAATCGGAAGAGTGATGCCTGTTATCGCCCATCATAAAATAGTAGTCCTGTTTGAAGGTATACTCGCTGCAAGAGATACCGTTTATAAATATGGTACTATCCCTGACCTCAAGTTTATTATCTTCATAACTCTCTATTATTCTGCGATATAGAGGCAAATTTCCTAAATCCAGCCTTACCGTTGCCCCCTTTGCTGGAATCCATAGCGGCCCGTAATTATCTCTTGTCCACTTATAATCTGCACTATAGGGAAAAAGGGTAATGTGCGAATCGGGATAGTCGGGCGGGTAGATATCTATATTCTCCCTCACCTCCAATACTATAGGAAGCCGCCTGATCTTCTCCAGCTCACTTTTTGTAAGAGTCATCTCTGGATAGCCCGGCAGAGATGAATCATAATAGAGCTGAGTCTGTTCCAGCCCTATCTCCTCCAAAATCTTCGGATTTATCTGCGAGCCTGAGGTATAGACGGTATATGTGCCTTGAATTCCTTCGAAAGCGGGCTGCTGCACCCCGTTTACATAAACAACTCCATTAATTACATTCAGTGTATCGCCTGCAACTGCCACACACCTCTTTACATAATTATCCTTTTTATCATCCGGACGTACAATCACAGGACCATACATCCTGCATGTGTACTCCCTGTTGTTATCGTTAATCCTTAATATCTGGTAATAATCATCCTGAGGCAGAGCTGAAAGCACTGTATCTCCGTTTGGAAAGCCGAATACAACTATGTCGTCCCTTCTGACCTGCCTGAACCCCTTAAGCCTACGATAGTCGTTTTGTATTGCAGTGGAATAGGATTCCCCGCCAAAGACGGGCATTACATTATGAACCAAGGGGAAAGAGAGCGGCGTCTGAGGCACTCTGGGACCATAGGCAAGCTTGCTCACAAAGAGATAATCTCCCACCATAAGAGACTTCTCCATTGAGCCTGTAGGAATGGTGTAGGCCTCTATAAAGAAAATCCTTATGAAGGTAGCGGCAACAAGCGCGAACAGAATCGCATCTATCCACTCCGCCCACACCTTAGGCTTGCCATTCTTGCCTCTCTTTTTCCAAAAGCTCCATTTTATCTTTTTGGTTATATAGAGGTCGAACAACAGCAGTTCGCCAACCAGCCACCACCAGTTACCAAGCCATATTACCCAAGCAAGGTAAAGCAGTGACCAAACGGCAAATTTAAACCACCTGTTATGTATAAATCCCGATTTCAAGAAGATATATCTCTGAGACTATTTAACGGAATTTATAATTGACTCAAAAGCCTGCGGATTGTTCATAGCCAAATCTGCAAGAACCTTACGATTAAGTCCTATATTACTCTTTGCTATCTTACCCATAAATTGAGAGTAATTCATACCGTGAATACGAGCGGCCGCATTGATTCTCTGAATCCATAATGCACGGAACATTCTCTTTTTAACCTTACGATCTCTGTATGCGTAAGTCAAACCCTTCTCAAATGTATTCTTGGCAACTGTCCAGACATTTTTTCTGGCCAGAAAATTACCCTTCGTCTGTTTTAGAATCTTTTTGCGGCGAGCCCTTGAAGCTACCGAATTGACCGATCTTGGCATAATTTTTAATATTTATGAATGTCAGCGTTCTACTCCATCAAGAAACTTTTTCTGCTGAACACCCGGTTAATGATAATTTAAACTAAAATGAGAGATTTAACCCTCTTCTCGTCTGCCTTGGCAATAAGGCCGGTATGAGTAAGGTTCCTCTTCTGTTTTTTTGTCTTTTTTGTCAGAATGTGACTCTTGAAAGCGTGCTTTCTTTTAATCTTTCCCGATCCGGTAAGCTTGAAACGCTTTTTGGCACCGGAATTGGTCTTCAATTTTGGCATTGCTAAAAATTTTATGGTTAACTAAAAACTATTTTTTCCTGTTTGGAGCAATCAATATTATCATCCGCTTCCCCTCAAGACGTGGCATCTGCTCTGCCTTGCCATACTCCTCAAGCTCCACTGCAAACCTGAGCAACAATTTTTCTCCTTGCTCCGAAAAAAGGATTGAACGCCCCTTAAAGAATACATAAGCCTTTACCTTGGCGCCATCTGCCAGGAAGCTCTTTGCATGTTTGAGTTTAAACTGGAAATCATGCTCGTCTGTCTGGGGGCCAAAACGTATCTCCTTGATTACAACCTTACTGGCATTGGCTTTCATCTCCTTTGCCTTTTTCTTTTGCTGGTACAGGAACTTTTGATAATCAATAATCCTGCATACCGGCGGATTGGCATTTGGAGAAATTTCAACCAAATCCAACTCCAGATCAGCCGCCATTCCGAGTGCCTCCTTAAGAGGATACACCCCCTGTTCGGAAACATTATCCCCCACAACTCTTACATACGGAGCCTTAATCTCTTCATTAATCCTAAGGCCATCATCTTTTTTCTGCTGAACATTATTTGTTCTGCCGCCCCTGCCGTCCGATGCCGATGATGTATTGTTTCTCTTTACAAAGCCACCGGGACGAGGTTTAAAAGGTGTTGCTATAAAAAATCCTCCTAATATTTAATTATTACTCAGTTGTTTCTCTATTTCATCCTTGACAAGAGATACAAAGCTCTCACAACTCATTGCACCCAAATCTTCACCGCCCTGCCTTCTTACAGAGACTTCGTTCTTCTCCTGCTCCTTCTCACCTACAATAAGCTGGTAAGGCATCCTTTTCAGCTCATTTTCACGGATTCTCTTGCCAATTGTCTCGTTTCTCTCGTCAACAAAAGTGCGAATATCGGAATTATTCAATAAAGTGCAAACTTTTTTTGCATAATCGTTATGTTTTTCGCTCACAGGGAGTATTACAACCTGATCCGGGGCGAGCCACAAAGGCAGCCTTCCGCCGGTGTGTTCCAGAAGCACTGCCACAAAACGCTCCATAGAACCAAACGGAGCCCTGTGAATCATTATAGGTCTGTACTTTTTGTCATCTGCACCCGTATACTCCAGCTCAAACCTTTCCGGCAGATTATAATCAACCTGAATTGTTCCCAACTGCCACTTTCTCCCTATGGCATCCTTAACCATAAAATCCAGCTTTGGCCCATAGAATGCAGCCTCACCATATTCCACGACAGTCTCAAGCCCCTTCTCTTGAGCAGCCTCCATAATTGCTTTCTCCGCCTTTTCCCAATTCTCATCCGAACCTATATACTTTTCCCTGTCATTGGGGTCCCGGAGTGAAATCTGTGCTGTATACCGGTCGAAGTTAAGGGTCTTGAAGATATAGAGTACAATATCTATAACCTTGCAGAACTCCTCTTTCAGCTGGTCCGGACGCACGAAGAGGTGGGCATCGTCCTGAGTAAATCCCCGTACCCTTGTAAGACCGTGCAACTCACCGCTCTGTTCATATCTATACACGGTCCCGAACTCTGCGAAACGGAGCGGAAGATCCTTATATGACCGAGGTTTTGTCTTGTATATCTCACAATGGTGCGGACAGTTCATCGGTTTGAGCAGAAACTCCTCACCCTCCTGCGGAGTCTTTATAGGGCGGAAAGAGTCTGCCCCATATTTTGCATAGTGGCCCGATGTTACATAAAGTTCCTTCTGACCTATATGAGGAGTCATGACAGGCAGATAACCGTACCTCTTCTGAACACTCTTTAAAAAGTTCTCCAGCCTTTCACGAAGCATCGCGCCTCTTGGCAGCCAGAGAGGAAGCCCCTGTCCTACCCTCTGGGAGAAGGCAAACAGCTCCAGTTCCCTCCCCAGTTTCCTGTGGTCTCTTTTCTTTGCCTCCTCAACCATCTTCAGATACCCGTCGAGCAACTTTTTCTGAGGAAAGGAGACACCGTATATACGTGTAAGCATCTTATTATGCTCATCTCCCCTCCAATACGCACCCGCTATTGAGGTAAGCTTTACTGCCTTTATAAGCGAGGTGTCTACAAGGTGCGGGCCGCGGCATAAATCTGTAAAGTTGCCGTTTGAATAGAATGTAATGGTGCCGTCTTCCAGATTCTCTATAAGCTCGCATTTATATTCATCGCCCTTCTCCTTATAATTTTTCATAGCCTCGGCCTTTGAGACCTCCCTTCTCACAAAATGCTCTTTGGTATGGGCCAGTTCAAGCATCTTGTCCTCCACCTTTCTAAGGTCGGCCTCGGTTATCGTCCTATCTCCAAGATCCACATCATAATAGAACCCTGTCTCTATTGCAGGGCCTATACCGAACTTGATACCCGGATAGAGAGCCTCCAAAGCCTCTGCCATAAGATGTGACGACGAGTGCCAGAAGGTCTTCTTCCCCTCATCGTCATTCCACTTCAACAACTTTACCGTGGCATCCTGCTCTATAGGCTTCTGCAAATCATAAACCTCACCGTTTACCTGTGCAACCAGAACCTCTGCCGCCAGGGCGGGGCTCAAATCCCCGGCTATATCTATAGCGGTAATTCCCTTTTCATATTGACGGACAGAGCCATCAGGAAATGTAATATTTATCATATACTATACAAATTGTTCGTCTTCAGAATCGCGCAAATTTACAAAATTTTTATCTATCTTTGCGCAATTAAAAATACGAACGTTTCAAAAACACCGTTCATTGCCTGTAAAACACTATTAAATGAGTGATAGCCTGTTGTATAAACTTCGTAGCGGTAAACCATCAAAAGCATACTTTTTTCTGAAGGGGTATCTGAAGCGGTGTATACCCGATTGTTTTTTCACTATGCGGGAAAAAAGCCTTCAGGAGCAGGTAGAAATGCGGTCCGACAGAGACTACATTTATGAAAGGGTGAACTATTACAACAAGCTGCAACATCCTGCACTATTGCCGGAGCAGGTTTTACATGAAAATAAGCATACCTACTATATATATTTAGACAAAATAAGGAACTTTCACCCTTCCACTTTTCACAAAGCATATTATTTTGATTTGATGGATGTAGCCTGCCGGTTTGACAGGAATTTACGTATAAGTTATATTCCCGGAGACGTATATTTTACCCCAAAATACCCCTCAATAGTGAAAAGCCGTCTGCTGAAGGAGGATAATGGCTGCTCCGTAGTGCTGAAGCTGGATAAATTACGCCATTTTATGTTTTTGAACGATCCCGTTCCTTTTCACAAAAAACGTAATCAAGCCATATTTCGCGGCAAGATACGGTTGAGCCGTATTCGCAAGAAATTCCTTCAGATGTACTTCGGCTCTTCCCTTTGTGATTGTGGCGTGACGGGCAGGAATGAAGGCTGCCCCGATGACTGGATAACTCCCAAAAAAACAATCCGCGAGCATCTCGACTACAAGTTCATCATGGCACTTGAGGGCAATGACGTAGCTTCCAATTTAAAGTGGGTCATGTCATCGAACTCTATTGCCGTAATGACCCGGCCCACCTGTGAGACCTGGTTTATGGAGGGGAAACTGGTACCCGATTATCACTATATAGAGATTGCGGATGACCTTTCCGATTTGGAAGAAAAACTGACCTATTATATTAATCACCCTGCAGAAGCAGAACTGATTATCCGGCATGCCCATGAATATGTGGCCCAATTTTTCGATACCCGGCGCGAGCGTCTGATTTCATTGCTGGTGTTGGATAAATATTTTCAGATGACAGGTCAGAAACAATGACAAATCGAATTATCATGATTCATGTGGCTGGCTTTAACAGACATTATACTGATAAAAATTAAAATTCAATGAAGATGGAAAACGTTAATAAATGGAAATCCGCCGCAACTGACGGCCTTATACTTTCGGCCGTCACAATAGCGTATGGTCTTATAACAAACCTTTTAAATATGGCTGGGGGGGGAGATGGTTTCACAGGCAAGGGTATAATTACGGTTATCCTTTGGCTGGCAAAATTTTCAGGCGCTCTTTATCTGCTGTTCCTGTTTATGAAACAGTATGCTTCAAAGTTTGAGACACTCCAATATGGGGCAATATTCGGATATGGCAGCCGGGTCTGCATCTTCTCCTCTATAGTCTGCGCATGCTGGGGTTATTTCAGTATGGTGGTGCTTTTCCCAAAACAGACTTCCCAGGCAATGGACCAGATTATGTCCGTTGCCTCCCAATATGATGAAAGTCAGATGGAGGCAATGCAGACGCTATTTGACCACCTGCCGCAGATAAGTCTTTTCGGCAATCTGCTATACTGTATTATCTTTGGCATCATTGCCGCCGCAATAATCGCCAACTTTACAAAAAAGGTTAACCCGTTCGATAATCCAAACGAAACGGCATAGATGGATCTCTCTGTTGTCATTGCGCTCTATAATGAGAGGGAATCCCTGCAGGAACTTGTATCGGGAATCTCTGCCGTCGTTAAGCAGATGGGGGTAAAGTATGAGATTATAATGGTAAACGATGGCAGTACAGACGGCTCGTGGAACCTTATAAAGGAGATGGCATCAAAAGACGGCCACATAAGAGGCATAAGCTTCAGGAGAAATTATGGAAAATCTCCCGCACTCCATTGCGGCTTTCAGGCAGCTGCCGGGCGTGTGGTAATAACAATGGATGCAGACCTTCAGGATGACCCTAAAGAGATACCATCTCTCTACAAGATGGTTACAGAGGAGGGGTATGATCTTGTAAGCGGCTGGAAAAAGAAGAGATACGACAATAAACTCTCAAAAAATCTTCCATCAAAGCTCTACAATGCGACTGCCCGCAAGGTAACGGGAATAAGGCTTCACGACATGAACTGCGGTCTTAAAGCTTATAAGTCAGAGGTGGTAAAGAGCATAGAGCTATATGCAGATATGCACCGGTACATCCCCTACCTTGCAAAGGATGCAGGCTTTGGCAATATAACGGAGAAGGTTGTACAGCACCATCCGAGAAAGTATGGGAAGAGCAAATTCGGGATGAGCCGTTTTGTAAACGGATTTCTGGATTTAATGACACTCTGGTTCCTTACAAGATTTGGAAAAAGACCTATGCACCTGTTCGGGCTGATAGGCACCTTTACCTTTATAGCGGGAGCCTTTATCTCAATATGGCTGATAGCAGACAAGATTACCTCGCAGCTAAAAGGCCTTAAGTTCAGGCCGGTAACAGACCAGCCCCTCTTCTACCTCGCAATTGCGGCTTTGATTATAGGCACACTGCTCTTCCTTACCGGCTTTATTGCCGAGATGATAAACAGGAACAGCAGCGAGCGGAACCGCTACAACATTGCAGAGAGAATCTAATCCTTCGGCTCCGGACTCTCGGAGAACTTGTTGTAATAGTCGTTATAAAAGGCCTCGTCTATCATTTCGCAGGTGCCGTTAAAGAGGGCGCCCGCCTCTATGTGGAGTTGCGAAGTCTTTATATTTCCCTTCATATTGGAAACCGACTTGAACTCCAGCCTCTCCTTTACATATATGTCACCCTCGATTGTTCCCCAGATATCTGCATTTTTGCACACTATCTTTCCTACAATTCTTGCCTTCTCCCCCAAAACCAGCTTCCCTTCCAGCAGAATATTCCCCTCAAGGGTTCCATCTATCCTGATATCTGATTTGGAGATAATGGTACCCTTAATGAGAGCACCGCATGATATTCTGGTAATATCATTAATGAAATCGTTTTCCTCAATTTTTTTAGCCATAACCAAACTCCTCTATTTTAAAGATGAAGGGCTCCGCCGCAAATCTCCTCTGCGGCACCCATAATAGCCTCACTCATTGTAGGATGCGGATGGATTGTCTTTGCAATATCCTCCGCCGTTGCTCCCAATCTCTTTGCCAGAACCAACCCTGAAATCATCTCTGTAACATTGGCTCCCACAAGATGGGCTCCAAGAAGCCTTCCGCTTCCCTTCTCTGCAATCAACTTTACAAAACCATCTCTCTCCCCTGCGGCCACAGCCTTTCCTGAAGCGGTAAAGGGGAACTTCCCGATTTTATAATCCAACCCCCGCTCCTTGGCCTGCCGCTCGGTAATACCGACAGAGGCGGCCTCGGGTGAGGTATATATTGCACTTGGAACATTGGAATAATCTATAGGCTCAACATCAAGCCCAGCAATCTTCTCTACAGCCGCAACCGCTTCGGCAGAGGCCACGTGTGCCAGGGCCGGGGTTGCAATGACATCTCCTATTGCATAGATTCCCTTGACCTTTGTCCTATAAAACCCGTCTACAGGAATCTTCCCCTTTACCGTCTCTATTCCCAGAGCCTCCAGCCCAAGAGACCCGGTATTGGAAACCACTCCCACCGCAGAGAGCACCTGCTCCGCCTCAATCTGCTCAACTCCCTTCTTTGTCTGTACAGTCACATTGCACCCCTGCTCCAGTTTTTGTACAGAGGTCACCTTTGCAGAGACAAGCACCTTAATTCCCCTCTTTCTGAAACTTCTGCTCATCTGGGCAGAAACATCTTCATCTTCAAGCGGCAAAATTCTGTCAAGATACTCTATTATTGTAACCTCAACTCCCATGGAACTGTAAAAATATGCCATCTCGCTGCCAATCGCTCCTGAGCCGATAACCACAAGACTCTTTGGAAGTCTCTTGGGCAGAAGTGCCTCCCTATAGGAGATAACCCTCTCTCCATCTATCGGAGCAAAAGGAAGTGAAGCCGGCCTTGCTCCGGTAGCAACGATTATATGATCTGCATCAACCACGCAGTTCTCCCCCTGCTCAGACCTTACCTCCAGATGCCCCCTATCCTTAATATAGCCGCTCCCCTTAATAAGAGTAATCCTGTTCTTTTTAAAGAGATACTCTATTCCCTTGCTCATAGTAGCCGCAACCGCCCTCTCCCGCTCCACTATCTTCTCTATACGCGCCGCGACAGTCAATTCATTTTCCCCTGCAAGCCCTTCCGGCTGCAGCCCGTAATCTGAGAGACAATGCAGATAGTTGTAGACCTGTGCACTCTTCAAAAGGGCCTTTGTGGGAATACACCCCCAGTTAAGACATACCCCCCCAAGCTCCGCACGCTCCACCACAACACACTTCAGCCCCAGCTGTGCAGCTCTGATTGCCGCAACATAGCCGCCCGGACCGGCGCCGATAACTGCAATATTAAATCTTTCCATTATTGTAAATCTTTACCATGACAATTCTTGAACTTCTTGCCGCTTCCGCAAGGGCACGGATCATTCCTTCCAACCCTCTTCTCAACCCTTACCGGAGCATTGGACTTAGGCTCGCCTCCGTTTGTGGCAAGCTCCCTTCTGCCTGTCTGCATCCGGCTCATATCTGTCCGCCTTCTGCTGCTCTCTTCGCGTACAGGCCCATCTCCATTCTGCCTCATAGGGAGCTGGACTCTCACCAGAAAAGCTATGACATCTCTGCTGATCTTTTCCAATACCCCCTTAAAGAGGTTAAAGCTCTCGAACTTATAGATCAAAAGCGGATCTTTCTGCTCATAAGTGGCATTCTGCACAGATTGCTTGAGATCATCCATCTCGCGCAGATGCTCCTTCCACTGCTCATCTATCATGGTAAGGGTTACAGATTTGGCAATTGCCCTGCCAATCTCCTTACCCTTGCTCTCATACGCTTTTTTAAGATTCACGATAAGGTTTATCCCCTTTACTCCATCTACAATAGGGAATGCGACATTCTGATACCTTGCCCCCTGTGTCTGATAAATATTATCTACAAAGGGCATGGCCTGACGGGCTATAAGCTCCTCCCTGCGGTCAATAAGCTCTTTCACCTCCCTCTCGATTCTTGAAGTCATCTCCTCCCTGGTGATGCTTTTGAACTCATCTTCACTTATAGATGGCATCATGGTAAGCTGCCTCATGAACTCGTATGAAAAGGCACCGTAATCTCCGCCCCAATAATTCTCTGCAAAACTCTCTGCAAAGTCAGAAATCATGTTTTTCAAATCCACATCTATTCTCTCACCATAAAGGGCATTTCTTCTTCTGGTGTAAATGACCTCACGCTGTGAATTCATTACATCGTCATACTCCAACAGCCTCTTTCTTATGCCAAAGTTATTCTCCTCTACCTTTTTCTGAGCTCTCTCAACCCCCTTGGACAACATAGGATGGTGCATGGATTCTCCCTCTTTCATACCTCCCATTCTATCTACCACCCTTGCAATTCTGTCCGCCCCGAAGAGACGCATCAGATCATCTTCCAGAGAGACATAAAATGTAGAGGAGCCGGGATCCCCCTGACGTCCGGCACGTCCGCGCAACTGACGGTCTACACGGCGGCTGTCGTGACGCGCTGTACCTATGATTGCGAGTCCTCCCGCCTCCTTCACACCCTCTCCCAACTTTATATCGGTTCCGCGGCCGGCCATATTGGTGGCAATGGTAACGGCACCTGCTCTGCCCGCCTCCGCCACAATCTCGGCCTCCTTTGCATGCTGCTTTGCATTAAGGACATTATGCTTTATGCCCCGCATCTTCAACATCTTGCTGAGCAACTCCGAAATCTCCACCGAGGTAGTACCCACAAGTACAGGTCTGCCGGCCTCCTTAAGCGAAACTATCTCTTCAATTACAGCATTATATTTCTCCTTTCTGGTACGATAGACAAGATCATCGTTATCTATCCTTATAACAGGCTTGTTTGTAGGAATTGTAACCACATCAAGCTTATATATCGTCCAGAACTCGCCTGCCTCTGTAATTGCGGTACCTGTCATGCCGGCAAGCTTGTGGTACATTCTGAAGTAGTTCTGCAGGGTAATGGTTGCAAAGGTCTGGGTAGCCGCCTCAACCTTTACATTCTCCTTGGCCTCTATTGCCTGGTGCAACCCGTCTGAATAACGCCTTCCCTCCAGGATACGGCCGGTCTGCTCATCTACAATCTTTATCTTGTTATCAATTGTAACATACTCCACATCCTTCTCGAACATGGTGTAGGCCTTAAGTAACTGGCTGACCGTATGAACTCTCTCTGCCTTAAGAGCATACTCTGAGAGGAGTTCATCTTTTTTGCGCTGCTTCTCTTCCGGCGAAAGTCCGCTCTTCTCCAGCTCCGAAATCTCCGAACCTACATCGGGCAAGACAAAGAATTTGCTGTCGCTAAGATTTTTTGCAAGCTGTTCATGCCCCTTGTCTGTAAGCTCCACACTCTTCTGTTTCTCATCTATTACAAAGTAGAGGTCATCTGTAATTATATGCATGTGCTTGTTGTTATCCTGCATATAATAGTTCTCTGTATTGAGCAGCAGCTGCTTCATTCCCGGCTCGCTCAAATATTTTATAAGAGGATTATAGCGCGGAAGCCCCTTATGGGCTCTTAGCAATATCTTGCCTCCCTCCTGCTCGTTGCCCGCGGCAATAAGCGCCTTTGCCTCATTAAGCATCCTGGTCACATCTGCCCTCTGCAGATTATAGAGCCTCTCTATATATGGCTTGTACTCTGCAAACTGCTGGTTATCTCCCTTGGGAACCGGACCTGAAATAATCAAAGGGGTTCTGGCATCATCTATGAGAACGGAGTCTACCTCGTCCACAATGGCATAGTGGTGTTTCTTCTGCACAAGATCCTCTATGTCTATGGCCATATTGTCTCTCAGATAGTCGAAGCCGAACTCGTTGTTGGTGCCAAAGGTTATATCCGCCCTGTAGGCTGCCTTTCTCCCCTCTGAATTTGGCTCATGCTTATCTATACAATCCACCTTAAGGCCGTGGAACTGGTAAAGCGGCCCCATCCACTCCGAGTCACGTTTTGAGAGGTAGTCGTTTACGGTCACCACATGAACGCCCTTACCTGCCAGCGCATTAAGAAAGACCGGGAGGGTTGCCACAAGAGTTTTACCCTCACCTGTCGCCATCTCTGCAATCTTGCCCTGATGCAATACAATACCGCCGATAAGCTGCACATCATAGTGAACCATATCCCATGTGATTCTGTTTCCGCCTGCCATCCATGAATTTTTCCAAAGTGCCGTATCTCCCTCTATTGCAACATAGTCGTGAGATGCGGCCAGTTCCCTGTCAGAATCTGTAGCCTTTACCCTTATGAGGGAGTTCTCCTTAAATCTGCGGGCTGTAGATTTCATAATTGCAAAGGCTTCCGGCAATACCTGCGTAAGCACCTCTTCAATCTTTGAATCTATCTTTTTTGCAAGCTTGTCTACCTCCGTGGCCAGCTTTTCCTTTTCATCTGCCGGAATTTCAAGATCCTCGAGCTTGCCCCTAAGCTCCTTTTTCTTCGCCTCATCCTCCGCAATATAGCTTCTTATTACCCCCTTTATCCTTTCACTCTCCTCGCGGAGACAGTCGTCTGTAAGGGTATCTATTCTTTTGTAAGCCTGAAGTATCTTCTCAAGAATGGGATTGAGTTCCTTTAAATCCCTTTCCGCCTTTGACCCGAATATCCTTTTAAAAAGAGTTGATAATGACATATTCTCTTACACATTTAATACAATATCCCACAAATATAGCTATTATTTTCCATAGAATTAAAAGAAAAGAGACCGGCCTCAAAATCTCTTTCGGACCGGTCTACAGCAAAATATCTTTTCTCTGATTACGCCTGAACAATAGCCCCTACAGGACAAGCGTCTGCACATGTGCCGCAATCTGCACACATATTGGGATCTATTTTATAAATATCGCCTGCAGAAATGGCACCTACAGGACATTCACCTGCGCAAGTTCCGCATGCTGCGCAATCTTCAGTAATTTTGTAAGCCATAATTGTTGTGTAATTAAGTTATGTTATTGTTTAAAACCTCGCAAATATAATATCATCTCCCCTAGTAACCAAAAATATCTTCTGTGGTAAGACGGTAAACCTTGCCGTATGTACCATCTGAGAGTCTCTTCATGTCAAGCTCTTTTTCATCACCAAGAATACCCAGATGATATTTTCTATCCTTTATAACCTCCTGCTGGAACTTGATTACATCTGCAAGAGTAAGGGTCTGCGCCTGCTCAAAGAGCACCTTTCTTCTATCGAAATCAATACCCAGATCACGGGCGGCAAGATAGTCCCGCAAAACAGCCATCTTTGTAACTCTATTGGTCCGCAGATTTGCAAGCAGGTTCTCTTTTGCAATGGCAAAGGCCGCCTCGGATTGCGGCATATTGTTTATAATCTCACTGAATGCGGTTATTGCATCCATCATCTTGTCATTCTGGGTGGCAATAAACGTATAGAATAGATATGGCTGATCCTTTTTCAGTTTTCTTATAGCATAGGCAGCCTCGGCGGAATATGCAAGACCTCTTGCCTCTCTCATCTCCTGGAAGACGACACTGTTCATTCCTCCTCCAAAATATTCATTGTAGAGAGATATTACAGGATAGTTTGCCAAATCATACTTTTCACCCCTATTAGAGAAAGAGTACATATAAATCTGCTTTGCATTATATGGCGCTATATAGACTCTATTCTCAGTCACCAGCTGCGGCATATACTTTTTGCCCTCCTCAAACTTCCTGAGAGAATCGGCAACCTTATGCTCCCTGTTGATATAGCTTAAAACAGAGTCCGCACTCTCCGGCCCGTAGTAGAGAACCTCATGCTCATACTCCTTAAGCACATTGAATTTCCCGAGCAGCTGTTCTGAAGTGATCTTCTCAAGATCTGCATTAGAGAAGGTGGTGTTGAACTGATTCTCCTTGCCGAAGATGAGGTAGTACTGGAGGGCGGTAAAGTTTGAACCCTGGTTCAATTTGGCATTGGCACGATACACTTTATAGTCAGACTTGAGATTTTCAAGAACCTTCTCGTCGCCCTTAAAACCAGATACCATCTCCTCATAAAGGGTTGCGGCCGCCTTCATGTTTTCGCTAAGACCGGAAATGCTGACATTTATCTCCTCCGAACCTACAGAGATATTGACATCGCATGCAAGATCATAAAGTTTGGCCTTAATCTGCTCCGCGCTGTATTTGTCAGTTCCAAGATATTCTATGTAGTCGCCTGCAAGGCCCAGCATAGGGTCGCTGTCGGCGCCCCACTTATAAGAATAGACAAGATTGAACAGATCGTTTGTGGTATTCTGCTTATAGAGCACCTCAAGCCCCTTGTCTGATTCAAGCTTTTGCAAATCCTTTTCGTAATCTACAAAGACAGGCTCTATAGGGGTTACTGCCGTTGCCCGGATCTCCTTAAGGAAGGCACTCGCAGTATTTCTGTTTGTGAAGATTGGAGTAATCCTTGGTTTTTCTATTTTCCTTACACTTTTATCTTCACCCTTAAGCTTGTTTACAACCACATAGTTGTCGTTCAGATGGGCATTTGCAAATTTTACGATATCCTCCTTCTTTAACAGTGCAAGTCTGTCCAATTCACCAACGCTCCTGTCCCAAGGAATATCATTTATAAAGGCATCTACATATTTGTTTGCTCTTGCGGAATTTGATTCGAGAGCTCTCATCTGATTCCTTTTATAATTGTTTATCGTAGCCTCGAGAAGATCATCGCTGAACTCTCCCTTTTTAAGCAGTTCTATCTGCTCAAGCATCAGATTTCTTACCTCTTCAAGAGACTGCCCCTCTTTTGGCTCTGCAAGAAGAATCAATTGTGTATAATCTGCCTGGACATAAGGGGAAACAGATGCTCCAAGACACCTCTGGGCATGGTTAAGATTAATGTCGAACAGGCCGGCATAGCCGTTATAAAGCATGGCGGAGAGAATGGTAAGCGTATCTGTCTGAGGCGAATTCGCACCATCGAAACGCCAGGCCAAAGCTACATATTCAGACTCCAGACCATAAACGTCCTTTTCGATAGGAGCCTCAATAGGTTTCTCAGGCTCATATTGCAACCTCTTAAGGTTGTTGTTGGGAACCATGTCTCCAAAATATTTGTCTATGGTTGCGATAACCGCATCCGGGTCAAAATCTCCCGAGAGGCAGATTGCCATATTGTTCGGAACATACCAGTTTTTATAATACTCCTTAATCCTGGTAATTGACGGATTCTTAAGATGCTCCTGAGTTCCGAGCACCGTCTGCCGCCCGTATGGGTGATTTGCGAAAAGCCCGTTTGAAATGGCCTCAACAACCTTTCTGTTATCGTTTGTAAGCGACATGTTCTTCTCTTCATATACAGCCTCAAGCTCCGTATGGAAGCCCCTTATTACATTATGTTTAAAGCGGTCTGCCTGAATTCTGGCCCAGTTCTCGACCTGATTGGACGGGATATCCTCTGTAAAGACCGTCATATCATAACCTGTATATGCATTGGTTCCGCGAGCTCCTATCGCCGCCATAAGTTTGTCATACTCGTTTGGAATGGCGATTTTTGAAGCCTCATAGGAGAGACTGTCTATCTCCGCATAAACAGCCGTGCGCTCAGCTTCATCCTTCAGAGTGTCGTAATACTCGAATTTAGCCTCAATCGAATCCAAAAGCGGTTTCTCCAGAGCATAATTCTGAGTACCGAAGCTCTCTGTTCCCTTAAACATGAGATGCTCGAAGTAGTGTGCCAGACCGGTCTTTTCTGCCGGGTCATTTTTCGCACCCACCTTCACGGCAATATATGTCTGAATCCTAGGCTCTTCCTTATTTACTGTCATGTACACCTTAAGCCCGTTATCCAGAGTATATATTCTGGTATTCATGGGGTCCCCATCTACGCTTTTATAGTCATATTTGCCGCAAGCTGCAATAAAAGGTATCATTATTGCAATCAAGATGAGGTTCTTAACGATTTTAACGATTTTTTCCATAAAGACAATTGTTTGGTATCGGGCAAATTTAATAAAATATATGTTATATATTTGCGAAAACTTTAACCGGATGAGATTTTTTAAGATTAAAGCGGCCGTTTTAATTCAGGCACTGCTGTTCGCCTCATTTACATACGCCCAGACAGGCCATGCCACCGCCTTGGAATTCAACAAAACTGTTCACGACTTTGGCAAGATATCCGTCAATGCCGGGGAGCAGCACTGCACCTTTACCTTTACAAATGTCTCAGACCGGCCGATTGTAATTCACAATATTCTCACCTCATGCGGCTGCACTCAGCCGGAATGGCCCAGAAAGCCTATAATGCCCGGAGAGAAGGGGGAGATAAAGGTTACATATCTCAATGACCAGGGACCATACCCATTTGAAAAAAACATTACATTATACACATCGGCAAGCAACAAGCCCATTATACTTAGAATAAGAGGGATAGTCTATGAAAAAGAGAAGTCTCTAAAAGAACTATTTCCAATTTCCGTCGGCCCGCTGGGGATTATGAGGGATATTACAGGAGCCGGACAGATAGAGCAGGGCTATTCGAAATCGGGGAGCATCTCTGTTGCAAACCTCTCAGACAAAACGGTAAGGATAGAGTTTGGCGACCTTTCGGCAGGGCTTGAACTAAAGGCAGAACCCTCTCTCATCAAGGCGGGTGAAGTTGGAAAGATACTCTACACCATAGATACTGAAAAGGCCCTGAACTGGGGGAACACCACCTACACAGCCTCGCTGCTATGCAATGGAGTGAAGTCCTCCACAAAACTTAAGATAAACTGCATGATAATAGATAATTTCTCCTCTCTGACAGCCGGGCAGAAGAACAGCGGCTCAATGGTGCAGGCAAAACAGAGTTCGGTAAACCTTAAGGTAAAGAGCGGGGAGATTGCACAGGGGCGCTTTGAGTTGATAAATACCGGAGCGGGGCCCCTTATAATACATAAGGCAGATAAAAACGGAGACGACTTTGAAATCTCCTGCCCAAAAGGGGAGATAAGGCCGGGCGAGAGTCTTGAAATCAAGGCGACAATAGATACAAGGGGGATTAAGGGGGAGAAGATATATACCATAACGCTTGTTACCAATTCTCCCAAACGTCCTCTGGTAAATCTCTTTGTTGCAATTGAAACGGAATAGAGAGTCATGAATAAAGAGAATATGAACGATATCACCACAGGAGAGTGGCCGCCAAAGGGGGATTGCCACCACGACAGCGCCCTCTTTGTAAACGGGGGGGTTGAACAGCAGCCTACGGTAAACCCTTATCTTAAAAACTTCTATAAAAAAAAGCCGGCTCTCCTTACCGCAGATGAGTATATGAAGGGGATTACGGAGGGGAATACCTCAATCCTTGCAAAGGCCATAACCCTTGTCGAGAGCCAGCTGTCTGCCCACAGGGAGATTGCAAGGCAGATAATTGCACGCTGCCAGCAGCTATCATCCAAAATGGGTTCAATGAGAATAGGCATAACGGGAGTGCCCGGAGCCGGAAAGAGCACCTTCATAGAGGCCTTTGGAAAGTATCTCACCTCTGAGGGGCACAGGCTTGCCGTTCTTGCCATAGACCCAAGCAGTGAGCGGAGCAAAGGAAGTATTCTGGGAGACAAGACCAGAATGGAGACCCTCTGTAACGACCCCCATGTCTTTATAAGGCCCAGCCCAAGTGCCGGTTCACTTGGAGGTGTGGCAAGAAAGACAAGGGAGACAATCCTGCTCTGTGAGGCTGCCGGCTACGATGTAATCTTCATTGAGACCGTTGGAGTGGGACAGTCCGAGACATCCGTCCACTCCATGAGCGACTTTTTCCTGCTGCTTATGCTTTCCGGTGCGGGAGATGACCTGCAGGGGATAAAGAGGGGCATTATGGAGATGAGCGACCTTATAGCCATAACAAAAGCAGACGGGAACAACGTGGATAAGGCAAATATGGCAAAAGCGCTCTATGCCAATGCACTGCACCTGTTCCCGCCGACAGAGTCGGGATGGGTGCCCACAGCCGTCACCTCCTCTGCAGTCACAAAGGAGGGGCTGCCGGAAATTCTTAAACTTATTGAAGAGTACTTTGCCCTTGTAAAGGGTAACGGCCATTATGAGTACAAGAGGCGCCAGCAGGCCCGCTACTGGATGTATGAGAGTATTAATGAGACCCTCAGGAATGATTTCTACGAAAATCCGGCCATGGAGAAGCTATTGAAGGAGTATGAAGAGGCGGTACTTGAGGGAAAGATAGACTCCTTTATGGCGGCAGGGGAACTTATGGAGTATTATAACAGCGTTAAACGGTAGGGCGGCCAATGATTGGTGAAGTGGTTTTTGAGGTCTTGTGCAACAGTATTCTAATCACCGGCCTTGTACTTATAATGATGTTGCTGATTGAGTTCTACAACATCAGAACTAATGGAAAACGGTTCGAGAAGCTCAAGGGAAGCCCTATAAGACAGATTTTCACCGGAGCCCTTTTGGGGTTGATTCCCGGCTGCATAGGGGGCTTTGCTGCGGTTTCGCTCTATACCCACAGACTTTTAGGTTTTGGCGCCCTTGTTGCAATGATGATCTGCTCCTCTGGAGATGAGGCCTTTGTAATCCTTGCAATGATTCCACGGCAGGGGATTCTGCTCTTCGCCCTGCTCTTTGTCATAGCTGTGGCAGGCGGTCTTGTTGTAGAGAAGCTCTTTTCCGGGAGGAAGGGCATGATACAGACCCGTGGAGATGATTTCCTGCTCCATACCGGCGAACAGAAGAGCATTCCCCCAATCTTCAGCCGTTCTTCATATAGCGCAATGCTCCACCCCTCAAGGGAGAGGCTGATAATCCTTGCTGCAATTGCCCTTTTTTTATTTGCAGTCATGGCGGGGATGCTGGAGCATGAGCATGCAGGCTCCGGGGAACATAGCCACGATATTTCGTTTAACATATTGAGTGAAAGGTGGATAAATATGCTGTTCGCTCTCTTTGGCACTGTAACCCTTCTCTTTGTTGCCACAGCAAGGGAGCACTTTATAAGGGAGCATCTTTGGAACCATATAATAAAAAGACACCTTCCATCCGTTTTTCTCTGGACTTTTGGTGCCCTTCTTGTCTGCCATATAGCCATGCACTACCTGGAGGTGGAGAGATGGGTCGGGGAGAATCTGATTACGGTGCTGCTGGTTTCGGCGGCAACGGGCCTTATTCCGGAATCGGGACCGCACCTTATCTTTATAACTCTCTTTTCACAGGGAGTGATTCCATTTTACATACTCCTTACAAACTCTATAGTTCAGGATGGCCACACCACCCTACCGCTGCTGGCAGAGAGCAAGAAAACCTTCCTCCTTGCCAAGCTTATAAATTTTATAATAGGTATTGCGACAGGAATTGGCTGCTATCTTTTATTCACCGTTCATTGATATAAGGAACTCCTCATTGTTCAGCGTCCTCTCCATACGGGCCTTCATAAATTCCATGGCCTCTACGCTTGTCATATCCGAGAGATGGTTTCTCAATATCCAGATTCTGTTTATATCCTCTGTCCTGTACAGCAAATCGTCTCGTCGTGTAGAGCTTAACGTTACATCCACTGCAGGGAAAATACGTTTGTTGGAAAGTTTTCTGTCTAACTGCAGCTCCATATTGCCTGTTCCCTTAAACTCCTCAAAGATAACCTCATCCATCTTTGAACCGGTATCTATAAGGGCTGTGGCAAGGATTGTAAGCGAACCTCCGTTCTCCACGTTTCTGGCAGCGCCGAAAAACCTCTTCGGTTTGTGAAGAGCATTGGCATCTACACCTCCGCTAAGCACTTTCCCCGATGCGGGCTGTACCGTATTGAAGGCTCTTGCAAGACGGGTTATGGAGTCCAGGAATATTACCACATCATGTCCGCACTCCACAAGTCTCTTTGCCTTTTCCAGAACTATATTGGCAATCCTTACATGACGCTCTGCCGGCTCGTCGAAAGTGGAGGCAATGACCTCTGCCTTCACACTGCGGGCCATATCGGTTACCTCCTCGGGGCGTTCATCTATAAGCAGCATTATAAGATATACCTCAGGATGGTTGTCTGCAATCGCATTGGCAATCTCCTTGAGCAAGACAGTCTTGCCGGTCTTAGGCTGTGCCACAATAAGGCCGCGCTGCCCCTTTCCGATAGGGGTGAACATATCCACTATTCTGCAAGAGAGATTGTTGTGCCCCTTTGAAGTGATATCGAACTTTTCATTGGGGAAAAGCGGGGTAAGGAAGTCGAACGGAACACGGTCTCTTATAAACTCGGGAGTTCTGCCATTTATCCGATTTACCTTTACCAGCGGAAAGTATTTGTCTCCCTCGCGGGGAGGCCTTATCTCTCCAAATAAAGTATCTCCGGTCTTAAGGCCAAAGAGCTTTATCTGTGATTGCGACACATAGATATCGTCCGGTGAATTAAGGTAATTGTAGTCTGAAGATCTGAGAAACCCGTAGCCGTCAGGCATTATCTCAAGCACTCCGTTTGCTTCAACAACCCCATCGAACTCCACTTTCTGGTAGGTTTTCTTCTCCTGCTCTCCGCTCTGCTCCTGACGGTTTTCTGCCTGGGAGCTTTGGGTCTCTCCCTCGGGGCGGAGGTTCTCTCTTTTTACCTTTTTGCGTCTCTCTCCAAGCGGCCGGCCGTTGTTTCCGCCCTGCTCGCTCTTTTCTGTTTCAGGAGTCAGTGGGACAGAAGAAGCCTCCTCCTGCTGGAGTGCCTTCTTTTTTCTGCCTCTTTTTTTCTTGCCACCCTCTTCGGTTAAAGGGAGAAGCGGTTCTGCCTCCGGTACGGAGATCCGGGCGACGGGTGAGGGTTCCGCGGCGGTGCCGGCCAAAGGTGCGTTTTCCTTCGCAGGAGCCGTTGGCGCAGCCGCTGCGGCTGCCCGTCCGGTGCGTGCCGCAGGGGCCGCCTCCGGCCGCCCCGTTGCCAAAGGGGCAACCGGCTGCTCCTTCGCACGAGCGGTAATCCTCGTCCTCTTCTTCTTCTGAACCAGTGACCCTTCACCCTGAAGAGCCTGTTCATCCAAAATCCTGTAAATCAAACTCTCTTTAGAGAGCGACTTTATCTTTGAAATCTTGAGAGTCTGCGCAATCTGATGCAGCTCATCCAGATTCTTACCATTTAATTCTATTATATCGTACATATACCAAATCCTTATTTAATTGCTATAACATCCACCTCCACAAGGGAACCCTTAGGCAAAGCCGCCACCTGAAAAGCCACCCTTGATGGATACGGCTCGGAAAAATAGAGGGCATAAACCTCATTAAGTGTGGCGAAATCGGCAATATCCGCCAGATAAACGGTGCTCTTGACAACATCCTTAAAAGAGTAGCCCGCCTCTTTCAGGATATATCCTATATTCTTGAAAACCTGATTCATCTGTTCTTTTGCACCGCCCTGAACAAACTCTCCGGTTTTAACATCTATAGGCAATTGCCCGGAGAGATACAGCGTACCGTCTGCAATCACGGCCTGGCTATAGGTTCCCACCGCCTTTGGAGCCAACGGGCTCGAAATGATTTTTTTTTCCATAATATATTCTTTTAGTTCTATATTCTTAAAAAACTACCTGTCCCAGAAACTTGCATTCTTCTTATACTGCAACAGATCTGCAAGGGCAGAGGCTTTGGCCGCAATCCTGAAGCTCCAGCTCTCCCACTGCCCGTTTGGAATCCACGAAACCGAAATGATAAAACAGTGCAAATCATAGGAGGCGCTCAACTGGGTAGTGGTCATCTTCATCTTTGTAAGATCAAACCCAGTATTAAGGTTAAAATTCAAGGCAGGAGTAAGCTTCATCTGGGCCGACACGCCAAGAGTCATGGTGTGGTTATGACGGGTATGAAGCTTTTCGTTGGCGTACTCATACCTTCTTGAGTAAGAGTAACTATAATTTAAGTTCAAAGACCACGGCACATCCGGCTCCATATAATAGACCCATCCTCCAGGAATATATTCACCTGTAACAGGATGATAATAAACCCTTTGATAAGACTCATTCTGCGATTTCCTTACCGCCCCCCTGTCATTCGAGGGGTCATAATTGGAACCCAGCCGGCTCTTTCCCTCCCCGGAAAACTGATAAGAGGTAGAGATACTTGCATTTGTAAGACGGGCCAGCTTAAATCCCCCCTCCTTCACAATATTCAATTTGTTAATTCTTGTACCATACTCATTTATGGCATAAGGGTCCAGAGTGGCATTTGCAGAGATACCCATTTTTCCAAAGACAGAGGTGGAAAGGTTCACCGAAATATTGGAAAGCTTCATCGAATCTGCAAGGAAGTTATAGGAGCCTCCTATGGAGAGCTGGTCTATAAGCTTTATCTTCTTTACCCCCGTTCCTGTAGTATCATTCCTGTCACGCACCTTTGCCTCCACATTATTCCCGATTGAAAAGGTCATGCTTGCCGAACTTCCCCTTCCGGCCGGAGAGTAAATCTGACCCTCATACCTGTTATAGACACTTACATGCTGGATACCGTTTACATCTACATAACTGAGTGTTCTATAACCATTTGCAGCAGTTCCCATCTCCGGGCGCACGCTAAATGAAAGAGAGGGTGTAACCATGTGCCTTATAGCCTCTATTCTTCTCTTTTTCCCGAAGTTAAATATGCCGTAAAGCCTTGTACTTATAGAGAGCCCCGCTGAAAAGTTCTGAGACACGCCAAATGTGCTGAACGGCCTGGAGTAGTTTGTAACCACACGCTGCCGCTGCTGGTCATACTCTCTCTTCGCATCTGAAAAATACCAGTTCATTCCGTATGAGACCGAAGGAGAGAACTGTACATATTTAAAGAGGGAGAAGGTGGGCAGGCTTATATTGAAGTTATGCTGCATCCCGTTTTTCATTTTGTCGAATACGCTCTCCTCCTTAAGTTCGCTGACCCTGAAGTTAACCTTGTTCTGGAAGGTCATACTATAGTTGAAGGCAAAAGATTCGTACCACTTCTCCTTTCCCACCCTCTCCTTTCTCTGGAAAGGATATATTCTGTTTACGGTAAAGGTAATATTTGGAAAGGTTATGGCGTATGAGCTATCTCTTGAATTCTGGTTATGCAGAGCGTTGACTGAGAGGCTGAAGGGAGTTCCCGCCCAAGTCTTTGAATAAGAGATTGAAGAGGATATCTGGTTTTGGATTGCCTGATCTATGGATTCAGAGTTATATTTGCTGTTGGAGGGGCTTGAAAAATTAATCGAGGCCCTGAAGCTTGTACCCGGCCGTGCCTTTGCATCCTGGGCATGCGACCACTGCACAGAAAAGTTTGTAGTCTCAAAATAGTCGGGCGATCCTTTCTCCCCCGTCACATCCTTAGAGTAGTTCATGGAGAAGTTTCCCCCGAACTTATACCTTTTGTTATAGCGCGAGTTCAGCTGCACCCCCCATGAGCCGCGGGTATAGATATCGGCAGTGGCTGAAAGGTCGAAATGCTCCCCAAAGACAAAGTAATAGCCAAGCCCTCTCATGAAAAAGCCCCTTGCCACCTCCTCACCGTAAGAGGGCATAAGCAGACCGCTGCTGCGCCCCCCCATCTGTGGAACAAAGCCGAAGGGGATAAAGAGTGGAAGCGGCACATCCTCCAGCACCACATACGAAGGGCCAAAGACCGTCCTTCCCTTATTGTTCTCCTTCCCTGTAATAAGTTTTGCCGCCGACATCTGCACATAAAAGTGCGGATGTTCATAATCGCAGGTGGTATATTTTCCCTTGGAGATATTTATGGAGTTGTCCGGCATCTTCTTGAGGAATTTTCCGTGGATATAGCCGTCGCCCTCCTGTGTTATCATATTCTTTATCTTAGACTTCTCGGTATCGAAATTATAGTAGACACTCTCCATCTTATAGCTTTTCCCGTTGTCGAGCATCTCGGGCTGTCCCGCAATTGTGCCGGTAGAGTCAGGCAAACCCTTGGCAAAGACGGTATTGGTATTCACATCATAGGCCATATAGTCTGCCTTAATCTCCATATCCTTATGTTTTACGGAAATATCGCCGTAAAAATAAATCATCCTCCTCCCCTCTACATACTCCTCGACAATTGAATCCCTTGCAGTGGAGAATACCGGGGCATCTATGCCTGACATATTTTTTAAGGTGTCCGAGTCGGCCGTCATCAAAGAGTCGGCCGTCATCAAAGAGTCTACCGCCATCAAAGAGTCAGCCACCATCAAAGAGTCAGCTGCCATCAAAGATTCGGCCGTCATCAAAGAGTCTACATCCACCGTAAAGAGTGAATCTTCAGTGCCGACCGGAAAATCTGCCATATCCCGCTCTCCAAAGAGCGCAAACACTACTCTCTCTCTTGTCTTGGGCAGAGCCTGCAAAGTTTCAACAAAAAAGAGAGATATAGCCGCTATTGTGAAAAATATGTGCTGGGATTTTTTAACCGACATTAAATTAAATAAGCGGGTTTGTATGTCTCAAAAATATTTTTCTATTTTTGCAGGGTGCAAATTTAATAATATTTTTGCAACTAATATGCCATTTAAGAAGAAGAATACGATAAAATATACCACTTTTGCCTTTCTTTTAGCGTTTATGGGTCTGGTTCTGCCGGATATTGCAGAGGCAGAGAATAACGACGGCGCAATAAAGTGTGTGGTAATAGACCCTGGCCACGGAGGCCACGACCCCGGCACCATCTGGGGAAACGGCAAATATAAGGAGAAGGATATAGTACTGTCGGTCTCACTGAAACTGGGCAGACTGATCAAGGCAAAATACCCCAATGTAAAGATTCTCTACACCCGTACCACCGATAAATATGTGGAACTTGGAGCAAGGTCTGACTTTGCAAACAGAAATAGGGCAGACCTCTTTATCTCCGTCCATGTAAACTCCACCGGAACCACCTCTGTAACAGGAACCGAGACTTTTGTGATGGGAACACACAAAAGCGAATCCAATTTTGAACTGGTAAAGGCAGAGAACTCAGTCATAGTGCTTGAAGATAACTACCGTTCAAAATATGAGGGGTTCGACCCCAACTCCCCCGAATCCTATATAATTTTTTCGCTGCTGCAGAATGTCCACCTCGAACAGAGCCTACGCTTTGCCGAACTGGTGCAGAAGAGATATAGGACCGGTCCCATCCCTACCAGCCGGGGGGTAAAACAAGGAGGGCTTATTGTGCTGTGGAAGAGCACAATGCCTGCAGTACTGACCGAAATAGGCTTCCTCTCCAACGCCAAAGACAGAGCCGTTCTTATAAGCCGCGAGGGGCAGGATAAAATTGCAGACAACCTGTTCAAGGCATTCTGCGACTATAAAACCGAGATGGAGCAGATTCACGGCGGCGAGATTAATGACAGCAATCCGGAAAAGGTGGCCGCCACCGCCCCGGCCAATGAAAATGAATATTATGCAATACAGATACTCTCCGTTACAAAACCTCTGGCTAAAAATGCGGCGGATCTAAAGGGACTTAAGGAGTACATCTGTATTCAGGCTGCCGGCAGATATAAATACGTTACCGGACGCTTTAAAAGCAAAAACGAGGCTCAAAGAGAGCTGGCCGATATAAGAAAAAGATTCAAGGGGGCATTTGTGATAAGGGTTAAAAATGGGAAAATAGAGATATGACAATATGGGAAAGTTAAGTTTGAACAGAAGCCAGAAGATAGGACTCTTTGTATTGGTTGCACTTGTTGCACTCTATGCAGTTATAAAATTCCTTAAGGGTGAAGATCTTTTCAACTCCAGAAGGAGCTTTTATGCAATTGCAGAATCTGTAGAGGGGCTCACCCCCTCTTCTCCCGTCTATGTAAGGGGTCTTAAAGTGGGAAACATAGAGAAGATTTCATATAATGCAAAATCCGACAGTTTTACAATCCTGTTTAACATAAAATCTGAATACACCATTGCAAGCAACTCAATTGCAGAGATATACAGCTCAGATATCCTTGGGAGCAAATCACTTAGAATAGCAATGGGCAACAGCCCGGTGGCTGCTGTGGCGGACGATACCCTTGAGTGCAGGGTCCTTCCGGATATGATTTCCGTAATCTCAAGGGAGATAGTCCCGATAAAAGAGCAGGTATCGGAGCTCCTTGGCAATATGAACACCACTTTTGCCAACATTAATGCGCTGCTTACCCCCGAGGCAAAGCGCGAGATTGCCTCTTCGCTTGCAGCCCTTGAAAGCTCCCTTGAAAATCTGGAGAGCATCAGCGGAAATATAAATAACCTCACACCCGAAATTGCAGAGATTTTGGGGAACATAGATACCCTTTCAGCAGGGCTCCGCCGTTCATCCCCACAACTTGAGAGCCTTATATCCAATATGGAGAGGGTAAGCTCCGGCCTTGCCTCGGCAGAACTGGATCAGACAATAACCTCTATAAGAGAGCTTGTGGAGAAGCTGCAGAATCCTGACGGCTCGGTAGGAAAGCTGCTCTCTACAGACTCCCTCCACAACTCTGTGGTTTCATTAATAAACAGTCTCAACGATTTTGTGGAAAAGATGAGCGAAAATCCTAAAAAATTCATAAAGATTTCGGTCTTTTAATCCTCTTCCCACAGGAGCTCCCCACAAGGGGAGCAGAAGAGTGGGCCAGGTATGCACAGGGGTAATGTTTTGGCATTAACATATTGATAATCAGCACTAAAAATTTTATTGCGATTTTTTGTATTGATTTTTAGTCTGTTGTGATTTTTTAATAAAAAACAATAGATTTTAAACTTTTTTATAAAAAAGTTTTCCATACTTTTGTTCTACATTATTTGACAGATAAAATCCCAAGCACCGTTGGCATGAGTCAATCCAGACACATAAAAGTGTGGGAGAGTTGTCTCTCCATAATAAAAGACAATATCCCTGAGGAGAGCTACAAAACATGGTTTGCCCCAATAGAGGCAATCTCGCTCGAAGGTGCCACCCTTAGCATAAAAGTTCCCTCTGATTTCTTTAGAGAGTATCTGGAGGAGCACTATATAGATCTTGTAAGTCGCACTCTGAAAAGGGTTATGGGAAAGGAGGCAAAACTGCTGTACAATATCGCCATAAGCAAAGACAGCTCGATAAAGCTGCCCACCCATGAAAAGATAGATCTGGAAAACAGGGTAAAAGACCCATACAAGCAGAATAAGTTTATAAGCCCCTTTGCAATTCCGGGGCTGCAGCAGATAAAGATAGACTCAAGGCTTAACCCAAACTACTCCTTCAAGAACTTTATAGAGGGGGAATGCAACAAATTGGGTTACACCGCAGGTCTTGCAATAGCAAAGAAACCTGGAGGCACCCCATTTAACCCGCTCTTCATCTATGGAGGGGCGGGATTGGGCAAGACCCACCTTGCACAGGCCATTGGCATTGCCATAAAGGAGCAGTCTCCCAAAAACATAGTGCTCTATGTAAGCGCCAATATTTTTCAGACACAATATATGGATGCGGTAAATGTAAAGAACAAGCTTACAGACTTCCTTAACTTCTACCGCTTTATAGACACACTTATTATAGACGATGTCCACGAGTTTGCAGATAAACCGGGAACCCAAAATGCCTTTTTCCACATATTCAACGCATTGCACCAGTCGGGGAAACAGCTGATTCTCACCTCAGACAAGGCTCCGGTAGAGCTGATGGGGCTGGAACAGAGGCTTCTCTCAAGGTTTAAATGGGGGCTTTCGGTCGAGCTGCTCCCCCCTTCATTCGAGACAAGGGTTGAGATATTGCGGGCAAAAAGCCGTGAAGACGGCATAGAGTTGTCTGATGAGATACTCACCTGTCTTGCCTCGAATATTACAGGAAATGTAAGGGAGCTGGAGGGGACCCTTATCTCCCTGCTGGCCCATGCCACCCTGAACAAGGAGCTTATTACCGTAGACCTGGCCAAAAGGCTTATAGATAAAATAGTTACGGCAAACAATACCGAAATCTCCATGGAGGCAATCCAGGAGGCCACATGCCAATATTTTAACATAACCAGAGATACTCTTGTTTCAAAGACAAGGAAGAGGGAGATTTCCCAGGCAAGACAGATAGTCATGTATCTTGGAAGAAATCTTACCAGAAGGTCCCTTGCCTCAATAGGAGCCTCGGTCGGGGGAAGGGATCACGCCACGGTATTGCACGCCTGCAACACTGTAACGGATCTTATGGAGACAGACAAAAACTTCAAAAGGTTTGTAGACGAAATCGAAAACGAGCTGAAGAACCCCTTCAAGCCTTTCAGGTCATGATTTATGCTAAATTCGGCTCAAAATTTTCCACTGATTTGATTTAATCATTTTATAGAATCTCGATTCATGAAAACAGAACAAATACTCGGTATCTTCAAAGAGATAATGAAGGTTCCCCGTGAAAGCGGGCACGAGGAGCAGATAATCGCATGGCTTCGGAATTGGGCGGCAGAGCACAGACTCGAATGCAAGGCAGACCGGGCCGGGAACATACTAATTAGCCGCAATGCCACAAACGGGTGCGAAAATTCCCCTACAATTGTGCTGCAAAGCCACTCAGATATGGTATGTGAGAAAAATGCGGGGGTTGAGCACGACTTTTCAAAAGATCCTATCATTGCAGTAGAGGAGGAGGGATGGCTTATTGCAAAGGATACCACCCTTGGGGCAGACTGCGGAATAGGAATGGCCGCACAGCTTGCAGTATTGGAAGATGACTCTATGCCGCACGGCAGGATAGAGGCCCTTTTCACCACCTCGGAAGAGACAGGCCTTACTGGAGCCAAATCCCTTGAAAAAGATTTTATAAGTGGGAAAATCCTTATAAATCTGGACTCGGAAGATGAGGGAGAGCTCTTTATAGGATGTGCGGGCGGCATAGATACTACCGCCCACTTCAAATATAAGACAATTCCGGCGACAAAGAGCCATGTAAAGGCACTCTTCAGGGTATTCGGAGCAGAAGGAGGCCATAGCGGAGATGATATAGATAAAAACAGGGCCAATGCGGTAAAAATACTTGCCGGATTCCTCTACCAGGTAATGGATAAATATGACATTGAGCTCTACCGGATAGATGGCGGGAACAAAAAGAACGCCATTGCAAGAGAGGCTTATGCTGCTATAGGATTCAGCAAGAGAGACGAAAGGGGGATCCTTAAGATATACAATGCCAATATCGCGGCCACAAAAGATGAGTTTGCCTTTAGTGACAGCGGAGTGGACTTTTCCGTGGAACGCATTGGAATAGAAGATGTAAAGAGCGGCAAAATGCTCAACGAGCCAAAAAAGGCGATTGACCCGGACACTGCGGCAGCTCTCATATATGCCCTTACGGCGGCTCCTCACGGGGTGCTGGCCATGAGCAACCGGATAAAGGGGCTTGTGGAGACCTCTACGAACCTCGCCTCTGTAAAGATGGCTTCGGCCAACAGGATAGTTGTTGGAACAAGCCAGAGAAGCTCCCGTGAAAGCAGTCGCGATCATGCGGCAGAGCAGACAGAGGCCTGCTTTGCCCTTGCAGGAGCGTCCGTTACACACCACAACAAATATCCCGGGTGGCAGCCTAAGATGGATTCACCTCTTCTGGAGGTAACAAGGGCAGCATATAAAAAGCTCTTTGGCAAAGAACCGGTGGTAAGGGCCATACACGCCGGCCTTGAGTGCGGTCTTTTCCTGGACAAATATCCGGAATTGGATATGATCTCTTTCGGCCCTACTCTCAGGAAAGTGCATGCACCGGGCGAAAGGCTGGATCTCGCCTCGCTGGACAGATTCCGCAGACTGTTAGAGCAGGTAATATTGGATTTAAAATAGAGCAAAAGCCGATTTTACAGATGAGCAGACTACTTGCCCCCTCAATTCTTTCCGCCGATTTTGGCAATCTGGAGCGCGATGTGGAGTTGGTAAACGACTCGGTTGCAGATTGGTTCCATTTAGATATTATGGACGGGCTCTTTGTGCCGAATATCTCATACGGCTTCCCCGTAATCAAGGCAATAGCAAAAAAGGCCGTAAAACCCCTTGACGCACACCTTATGATTGTGGAGCCGGACAGATACCTTGCAACCTTCAAGGAGAACGGGGTGGAGTGGCTAAGCCTCCATTATGAGGCCTGCACCCATCTGCACAGAAGCATACAACATATCCACAAATTAGGGATGAAGGCTGGAGTGGCACTTAACCCCCACACAAGCGTTCTTCTTTTGGAAGATATTTTGCAAGAACTGGATTATGTGGTACTCATGTCTGTAAATCCAGGGTTTGGAGGTCAATCCTTCATCCCCCACTCCATAGAAAAAGTGGCCCATCTTAAGGAGATGATATTAAAGAGGGGCTGCAGCTGCCTGATAGAGGTAGACGGAGGGGTGACAGAGGAGAATGCCGCAGAGATAGCAGAGGCCGGTGCAGACATCCTTGTAGCGGGCAGCGCTATCTTTAAGGCAACCAGCCCAATGGAAGCCGCGGCCAGGATAAGGGCAGAGGCCAACTCTCAACCCAATTAGGCAAGATTCTGTCAGATAAGATATTTTACCTCCTTAAAAGAGTAGGAATTCACGGTACCGTCTCGCTTTTCCAAAAGAAGGCAGGCGGTATTGTCAATTCCAACTATCCTCGCCTCAATCGGAACCTCACGGCCTCCCCTGCAATCTATATAGGTAAAATATTCCCCCATTCTATAGAGATATGAGAGATACTCCCTCTCAAGGGCTTCATACTCCCCCATCTGTGCACGGCGGTAATAACGGCAGAAGAGAGAAAGCAGCTCCAAAAGCTCCTCCCTCCTTTCATAAGGGCTCTGCCGTCCGCTCTCCAGCAAAAGAGAAGTGGGGTTGGATAAGGAACCGTCGAAATTCTTCTGGTTTAAATTAATTCCAATACCACACAGACTAACATACAGACTGGCGCCGCAAAGGGTATGTTCTATAAGCATTCCGCATATCTTCTTATCTGCAACATAGATATCGTTGGGCCATTTGATATTCACTCTGACTCCCTTTTGCCTGATATATCCGGCAACTGCAAGAGCAGAGATTTCAGAGATGACAAACTGCCGTGAGGCATGAAGAAAAACGGGGCGTAAAAGGATTGTAAAGGTGAGGTTTTCCGCTTTGCCACTCTCCCACCTGTTTCCACGCTGTCCCCGCCCTGCCGTCTGAAAATCCGCAACATACACAGAAAAATCCGGCGCATCCCCAATATGTTCCGCGGCAACATTCATTGTAGAATCCACACTTTCATACCAATTCAGAATAACTTTTTCTTTCATCTCACCGGTCAGGAAAAATTTTGCATTATATTTGCAGGTTGATTGTCTCACAAAAATAGAAATAAAGAATTGAAAAAAACAACTGATTCAATTGAATTGAAAACCATTGCGGATGCAATGCTGGAAAAAAGGGGGAAGAACGTATGTTCTCTGGATTTAAACTCCATAGGAACCGCTATCTGTGACTATTTTGTAATATGCAACGCAGACTCAGGCACAAATGTAATTTCCATTGCAGACAATATTGAAGAGCAGATGCTTGCAAAATGCAACAGAAAAGTTGTGAGGATGCAGGGCAGGGAGAATGCCTTCTGGATAATCATGGACTATTCCAATATAGTGGTACATATATTCCAGACAGAGTACCGCCAATTTTACAGACTGGAGGAGCTGTGGGCAGATGCAGAAAGGGTTGAGTATGGCGAAGAAGAGTAATTAATCCGGGAAGAGTGACTTATGCAGATACAACAGAACAATAATAATCTGAAAAACAACAATCTAAATCCCAAGAAGAGATTCAATGTCTTTTGGATATATATGCCGCTGATTCTCTTTCTTCTTTATATGTATTTTAACGGGTATAAGGGTGGAAGCCCAATCCCTACGGAGTGGTCAGATGTAAAGGAGCAGATGATTCCCAAGGGAGATGTAGAGAAGATAGCCTTCATAACAAACAAAAACAAGGCTTTCGTTACAATAAAAAAGGAGAGACTTGGAGAGTACACGAGCTACTTTGGAGGGAAAATCCCCGGCTTTGCCCCCCAATTTTATTTTAAAGTACCATCGGGGTTCGACACTGAGGAGCATTTTGGCAAGGCCAATGAAACTCTCCCTGAAGATGAAAGATTTAAGGTAGCCTACGATGAAGAACCGGATTACTTCGGGTTCCTTGAGTGGCTTCTCTTTCCCCTTCTCATTCTGGGTATCTGGTTCTTTATAATGAGGAGAATGGCAAAGGGGCCGGGCGGCGGTCCCGGTGGCGGAGGAATCTTTAACGTGGGCAAATCCCAGGCGAAGGTCTTTGACAAAGGTGCGACCTCAAAGGTTACCTTTAAAGATGTAGCCGGTCTGGAAGAGGCCAAGGTGGAGGTAATGGAGATTGTGGATTTCCTTAAGAATTCTAAAAAATATACCGCCTTGGGAGGGAAGATTCCAAAGGGAGCCCTTCTTGTCGGGCCTCCCGGGACAGGCAAGACCCTCCTGGCAAAAGCCGTTGCCGGAGAGGCGGATGTACCTTTTTTCTCAATTTCGGGTTCAGACTTTGTGGAGATGTTTGTGGGGGTTGGAGCCTCAAGGGTAAGAGACCTCTTTAAACAGGCCAAAGAGAAGGCTCCATGCATAGTCTTTATAGATGAAATAGATGCGGTGGGACGCGCAAGAAGCAAGAATGCCGGCTTTACCTCCAACGATGAGCGTGAAAATACGCTCAACCAGCTTCTTACAGAGATGGACGGCTTTGGCACAAACTCAGGTGTCATAGTGCTTGCCGCAACAAACCGTGCAGATATTCTGGATAAGGCCCTTATGCGCGCCGGCCGTTTCGACAGGCAGATAAATGTAGACCTCCCGGAACTTAAGGAGCGCGAAGAGATATTTGATGTACACCTTAAAAATCTCAAGCTTGCAAAGGATTTCGACAGGACTTTCCTTGCAAAGCAGACTCCCGGCTTTTCGGGTGCGGATATAGCCAATGTCTGCAATGAGGCGGCACTTATGGCTGCAAGAAGGAATAAGGAGTATATAGAGAAGCAGGACTTCCTGGATGCAATAGATAGAATAGTGGGCGGCCTTGAGAAGAGGAGCAAGATAATCACTCCTCAGGAGAAGCGCACCATTGCCTACCACGAGGCGGGCCATGCGACGGTAAGCTGGATTCTGCCAAACGCCCATCCGCTTCTTAAGGTTACGATAATCCCAAGGGGCAAGGCACTTGGAGCGGCGTGGTATCTTCCTGAGGAGAGACAGATTACCACCACAGAGCAGCTTATGGATGAAATGGCGGCCACAATGGGCGGAAGGGCTGCAGAGGAGATAATCAATGGAAAAATCTCTACAGGCGCCCTCAGCGATCTGGAGAAGGTTACAAAGCAGGCCTATGCAATGGTAAGCTACTTTGGAATGAGCAAAAAGATTGGAAATGTCTCATTCTACGATTCTCAGGAGTCTGGCTACAACTTCAACAAACCATATAGCGAGAAGACAGCCGAACTTATAGACCAGGAGGCCAAGAGCCTCATAGAGAGTGCCCATGCAAAGGCGCTGGAGATACTTGCCCGATACAGGGCCCAATTTACAGAGTTGGCAGAGCTGCTTCTCTCGCGCGAAGTAATCTTCACAGAGGATCTGGAGAAGATTTTCGGCCCTCGCCAAAACGACGGCCGGCTGCAGGAGGAAGATACCTCAGAGATGGCTTCAGGGAAAGCAGCCGGAAATGAAGCGAACTCCGGAGTAAAGGAGGCGGAGAACTGAACGGCCATGAAAGACCTTCTTATAAGGAGCATAAGCGGCATAGCCTTTATAACCATTATCATTGCAGCAATTCTTGCGGGTCCGCTTTGGTATGCACTCCTCTTTCTTATTGTAATAGCAATGATGACAAGTGAATATCTCGACCTTACAATAGGCAGGAACAACATTTTAACAAAAGCACTTACAGTTACCGCCGCAGTCTCCCTTTTTGCAGTCTCATTCTTTATAGAGTACTCTGCAATCTCATTTTACTACCTGCTGATATGCACTATTCCACTCTTTGCAATATTTATAACAAACCTCTATAAAAAAGGGTATAACACCCACCGTTTCAGGGATGAAGAACACAAAGAGGGGAGGATAGACAACGGTTATGAAAGATTTCCCTTTGCCATTACGGCAGTCATCTATATTGCACTCCCTTTCTCTATGTGCAATATTATATTGTTCAACGATGTTGAAGAGTATAATTCCAGAGGATATTCCCCATATCCGCTGCTTTTTATGTTTTTAGTGCTTTGGCTTAACGATGTGGGAGCCTATTGCATTGGAAGCACTCTTGGAAAGAGACTGGGCGGCAGACTGTTCCCTTCAATCTCGCCAAAAAAGAGCTGGGCCGGCTTTATCGGAGGGGTAGTATGCGGAGTGATTGCCGCTGTAACAATGAGTTTTATAGAGATTTTTGAAATAAATACCACAAAAGCCATTATAGTTGGAATTATTATATGTATCTTTGGAGTATGGGGCGACTTGACAGAATCTCAACTGAAACGCAATTTTGGAGTAAAGGACTCAGGCAGGATAATGCCAGGTCATGGCGGAATGTTGGACAGATTCGATGCCGCACTTCTTGCCTTCCCGGCAGCGGCCTTGATTATGCTCCTTATTTAGTTTTATAAAACAACACTCACGCTTATGCAAATACATAAAGAGGGTTACGGCATTATTTTCAAGGCTTTTCTGATAATTACCGCTATAGTACTTGCTGTCTGCATTCTTTGCGGCTGGGGAGTCGGATCTCAGATTGCAATAGCCTGCGGAGCTCTTTTGCTGCTGTTTGTTGCAAGATTTTTCAGATGCCCCAAAAGGGTTGCCGTAATAGATGAGAACCTGGTAATAGCCCCTGCAGACGGAAAGGTGGTTATAGTTGAAAAGACCGTAGAGAACGAGTATATCAAAGGGGAGTGCATACAGGTTTCAATCTTTATGAGCATCTTTAATGTCCATGTAAACTACTATCCTGTCGGGGGTATGATAAAATATTTCAAATATCATCAGGGAAACTATATTATCGCGAACCACCCAAAGGCCTCTGAAAAAAATGAGAGGACCTCAATTGCAGTTGAGACTGACGGCGGGGTTGAAATCCTGTTCAGACAGATTGCAGGCTATATTGCCCGTCGTATCGTAAGTTATGCAAAGGAGGGTGAGAGGGCAAACCAGTGTAGCCAAGTGGGCTTTATAAAGTTCGGCTCCCGTGTAGACCTGTTCCTGCCTCCCGATTGCCAAATCCATGTCAAACCCGGCGACAACGTCTCAGCCTGCCAAACAATAATAGCAGAACTGAAAGAAAAATAGCGGATCCGCCGTATAGCAGATAGACTCTGCGGTTGCTCTCGCTTCTCACAGAGGGGGCAAGCTTTATTTTATCCATATCGTTCTCTTTAAGATACTCTCCAAAGGCTCTCCACCCCTTTACAGGCAAAATTATAAATTGTGCCTCCTTCCCCTCCTCATTGCGCGGGGTAACGCTAAGCAACCCGAATGAAGAGCTTTTTACCCTTCCCAAAAGCCTGGCGGTGTAGAGGTCTGTTACAACAGGATAGAGTGAATCCTTCTTATAGGGTTCACCATTTACATAGAGCGAAGTGACCCTTGTCAGAGGAATCCTGCAACTGTTATAGCTATAGCTTACACCGGCAAAAAAGAGGTGTTCATCCTCTGTTCCGCTGCGGGAGACAAGTGCATTAAGCTCGCAAAGGCTCTTCAAATCCCTCCCCTCGACATAGCAGTATACCAGAGGCGAGCCGTAACTTCCATCTTCTGCCCTCCCCAAAGAGAGCACTTCAAAAATTTTTCCGTAAGTGACCGCCCCGCTCTCTAACCCCTCTCTTATTGTACCGTAGGGAAGTACAGCAAGGGGCATCTCCCCCACAAATTGTGCGGCTATGGCTGCATAACTCCGGGCAATATGGCGGGCAAGAGGCAATTCAAGCTGCAGGTTGCTTTTCGTGTCATAACTTTTCTCTAAAAAAGCCACAGTATCAAATATATCTATCCCCTCATTTTTATAGAAAAGATTGGCCACCTCAACACTTGAGGAGTCAAGCCATGTTCTAAACGTCTCTCTCTCTGAACCGCCCTCCTTTGGAGTCTCTCCCTCCAGACTTTTACTCCCGATACTTTCGTATTTCTGCAACGCACTTTTTTTTAATGGTATAAGCTTATACTCCACCAAAGAGTCCCCCTCAAAGAGAGCCTTTCCAATATACTCTCCCTTTGCTCCCGCCGCTCCAATTATGGTCCTTCCAATCCTTAACGGCCTAAAAAAAGCCTCATGGTCGTGGCCGCTTACAATAAACGAGAGATGAGCAACATCGGTTATCCTCTCTTTACCTTCCCACATTGTACCGCTATGCGAAAGGGCTATAATATAATCCGGGTTATGCAACCGTTCTATCTCCTCACAAACTGCGGCGGCTATCTTCTGCGCCCCCACCCTTAAAATCGGGGTGCTATTGGCAATACACTCAAAGGCATCCCTTCCCAAAAGGCCAAAGAGAGCCACCTTAACCCCCTCCTTGGAAATTATAAGATATCTGTTGTTATAGAGGTTAAAAAGGGAATCCGATCCCCTCTGTGCAAATGAGAGATTGGCAATGGTAAGCCTGCAGGGGTTATCCCAACCGCCCGCTCTCTCATATCCCCTTGAGAGCATCTCAAGAAAGGGCTCAACTCCAAAGTCAAAATCGTGATTTCCAACGGTAAAGGCATCATAGCCAATCTTTCCCATTGCAGTAAGCTCAAAAGCGCGGCTGCAATAGAGGGTGTGAAACAGAGAACCCATTGCAATATCTCCCGCATCTACCAGAAAGAAAGGTAGCCCCTTTGCCTTTGCCTCCTTCCTCTCCCTTGCAACAAAATCATAAAGGGCAAGATAATCTGCAGAGGAGTGGAGGTCAGAAGTAAAGAGCACCTCCATCCTCTTTTCATCGCCCCGCAGAAAAACTGGAAGCAGGAGAAGAGACGAAAGCAGCAATATCGCACCCCTTTTCATAGATATTTTGCCATCTGAGAGGCCAGTTCTGCCGCCTTTTCAGAGGCCCGCTCCGCAAAACGGTGAGAATTGTCTGCGAATATGATGCCCCGCGAAGAGTTTATTATAAGACCGCATTTGCCGTTAAGTCCATATCTTGCCACCTCATCTACACTCCCACCCTGAATGCCTACACCGGGTACAAGAAGGAAGTTGTCTGGGCAGTAGGCCCTTATTTCGGCCAGCTTCTCGGGGCGCGTAGCTCCCACCACGAACATAAGGTTGTCTGGAGTGCCCCACTGCATAGCCTGCTCTATCACCTTTTTGTAGAGGGGCTTCCCTCCCTCCATATTGCCAAGTTCGAAATCCGCCGCACTTTTATTTGAGGTTAACGCCAGAAGAACCGCCCACTTCCCCTTATATGAGAGGAACGGCTTTACAGAATCCTGCCCCATATAGGGTGCAAGAGTTACGGCATCAAACTCCATTCTTTCATAAAAGGCTTTTGCATAACGCTCTGCGGTATTTCCTATATCTCCTCTTTTTGCATCTGCAATAAGAAACAGTTCGGGATAGTTCTGTCTGATGTAGTTAACGGTCATCTCCAGCTCCAGCAGCCCTCTGCTCCCCTCCGCCTCATAAAAGGCAAGGTTAGGCTTGTAGGCAATGGAGTATCCGGCCGTCGCATCAATAATTGCCTTATTGAATTCAAAAATGGGGTACTCCCTCTCCTTTAGAAATTGAGGAATAAGTTGCAAATCAGAATCGAGCCCCACACAAAGAAAACTTTTTTTCCTCCTTATCTCTCTATATAACTCCTCTCTATTCATCCTTGCAACTGGTTATTCATTAAAATATTTATAGAAGAGAGCTATAGACTCCATTCCCTTATAGAATTGCGACAGCAGGTAGCTTTCATTCGGCGAGTGAATGGTATCGCGTTCCAGACCAAAGCCCATGAGCAGGGGATTTACCCCCAAAATCCGCTGCATCTGAGCCAGAACAGGAATGCTTCCTCCCCCTCTGCTTGGCACAGGCTTCACCCCGTATACCTCTCCCACTGCCCTCTCGGCCGCCTTATAGGCCTTGGATGAGACAGGAATGAGGAAGCCGTTTCCGCCATGGAACGGGATGACCTTTACCTTTACCCCTTTAGGGGCAATTGATGTGAAATGGGCTGCAAAGAGCTCTGCAATCTTTGTACAATCCTGGTTTGGCACAAGCCTCATCGAGATTTTTGCAAAGGCCTTGGATGGGATGATTGTCTTGGCTCCCTCTCCCATGTAGCCGCCCCAGATACCGTTGACATCAAGGCTTGGCCGTATTCCCACCCTTTCAAGTGCAGTATACCCCTCCTCTCCGGAAAGTTCCCCAACTCCAATGGATTTCATATACTCTTCTTTGTTGAAAGGGGCACGGGCGAACATGGCCCTCTCCTCTGCAGAGAGCTCCACAACACTATCATAGAACCCCTTGACAGTAATTTTTCCCTTTTCATCTATAAGAGAGCCAATCATATTGCAAAGGGCATTAAGCGGATTAACCACAGCACCGCCATAATGGCCCGAATGCAAATCCCTGTCTGGTCCCTCAACCTCTACCTGCATATATGCAAGACCGCGCATTCCACAATTTATGGAGGGAACCTCCCGGGAAATCATTGTGGTATCCGATACAAGAATAAGGTCGCAGGCCAAAAGCTCCTTATGCTCCTCTGCCCAGCGTGCAAGGCTTGGGGAGCCAATCTCCTCCTCCCCTTCCAATATAAACTTTATATTATTCTTAAGCTTGTTCTCCTTTACAAGGTATTCCAAAGCCTTAATATGCATAAAGAGCTGCCCTTTGTCGTCATCTGCGCCTCTGGCATAGATTGCCCCATCTCTAATCTGAGGCTCGAAAGGGTCTGATTTCCACAGCTCCAACGGGTCTACAGGCTGCACATCGTAATGGCCGTAGACCAAGACTGTGGGAAAGGAATCATCTACCCTCTTCTCTCCATAAACGACAGGATGCCCCTTGGTCGGGCAGACCATTGCACTGTCGGCTCCCGCCTCCATAAGCAATTCGGCTATGGTATCCGCACACCTTTTCATCTCTGCAACATGGGCAGAGGAGGAACTTATGGAGGGAATTCTGAGGAGCGAAAAGAGCTCCTCAAAAAAGCGCTCCTTATTCTTTTCAATATAGGCCTTCATACTTTTATTATTTTGTAAACTTTCTTTTCCTTATTTCCCCAACATCTGCAATGGTAATCTTCTTCACGCTCCCTTTTGGCGGGATATCGTACATTGCCTCCACCATTATCTCCTCGCAGATAGAACGAAGGCCGCGCGCTCCCAATCCATACTCCATGGCGGTATCTACAATAAACTCCAGCACAGGTTTCTCTATCTCAAGCTTTACATCATCCATTGCAAAGAGCTTTTTATACTGTTTTATAATTGCATTTTTAGGCTTTACCAAAATATCCAGCATTGCCTCCCTTGAGAGCGGATGCAGGTAGGTAATTACAGGCATGCGCCCGACAATCTCGGGAATGAGCCCAAAAGCCTTAAGGTCTTGAGAGGTAATATATTTTAGCAGCTCCTCCTTCTCTACAACATCTTTCTTTTGGGTACCGTACCCCACAACCCTGGTATTAATCCTCTGTGCAATCTTCTTCTCTATGCCATCGAAGGCTCCGCCGCAGATAAAGAGAATATTTGTGGTATCTACAGAAATGAACTTCTGTTCAGGATGTTTGCGCCCCCCTTGCGGCGGTACATTTACAACACTTCCCTCTAAAAGCTTAAGCAGTGCCTGTTGTACCCCCTCTCCCGAAACATCACGGGTAATTGAGGGGTTATCTCCCTTTCTTGCAATCTTGTCTACCTCATCTATAAAGACAATCCCTCTTTGGGCAAGTTCCACATCATAATCTGTCTCCTGCAGCAGACGCGACAATATACTCTCCACATCCTCACCCACATAACCCGCCTCTGTGAGCACAGTCGCATCTACAATCACAAAGGGAACATCAAGCAGCCTTGCAATACTCTTTGCAAGAAGGGTCTTTCCGGTTCCGGTAGGCCCCACAAGGAGAATATTGGACTTTTCAAGCTCCACATCATCTTTTTTCTGCCCCTTCTTTCCGCTGATACCGCGTCTAATTTCGTCGTTAATTCTTTTATAATGGTTATATACGGCTACCGACAGATATTTCTTTGCTTCATCCTGCTCTACTACATACCCGTCAAGGAAGGCCTTTATTTGTTTTGGTTCAAGCAGCCTGAGCTCTTTATGGTTTCCTGTCATCATCATAGAGTAGAACCCCCTTACATACTCGCCGGCCTTTGTCGCACACTCATCGCAGATAAATACCGAATGGCCGGGAATCAACAGCGTTACATCATTCTCTCCCCTGCCGCAGAAAGAGCAGACCCTCTTTTCCTCATTACTGTTACTCCTCTCCATTGCCTTACTTATCTCCCCCTTTGTTGCCTGTCAGAATTTCATCTATCATGCCATACCTCTTTGCCTCTTTGGCTGTCATCCAGTAATCTCTGTCGGCATCCTTCTCTATCTTTTCCAATGATTTTCCGGTATGGGCAGAGATTATCTCATAAAGCTCCCGTTTAAGCTTCAAAATTTCGCGGGCGGTAATCTCTATATCTGAAGCCTGCCCCTCTGCACCTCCCAAAGGCTGGTGTATCATCACCCTTGAGTGGGGTAGTGCGCTTCTCTTTCCTTTTGCTCCTGCGGTAAGCAGCACAGAGGCCATTGAGGCTGCAAGGCCGGTACAGATTGTAGCCACATTTGAAGAGACCAGCTGCATTGTGTCATATATTCCCAAACCGGCATAGACAGAGCCACCCGGAGAGTTTATATAGAGTTGGATATCTGCCTTTGAATCTGTAGAGTCCAGAAAAAGCAGCTGGGCCTGTATGATATTTGCCACATCATCTGAGATGGGAACTCCCAAAAAGATTATCCTGTCCATCATTAATCTGGAAAAGACATCCATTACAGCCACGTTCATCTGTCTCTCCTCAATTATCGACGGGTTGATATACGCAGCCTGCATAGAGGAGAACCTGTGCAACGAAAGGGAACTTACACCCAAATGTTTTGTAGCATACTTTTCGAATTCGCTTTCCATAAATCACCTGTTTTAATGAAATAATCTGCAAATATAACCAAAAAGAGGCCGCGTCATATTCATTTTCAACGCAACCTCCTCAATATATAGCCACCCTGCCGCCCCAAATAGGCAGAAACGATGATTAATTGTTCATCTTCTGGAGATCTTCAATAGAGACAGTCTTATGTTCGATTGTGACAACACCTTTTATATATTCGAGCACCTTCTCCTCCTCTGTCTTCTCATACACTCTTCTGCCCTCATTCTCATTGCCCAAGACAGATTCCGCATACTGCTCCAGCCTCTCTTCAGGCACATCGTTAAGCCCGTACATTGCAAATTGCAACGCGGCAATTCTTTTAGCCTCCGCAATGAGATCCTCTCTCTTTATCTCTATCTTCTGTTCCTTTACAATATACTGACGGATAAGCTGCCAGCGGAAATCCTTGAGGAAGATGTCAAAATCCTTCTCTATCTGCTCCATTGTAAACTTCCCCTCATTTATAGTGTAAAGCCATCTCTTGAGAAACTGTTCGGGCAAACGAATGCCGCACTTTTCAATAAGGTAGTCGCGTGTATCAATCATAAAGCGGAAATCGCTCTCACGTTTGTAATCTGCGGCAATGCGCTTCTCTATCATGACATTGAAACCGGCCTCATCCTTAACGACATCCTTACCGAAAAGCCTGTCGTAAAGTTCCTGATTCTGCTCTGCCTCTGCAAAGGTTTTAATCTCCTTAACCGTAACATTGTAGTTAGGGTCTATATCTTTAAGCTCCTCTTTCTTTATCTTAAGGAGCGCTGCCCTGTCGGCCTCATTATCAAATGTCCTGTTTACATCTATAGCGAAACTGCTTCCAACGCTCTTGCCAACAAACTTCTTTTTAATTGTCTCGTTCTTTATGCTCTTAAGCGAGATATAGGTCCCCTCTATTACGGTACCGTTCTGCTCAAGGTCTGCAATGATAAAATCATCCTCACCAACAATTTTGGCATCTACAAGTTTACCGAACTGGCGAAGCATATTAGATCTGTAGTTCTGCCTGGCCTCATCTGAAATCACGACATCGTAATATACAAGCCTGTCATCCTTGGATAATTCCAGCTTAATCTGAGGCTGAGTCGCCAGATCAAAGAGAAACTCGTATGTGGTATCCTTTCCCCAGTCAATAGGCTTTTGAAGCTCCTCATTGGGAAGCGGCTCACCGAGAATATTCAACTTGTTTTCAGAGATGTAGTTGTTGAGCGACTCAGAAATCAAACTGTTTACACTCTCTGCCAATGCAGTAGTTCCATGCATCTTTTCAATAAGCGACATAGGGGCCATTCCCTTACGGAACCCTCTTATATCTGCCTTTCTGCGATACTCGTTCAAGGATTTTCTAACCCTTTCAGCACAATCCGCCTTATCGATGATCAAGTTTAACTGAAAGGTCAGATCATCTACCTGTTTTTTCTCAATTCTCATATATAATAATAGTAATGTTTGCTTTGCAAAAGTGTACAGCGATTAAAGTCTGCAAATTTAATAAAACATAGCCAAAACACAAATTTGTTTGAAAATAGATTTTTTTATCTAACTTTGTAGCCCGTATTGCGGGCGTGGCGTAATTGGTAGCCGCGCTAGACTTAGGATCTAGTGTCGTACGACGTGGGGGTTCGAGTCCCTTCGCCCGCACGGAAGAGGCTGTGTCGTAATTGAAATTGTGTCTTCCGCATCTTTGCGTATCTTTGCGGCGTCAGCTTCACTAATGACAATCGTTTCGGACGTGCTATGCGAGGTCTTTTCGACAACCGTAACATTAGTGGCTGGCTTTTTTTCAGCCCACATGGTTATGGTTTCCATATCATCAGGGCTGTCAAAAGTCAGGCTGAAATTAAAATTACAAAGTTTTGACCACGGCATCCATCAATGAAGAAAAATGTGATTGCCGGATTGTAATCAGAGATTCCTTGAGGCCGGACAACGGGTAAAGAGCAGCGAGGCCCAACCGTCGCGCCGTTTGGTTCCGATAAGCTTAAGGCCGCACTCCTCCCCCCGCCTTTTAATCAAAGGAATATCGTCTCTGTAAAAACCGCTTACAACAAGAAGTCCGCCGTTTGAGTATTCAAGCGGCAGACTTTTATAATGTTGTCTTGTGCGGTTCAAAAAACGGGTCTCCTCTCTTGTCCTGAGCCCATTTGCATAGGTTGGCATATCTGCAAGCAAAATATTCCTGTTTATATTGGCAAGGATAAGGTCATACCTGGAACGCTGTATAAGCGAAGAATCTCCGTGCAACACGGTTATAGAGCGGTGAAAACTGTTTTTAAAGATATTCTCCCTTGCAGAGTTTACCGCATCAATGTCTGTATCTATTGCATGAATCGGGCGCTCCGCCCTTAATTTTGCCGCAAGAATGGCAAGGATTCCCGTACCTGTTCCCATATCCAGCACATGCATTCCCTTGAGGGTCGGCAGATTGCTCCTCATCATCCTGCTCCTTACACACGAAAGCTTAAGCAGCCACTTTATCATTAGCACGGTGGTACTGTGATGCCCTGTTCCAAACGCCATCTTGGGATCTATGGTAATCATATACTCGGTTCTGGGCAAATCCTTGTGGAAAGAGGCCCTTATCGTACATTTATTTTCTATAACGACAGGTTGGAACTGAGACTCCCATATATTGTTCCAGTTCTGCCGCTCCAAAGGATTTACGGTAACGGAGAGCCTGATGTCGGGGTTATTATCGAAATAGCTCAGCAGGTAGCGGAGGTGCTGCTTCGAAAAGAGCTCTCTTTTTATATAGGCCTTAAGATAAGGGGATTCGGTTACAAAGCTTTCAAAGCCGGCCTCCTCTATCATAGCCATAACAATCTCTGCATTCTCTTCTGAAAAGGGTGCAATCTCTATGCAGACCTCAAGATAGTTGATATCAGACATATTATCCATATTTATAAGGGGAGTTTTATCTCCTTTATATCTATAAGGTTGTTTGCTATGGCATATATGGTGAGCCCCGCAGTGCTATGGATATTCAGCTTCTTTGCAATATTGCGTCGATGGGTAATTACGGTATGGATAGAGATGAAAAGTCTCTCTGCAATCTCCTTGTTGGTATACCCCTTTGCAACCTCAGCCAAAACGGCAAGCTCCCTGCGACCAAGGCTCCCGCCAATCTGCACTCCGCTCTCCGACTCCGCCTCTCCCTGTTTTTCGAGCTTCATTACCGCAGGGGCAAAGAGAGAATCCTCAATCCTGCAGTGAGACTCCAGTTCTCCTTCGCAGACCATAATATCGTAAAGGGCAGAATTAATGAGATTGCTGCTCTCCTTTGCCGGAAAATACTTTATAATAAGATTCTTAAGCTCGCTAAGGGTATCGCTCACCTGGCTATGCTGCTTTACAAACGAAGTCATCTTAAAATCCGGTTCCCTCTCCCCGGCAATAAGCCTCTCCACAAAGGGAAATATCTCCCGCTCTTCATACATCATGTGCTGCCTCACCTGCACGGTATAATCTCTGAAAAGCCTCATAATAAGCCTGGCAATCTGGTGGTCGAAACAGCCAATGGCGCTCTCCAGCCTGCTTTCTATATTGGGGAGCGAAAAATCAAGGAAATAGATATGGGCCTGACGCAGAAAATAAAGCAGAGTGGGCAGAGAAAGGGGGCTCTCCCTCTCACTCCTGCTCCTTCCGTTTCCCGATACAAAATTAAGAATCTCTATGAAAGTGGGGGCATCAACCCCCTGAGAGGCGCACATCTGCTCAACTGTAGAGTCTCCAAAGCCAAGCTTCATGCCAAATCTGCTCATGACCTGCAACAGAGAGGGATTTTCCGATATAATATCGGCCATTTTATCTGTGAGTTTATATGAGAGACGAGGTTCCATGACTTGAATTTCAGAAATAAAGCCGTCTTGACCTTTAGGGTTCCCGACGGCTCTATCTTACAATAACAAAAACACACCAATTATGAGTATGACAGCTGCAAAGGTAGCCTTCGTTTCAGCATACTGCAATACCTATTTGTTATGATTTCTGCAATTTCAGAATGACTTGCCTATGGCAATGAAATCGCCGGCCACCAAAGAAGCACCGCCAATAAGCCCGCCGTCGATATCCTTGCAGGCAAAAAGCTCCTTTGCATTGCCCGGTTTGCAGCTTCCTCCATAAAGGATTGAAAGCTCCTCTGCCACAGCGGCACCAAACTTCTCCTCAACGGTTCTTCTTATAAATTCATGTACCTGCTGTGCCTGCCCGCTTGTTGCAGTCTTGCCTGTACCGATTGCCCATACTGGCTCGTATGCTATTATAACCTTTGAAAGCTGCTCTGCCGTAAAATTAAAGAGCACCTCTGTAATCTGGGAAGCTATTACATTAAAATGTATCCCCTTCTCCCTCTCCTCCAGCTTCTCGCCGACACAATATATTACCGAAAGATTCTCTGCAAGGGCAAGGCGTATCTTCTCTACCAATTTGGCGTTGGTCTCTCCATAATACTCTCTTCTCTCTGAGTGGCCGAGGATCACATACTCTGCAGGTACGCTTGCAACCATCTTTGCAGAGACCTCCCCTGTATATGCACCGCTCTCCCTGTCTGCACAATTCTGGGCAGAGAGGGCAACCTTGGAACCCTTAAGCGCATCTGCAACCGCAGAAAGGTGCGTAAAAGGGGGAGCTACAATAAGTGTAACATCTGAAGGAACCTCAGAAGAGAGCTTTACAATCTCTTCTGCCAAAGCTTTGCCCTGCGGAACGGTAGTGTTCATTTTCCAGTTTCCTGCTACTATTTTCTTTCTCATAATCTACTTTATTTATATCTCTTTAAGACTCTTTTTCGGGCGCAAATTTAAATTTTTTTAACTTTGCCACAATGAAAATAGAGAGAAAATATTTCATAATTCCCCTAATATTTGTTGTCATTGCCTTTATATGCGACAATATTTTCGGGGGTGTTTCAATTCCTCTAAGGAAGATACTCTCTTCTCTCTTCTGCACAGACATCTCCTCCCTTGCCGGGGGGGAGCGGGAGTTTGTCAGGAACATTATCTGCAATTTCAGGCTGCCAAAGGCAATTACCGCTCTTCTGGCGGGGGTTGGGCTCCCGCTATGCGGCCTTCAGATGCAGACCCTTTTCAGGAATCCCCTTGCAGACCCCTATATCCTGGGGGTAAGTGCCTCCGCAGGGCTTGGAGTGGCCCTCTTCATTATGGGGGGAAGTGCATTAGGGGTAAGCCTCAGCTCCACCTCATTCCAGACCTTTGGAATTGCGGGGGCTGCAATGACAGGTTCAATTCTGCTTCTGCTGCTTATCCTTGCAATATCTGAAAAGCTTAAGGACAACCTCTCGCTGCTTATTTTCGGAGTTATGGTCTCAAGCATAGCCTCGGCCCTTATAAACCTGCTGCAGTATGCTTCAAATGAGTCTGCACTGAAGATGTATGTACTCTGGACAATGGGGAGTTTTACCGGGCTGAAGAGTTCGCAGCTGCTGATACTTGCCCTTCTCTCCGCTGGAGGGATAATACTGTCGGTATACAATATTAAAGATTTAAATGGAATTATGCTGGGGGAGCAGTATGCAAACGGTGCAGGAATAAATACCAAGAGGGTGAAAGTGAGAATAATAGTTGCAACAACCCTTTTGGCGGGGGGGATTACGGCTTTTTGCGGCCCGATTGGTTTTGTTGGAATTGCGGTGCCGCATATAGCCAGGATGATATATAAAAATGCAGACCACAAGGTACTTATACCGGCATCGGCAATACTTGGAGGGGGAATTATGCTGGTTGCAGATACCCTTTCGCAGCTACCCGGCTCTGGGAGTATAATTCCCATAAATACAATGGCCGCACTCATGGGAATACCGGTTATCTTTGCAATAATAATTAAAAACAGGGCGTAGTGGAGAGTCTTATTCAGATAAATGGATTGAATCTAAGCGTAAAGGAGGGCAAAAGGGAGAAGGTTATCTTCTCAAATATAAATGCCACCGCCTCAAGGGGAGAGTTTATTGCGCTGATTGGAGCAAACGGGAAGGGAAAGAGTACGCTGCTAAAGACGATAAGCGGTATTCTGCCAAATTCAGGAGGTGGAGAGATTCTCTTTAATGACAAGGCAATAGAGAGTTATGGCAGAAAGGAACGCTCTTCACTGCTGGCCTTTGTGGGGGCGAACAACCTTAGGGCAAAAAATCTTACGGTAAGGGGAATGCTGGCTATAAACCGCTATTATAAGACAAACTGGCTGGGAGAGATAAAGGAGGAGGATAACCAAAAGATTTCAAAGGCACTGGAGATGGTCTCTCTTGCGGGTTTTGAAGAGAGAGACAGCAGTGTGCTTAGCGACGGCGAGTACCAGAGAGTTACAATTGCAGGGGCAATAGCTCAGGACACAGAGGCCATTATTCTGGATGAACCCACTGCATTCCTCGATATTGCAAACCGCTTTTTAATTACAGGATTGTTGCAGAAGATTGCCCGCAAAGAGCAGAAGTGCGTTATCTTCTCCACCCACGATTTACAGAGCGCCATACGGCTTTGCGACAAGATCTGGGTTATGGCCGGCGACGGGTTTTACAGCGACACCCCTGCCAGACTTATAGAGGGCAATGTCTTTAACAAGATTTTTAGCGGAGAGAGCATAGCATTTGACAAAGAGAGCCTCTCTTTTGAAATTGTAAAAGAGAAGATTTGAAAAATGAACATAATAAGAATCACAAAAGAGTTCAGATATGAAGGGGCCCATGCCCTTTTGGGTTACGACGGCAAATGCCGCCATATCCACGGTCACTCCTACATCCTCTATGTAACCGTAAAGGGTGCCGTCGCCCAAAGCCTCGGCTGCGCAAAGGATGGGATGCTTATGGATTTTACAGAACTTAAGAGGCTGGTCAATGAGAATATAATTGACAATTTTGACCATGCCCTTGTGGTAAGAGGGGACGCCCCCCTTGCAGGGGAACTTTGCCGGGAGTATGAAAATGTGGTGGCGGTAGATTTCCAGCCCACTTGCGAAAATCTGGTTTGCTACTTTGCAGAGGTAATAAAGGAGAAGCTCCCTGCGGGGGTGGAGCTGCACCATCTTAAACTTTACGAGACTGCAACAAGCTTTGTAGAGTGGTATGCGGAGGATAACAGATGAACAGGATATTTCTAATAGACGGCCACGCCCAAATATTCAGAATGTATTATGCCTTTATGAAGCATCCCATGGTAAACTCCAAGGGGGTTGATACCTCCATTATCTTTGGCTTTACAAAGATGGTTCTGGAGCTGATGGAGAGGGAGAAGCCAACCCATATTGCGGTGGCCTTCGACCCCCCTGCAAAGACCTTCAGGCATGAGAGCTACCCCCAATATAAGGCCAACCGGGGGGCGGCTCCGGAGCAGGTAAAAGAGGCCCTTGAACCCCTTACAGAGCTTATGGGTGCGCTGAATATTCCTGTAGTGATGGTGCCCGGCTATGAGGCAGACGATGTAATAGGCTCAATGGCAAGCCAGTGGGCCGGCCCTGAAGATAATGTATATATGGTAACCCCGGACAAGGATTACGGACAGCTGATATCGGATAATATCTTCCAATACAAACCGTCAAAGGGGGGAGGCGATGCGGAGATTATAGGGCGGAAGCAGCTTTGCACCACATACGGAATAAACGACCCGTGTCAGGTAATAGATATCCTTACAATCTGGGGAGATGCCTCCGACAATGTACCCGGGGTAAGGGGAATTGGCGAAGTGGGCGCCAAAAAACTTATCTCGAAGTACGGCTCGGTTGAGGGGCTGCTTTCAAACATATCGCAACTCTCTCCAAAGCAGCAGGAGGCGGTAAAAGAGGCCGAGGGCCGGATAGAGATGAGCAAATTCCTTGTTACGATAAAGAAAGATATTGCCCTTCCTCTATGCAAAGAAGAGATACGGCTCCATGAAATAAACAAAGAGGCTGTAGATACGCTCTTTAACGAATATGAGATTAACTCCCTTCGAAAGTTTTTGGAGATGGAGCCGCCTGGGTCTGAACGGCCGGCGGCCCGAAAGAGGGCTGCGCTCCGGAAAAGGGAGGTTGCCATAGCTGAGTTTGCAGAGGCTGCAAGAAATTACGGGTCAATCTCAATGAAGTTTACCTCTGAACAGAGCCTTATTATGGCTACAGGGGAAGAACCCTACCTCTATTGCCATGTAAGGGGAATCCGGGGGCTTCCATACGGAGAGTTTTCTACACTTAAGGAGCTGCTTTCAGAGAGGAGAATCATAAAGAAGGGGGCCGGTTTCAAGCAATATATAAAGTATTTGCGAAGCTGCTCGATAGATTTGAACGGAGCCTTTGAAACGGGTCTCCTGGAGGGGGTGATGGATGCGGAGATCATGCACTATCTGCTGGATCCTGAGAAAAGCCACAATATAAATATTATTATAAAGGGGCTGCTTGGAAAAGAGCTGGCAGAGCCGGAGAATCCCGATCTGGAGCGGGAGAACGCTACAGACCTCTTTTCGTCCGCTCCGGGCGTGGAGCAGGAGCAAACAAGTTCCGTGGATCTTAATGAGACACTCCTTTTGCTCCCCCTCTGCAGGGAGTTGGAGAGCAGATTGGAACAGAACAATTTAGCGCAGTTATACTATACTATAGAGATGCCCCTTATAGCGGTACTTGGCGATATGGAGTGGGAAGGGGTAAAGATAGATAGCCTCCACCTTAAGAACTACAGTATGATGCTTGGGAAGGAGCTGGAGGAGATTGAGAGGCAGGTGAGGGAGCTGGCTGGGGAGCCGGAGCTTAACATTCTATCTCCAAAGCAGATAGGGGTTTTGCTATATGAAAAGCTTAAGCTTGACCCAAAGACCAGAAAGAGTGCAAGGGGGAGCTACCCTACAGATGAGGAGAAGCTTGGCGAACTGAAGGAGAAGCACCCTGTCGTTGAGAAGATTTTAGAGTATAGAGGGCTTAAGAAGCTGCTCTCCACCTATATAGATAGTTTTCCGCAAATGATAGATGCCAAAGGGAGGCTTCATACCACATTTAACCAGGCTCTTACCGCCACAGGGAGGCTCAGCTCCTCTAACCCCAACCTGCAGAATATTCCAATTAGGACAGAGAGGGGAAGAGAGATAAGGAAGGCCTTTATTCCGTCACAAAAGGAGGGGGTGATTGTCTCTGCAGATTACTCCCAGATAGAATTGCGCCTTATGGCCCATATAAGCGGGGATCCGGGGCTGATAGATGCCTTTAACCATGGCAAGGATATCCATACGGCCACCGCAGCCAAAATCTTTAAGGAGAGAGAGGAAGAGGTTACAAAGGAGCAGCGTTCAAAGGCTAAGACCGCCAACTTTGGGATTATCTACGGTATCTCTTCATACGGCCTCTCCCAGAGAATGGGGATGAGCCGCACAGACTCCAAGGCACTGATAGACGAGTATTATAACAGCTACCCCCGAGTAAAGGAGTATATAAACAGAACGGTCGAATCTGCAAAGGAGAAGGGGTATGTTGAGACAATCTACGGCAGACGGCGTTATCTGCCCGATATTAACTCCCGCAACAGTGTGGTAAGGGGGTATAACGAGCGTAATGCCATAAATGCCCCGCTGCAGGGGAGCGCCGCAGATATAATAAAACTGGCAATGATAAACGTTTATAAACGGCTGCGAAAAGAGGAGCTGAAGAGCAAAATGGTGCTGCAGGTGCATGACGAACTTGTACTGGATGTCTTCCCCGGAGAGAAAGAGCAGATTATAGCTCTGCTGAGGGAGGAGATGGAGGGGATATCCAGGCTTAATGTACCTCTTGTGGCAGAGTGCAATGCAGGGAAAAATTGGCTGGAAGCCCACTAGCATGGAGAATCGAAAAAGTCATGACAGAGAGAGAACAGGAATATGAGAAGCTTTCAGACAGAGAGATTGTAAAGTTGGCTCTTGAGGGAAAGCCCCTCGCCTACTCCGCCCTGATTGAACGCTACCGTAACGGAGTCATCTCTCATATTATAGAGTTTGCCGGGGGAGGCGATGCAGATAACGAGAGTGCCGAGCAGCCGGGCGATATCTGCCAAGAGACCTTCCGGAAGGCCTTTGGCAGGCTTAAGGATTATAACCCCCTGTATGAGTTCTCAACATGGCTCTATACAATCGCAAGGAACACCGCCATAGATTATTCCAGAAAGAGGAAGATGGCCATGGCGGCGGGGATTGCAACAGACAACAGGTCAGAGGAGCAGGTGTGTGATATTGCAGGACATATCTCTCCAGAGGAGAAAATGATAAGCTCCCAGGAGTACTCTCTACTTATAGAGCATATAGAGAACCTGCCTAAGGGGTATAGGGAGATTGCCATTATGCGTTTTATAAAAGAGTATGAATACCAGGAGATTGCCCTTAAACTCAATATACCTGTAAACAGTGTGAAGACAAAGCTTAGAAGGGCAAGACTTTTATTATCCAAGCTAATAGAGAGATAAATGGAAGAGATTTTAAAATATTTTCCACAGCTTGATGAACAGGCTCGTCAAAGGTTCGGGATGCTTTACCCGCTGTATAAGGAGTGGAACGAGAAGATAAATGTAATCAGCCGCAAGGATATTGAGAATCTCTATCTGCACCATGTGCTCCACTCGCTTGCCGTTGCAAAATATTACCGGTTCGAAGAGGGGAGCACCATTTTAGATGCAGGAACAGGCGGAGGCTTTCCTGGGATTCCCCTTGCAATTCTCTTCCCCGGATGCAGCTTTACCCTTGTGGATTCTATAGGAAAGAAGATTAGGGTGGTGCAGGAGGTTGCAAAGACAATAGGACTTACAAATGTGGAGGCAATAAAGAGCCGGGTTGAGGAGCAGAGCCAAAATTACGACTATGTGGTTTCAAGGGCGGTTACAGATTTAAGCCGGTTTTACCCATGGATAAAGGGGAAGTTCAAAAAGAGGCTTTTCTACCTTAAGGGAGGCGATGTCGCCGTTGAAGTGGAGACGGCGACCCGCAATTGCAGAATAAAGAGAGAGCTGATAGATGTCATAGATATCAGCCGCTACTTTGGCGAGGAGTATTTTATAGGGAAAAGGATTGTGGAGATTCTAAGGTAAGGCAAATAATTTTTGAAAATAAAATGGAAAATGCTACCTTTGCCCTCCCGAAAAGAGAAATAATAAAATTGTCATAATATGAAACGCACATTTCAACCATCACAACGTAAACGTCGCAACAAACACGGGTTTCGTGAGCGTATGTCTACACCCAACGGCCGCCGTGTACTTGCAGCGCGTCGCAGGAGAGGACGTAAGAAGTTGACAGTATCGTCGGAAGATTTGTTCTAGGATATCAATCATCAGATATCCCCAGAGAAATAGAACCGGATCAGCCCCCTGACTCCGGTTTTTGAGTTATATGCACCTTGATTCAAATTAAAGTTGTACCTTTGTTCCTCACATAATAAAACGGTGACTATGCAACTGATACTACTCTCCGGAGGTTCAGGAAAAAGACTTTGGCCTCTTTCCAACGACTCGTTCAGCAAGCAGTTTCTGCGTCTGCTCCCCTCGCCCGACGGCACAAGAGAATCTATGATGCAGCGGGTAATAAGGCAGATAAAAGAATCCGGGTTAAAGGCAAATATAACGATTGCCACAGGCGAAACCCAGCGGGACGCAATTACAAGCCAGTTGAAAGAAGATGTAAATGTGATAACAGAGCCGGAGCGCAGAGACACCTTCCCTGCAATAGCCCTCGCCTCCCTCTACCTGAATCTTAAAAAGGGGTGCGGCCCGGATGAGGTTGTGGTGGTCATGCCATGCGACCCCTACACAGATGCAGAATACTTTACAACAATAGGCAAAATGGCCGGGGCGGTGGAGGATGGAGCGGCAGACCTGCTCCTTATGGGAATCTGCCCCGACTACCCATCTGTAAAATATGGCTATATAATGCCGGATAAAAATAATATGGCATATACCGACAGCCAAACCGCTCCCCAGACAATACGGGCGGGCAGCTTTATTGAAAAACCCGACATTGAAAGGGCCAGAAAACTTATTGCAGAGGGGGCTCTCTGGAACGGCGGAGTCTTTGCCTTCAAATTAGGCTACCTCCTTAAGATTGCCCGCGGATTTACAAATGCTGAAAGCTTTGAGCAGGCAAGGGCAGAGTATGGCAACTTCCCGAAGATAAGCTTCGACTATCAGGTGGCAGAAAAGGCCAGATCCGTGGCAGTTATCCCCTTCAAGGGAATGTGGAAGGATATTGGAACATGGGACGCCCTCTCGGAGGTAATTGGCAGCAGTATAATAGGCAAAGGCATTATAGACGAACATACGGAAAATACCAATATAATAAACCGGTTGGATATTCCGTGTATATGCATAGGGGCCGACAATCTGGTAATAGCTGCCGGCCCAGACGGCATTCTTATAGCAGACAAATATAAATGCGAACAGGTAAAACCATACGTCTCCGCATTTGAAGTACGCCCGATGTATGAAGAGCGCCGCTGGGGCACCTACAAGGTAATAGACAACTTTACCTCGGCAGACAACACCCACTCCATTACAAAACACCTCTACATTGCCGCAGGAAAGAGCATAAGCTATCAGAGGCACTTTCACAGGGCAGAGGTCTGGACTCTTGTTGAGGGAAAAGGCATCCTTGTCCACAACGAAGAGGTACGCGAGGTTAAAAAAGAAGACGTGATACATATAAAGAAAGGTGAAATGCATGCCATAAAGGCCGTTACAGACCTCCATATCCTTGAGGTTCAGATTGGCGACTTTCTGGATGAGAGCGACATAGAACGCTTCGACTACGAGTGGAAATAAAAAACTCCTATCTTCGTGAAAATATCGGAACACAGATGAAGAGTTCAGACAAGAAACAAAAAAAAGAGAAGAAGAGCCTTCGAAAAAGAATACTTGAAAACCTGCTGCTTGCACTGTCGGCCGCATTTTCGACACTGTTTATATTATTATTTATGCTCAGGGTAATTACCAGACACGGCAAAGAGCTGCAGGTTCCCTCATTTATAAATATGACAATTGAGCAGGCTGCAAAGGTGGCCATGGCCAACCATATACGGCTGGAGATAACGGATTCTGTCTATATAAACCGTATGGAACCCGGGGTAATCTACAAGCAGAACCCAAAGGAGGGAAGTATGGTAAAGAAAAACAGGCGCATATTGCTTACAATAAATGCCAAACTTGCCAAAACCGTTCAAATGCCCTCTCTCGTAGGCTACTCATTAAGGCAGGCCCAATCTGAACTCACAGCCAACCAACTTAATGTGGGAAGGCTGATCTATCGCAGCGACCTTGCCACAAACAATGTCCTTGAACAGCACTGTAACGGATCGGTAATAGCTCCCGGGAGAAGCATTCCGGTGGAGAGTGCAATAGATCTGGTATTGGGTCTTAATCCAAAAGACTCCCTTACCTATATCCCGCAACTTAGCGGAATCCCGTACACCCGTCTTAAGTCTGCCCTTACAGAGAACTCCATGAATCTTGGAAATGTTCTCTTCGATGCCACAGTGCAGAACTATACAGACTCCCTGCAGGCAATGGTCTACAGACAGATACCGGAATATTCGGATTCGATAATGGTGCAGATGGGGTCAGATATAACAGTCTATCTTACAAAAGACGAATCATTATTGACGACAAGGGAGGAAGAGAGTGGAGAGCAGCTATAACCGGCCCCTTGACCGGAGTGAAGAGTATCCTGGCGAAAACGACGATATTTTAATCGAAGAGGAGGAGTTCGGGCAAGAGGAGCAGGACGGCATGTTCGAGCACTTCAGATTTAATGTAGACAAGGGGCAGTCTCTGCTCAGGATAGACCGCTACATAACCGGACATATTGAAAAAACCTCCCGCAACCGCATTCAGCTTGCAATAGAGGCGGGTTATGTAAGAGTAAACGGCAATGTGATAAAAGCCAACTACAAGGTAAGGCCATACGATATCATAACCATCCTTCTTCCCTACCGAAAAAGGAGTATGGAGATTACCCCGGAGAATATTCCCTTGGAGATAATCTACGAAGACAACGACCTTCTCATTATAAACAAGCCTGCCGGTCTTGTAGTTCACCCCGGTCACGGCCACTTTCACGGCACTCTTATAAATGCCCTTGCCTACCATCTCAACCTGGAACAGGAGCCTGGCTCTACAGATGAAAGAATGGGAATCCTTGTACACAGAATAGACAAAAACACATCCGGGCTGCTTGTCGTGGCAAAAAACGATGAGGCGCAGCTTAATCTTGCCAGGCAGTTTTTTCTCCACACAATAGAGCGTAAATATATAGCGATTGTCTGGGGTAACATAAAGGAGGATGAGGGAACGATTACCGGCAACATTGCCCGCGACCCCAACGACCGCCTCCGCTTTAAGGTCTTCCCTAACGGAGATTATGGCAAAAATGCCGTTACGCACTACCGTGTTTTGGAGCGCTTTGGCTATGTAACCCTTGTGGAGTGCAGACTGGAGACGGGCCGCACTCACCAGATTCGCGTTCACATGAACTACATCGGCCACCCTCTCTTTAACGACGACCGCTATGGGGGAGACCGTATCCTAAAGGGAAGCCTCTATGCCAAATATAAACGGTTTATAGATAATTGTTTCAAACTGTTGCCCCGACAGGCGCTGCACGCCAAGACCTTGGGATTTGTCCACCCTGTAACCGGGAAACACCTCTTCTTTGAATCCCCGCTGCCCGAAGATATGAGAGCCCTTATAGAGAAGTGGCGCAGATATGCAAACAACCGTACCCTTGAAGAGGAGCAGGAAGAGGAGAACTGACCCCCGCTACATTCTGTGAGGTGGAGGCCCGCCCGGGCGGCCGCCGCGGGGTCCCATCATCCTGTTGCCTCCGAATTTTCCAAATCTCCAGACAACCGAGAACATTACATATTGTCCAAGGGTATTGTTCTCCAAATCCTCTATATAGTTATCTGTGGTGGTTCTGGAAGAGTTCTGGCTATCCTTTAAGATATCGAAAATCTTTGCCCTTACGGTAACCTTCTCCTTAAAGAGACTCTTCGAGACCTCTGCATTCCAGACTGTAGAGGATTTGCCAAACCCCTCGCTATACCCAATGTAGAAGGTGTGGGCAATGTCTGAGGTAATATTAAAGCCGGCTGGAAGTGAAGCGTTTACAGAACCGTTTATTGCATTTGTCCATGTATCCGCACCATTCATGTTCTGGATTGAGTACCATGTATTGTTATAGCTCACATTCCCGAAGAGACGCAGCTCAAAAATATCGTCTCTATAGGTAAAGTCCAGACGTTGGGTAACCGAGAGGCTTCTGTTTACATTCTTTACATAGGAGCTCTCCGTGGTCTGTCCACCTTCCGACACACTTACATAGCTTATTCCATTTCCGAAACGGAGATTGGTAAAGCTCATTACAGAGAATCTGGACCGGGCAATCTTTGAATTAAACATGACCCGCCCGGAGAGGGAGTAGATACCTGTCCCATCGTTATATGGCTGGGTATATTGCACTCCGTTGGCATCATACCAGCTTCTGTTTACAATCTTGTCCTGGGTATAAGAGCCGTTAAACATTGTCCCGAACCAGCTGGAATTTTTGGGATCGCTTGCCATATACTCTGCATAGAGGCTGTGGGTAAACTCCGGATTAAGTTCCATATTACCCATCGTTATCTTTAGGGGATCCGAATTATCGGGAATAGGCATCAGCTGATTTATAGAGGGCTGAGAGGTTCTGCCTCTATATCTTATTCTAAGGAATTTCTGGTCTGAAAACCTGTAATCCACCCTTGCGGAGGGGGCGAAGTTCACCACACTGTAGGAGGTATCCCTTTCAAGACCGTAACTCTTTGTGGTAGAGGGCTGCATGGATACTCCCACTGTAATGTTATAATTCTTCTCCTGCTTCATGAAGTTCAGCTCTGCCTGTTGGGTTATAAAAGTATTCTCATAGTGGCTTGAATACTTCTCATCCGGTGTGTCATACTCTCCCGAAACCCCTTTGTTATATGTGTCCTTGTCTGAATCTGTATTGCGGTAGTTATATCTGTAGGCACCCTCTACAAAGAAGTTCTTCCCTAAAGGCTCTGTATAGGAGAAACGTCCCCCAAGGCTGTAGCTCTTTTCATTCTGGGTGTAAAACTGATCCACCACCTCGCTGGCCGACTCCAGATTGTTCTTGAAATATTTTGTTTCGGAGTAGTTATAGCCGTCAAGCTCATTATTGGAGATGTTGTAATTAAGCATAAGGGAGACGGTTCTGCCCGGTTTCCCAAGCCTTTGGCGCAGGAGGAACATTCCCCTGAAACGCTCGGCATCGTTGTTGCCCCACGATTCGCTTTTCCCGGAGTTGGTATTTTCGCTCCCTGTCATTGTAGAGAACTCATTCACATTGCTGAAATCACCGCCTGTAAAGTTAAAGTCTGGTCTGAAGATTATAGAGGTGTTATCGGAGATGTTATACTCCATCTCCAGCCCCATCCTATGGCCGTCTGTAGAGGTAACATCACGTGTCTGCTCATTGTTATAGAGCGAAGAGGAACCCCCTCCGAGGATTGTCTCTCTGTTGCGCTTCTCTTCAAGCCTGTTTTCAGAGGCGCTATAAAGGTAGTTGCCCGAAAGTTTCAACTTGCCCTCCTTCAGATCCGTGTTGGCATTCACTCCTCCCATATAGGACTCCAGAATTCCTCCGCCACCAAACCTCATCCTTCCCACACGCATATCTCCCATCATAGAACCGGCAATATCCATAAAGCCTCTGTTATTGGTATTGTTGGCATTCCCTATAATGCTTATCTGAGACTTCTCCGTAAACTTTCCTATCATTCCTCCCGCCTGGTATCTATCCTGTGTGCCATAACCTCCGGTAAGATTTCCAAACCAGCCGTTCATCATCCCCTTCTTTACACTCAAATCTATTACCTTCTCCTCCTCTCCATCGTCTATTCCGGTAAAGCGCGCCTGGTCAGACTTTCTGTCTACCACCTTCACCTTATCTACAATCTTGGCAGGGATATTTTTTGTAGCCAGCTGCGGATCATCCAGAAAGAAGGTCTTGCCATCTATCATTATCTTATTTATCGTCTCACCATTGGCAGTAATATTCCCCTCCGCATCTATCTCAATGCCGGGCAGCTTTTTAAGCAGCTCCTCCAGCATATCTGAATCGTTAACCTTAACCGAAGCGGCAGTATACTCGATTGTATCTCTCTTTACAACCATCTGGTTGGCAACTCCCACCACCATAGCCGCATCGAGCATATTGACATCCTCCTGCAAATAGATGATGCCCATATCATTCGCACCTTTCTTTACATCGTAAGTAATGGATTTGTTCTTGTATCCCATATACTCTATCTCCACGGTTGCTCTTCCAACCCCCAAGCCGGGAATTACGACCATCCCCCCTTCATTGCTCACACCATACTTTTTACTTGTGCCTCCTACATAAGAGACCACAACGGAGGCATACTCCAGAGGGGTCTTCGCCAGGCTGTCCTGCAACACGATTTTAATATATGTTCCCCTCCCCGGAAGCTCAGCGGCCGAAGATGATGCACCCGCCCTCTTCGAAGCGGCATTTGTCTGGGCCACAATGGAATTGCTATAAAATAAAACCGTAAATATAAGAAGTGAGTATATGATGGAATGTAACTCTCTTTTTCTCATTGTCTTTTCTCTTGTTTTAAAACCATACACAGCATATTTGACTGCCGTATGTAACAAAAGTCAAGCCAAAGGGAAATTATTTTACTTTCTCGGGATGGTTTTTCACAAAATCGCTCCAGCTGCCACTCCTGCTCTTTCTGGGAAGCGGAGACATCTGGTCATAGTAGCGGCACATCGCTATTGCAAGTGCGTCCGTAGCATCAAGATACTCTTGCGGAAAGTTGATTCCCAGCAGGTTCTGTACAATTGAGGCCACCTGCTCCTTTGAGGCCTCTCCTCTGCCGGTTATGGCTATCTTCACACTGCGTGGCGGATATTCGAATATGGGAATCTCCCTTTGAAGTGCGGCCGAGACGGCCATTCCCTGTGCCCTGCCAAGCTTCAGCATGACCTGCGGGTTTTTCCCATAAAAGGGGGACTCAATGGCAAGTTCATCGGGCAGGTAACGCTCTATAATGGCCGAAACCTCCACAAAGATGCGTCTGAGCGTAAGAAAATGCTCCTTTTCCCGCTTTAGATTTACAACCCCCATATCTACAAATTCCGCCTTTGTGCCGGATAGACGAATAACCCCAAAACCCAAAATACGGGTTCCGGGGTCTATTCCCAATATTACCTTTTCTCTCTTCTGTTTTAAAGCCATAAGAGAGCTGTTAGTCTATATATGAAAAGCCCGCAAACTCAGCCAGCACCTTTGGAAGACGAATCTTTCCATCTGCCGTCTGGTTGTTCTCTATTAATGCAGCCAAAATGCGCGGCAGAGCCAATGAGCTGCCGTTAAGGGTGTGTGCCAACTGCGGCCTGCCATTTTCGTCTCTATATCTGAGCTTCATTCTGTTTGCCTGGAATGATTCAAAGTTTGAGACCGAGCTGACCTCCAGCCACCTCTTCTGTGCCGCAGAGTAGACCTCAAAATCGTATGTCATTGCAGAGGTAAAGCTCATATCGCCACCGCAAAGCCTTACGATTCTGTATGGAAGCTCCAGTTCCTGAACCAATGACTCCACATGTCTTACCATACCCTCAAGGGCATCATACGAGTTTTCCGGCAGGGAGAGCTGTACTATCTCCACCTTGTCGAACTGGTGAAGTCTGTTAAGCCCTCTTACATCCTTGCCATAGGAGCCGGCCTCTCTTCTGAAACACTGGGTATATGCCGTCATCTTTATGGGGAAATCCTCCCTGTCGAGAATCATATCCCTGTAGATATTCGTTACAGGCACCTCTGCCGTAGGAATAAGATAGAAGTTGTCCAGATTTACATGGTACATCTGCTCGCTTTTGTCAGGCAGCTGGCCTGTTGCAAAGGCAGAAGTCTCGTTTACCACCAGCGGCGGCTGGATTTCAAGGTAGCCGGCCCTTGTGTTTCTCTCCAGGAAGAATGAGATTAGCGCTCTCTGGATTCTTGCGCCCTTGCCTTTATAGAGAGGGAAACCCGCACCTGTAAGCTTGACTCCCAAGTCGAAATCTATAAAGTCCAGCTCTTTTGCCAGCTCCCAGTGAGGTTTTGCATTCTCAGGCAGCTGCGGAATCTCTCCCCCCCTGCGCACAACCACATTATCCTCTGCAGATTTTCCCCTTGGAACCTCTGCAGCAGGTATATTGGGAAGGAGTACAAGCTTTTCCATTAATTTCTTATTCTCTTCATCCATAAGCCTTTCCAGCTCTGCAGACTTACCCTTAAGCTCTGCAACCTGTGCCTTTATCTGCTCTGCCCGCTCTCTCTTCCCCTCTTTCATCAAGGAACCTATCTCCTTCGCCTTTTTATTCTGTTCTGCAAGCACCGCATCCAGTTCTGTCTGGTGCTCCCTTCTGAGGCAGTCGTATTTTAAAACCTCATCTACCGTCTGTTTGGCGTCGAAATTCTTGACCGCAAGCCTTTCAACCACAAAATCCGGTCTTTCTCTTAATAATTTAAGCGTTAACATATATCTTTGATTTTTACTTCCAAGTGAACTACCGCTAAGCTAAAGACTTAGCGGCTTCGGAGATACCAATACCTCCTCTCTTTTCCTGCTTCTTCCTGCCGTTGCTTTTAAGAACCCGAGGTCTCTCATCCACAAGAGGACAGTCCACAGTCTTGACTTTCCCACGCTCCGTGGGTAGGGCTTTCAAGCCACTACAAATATAACAAAAAAGGAGCTCCCGCAGGGATGCTCCTCTATTCCAAAAAACCGTGCTATCCCTAGTTGTTTCCCAAAGGAATAATCGAGACATAAGATCTGCTCTCTGCCTTCCTGGTAAACTTTACAACTCCATCTACCAAAGCATAAAGAGTATGGTCTTTACCCATTCCTACATTAAGACCCGGATAATGTACGGTTCCTCTCTGGCGCACCAGAATATTTCCCGCTTTGGCGTTTTGTCCACCGAACAATTTAACGCCCAATCTTTTACTTTGTGATTCACGGCCGTTCTTTGAACTACCTACACCTTTTTTATGAGCCATAATCTTTTCCCTTTACCGATTAAGCGATTGAATCAATCTGAATTTGTGTTAAATACTGACGGTGACCGTTTTTCTTCTTGTAACCCTTACGGCGTTTTTTCTTGAAGACAATCACCTTGTCACCCTTTAAGTGCTCCAGAACGGTAGCCTTTACCTGTGCGCCCTCTATATATGGAGAACCCAGCTTTACCGCACCGTTATCATCTGTAAGAAGTACCTTCTCAAAGATAACCGAGGCTCCCGTCTCATCTTTCAAACGGTGAACATAGAGTTTCCTGCCCGCCTCTACCTTGAATTGTTGTCCTGCAATATCTACAATTGCGTACATGAAATTTTTGTTTTAAAAATTCTGACGGCAAGCGGTTGTTTCTGCCAAACAACTCTTATTCAAAAGCTTAACCGCCTTCTTTACTCGTTTTCGGACTACAAAAGTACTATTTTTTCTCTTTATACCAAAACTTTCCGCCTTAATCCACTTTAAAATTAATCCTCCATTTGTTCCTTATATCTCATTTTTTTAATTTTGCCGATATGGACGCACCTTTCGACTATTTCGATTATGTTACAGGCCCCCATTTTATCGGAAGAGAAAAGGAGGTAAGCGAATTCTGTCGTCTTATAGAGGAGAGGAGGAATATTCTCATATATAATCAGGCCCGGACAGGGAAAAAATCCATTATCTACAATTCATTCAGAGAACTCGACAGGCGTGGCTACAGATATGCGCTAATCGGGATGAATCTCTTTAATATAAGATGCATCGAGACCTTCATGATCCGCTACACAAATCATATTGTGGGGAAGTTTGCACGTTCGGGAATGGAGTGGTCAGACTATTTGATGAAATATATACCTTCGGCACCCTATATTGTAAAGGAGAGGGAGAAACCGGGCGGCACACCCTACTTTACCTATAATTCAAAGGAGTTGTTAAGCGATGCCATGATTTGTGAGTTCCTTAACCTTCCGGAGAGGATTGCGACGGATCTCAATTGCCATATTGTGCTCTATTTCGAACAGTTCCAGGATATTTCCCTCTTTGATGACTCCGACAGGATCTTCTCCCTTTTCGAGAAGATGTGGAGCCGTCACAGCCATGTCTCGTATATCATTACGGGGGAGCGGAAAAATGCGATGGATGAGATTTTCGAGCAGAAGAAGTATTTTTATAATCTTGTGGAGCAGATAGAGGTTGTGCCTATTGAAAGGAGGGTCTTTGTAAACCATATTGTAAAGAGATTTCTCAAGGGGGGAAAGGTTATCCGTCCGGAGCAGGCCGGCTATATTTACGATACTCTTGAGGGAGATCCGTGGTATGTACAGCATCTCTCCTCCATCTGTTACGATATGACAATCGGCTACCTCGAGGAGCGTACAATTGACCTTGCGTTGCGGAATCTTATAAATCTGCACGATTTCTCCTTCCATACCATAGCCTTCGGGCTTAGCAAGCATCAGCTGCGTTTTATAAAGGCCCTCCTTGACGGGGTCAAGAAGTTCAGCTCTGCCGATATTCTGGACAAGTATAAGCTTAACTCCTCTGCCAATGTAAACAGGCTTAAGGAGGCACTGCAGAAGAAGGAGATTATCACCTATAATAAGAACCGGGCGATAGTTATAATGGACCCGCTTTTAAAGCATTGGTTCATAAAATATTACTTTGAAAAATAAATGTGAGTGCGATGAAAAAGATTGTGGTTTTAAGTGGGGCGGGCGTCAGCGCAGAGAGCGGCCTGCAGACCTTTAGAGACAGCAACGGTCTCTGGAACAATTATAATGTGGAGGATGTGGCCTCAATTGAGGGGTGGCATAAGAACAAGGCTCTTGTTCTGGAGTTTTACAATATGCGTCGCAGGGAGCTCGAGAAGGTTCAGCCTAATGAGGCGCACAGGATTATTGCCTCTTTAGAGAGAGATTTTAATCTTTGCGTTGTGACCCAGAATGTAGATAATCTTCATGAGAGGGCGGGGAGCAGCCATGTGATTCATCTGCACGGGGAGCTTACCAAGGCATGCGGGGAGAGGGATAAGGAGCATCCCCTTGAGATTGGGTATAGAGATATCGAATTGGGGGAGAAGGCCCCGGATGGCACTCAGCTCCGCCCTTTTATTGTCTGGTTCGGCGAGGCGGTGCCATTGCTTGAGAGGGCGGCAAGGGAGGTTTCCACTGCCGATATTCTCGTTATTATAGGAACTTCCCTTAATGTTTACCCTGCCGCCGGGCTTGTACACTATACCCGGCCCGACTGCAGGATTTATCTGATAGATCCCAAGCCAATCCCTTTGGCCTTGAATAACTTTGTTCAGATTGAAGAGAAGGCCACCGTTGGAATGCAAAAACTCGCCTCCATATTGGAAAACCTATTGAAAGGCTAACCCCTTGCCGGCTCCGCATCGCAGGAGCAAATGCAGAGCAGATACAGGCGGAACAGGAATCTGCAAAATAAAGAGGAGGTGAAATAAAAAGAGGAAATTCCTTCCTGGAAAATCCTCTTCTGTGCAAATGATTTACACTTAAGCTTATTCTATATATTTTACCTTTGTTCCAAAAGCATCGTGGCGCATTTCGCGTTCACTTCTATAGAGCTTTCCATCTTTTAAATAATAGTATTCCCTATAACCTCCGAATTCTATATTGGCATACTCTAAGTGGTCTTCGGCCATACAAGGATTCCATGTGCCTTCATATTTCACTGAATCAGAAAAAGTAATGAGGGTGGTTGAGTCTGTCCGGAGTTCAAACCTTACACCATTTTCAGTCATGAATGTACCTGCGAAGGATGTAACGGACTCTCTACCGGTAGTATTGGTACAAGAATAGAAGAAAACTGAAGCTATTGTCAGCATAGCAGAAATCATTCGTCTCATTGTTCTTTGTTTTTATGGAAAAGAGAGCGCTTCTAATAGAAACACTCTCTTTTATTAGTTATCTACAGTGATAATTGTTATTGACCAGGAGTACCTGAGTTCTTCTTGACATCAACTTCAAATGTCAAAGTGAATGTCTTCCACTTGTAACCGAACTTCACAGGGATGAACAATTTGTAATCCCAGTTAACCGGAGTACCGCTGTAGTTGTTGTAAGTCAGAGTTTCATCTTCATTGTGAACAACACTTGTGTTAGAAGGCAGAGGACCGTCCTTTACACCTGCGGTCGGAACCAGATTACCGTCAACCAATTTCAAGTTAGACTTGATTTGATCCATCATCCATTCGCCCTCAACTACTTCGTAGAACTCCCACAAAGCCTTCTGCAACTCAGTGGCATCCTCCTTATTGGATACAACATACTTCTCACCTTTTTCATCGGCATTCCAAGAAACATATCTGAAAGCGTCCTTGACATCAATTGTGCTACCACCTATAGTTGCATCTGTAAAGTTATCAGTTTTACCTGTTTCTACAGACAACGGTTCTATGATAAATGCATCGAACTCTTTGATGGTTACAGTGTGAGCAGCAGCCAACAGAGGAGCAACAGCGCAGTCATCGTCATAACATATATCGGCAACCAACTTGATAGGCACATTCTTGCCTACAAGAGCCTTGGCAGCCTCTGTAGGAGCATCGTTGCTACGTGGTTCGTGACTTGGGTTTGCCTCTTGTAATCTGATATTATAAGTCTTTTCGCCCGCATTCAGGCTGTTGTCAGCGTAGTTAATGATTTCAGCAGCCAGCTCGTCCACGCCCGCCTTATTCTTGATGTACAGCTTTGTTCCATCCTCGCTTACAATTGCAGTTCTCTTTACAACGCTTGTACCATCGAAATAATCATATTCATATCCGGCAATCTTTTCCTTGTCAAATACAAAACGAGCACCTTCTTCAGAATAAGCAGCGCCTTTCTCACCCGGAGCACCAGGTGCAGCATTATACGCTCCTGAGTAGAAGAATTTCTTGCCTGGACGCTCAATATCTTCATAGTAAATTGCACCACCCAAGCCGGTTGTAGGTTTAACGCCGCCATTATCCAAGAAACCATTCAACAAATCTGTATAGATGTTACATGTCGGGTTGTTTTCCGCATTGCTACCCCATGCCGGATTAGATTCCTTAGTGTTGTAAACAATCGGGTTTATATTGAATGTGGTATATTTGCCATCTTCCTTCCAATATCGTCCATCGTGCCCCCAAATCTTGAATACAGGCTTGTAGATAGTACGTGTCAGAGTAATCTTCAATTTAGGATATGCACCGGTAGGATCGGTGTAGTAGCAAACCTTGGTGAACACCATCTTTTCCTGGTTGTTCCAGTTAGGATACTTCTTAACGATATCTTTATGAGTCAATTCCCAGCGGATGTCATAAGAATCTACTCCGTTTTCAGAGTTGATAAGTTCAGAAGCTGTACCTTCACCGGTACCATCACTAAACTCTGTATAAACTGAGTGGAACTCCTGCTTGGTCATACCGCCATCTTTAGCCTTGTCATAGATATTCTCATTCATCTTCTGAGCACCGAGTTTGCCAATGTAGCTGCCGCAGCGGTAGATGGTATCAGCAAAAGCGTAAGACAGTTCTCTCTCGCCCGCTTCTTTCACCCATTTAACCTTCATGTAACGCATAGCTATCAAAGCATTGTTTACTGTATCCACCAAATCTACGCGAACAATAGGCTCACGACCTACAGCTGTAGCAGAAGAGCCATCGATAGTATAAACCACAGAAGACATGATGCCGTTTTCGTGAGAATCCAGTTTGGCAAATTTCTGCTGGTCAGTCTTATTGGTGTTACCTTCTGCACCACCCAATGTAATGTAAGGAGTCTGAGGAATATAGAAACGGAAAGTCAGACCATAATCCTTATAGTTTGCCAAGTTTTCATGGTCAGTATGGCTGTCAGCATCAACATCCGTTACACAAACTTTCACCAATTTTTTCAGATCAAGAGGTTCGTTATAAGGCTGCTTTACGTCTACCAACTCGTTGGCTTCAGATGTATATACACACAGAGAGTCGTGATAGTGAACATAGAAGTCTTCTTTGCCATCATTCTGGGTTTCCTCTGCAAACTCACCGTTAATAGCCTTGCTAAAGTCGGTTTTGCTGTTTACCAGATACGGAACCTTAACCTCTTCGTGCAGACGTACATATTCAGAGTTTACATAAACTTTGGTGCCATTCTCCTCAAAAGCTTCCTTTTCGTCAGCTGTATAGTTTTCAGGTTTAATAGGAACTTTCAAAGACGCCATTGAGAATTTTTCCTTGCTGCCTGTAACTGTCGGAGCAATAGGCTCCTTAACTGTCTTTTTGAATTTGACAGTCAATACACCCTTGTCTATATTGTACGTAACCGGTTGAATCGGGCTGTTAGTTTTAACTTCACCGGCAGCCCTGGTCATGATATTTTCAGACTCGATGCAGTCAAATAAAGGCAATTCAATATCTGAATTTCCAACACCTACGCTTGGGCTTACATGGAAATAAGCTTCGTTATAATCTGTAGAGATATAGTTTGCATTTTTACCGGGAACAGACACATGGTCAAGTATAGGATTTCCCGCATTGTGGTCTTGAATAGCCTGATACCGCTGTGGGGTATATTTCAGAGTAGTCAATGTAATGGCTGCAATGCCGTTAACATGGCTGGTTGGAATTACAGCCAGGCTGGTCAGACGATGACCTATCAGCGACATTACCTCAGCGCTTACATTATCAATCTCAGCAGCCAGTTCTTTCAGCTTTTCCTCTGTAATAAGGTTGCTGTCCTTCAACCCATCCAACTCACCTTTCAAAGATGCAATCTTCTGATCTACAGCATCTAAAGAGGCCAACTTTTTAATTTGATCCAGCAGCTCATTCTCCAGAGCTACAATCTTCTGATCTACAGCATTTACAGCATCCAGAGATGCCAACTTGTCAATTTGATCCTGCAGCTTTTTCTCCAGAGCCTTTAAATCATCTTCAGTAACGCCACCTTCTGCCAACTTATTAATTCTATCCTGCAGCTCTTTCTCCAGAGCCTTTAAATCATCTTCAGTAACGTTACCTTCTGTCGAGCCGGCTTTATCCAAAGCCTCCAGAGCCTTACTTAAAGCCTCTTGAGCCTTGCCCATAGCCTCACTGGCAGCTGTTTTGGCTTCATCTACGGCTGACTGCAAAGTCGAAACCTTTGCATTCAAATCTTCAAGTGAAGCTTTTTTGTCCAACTGCGCCTGCAAGTTCGCGATGTCGTCATCGTAGTCCTCACAAGATGTGAACATACCTGCGGTACCCAGCATTAAGGCACTACACAGGATAACAC